>Ga0307372_10002089_pt1 | contig 33699 bp, 28 predicted proteins | sample OX1MG_FD_202533 | JGI IMG/M metagenome (GOLD analysis project Ga0307372, IMG submission 202533) | Soil microbial communities from Risofladan, Vaasa, Finland - OX-1 | ecosystem: Environmental > Terrestrial > Soil > Coastal area > Acid sulfate soil | place: Finland: Risofladan, Vaasa | collected... | reverse complement strand
CTCGGTTATTTTTTAGCCCAACTCGGCGGCGGGTTGTTGGGAGCTTTGCCCCTGCTTATGTGGGGCGAGATGGGAAAGAGCGTTGAGTTTGGCGCGACTTTTCCCGGTTTAGGCTACAGCGCTTGGTTGGCCTGTTTCGGTGAAATAATAACGACGTTCTGCCTGATTGTTGGCATTTTCATCTTTATCGGGCACCGTCGTCTTCGTCCCTATACCCCCATGCTTTTTCCTTTCCTGTACGCGGCAATGGTCTACCTTGAGGCTCCTGTTTCGGGCACCAGTACGAACCCTGCGCGCAGTTTTGGACCGTCGGTTATTTCAGGTGACTGGCATGGATGGTGGGTGTATTGGATTGGACCGCTTTTAGGAACTTTTCTGGCTCTCGGAGTTCATCAATTTTCCCCCCTGAAGAGGTTTGAGATCCATGTCGCCAAACTCTATCACTTTGAACATGACCCGCATGGCGTATTCGGGTGGTGGAAACTGGAATAGCCTGCTGTGGAACTCAAGAAAGCAAGGGAGCGGGTAGGCCTCCGCATGCGGGAAGGGTGGTTATGCCTTTCCATCCTTTCCGCCTCATGGTTGTTGTCTTTGCTATACTCTGGATTTAGAACGCGCGGGAGTAGCGGCTTTTCCGCGACGGCGGAAAGCTGCATCGTCGTTTCGATGCCGCGCAGGCCGGTGTTTACAGAGCATGACAAGAAGGCAAACAGCAGTGGCGATACTGGCAGGGGGCGCGCTGTTCCTCCTGATCGCGACCGTAGCCTATCGCTTGGGAATGCGCCATTCGAAGGGGCTTGACGCGGTACGCACCACGCAATCGAGCCCGGAGAGCGGTTGCCTTGACTTGCAGAGCGCGGGCAAGCACACGGGGGAAAATAACTGTGTGGCGGCCCGCGTGCTGCGGGTGTTTACGTCGCGCTCCGGGAGTACCTTCCTGGACTTTTGCGCGGACTACCGGAAGTGCCCCTTCACGAGCGTCATCTTTGCTTCTGACCGTTCTCAATTCGGCAATCTGTCTGCGCTGGAAGGACGGAAAGTGGAAATCCGCGGCGAAATAACTTCCTACAACGGGCGTGCTGAAATCATCATTCATAATCCGCGGCAGGTTCGCGCCGTTCCATGAGGCTTCCATGCTGAGAGAGCGGACACGGCCGAGGCTTGATCTTTGCGGCTGGCTTTCGATTATCCTTTTGCTTTTTGGCTGTCTCGGCGCCGAATGCGGAAGGATGCCGTCTCAAGCATCCGCCAAAGTACCTCGACGGCCAGAAGCGCAGAGGCCGGCGCAGTCGTCTGCGAAAGTTCAGGAATGGATTCAGCAAGGCGACGAGCAGCTCCGTCATGGGGATTACGCGGCGGCAGCATCGGCTTTTCGAGAAGCGATTGAAAATGATCCCACTGTTGCAGTTGCCCATCGGGGGTTGGGCTTCGCCCTTTGGCGGGAAGACGACGCTGCGTCCGCCTGGAGGGAGCTCCGCATCTCGGCAAACCTTGATCCTGGGTCGGCGATCGCCCATTACGACCTTGGCAACCTTGCGTGGTATCTTTACCAACACCCTGAGAGGCGGCGCGGGGAGTCCCTAGCTCTCAGTTCGGATGGTTTCCAGGCTGTTGCCCTGAAGGAATTTAAAGAGGCTGTCGCGCTTGATCCTCGCAACTTCAAAATGCGTCTTGACCTTGCCGAATTCAGCCTTGCGACAGGGGACAAAAAGCAGGTGCAGAACGAGGCGCAGCAGGCGATTGGCCTTGCGGGCTCCCCTTCGGACCGTTCAATTGCCCATGTGGCGATGGCGCGCGCGCTGGTTTCAAGCGACGATGAAGACCGGGCGGAGGTTGAATACCAGAAGGCGCTTCAAGAGAATCCCAAGAATGGCGCGGCCTACCTTAGCCTGGGACAACTCCGCCTGTTCCAACAGAAGCCGCTGGAAGCCGAGAGCTGTTTCCGGCGCGCCATCGAGGTGTCACCTGAGCTTGAGCCGGCATACGCGGCGCTGGCGGAACTTCTTGCGAAAGCTCATGAACGCGCGGAGGCGCAAGCTTTATTTGCAAAAGCAGTGACGCTTGATTCGGACGACTGGCAGGCCCGGTATCATCTGGCAGTCTTGTTAATGGAAGGGGGGCAAAGCTCTCGCGCCAAGAAAATGCTGGCCGCCGTTGTGGCTGAGCATGGAGACTTCCTCCCGGCGCGCGAGCAACTGGCTCTCCTATTGTTGCGGCAAGGTGACGAATCCGGCGCGCTGGCTGGGGCCCAGGCCATAATTGCCCGCAACCCTCAGGCTGGAGAAGGGCATCGAGTGATGGCGCTGGTGATGTGGCGACAACGCCAGATCGAGTTGTCCTTGGCTGAGTGCGCGCTGGCGCTCGGCGCCAACCCGCACTCGGCTTCAATGCTGGTACTGCAATCGATCGAGCTCTGGCAGCAAAAGCAAAGGCGGGACGCGCAGGCGGCCTTTTGCGAAGCTGCGCAACAAAACCCAGGCGTTGGGTCCGCTGAGACCTTTTGCCGCCTGATCGCCTGCGGCAACAAGGACATTCCGATAATTGATGAATTTCTACGGAAAAACCGCTGGATCCTTAATCCCCCGGGAAGGCAATAATCGGCCGTTTTAGCCTCGTTCGCGGTCCTTGCCATCCCGCTTCGACCCTGCCGTAAGCGTAGAGCTGTAACGCCTCGGGGGGGGCGCGCCGTGTTTGACAAACCCTCCGGCCACTGTTAGATTGGAGTCAAAGCGAAGGAGGGAATGCCTTTCGGTGAGCAAACGTGCCGCGGTGCGAGTGCAACTGAGACTTCCCAGGAGACAACCTGCCTTCCTCAATGCGAGGTGTTTATGCAAGGGACAATTAAGAAGGTTATTCGGGACCGGGGTTTTGGGTTTATCCGTTCAGCGGAGGGAAAGGAAATCTTTTTCCACCGTAGCAGCCTTGGGGAACTCAACTTCGACGTTTTGCAAGAAGGACAGGCGGTCGAATTTGAGATAGAGAACGGTCCCAAAGGTCCTCGAGCGGTTGCTGTGCGCGCGGGAGAGAATTAGACCCCCTTGGGCAGGTGTTCTCGACACTGCACGTTTGATAAGCGTTCTGGTTCGAAACAGCTCGTTTGCGTTACCGACTGATCAACCTGATTGTCGTTAACCGCATCCTAGGCGGGGAACTGCCAGCTTCTGCTGTTCCGTATGTTTTTTTCGCTGCTTCACCCCTTAACGCGGAAATTCTAAATGCTGCAATCCCGCATGAAGCGGCACCTTTTCTCCTGACCAAATAAACTCCCCACTCATACCGGACGGCAACGAGACTTGGGCATTCAGAGCTTTTCCATCCCGTTGGAACTGCACATCGATCTCGCCCTGCGGGACGGGTAGGGTGGCGGAAAGATGCGTCAGAGGCCCCAAATGGGGTTGGATTGAAACTTGGCGGAAGCCCGCTTGGGCGGGATCGATCCCCGCAACGGTTGCCAGAAAATCGAAATTGGGATGAGCGCTCCAGGCGTGGCAGTCGGAGCGCGTCGGCTCGGGCATCTCCGCCCAAGTCGTCAAACCGAGTTTGAGCATTCGGCGCCACGGACCAAGTTGGCTCAGGTAACTGTCGCCAAGCCCGGCTTTGTCCATGGCACGGAATAGATAGAATCGGAAATAGTAAGAGCACTGGGTAAGCGAGGGATCCGTCAAGACGCGTCGGAGCACATTTTGCTGCTCCTCAATGGGAATGGCATCTGTTAGGACGCCGAGGATATTCGCATGCTGACTGAAGTTCTTTTGGGCGGGAGTGTCCGCCAAAAGGCCTCGCGATCGATTCCAGCAGGTGGCATAGACGGAGTGTGCGATTCTGGCAGCCAGAGCGCGGTCAGATTCGGCTCGACTTGTGCTGCCGAAGCTCGATTCAAGGTCACCTGCGGCGCGCAAGGCCGCGGCAAACTGCAGGCTAAGAATGGAAGACTGCCCATGAACTTCCATGGGAGGCACGCCGTCCTTAAAGTTCTTTGTCCAGTCTACAAAGTTCCACCAATCCATTTTCCCGAGCAGTCCGGTAGGGGCCAGCCGGTGTTCGAACCAGCCCAGCACGTCCCGCATGCCCGGCAGGAACTGGCGGAGAAAGTTTGCGTCGCCGTGATACCACCAGAGGTCGTGCATCGTGTCAATCCAGAAGAGGGAAAAGGGCGGGATGAATTGCGGCAGGTGCGAGGGATAGCGGCTTTCGGTGATGCCTTCCGGAATCCGCGAATCGTTGAGAAGTTCGATGGCGTTTTTCGCCAGCCGGTCGTCTCCTGTCATGTAGAGTGAAATCAAGATCTGAATGCGTGTGTCTCCGGCATACTGAAGCTGTTCGTAGTATGGGCAATCCATGTAAGTTTCATGAGCGCACAGCCGGGCCGTACGCCAGCCCACCTGCCACATCTTTTCGAGCACCGGATCGCCGCTCGCAAAACTTGCGCGCATTTTCAAAGGATAGGCAGTAAACATGCCTTGAAAGTCGTTAAGAACCAGTGGGGCCGACGCCGTTTTAATATCGATCTGCAGATAGCGGTAGGTGCGCCACCAGAGCGGCCGGAACAAGCGGTGGCTGCCACCGTCAGGAAGAAATACATCTTGGTACCCGACGATCTTTTTCCCAGCCGTGACGTTCCGGTTGCCTTTTCTGCCGTCCTTCCAGAGCGCCTCCGCATAGGTCAGGGTAAGCGTGCTCCCTCGGCCTCCACTCACCAGCAGTTCCGGATAAGCGGTTGTTTCATAAGTCTGGTCGAACAGCAGGCTGGCGGAAGTGTTTGCCGGAATGGTAATGGGAGCGCGCCCCTGGAGGAATTTGTCGCTTGCCTGAATTCCCTTCGCACGCACGAGACGGACAAGCCGTTCGGGTTTTTCCTCCATAAAGGGAATATTTCTTGGTACAAGCATCCAGCGGGAAGAACTGTCTTGGATTCCGCGGGGGTCGGCCGGCCCTAGAGTGGCGGCAGCCTGCCAGTCGGAGTCGTTGTATCCTAAATTCTGCCAACCCCAGGGCACTTTAGATCCATCCCATCGCTCGCCAGGACCGACGACGCTGTAAAAGGGAATGCGCTTACGGTTGACGGGGATCATTTGAATGGCGTGGCTGGCCCGGCACTTCCAACTCGAGTTTGAGTTCACGACCGCCTCTTGGGCGCTGTCTCCCTGAACAAGCAGTCCGGTCTCATTGCTCATTTGCGCCATGGGCGCAAGCTCAGCAAAGTTCCATACAATCGCCCCAAGCACATTTGCGCCCGAACGGAGATGTTTAGCAATATCGATCGTCGCGTAACGCCAGTGGAACAGATCTCCCCGCGCAGGCCCTTCCAGAACGCGAACCCCGTTTACAAAGAGTTCGTAGCGGTTGTCGCCGGTCACGCTGACAATGAAGTGCTGGGGCTTGCGGGTAAGCGAAAAATACTTTCGGAAATAGTAGACTCCGAATTCCTGATGCGGGCTGTCCGGGCAGGCAATCCACTTTGCGGGCCAACGATGGTGCCGGAGGTCGATTTCGGCGCGTATCGCCGGGGACAGTACTGAAGGGACAAAAATAAAGCAGAAAAGGAGGACTAAAGTTCTGATATTAAATGTCACTCGCACGGGCTGGCTCTCCTGGTTTCATAAAGGCGCTTGAAGTATGCGCATTCCCTATTGGGGTTAATTCCTGTTCCACGCGGTTGTTCACCGTTAAGGATGTGAATTATGAAGAGTCTGAAGGGAGAAGTCAAAATGAAGCAACAGGGAGCGGTCAGCCCGGGAATCCCGATGATGGGAAAACATGCCGGAGGAACTCAACGGCGAACGGAGTTTATCTTGCCTGCGCCTGGGAGTTTTGGTCTCTAGTATCCAAGTCGTTAGGAACAGCCAGCATTCCCGAAACATGTCCTCTTGTGATGTCGGATACGACAAGCTCCACAGGGAACTGGCTGCGCTGCGTATAGAACTGGATGACCTCATTCAAGGCCCGGTCTTTGAGTTCAACCGATTTGTCATCCACGATGAGGCGAAGGGTATAGCGCTGATTCTGCACGTTGGTTCTGGCAAGCTTTATGGAGATCGGGCCCACACGCTCGAACCGCGATTGTTTCTTCAAGCTGAAAGGTATTCCCGTTCGGCGCGTAATCTGCAAGAGCTGGTTGACGGCGTTCTGGTTCTGCGCAACCTGGTTCCGTTGCGTATCAAGTTCGCCAACCACGTTACCCAAGCGATTGACAGTTGCCTCCCATTCTTGATGGCTTGCGCTTAGGTTACCCTGCAGCAGCTTCAAGCCCGGGTCGGGTTTTGCCGTCGTTGCCGATTGGATTTGAGGGGAGTGCTTGGGTTGGGGAGAAGCGGCGACCACAGGCTTTGGAACGGGTGCGTCAGCCGCATGGGCCAGCGGACGGTGAGCGAGTTCCGCGGACAAGACAGGGGCTGCCTTGGGTTGTGGCTTGGATATACTTTTCGCTTCCTCAGTGTGGGTGGTTACTGAGGGTCTGCGTTTTTTCTCAAGCTCGTCAATTCTGGCTTGCATGAGCTCAATCTTGTGTCGAAGTTGCACCACCTGTGTATTGCTGCTCACGGCGGTATTTGAAAGTCCGCCGGCCTTAATGTATCGATAGGCTGCAAGGGCTCCCAAGGCTGCCACAACGATTAGGACAAGCGCTCCAGGCAAGGGCGAACGCGATGGAGAGGGAGATGTGGCTGTTTGCTTGGATTTAACAAAGACTTGACGGTCATATCCGAATCCACCCATGATAAACTCCCCACCCGCTGACTAGCTCTTCAATGTATTTGGACCTGAACCTGAGTTGGATAGCGGGCTTTCAGGGTTAGAGTATATTCGCGCGTCTCACGGGGAAGGAGGTCGACTTCCCGCTCTGCGTGGTCCATGCGTGTGCCATCCATCGCTAACTTATATTCGCCGGGTGAGATGACGAGAAGTAAAGGGGTTCGCCCGACGATCTTTCCATTGACACGCACGTAGGCGCGGTTGGGAACAGACCGCAACATGAGCTTTCCGGCGTCCTTGCCGGCGTGGGCTTCGAGAGTCTGGCGATTGGCCTTGACCGAGCCGTCGATCAGGGAGTCATCAATAAACTTTGTCGCCTTGGCATTCGATGGCTTGCTCTGGATAACCGTAGGCCTCTCGCTCGGCGCGGTTGGGAATTTTGCTTTATTCATCACGTTGATGCCGCTCATGCTCCCGGAGATGCCGGAGGTTGCTGAGCCGTATTCGACGGCCGCTTGAGCGAAAGCACAAGCCACTCCGAGAGCTACCAGTAGGATTAGCTCTCCTCCTCGCAGGAGCAGCCTGTAATTAATGAAGGAATCTCTTGACCGTCGGCCTATCGAAGAATCTGCATTGGTTTTAATCAAAGAGGCTGCCATTAGTCAATCTCCTTTGAGTTGGAGTTTTTCCCTCAGATGGAGCCCCCTCCTGGAACCAGGAAAAACCGGATCTGCATTTCCGTATCTGCCTTGACGGCGTTCGTCGTGCGCGGCGGATTGCACTGATCGGTTCTTTATTGCGCCCGACCAAAACTCACCTTAGCATATATCGGGAACTCAGTTTGAGCAAGAACTAGTGTATTAATAGCTCATTTATACTTTGACTGAGGGAAGGCGGAAGTCGTCATGTTTGCGCTTTGGAATTGCCTATCATTGCATGTGTATTCAATGGGATAGGGCAGCAGTTGGTTCATCGTTTGCATGCCGATTGGATGCTCAGAAAATGAATGTCTGGTCGAAATGGGTTTTACATCGGATGCCTTCGTCGTGTTCCCCACCAAGAGTATCCCAGGACTTCAGCGAGGCCGACCACGCAAAGGATGGCGAGCCATGCATCATCCTGTCCATGCCAGAGTCTAATGACCAATTGCGCGGCTCCCATCATGGAAACAATTGCAAGCACTACGATAGGGACCAAACCTGCCACAATCACAAAGACCTTGATATATTCTCGCATTGAATTCTGTTCCGCCCATCGACCTTTGATGTCCGGGAAGGGTAACACAGAAGGAGGTGCGCTCACAAAGGGAAAGCGGTTAGGGATGTTGAATGAAAGGAGTCACCCGAGTTGGGGGCGGCAAGAATATGAACCTGGAACAAGAACAGGCCCGGTTGCGGGCCTGTTTTGGGGGCAAGCTTGCTGAATGGGTGCGAATCGCTCTTATGGAATCACAGCTGCCTTGAGTTCCCCGTTCCGATTTTTCATACTTTGGAAGAAGCGCGGCAGTTCATGGAGTGGAATTTCACCGGTGACAAAGTCTGAAGCGCGGACCTCTCCGCGCGCGACGGTATCAAGAGCTTTGCGGATAAACCGCGGGGTGTGATGGAATGTGGATCGGATCGTAATCTCAGAGTAGTGCAGAACGGAGGGATCAAACTCCACATGACTGCCGCGCGGGCAGCCTCCAAACAGGTTGACCGTTCCACCCCGCCGCACCATCTGTACAGCCCACTGCCATGTTTGGGGAATTCCCACGGCTTCGATGACGGCGTCAGCGCCGTGCCCGCCTTCCGTAAGTTGGCGGACAGCGTGGACTGGATTCGTCTGCTCGGATACGTCGAAGGCGGCCATGGCACCCAGGCGTTCCGCAGACCGGATCTGGCTTTTCCTCTTGCCTAAGGCCACCACCCGGACTCCCTGGCCCGAGAGGATTCGAATGAACTTCAAGCCAATCGGTCCGCAACCAATAACCACGGCGGTATGGCCGGATTGAATTCCGGTCTCTTCGATCCCGCGCAGAATGCACGCCAGAGGCTCGACAAGTGCAGCGTCCTGAAACGAGACGTGAGGAGGGATTTCTAAAGTGTTCGCCCGGACGATGCGGCCGGGAATACGGATATATTCGGCGTAGGCGCCGTTGTTGAACAGGAGCGCCTCGCAGAGATTGGACTGTCCTTTTCGGCAAAAGACGCATTCATTGCAGGGAGCGGAATTTGCCGGAACCACCCATGTGCCGGGTCGCAGGCCATTCTGGACCTCGCTGCCGACGGCCTCAACCACGCCTGAGAGTTCATGGCCAAAAACCGCGGGCGGGACGATCATGCGGGCGTGATAGCCCTGCCGCCAGACCTTTAGGTCCGTACCGCAAGTCAATGCCACCTTGACGCGAACAAGAACCTCATCTGCGCCAAGATTGGGGATGGGGATGCGTTCAATTTTTAAATCTTCGCGGCCATAGAGAACCGCGGCACTCATATCACCGTCAAGATGTGTATCCATTAGGGCACCAATATGATTTTTAATGACCCATCCGTTGGATGAGCCGCTAAATCTAAAGCCTCTTCAATCTCCGAGAGCGGAAAACGGTGTGAGATTAATTCCCGAACCGGGAGAACACGTTGAAAAACAAGACGGGCGGATTCTTCCTGCATGTCGAACGAGGCACTGTAGCTTCCTAAAATCTCCTTTTCTTCGATGCCGACTGCCGAGGCAGGGAATTCCACCCTCATAAGTGGATCGTTGTAGGCGAATAAAAGGACTCGCCCTCCGGGCCGGACCAGGGTGAGGGCCTGCTCCAGGAGCTCGCGCTGCGGAGCGCCGACCAGCACGGCGTCGGCGCCTCGCCCGGAAGTGCAAGCGAGAAGCTCATCTGCCAGATTACCTTTTCGGGGATCAAAGGATGCTTCTGCCCCCAGGGCAACACTCTTTTGACGGCGCGCAGGCATCGGATCACTTGTAAATACCCGAGCACCCGCGTGGCGAGCAAGCAGCATGAGCAGAAGTCCGATCGGTCCCTGCCCGATGACTAAAACATTCTCTTCCGGTTGGACGCGAGCTTTCTCGATGGCCTTCATGCAGGTGTTCAAGGGCTCGACGAAAACCGCCTCCTCGAAGCTGACGCCGGAGGGAATTGCAATCATCCCTCGCTCCGCAATCCAGTCCATAACGCGCACATACTGGGCAAACCCGCCGCCGCTTGGACGAAACCCGCTTGTAACTCCAACCTTCTTGTAAGTTGCACACTGGGAAAATAATTTCTGGTCGCAATAGAAGCACTTGCCGCAGGGGATATGGTGAAAGCTCAAGACGCGATCGCCGGGCCGCCACTGCCCGACTTTTGCGCCTACAGCCACCACTGTCCCGGCGATTTCATGGCCGAAAATCTGGGGTGGCGGCAGAAAACCTTGTTTGATCTTTTTGATATCAGTGCCGCAGATTCCGCAGGCGGCAACACGCACCAGAACTTCGCCCGCCGAGATCTCCGGAATAGGAACCTCCTCCGCCACAACCCGGCCTTGGCCACGGTAGACTCCCGCCCACATATGGCCTTGGCGAGGCTTATCGACAGACGATGCACCGATTTCCGTTCCCACAGTCGTCATTTTGCAATCTGCTGAGCACAGAGGTTGAGACGTGCCCTGCTTTCTTCCAGCACGCTGATATAAGCGTCCAAATATCGCGCTAGCCGGGCGGCGGCGCGCGAGCTTACGATGCCGAACTTAATAAGCGGCCATATCTCTTGGGGAGCGCGGGCAACTTGCCCCAGGACCTGGGTCATGCGAACCCGTCCGGAATTGTCGAGGGCGCGGTCAAAGTCGCACATTAACTCCAGTTCGACCTCGTCCGCGACGCTCCGGATGGCCACGGAAGGCACGCCGCAAATCTGCATCTCCTCCATGACGGCATAGGACTCCATGTCCACCGCATCGGCAAGGGCTCCAAGCTGCAGCTTTCCTTTTCTTGTCCGGACTACCTTGGCAACCGAGACAAATCGCCCGGCAGCCTTTGCGCCGCACTCGACGGCCTGGTTGAAGAGGCTGTCATTACTGGCCAGGGACGCGGTGCCGGTTTCTCGGCAAACGGTTCGCGCCGCCAAGATATCGCCTGACCGATGTTCGCTCTTAAGTCCGCCTGCCAGGCCGGAGGCGATGCAAAGATCCGGGGATTCTTTAAGGCATGATCGAAGGGCCTGAACTGCATTCTGCGGCCCAACGCCCGTCAGAATAGCCAAGATTTCGGTTTCGCCCAAGTGCGCCCGAAAGATCCGCCCGTCACTGGGATCGGATCGGAAGAAACGAAGCTTGCGCCAAGGCCGGAGCTCCCAATCCACCGCGAAAGTTACAACGATCTTCATCGCTCTTACGCTGCCACGCTATATTTTGTCTCCCGTGGGCTGCCGCCGGGAGCGTAGTGATTGTGCCGATACCAATTAACGGCCCGTTCAAGGGCGACTTCCACCGAACCTGGCTCAAAACCGAGCTCGCGCTGCGCCTTGGAACCGTCCACGAACATCTTATGGCGGGCCATCCGAACCCCTTCGAGCGGGATTCGTGGCGGACGATCCAGCAGGCGCGAAAGAAGTTGATCCGCGTGTCCGAATGCCAGGGCCACCGTATGCGGCAATCTCACCCACGGACTCGGAAGTCCTGTGATTGCGGCGAGCATATCGAGGATTTCTTTGAGCATCAAATTGCGGCTGCCCAGGATATAGCGCTCGCCGATCCGACCGCGCTCGGCAGCCAGCCAATGGCCGGTGGCCACATCTTCCACCGGCACCAGGTTCAGCCCTGTTTGCAGGTATGCGGGCATCCGTCCATTGAGAAAATCCAGAATGATGCGCCCCGTTGGCGTCGGCTTCCAGTCACCGGGACCGACGGGCGTTGTGGGATTGACCACAATAACTGGAAAGCCATCTTGTGCGGCGCGCAAGGCCTCCTGTTCGGCCAAGTATTTGGAGCGTTTGTAATGGCCGACCATTTCGCTAAGCTCGGTTTCAGTCTCTTCATTGGGCAGGCCGCTGGGTCGTTCAACCGCGATGGTTGCAACACTGCTTGTGTAGATAAAGCGTTCAACGCCTTCGCGCCGTGCAGCCTCCAAAAGGTTCTGCGTCCCTCGAACGTTGGTGTCGTAAATCTCCTGGGGGCGGGACGCCCACAAACGATAGTCGGCTGCGGCGTGAAAGACGCGTTTTACGCCGCGGACGGCGGGCGCGAGTGCCGCCGGGTCGCGCAAATCACCATAAGCAATATCCACCGACAGGCCTTCAAGTGCGCGCACGTCGCTCTCGGGGCGAACCAGAACCCGCACCTGATCTCCGTGCTCGATCAGTGTCCGGGCCAGATGGCTGCCCACAAATCCGTTTGCCCCGGTGACAAGACAGGTCATCCTGCGTGCCCGTTCCCGTTCCCGTTATGGTTGGTGTGCTTGCCGTTTTTTGTGTTTCTCATTCCTGCGAGTTGCCATTTCAGCAGCTTCCAGGTATCCGGCAAAGTTCGATTTGAGCCAATCACCGCTGACGGTTCATAGCCGACGTGCACCATGCAATCTTCACATCTCGGATCGCGTCCGCGCCCGTATTTTTCCCAAGGAGTCTTTTCGATGAATTCCTTGAAGGTGGCGTGGTGCTGGTCAGTAATTAAGTAGCACGGTCCTTTCCATCCCCTCGGGTTGTACGTCGGATTTCCCCATGCCGTGCACATCAGGTCGCGCTCGCCGCGCAAGAATTCAAGATAGATTGGCGAGGTCATCAAGCTGTACTGTTCGAGGAGTTGGGTAGCCAGACGAAACTTTTCCTCCACTTCCTGGCGGGACATGAAGATTTCCTTGGTTTGGACGGCAAGATAGGAATAGGAAGGAGAGAGCATGTGGCCGTCAACCCCAAGGGTGCGCATATACTCATACAATTCAGCGATTTCCTTTAGATCGGTTTGCTTGTAAATCGTTGTGTTTGTGCACACCTGGAAACCGGCCGCCTTTGCCGCCTTAATGCCTTCTACGGCCTCGCGGAAAACGCCTTTGCGCTCGACGCATAGGTCATGGGTCTCTTCCATTCCGTCGAGGTGCACGTTAAAGAAAAAACGGGATGTCGGCTTGTACTCCTTGAGCTTTTTCTGAAGGAACATTCCGTTTGTGCACAGGTAGATGTGCTTTTTACGGGCCAGGATCTGTTTGACCAATCGAGGGAGCTCAGGGTAGATCATGGGCTCGCCACCGCAGATCGATACGATGGGGGCGCCGCATTCGTCGACGGCGCTCAAGCATTGTTCCACCGTCAGCTTGTCGCGGATCGTGTCTTTGTATTCGCGGATTCGCCCGCAACCGGTACAGGTCAAGTTGCAGGCGTGCAGAGGCTCCAGCATCATGACTAAAGGAAACTTCTTCGTTCGATGAAGACGTTTACCCATAATGTATGAGCTCAGGCTTGCTGTTAAGCTGAGCGGAAATCTCATCTAAGCCTCCCGTTTCGTTTACGATCCCCATTTTGGGATGGGAATTCGTTGGGCGAAAAACGTATTAATTCCGCCTGCGTTTCACCACGTCGCAGATTCCGATAGCGTGCCAGGGCATACAGCGGAAACGTGTCCCGATACAAGTGGTAGCAGAGGTAGAAAACTCTTGGGAAACCCGTTCCCGTAAACATGGTTTCTTCCCAGCAACCACCCTCTTTTTGTCCGTCCAGCAAGTACTGGACCGCCCGGTTCACGGAAGGACTGTCAATGTTTCCCGCCGCCAGCAAACCAATGAGTCCCCACGCGGTTTGCGAGGGTGTGCTGGGCCCTTGTCCTTTAAGGGAAGGATCGTCATAAGAGGCGCACGTTTCACCAAAGCCTCCGTCCGAATTCTGGACGGCGCGAAGCCAAGCGGATCCCTTTCGTGCTTCCACGTTATCTCCCAGCCCAAAGGCTTCGAGCATCCGGAGCACGCCACTGGTTCCATAGATATAATTGACCCCCCATCGGCCATACCATGCCCCTTCGGAAGTTTGTTCTTTTTTAAGATATTCGAGGGCGTGTTGAACCGTTGGGTGAGATGCCGACCAACCGAACCGTCCAAGACATTCCAAAACGCGCGAGGTGACGTCCTCCGTGGAGGGGTCGATCATGGCGTTGTGGTCGGCAAACGGAATCCGGGTCAAAATCCCGTGGTCGTTGTCCCGGTCAAAGGCCCCCCACCCACCATCGCGGTTTTGCATGCTGAGAAGCCATCGAATTCCGGAGCGGAGGGCGTGCTCGAGGCGGCTGCGGTCCGGGTAAGCGACTTGGCGAAGCGCCATCAACACAAAGGCTGTGTCATCCACGTCCGGGTAGAAATCATTGCGGAATTCAAAGGCCCATCCGCCCGGTTCGCCCTCTGTGTTTTTGACCTGCCAATCGCCTGGGCCCACAACCTGACACTTCAGAAGCCAGTGGGCCGCTTTAACCAGGGCCGGATGATCCGCCGGAAGCCCCGCTTCCAATAGGGAATTCATAACAACCGCGGTATCCCAAACCGGGGAAACACAGGGTTGGAGCCGAATTGTCTGATCGTCTTCGATCTCAAAGCAACGGAGATGGTTCTTTTCGCGCACGGTCAGCGGGTCGTCCGACCGGTAGCCCATGGCGAGAAGCGCAAAGACGGAGTTGATCATTGCGGGAAAGATAGCTCCCAGCCCTTCGGTCCGCTCGAGATGGTCGATAAGCCACTGCTGAGCTCGAGCCATGGCGGCCTTGCGAAAAGGCTTCCAAGGAAGAGCTTCGTGCAGTTTGAATAGGCGGTCCAAAGCCAGGAAGAGGTTCCGCCAGGTAACCACGCGGCGGTCCCAATCGAAGGCGGGAATGTGCTCGGAAGGGTTCCGGAAAAGTTCCTTGATGTCGGCGTTCGCCGGCATCGGCCACTGCGGCTTTAAAGCATAGAGGATGGTCAGCGGCGCCACGATCGCGCGCGTCCAGGAAGAAACCGAATAGATGCTCAGGTAAAACCAGGGAGGCAGGAGCATCAGTTCGGGCGGGATGGCGGGAACATATTTCCAGTCGAGCGCCCCGCCCAGGGCCAGATAAAAGCGCGTGTAGGAGTTCGTATGCTCCAGGCCGCCGAGTTCATGGACGCGGTGGCGGGCGCCTGCCATGTGCGGAGCGTCCGGAGAATCGCCTGCAAGCTTGAGAGCCACGTAGGCCTTGACCGTGGCGTTCAGTTCAGAAGGGCCCCCAGCGTAGATATTCCACCCGCCGTCGGCAAGCTGCCTGCGCCGAATATAGGTGGCGAGTTTCGTGATGCGCCCGGGATCGAACTCGCCGAGAACGTGGAGAAAAAAAATGTAGTCGGATTCTAGGGTTGAATCGGCCTCTAATTCGCCGATCCAATAGCCGTCGGGAGCCTGCAGTGAGAGCAGGTAGTCGGTGGCCCTGGCCACAGTCGACTGAAGGCGCTCGTCGAGATCTAGATCGGGCGGGCTCGACGCACGCTCGCGCTGTGGTGGTTCCAGTTCAAGTTCCGCTTCCTGTGTCATGAGACCCCCGGGCAACCCTTCGATACCCTTGCCATTCCTAAGCATGCAACTCCGCAGGCAACGCAAAACGCACGTCTTCTTCAACCCACTCAACTTCTTCAACCCGCGTAAAGCCCCATTCCTTTAGGCGTTCGACGACTTCTCGAACCAGAATTTCAGGGGTGGAGGCTCCGGCCGTAACTCCAATCCTGCGCCGCCCGCGGATCCACTCCGGCAGGATGTCGCCGGCGTTGCCAATCAGGTAGGCTGCCGTGCCGCCCCGCCGGGCAACCTCAACCAGGCGGTTGGAGTTTGAACTGTTCTGGGCTCCCACCACAAGAATTCCGTCGGTTTTTGGAGCCACCGCTTTGACCGCCATCTGGCGGTTTTGTGTGGCGTAGCAGATGTCCTGGCCGGGAGGCCCGATAATGGCGGGAAAGCGCTGCTTCAAGTGGCTGACAATTTCCGCGGTATCGTCAAGGCTCAAGGTGGTTTGCGTCAGGTAAACAACCCGATTGGGATCGGGGATGGCAAGAGCATCAACGTCCTGCACGGAGGAAATAAGCCGGATCGCTTCGGGCGCTTCGCCGAGAGTCCCAATAACCTCATCGTGGTGCCGGTGGCCGATCAGCACGATCGTATAATTTTTCCGCGCGTAACGGATTACTTCCAGATGAACTTTTGTAACCAGTGGACAGGTCGCGTCGATTACCCGCAGTTGGCGCTCGCGGGCCTCCGCGCGCACTTCCGGCGAAATTCCATGCGCGCTGAAAATCACAACGCCTCCGGCGGGAACTTCGTCGAGCCTTTCCACAAAAACGGCGCCTTGGCTGGCTAACTCATCAACTACATAACGGTTATGAACGATTTCTTTGCGGACGTAAACCGGCGGGCCAAGTTTGGCAAGCACCATGCGCACAACGTCAATGGCACGGATAACCCCGGCGCAAAAACCTCGTGGGCGCATCAGGAAAAGAGTGCCCGGCTCTGTACAAGTTAGGCTCTCAGCCGGAGAATTCATATTCATTAGGTTGTCATCGTCCTTTCCTACTATAGGAGCCGCAGGTTAATCCTCGCACGGTATACGTTTAGCGTCAAGATAACCGGTGCTTTCTGGCGCGCCACCGGTAGTCCAGTCCGGGCGGTTCCTACCCGGAAATTTCTACCGCAATAACCCTAGTGCTGTCCGGATTGGATGTATCCGGCGCCCGCATGAATGCATCATAACGCATGAGAGGTTTTTAAGGTTCAAAAAAGCTTCTCGCCTATCGCGCAGCATTTTTGCTAGAATGGGAATCTTATGTACTGTTGCCACTACGGAGGCTTGCCTCAAGTCCCAACAACATAGGCCCTGCATATTACACAATCCATTTATGACAACTTCAATCTCAAAAATCTGTACTGTGCTGTTGTGCATCGTCACTCTTGGCCTGCCGATGCGGGCTGCACGCGCACCGGAAGCGATTTCCCATCCTTCAAACCCGGAGATTGCAAAAGAGTTAGATGCAGGAAAGTACGTTGAAGCTTCTCAAATTCTTAAAAAGGTTCTCGCAAAGAACCCAAAGGATGTTGAGGCGAACTACTGGATGGCCCGATGTTCACTGGAAATGGGAGACTATGAGCGTGCGTTGACCTTTGCAGGACAAGCCGTCAGTCTCGCTCCCGACTGGTCCGAATCCCACTTGTGGTTGGGGCGTTCGTACGGGCTTAAAGCTGAGAAAACACGCAGCTTGTTTGCTGCAAGAAAAGCTCGCCAGGAATTCCAAACGGCCGTGCAGTTGGACCCGAACAACCTTGAGGCCCGCCGCAACCTGATGGAATTTTATCTGGACGCTCCCTGGTTTTTGGGAGGCAGCAAGGATAAGGCCTTGGAACAGGTGGAGGCCATTGCTTCCCGCAATCCCGTGGAAGGTTATCTGGCGCGCGCGGATTATTGGAAGGGACTCGACAGGCCCGATCTCGCGGCGCAAAACTGCCGGCAGGTACTGAAGTTGAAGCCCCAAAGCGCCGGACCCTATTTCCAGGCGGCGGATTTCTTTGAATCCGAGGGTAACGCTGAAGATTTGGAAGCTGTGGTGCGCGCGGTTTCCTTGATTGAGCCGGGCGATCTGCGCCTTGCGTATTACCGAGGTGTGGAGAGGGTTCTCGAGGGCAGGGAATTGCCTGAAGCCTCAAGAGATTTTGAAGAATATCTCTCGCGGGCTCCTAAACGCGACGATTTTCCTCCCCACGCCTCTGCTCATGACTGGCTTGGGCGCATCTATGAGCACTGGGGCCAAGTGCAGCAGGCGATCCAGCAGTACAAGATTGCCTTGAACTTAAGCCCGGACAATCAGAGGGCGCGAAACGGTCTGCACCGGCTTGAATCAAACTAAGAGGATACGCTATCAGAAGCGCCGGGAAGGCAAGTCGCCCAATTCTCCTTAGAACGCCAAAAGCCGTGCCACAGGCAACGCTTTCATCCTTTCAGAGCCTCTTATCGGAAGGCATGTTAAGATGACCGATACTATCTGTTTCATGTACAATAGGATCGATGTGGGCGTCCGGATCATTCTATTGCACCTGTGAAACAGAACGACGAAGGGAGTTTCTATGCCGTCTGTCATGAAAACGCTGTTGTTGAATCCTCCAAGCTTCGAGGGGTTCGATGGCGGTGCGAGCTCGCGCTGGCCAGCCACGCGTGAAATTGAATCCTACTGGTATCCGGTTTGGCTAGCTTACCCTGCGGGCATGTTGCCTGGAAGCCGCCTTCTTGACGCCGCGCCTCACAAAATTACTCCCGAACAGACGGTGACGATCTCGCGTGATTACGAGTTTGTGGTTCTTTTCACCTCACACGTTGGTTTCCAGAACGACCTGCGTCTGATTCGCATGATGAAAGAGGCCAAGCCGGACTTGAAGGTGGCGTTTGTGGGGCCGCCGGTCCAGGTGAAGCCTACGGAGAGCCTGCTGGCGAGCGAAGATATCGACTTTGTGGTTCGCGGCGAATTCGATTACGCCGTGGTTGAGTTTGCGCAAGGCAAGCCCCTCAGTGAAATTCTAGGGGCCACCTATCTCAAGGGTGGAAAGGTTGTCAACAACCCGCCCCGGCCGGAGTTGCAGACGGCGGATTTGGACCGCCTGCCCTTTGCGACGGAAGTCTATAAGCGCGATCTGGTGATTGAGAACTACAACGTGCCTTTTCTGCTCCATCCCTTTGTGGCCTTCTATTCATCGCGGGGATGCCCCGCCCTTTGCACCTTCTGCCTGTGGCCCCAGACGCTCTCGGGACACGCCTGGCGGGTGCGTTCAGCCGACAACATGGCGGCGGAAGTGGGCCAGGCCCTCAAACTGTTTCCTCAAGCGAAAGAATTCTTTTTTGACGACGACACCTTCAACATTCGCAAAGAGCGGGTGTTGGAGCTGTGCAAGCGGTTCAAGCCGTTGGGGTTCCGGTGGTCCTGCACGGCTCGCGTCCATAGCGACTATGAAACGCTGAAGGCCATGGCCGACGCCGGCGCCCGCTTGTTCATTGTGGGTTTTGAATCGGGCGACGCTCAGATTCTGAAGAACATCAAAAAAGGCGCCACTCTCGAAATGGCGCGCACCTTTGCAAAAAACTGCAAGAAGGTTGGCATCGCGATTCACGGTGATTTCATTATCGGACTTCCGGGGGAAACTCCCGAAACTATTCAGCGGACCATTGATTTCGCGAAGGAACTTGATACCGAGACCATTCAGGTTTCCATCGCTCACGCCTACCCGGGAACGGAATTGTACGGTCAGATGCTTGAAAGCTCCTATCTGGCCGACCAGCCCATGTCCGACGCCAATGGGCACCAGTTGCCGCACCTTGAGTACCCGGGCCTCGGGCTCGAGCAGATGATGGCTTCCGTCAACCGTTTTTACGACGAATACTATTTCCGCCCGCGGGTGGCGTGGCGCATCATGCGCAAAGCCTTATGGGATTCGAACGAGCGCAAACGGCTCTATCACGAGGCGGTGCAATTTCTCCGTCTGCGGGGCGAGCGCTTGAAATTCGCCCACAAGGATCCTCAAGAGCGCTCCACGATTTCCGCGCCTGCAATCGATCTGGCCTCGGGTCCGCCGTCGAACCCTTAGAATCAAAGCTTGTGGCAGTGCATGACTGAACGGAAAACGCTGCGGACCAAGACCTACGTCTTGCTGGCGATGATGGTCGTTTTCGGCCCCTCGGGCGACGTCCTGCTCAGCCGCGGGATGAAGCAGCTGGGGGGTCTCCACGTCTGGTCGTTCGACGGCATTCTGCATTTTTTCATGAGGGCGTTCACCAGCGGAAGCGTCTGGCTGGGGATTGCCGCGCTGCTTCTGTTTTTCATCTCTTACCTGCTTGTCCTCTCGTGGGCTGATTTCAGTTACGTTTCGCCCGCTTCCGCTTTGGGCTACGTTCTGGTGGCCTTGATGGGATATTTCTTTCTCGGCGAACACGTTCCGCCCGTCCGGTGGCTGGGAATCGCGCTGATTTGCGTGGGAGTTTTCCTGGTGGGCGGAACTCATCCGGACACGAGGCAAAGCGGATGACCTTGCGCACTGCGTTATTCATCGGAATCATCGTTGTGGCCGGGCAGGGAGGGGATATCTCGCTGTCGATGGCAATGAAGCAGATGGGTGAAGTCAAGAGTTTTACCCCGCGCAACTTGGCGAGGACGCTTGGCCGGTCTTTTCAAATCGGCTGGATGTGGCTGGGAATTGGACTGATGGCCGTGGGGTTTTTCTCATTGCTTGCCTTGCTTTCCTGGGCTAACGTCAGTTTGGTGGTGCCCGCCACGGCTTCCAGTTATATTGTAGGGGCGATGGGAGCGCAGTTCCTTCTGGGAGAACGCGTCGACAAGATGCGTTGGATCGGGGTCCTGATCGTGTGTGTTGGAGTGGCAATTGTTTGTGCTGCGTAGAAGGTTGACGGCATGTTTCGACTGGTCGCGTTATGGGTGGTTTCGATCGGCGCTTTATTCCCGCTGCTCTATTATTTCGCGGCAATCTTAGCTGCCTGGAGTTATTTCCGTAATCCCGCAAAATCAAATTCCGAGTTTTTCCCTCCGGCAAGCCTGCTGAAACCGGTCCGTGGCGTGGAACAGGAAAGCTACGAGAACTTTTCAAGTTTCTGCAACCTCGACTATCCTGAATACGAGATTCTATTTGCAGTGAACGATGCGGATGACCCGGCCGTGCCCGTCATCGAAAAGCTCATTCAGGATTTTCCCCACCGATCCATTCGGCTGCTGATCGGCTCCACGTTCATCGGGTCCAACGACAAGGTCCGCAAGCTGTGCCGCCTGGCGCGGGAAGCCCGTTATAAAATCCTGGTGGTGAGCGACGGCGACATCCGCGTCGCGCCCGATTACCTGCGGGCTGTTGTATCCCCGTTTCGAAACCCCGCCGTGGGGGCCGTCACCTGTCCGTACCTGGTAAAACCGGAGCCGCGCTTGGGTCCGGAACTTGAGGCGATTGGCGTGGCGTCGGACTTTTTCCCGGGTGTCCTGGTAGCGCGTCGGTTGGAAGGGGTCAAATTTGCGCTGGGGGCGACGATGGCCGTTCGAGCGGAGGCGCTGGCGGAAATCGGGGGCTTTGAGGCGATGGCTGATTCCTTTTCGGACGATTACGAACTGGGAAACCGCATTGCCGCGAAGGGACACCGGGTTGAACTGATTCCCTATACGGTGTGGACCGTTCCTCCTTCAGCGGGGGCTCTCGGTTTCTTTAAGCACCAGTTGCGCTGGGCTGTGGGTGTTCGCAATTCCCGTCCGCGGGGCCACCTTGGGAGGATCCTGTCACAAGGATTGCCGTGGGCGGTTGCCGCGGCCCTCTTTCATCAGGCTTGGTCTTGGGCGGGGGTGTTTCTCGGGGCATACCTCATCACACGGCTTGCCATGGCATGGACGGTTGCAGTCTGGGGGCTCAAGGATCCCTTGGTGCGGCGTAAGTGGTTGCTTATCCCGCTGTGGGACGCTGTCGCCTTTGTGGTTTGGGCCGTAAGTTTTACGCAAAACCGCGTGCGGTGGAGGGGCGCGGAATTCTACGTCCGCAAAGGCAAACTAATCCCTGTTGCCTCGCGGCGATAGCCGCTCCCCCCCCAAAGTTCGAAGGCGTTTCCGCCGGTTATTCGTCCCGCGCCAGAATATAGAATTGCGCAACTGGATGTTGCAAAACGCCCACGGGGCGGTAGTGTGCTCGGATGTATTGGTCAATGGAGGTTTCCGCGAGGGCCTGGGGATTGGCGCTGGGCCAAATGCCCTGAAAAGTCGCCGGCGGAATTTTGAAGTAGAATATCCACTCGGGCGGGTGCGCGCGCAGCTCATCGAGCGCTTTTGAATCCTCTTGCGCGCCCATCATTCCAGGCTGCAAAAAAGAGTAGCGAGTGGGATTCCGGGCTCCGGTCAGGAAGTAGACAATCGGCAGGTAAGGATAAACGAACAGGGAATCCCCGGGATGAATCCTTCGGCTGACAAACTTGACGAGAGCCTGGTCGGCCGGAACAGCTCGCAAGCGGCCTATCCGGGTTCGAATGCTGGGCTCGGAGTGGACCTGGAGGACGGAGTAAGCGAGCGCCAAGATTCCCAGCCCCAGAAGGCATGCAAAGGCCGCCCCGCGCAAGGTTTTAGGCTTCAGGAATCTATCGAAAAGATAGGCTGCCAGGACGTAGAAGATGGGAGCGATAAACAGCAACTGATCGGCTGACCAGCGAGGGTAAGTCGAGATGACCATCGCGAAGGAAGCCATTACCAGCAGCGTCGCCAGTTTTTCCCGCTGGTCGAACTCGGGGGCGCGCCAGCGGCGGATCAGCCACGCAAAGTAAACTGCCAGCGGCAGGAGCGGGGGCAAGACCACGGACAGGAGGCCCGTCGTCCGCGCCAGGGATTGGCTGAGCGATGCTCCGGCAAAAAAGGCGGCAAAGCCTCCGGGCGGGATGGCTCCGTATCCGTAAAGGACGCGATTGGCCGCGGGATAATGGGTGGACGTCCACAGCAAATCATGGAACATCGGAACGAGGCCGCCCTCGAAAAATAAGACTCCTCCGGCGGCAATCGAGCAAAGTCCCAATCCCAGCGTGTAGGGCGGCAACTGGCTTCTTAACTCCTTGTTGATGGCCAGCCAGATTCCCAGAACCACAACCAGAGCCAGCATCGAGGGCGTAATCCAGGCCGCGAGCGCGGCCGCCAGCCCTGCCGCGAAGAAGGAGAAGGCTCGAGGCTGCTCGGTACCCCAAAAGACGAGAGCCACCGTCAGAATCGCGATGGCGCCGCTATCCCAGCGATGATTCGTATAAAGCCGAAAAAGCGGTCGGGTTTCGAACGCCAGGAAAAAGAAGGCCACGCCAAGAGCGAACCACCGCCGGGTCAGCCGGGTTGTGAGCCAATAAACGGCTGCGGTCAGGAAGGCCAAATCCATTACCAAAGCCAGCCTGGCGTGGGCCAGGGTCGGCCCCAGCATTTTCAACAGGGCGGCGTGAATCCAGAAACTCCCGGGACCTGTAAGCACGAAAAAATCACGATAGGGAACCTGGCCGTGAAGGATGCGTTCGGCGCCCGCAAGGTAGATGCCTTCGTCAAGGGTAAGAAAAAAACGCTGGGCCACCAGCCACCACAGAACGGCAGCCGCAACGCCGAAAACAATTGCCGCGAGTTTCCACTCAGCTCTTTTCAGTTTGTTTTCCGGTTGTGTCATTGATTTCACGGGAAAGGAGTGTACTTTGGCCGGGGCCCTGATGCAAGGCAGACTGAACCTGTATGACCACGTCCGTCCAGGGGAATGGCTCGATCGAAGCGTGTCGATGAGCGGACCAGCGCCCCAAAGAGGATCTGGCAGGTCGAGCCACGATTGTAGAGCGCGCGGCTACCGTCCCGCGGCAACCGTTTGCTCTCCGGCCTTGGGAGCGTAATAACCGGGGCGAGTTCGAACTTGGTAATGATCGTGGGCGGACCGCCCAACGAGTTCCACTTGGACCCTTCTGAAAGTGCCGTCCTTGTGCTGGTTCGTCGGATAATATCCCAGGGTATATTGGTCTCGGATATCGCGAGCGATCCGGACGCAAGTGGGCTCAACCTCGTCGAGCAATCTGGGGAAATAGGCTTGTCCGCCCGTGGCTTGGGCGAGTTCTTTTAAAACCTTGGACGCTCGCTTGGCTTCGCCTCCGTGGAGCCTGAACAGCCCGCCCGGATGCTCCTCGCCCAGCAATCCAATGCAGTAGATAACCGCGTTCGATTTTTGGGCGTACTTCAGCAGTTCAGCAAATGAATAGCGGCTGGCGTTGTCTTCGCCGTCGGTGATGACCAGCAGAACCTTCTTGTCGCGGTTGCCCAGCTTTAGATGGTCAAGCGAGGCGTAAACAGCGTCATAGAGCGCGGTGCCGCCGCGGGAATCAATCTTGCTTAAGGCCGCTTTCAGTTCTTCCATGTTGGAGGCGAAATTTCCGGGAGTGTCCAGGTAGTAGACGTCGTTGAAGTTGACGACAAACACCTGGTCGTCCGGGTTGGAGGTCTTGACGAAGGTCAAAGCCGCCGCGCTGACCGAGGGCCGCTTGTCCCGCATGCTGCCGCTGTCGTCAATGTCGATCCCCATCGTGACCGGGATGTCGGCGTGGCTGAACACGGCTAATTGTTGCGGCTGGCCGTCCTCGAGCACGCGAAAATCGTTCTTCGTAAGGTTGTTGACCATATTTCCTTTTTTGTCCAGAACGGTTGCGTGGAGAACCACCAGGTTTACGTTGACATTGATTTTGTACTGGTTGCCTTGTTTCCTGGGTTGCGGCGTGTTGGAATTGCCCGGCTTCAACCCTTGCGCAAGCAAGGGAGCCGTTACCGTTACAAAAGCCAAAAAACTGAGGAATATGGCTGCGCGCATGTTGCGCGGTACAAATGCCTGCTTATTGAGTAGGAGCATAATATCCGGTCCGCGCGTAAACTTGCAGGGGTGGCAGCCCGCGAGGCGGGTGAAGCTTGACTTTGATGCGCCGCCAGCGCCCGTCGCGCACAAGGTTGGAAGGATTATAAGCGATGACGTATTGATTGCGGAGTTCAATGGAAATTTTCTCCGCAATATCCGGCAACTCGTCAGGACTCTCGACGCTGAACATCCGGCCGCCTGAAATCGTGGCTAATTCAGCGAGCAAGCTTGGGCCAGCAGCCTCTTCGGGCGTCCGCGTCCGCCCGGCGGGGCCCTCAAAAATGCCCACGCAATAAATCTGGACGTCGGATTCCTTGACCGCCCTTTTGATATCGCGCGACGTGTAGCGGCTGTGGTTGTCGCCGCCGTCCGAGATCACCAATAACGCCTTCCGGCTGGTGACCGACTTCCTCATATCCGCAAGCCCCAGATAGATTGCGTCCAGCAAAGAGGTTCTTCCGCCGGACTTCACAAAAAGCAACCGGTCCAGCAGGTTTTCGTAGTTGGACGTCAAATTTGAAAGCAGATATGGCCGGTTGTTAAAGGTGACCAGCATAAATTGATCCTCGGGGTTAGATGTCTTAAAGAACTGAAGCGCTGCCTCCTTCGATTTCTGAATTTTGTCCGACATCGAACCACTGGTGTCAAAAATCATGCCGACCGCGATCGGAGCGTCTTCGCTTGAGAAGGACAGGATTTTCTGCCGCACCTTGTCGTCAAACACCTGAAAGTTGTCCTGATCAAGGCCCGTTACGATGCGGCCATAAGGGTCGGTAACCGTCACCGGAACCATCACCCTGTCAACATTCACATGGATGGGCGTCGAAGGGATGGTCGGCCGACGGACGACGATGTTGGTGGTTTGGTCGTCTTTGTTGGGACGCGAATTGTCTTTTCTGTTTGCAGAAAAGGCCGGATTCAGCGTACTGCTGACGCCCCATACGGCAAGCAGAGCCAGCCCCACCCGAAGTGCGCGCCACCTAGTGTGACTCGACATCCACGCACCTTCCTCAGGTCCTTACCCAAGGCTCCAAACCTTCTTTTAACTTGTGCGCTTGAGTGAACCCAAAGTTATTCTAGCACATCCGCCCGACCTAAAAGAAACGCTCCGATTGTTGCCGGTTTGTCATTGACAAGGCTTCCCGTGTAAACCCATAATGGCGGGTACGACGGCCTTCCAAGCGTACGTGCATGAGCACAACGAAAAACAAAATAGAGTTGTTCAAAGGAGCGGCATGAGCGCCAAATATATCTTCGTAACCGGCGGAGTGGTGAGTTCGCTAGGGAAGGGTCTTGCCGCAGCTTCCATCGGATGCCTGCTGGAAGCCCGCGGCCTCAAAGTCAACCTGCTGAAGTTTGATCCCTATTTGAATGTCGATCCCGGAACGATGAGTCCGTTTCAGCACGGCGAAGTCTACGTGACCGACGACGGCGCGGAAACCGACCTCGACCTTGGCCATTACGAGCGATTCACTCATGCCCGGATGCGGCGGGAGAACAATTGCACGGCGGGACGAATCTACGAAACCATTATCAGCAAGGAGCGGCGCGGAGACTACCTGGGCAAAACCGTCCAGGTGATTCCCCACGTGACCGACGAGATCAAAGCCGCGGTCCGGAAGGTCGCCTCGGAGGTTGATGTCGCCATCGTCGAGGTGGGAGGAACAGTGGGCGACATTGAATCGCTGCCTTTCCTCGAGGCCATCCGGCAAATGCGGCAGGAGCAAGCTCCCGGCAGCGTCGCTTTTGTGCATGTGACCTTGGTACCCTTTATTGGCGCCGCCGGCGAACTGAAGACCAAGCCCACGCAGCACTCGGTCAAGGAGCTGCGGGAAATCGGTATCCAGCCTGATATTTTGCTCTGCCGGACGGACCGCTACCTCTCTCCGGAATTGAAAGCCAAGATCGCCCTTTTTTGCAGCGTGCCGCGCGAGGCCGTGATCACCGCCAAGGATGTGGGCAATATCTACGAAGTGCCGATTGTTCTTGGGGGTGAAGGGCTGGACGTGCAGATCCTCCGCTGCCTCGATATGCCGGCGGGCGAGTGCGACATGACCGAGTGGAAGAATTTGGTCAGCCGGCTTCGCCATCCCAGCCGGGAGATTTCCATCGGCATTGTGGGAAAGTACGTGGAATACCAGGACTCCTACAAAAGTTTGCACGAGGCTCTTGTGCACGGGGGCATCGCCAACGATGTACGGGTGAACGTGGTCTGGGTTGAGGCGGAAGGCTTGGATGCCGAGCGGTGGGAAGAACAGTTGGAAGAGTTTGATGGAATCCTGGTTCCGGGCGGGTTCGGCAAGCGGGGCATTTCAGGAATGCTGCGGGGCATCACCTTTGCCCGCACGCGCAAGGTGCCCTTTTTCGGGATTTGCCTTGGAATGCAGTGCGCGGTGATGGAATATGCCCGCAACGTCTGCGGCCTTGAGGGGGCGAATAGCTCGGAATTCGATCCTTCCACGCCTCACCGGGTGATTTACAAGCTCCGGGAATTACGCGGGGTCGATGAGCTTGGCGGAACGATGCGCTTGGGCGCCTGGACGGCTCGGCTGAAGGAAGGCTCTTTTGCCCAGCAGGCTTACGGGCAGTTAGAGATTTCCGAACGGCACCGCCATCGCTATGAATTCAACCGCGAGTATGAGACGACTCTGGTGGCCCATGGGCTGGAGATTGCGGGCGAAACGCCCGACGGCACCTATGTCGAGATTGTGGAGTTTCGAGACCATCCCTGGTTTCTCGGGTGCCAATTCCATCCGGAATTCAAGTCGCGGCCGCTCAACCCGCACCCACTGTTCAAAGCGTTCATTCGAGCGGCGATGGAGTACCGCGAAAGGCGCGAGGGCGAAAAGGCGGTTGCGTCGCCGTCCGTGCAGACGCGGGAATTGGCCGAGGATAACGCGGCAAATCCCCCTTCCGCCGTGCCTCCGGAGCGCTGAGAACGTTGCCAGGCCGCCGGTGGCCCGTTTGCGGCTCAGGCCTTGAGGTCGGTTGGGCGCAATTTAGGAATCAGGTTGTTTGTGTGGGCCGACTTTCGCCGGGGCGGCAGCCGGTATTGGTGGTAGTGGTTCGGCGGGGTTGAAAAGACATCACCATTGCTGACGGCGCCGCCGCGACACTTCCCGCATCTTCAAGCATCTTACGACAGAACCCCTCAACGGCCCGGAAAATCCGGCCTGGGCCGCGTTCGCCTTGGAGGATATGGAGCCGCTGGGGAATAGATCGTGGCAAATCGCTCATCTTTTTCATTCATGTTGTTCATTCCAGCTTCCGAGAATCTTATTCGGAGTGCTTGAGATTGCGCGCACGGATCCTGACCTGCTATGGGGGGAGGGCTGGATGGAAAAAGGGAAGTTGTGGCTGCCTCTTTCGGCACGACAAGCGTGCGCGCCATTCACGGAACTTGAACTCCGGCGCGGAACCGTCCGTCGGGGCAGGGTTGAAGCGGTTGACGCAGGAAGGCAAGTGCGCTACGGTTGGCGGCATAGGAGAGGTTGTTAAAAGGATTGATGGGTTTTTCACTGAGCAAGCTTAAAATCCGCGATCATATCCTGCTAATGGTCCTGCCTCCTCTGTTTGCCATGCTCCTGTTGGTGGGCCTTTTTTCCTATGGTTATTGGAGGGTGGCGGCTTCAACGAAGTCCGTCAAAAACGCCCAGGCAAGGGTGGCGCGCACGGAGGCGCTTTTGGAGCACACCACGGAAATGCGCAGCGTGGTGCGAGACTCCCTGCTGGCCGGGCACGCCCCGTCTTTAAACGCTTACCGGTTGGCCGCAAACGCTTTGGACCACGATTTTGACGCCCTCCGCGCCCTCGGGTCATCCAATCCTGCCCAAATGGCGGCGCTCGAAGAGATTGGGAGGCAGATCGCCAAGTGGCAGCAGCAGTGCGTTGCAATCGTGCATGCAACAGGACCGGGAAGCCGAGACGCGCAAGTGGATGCCGGCAAGAGGGATGAGGATCAGCAGTTCCTGAAGATTCGGGATTCGCTGTTGCGGGTGCTGGAACAAAACCAGACGGCGGCGGAGGGCGGGATCGGGGACGCACAGCGCGCCATGCGGCGCGTGCTCTGGCTCAGCGTTTTGACGCTGCTGTTTTTTGGCGGCGCGGTCCTCCTTTTGGGCCGCCTTGTGAGCCGCGCGATCAGTCTTCCCGTGCAGCAGATGATCGAGGCATCCGAGCGAGTCAGCCACGGGAATTTTCAATCTCCCTTGCCGCTTGATACGGATGGCGAATTCGGCGCGCTGGCTGGGAGTTTTCTCCGCATGACTCAGGCTTTGCGCCACGAGGGCGAAGAACTCTCCGCCCTCAAACGATTTTCCGAAGCCGTCACCCAGTGTACTTCTGAAAATGAAGTTTACGATCACATTCTGCACTCCCTGCAAGAGCAATTCCGGCCGACTCAGGTCATTATTTTCAAGCTGCGGCCGGAAGAGGATCTGCTGGAGGCCGTCGCGACGCTCGGCCCTTTGCCGGTGGAATTGCGCGACTGGCCGGTGATGGAAGGGAAGCATAGCTGCAAAGCGGTGCGGATGGGCCGGGCCTTTCGCGTGAACGACATTACCCAGGAGCCGCTTTGCCCCGGAAAGTTTGCGCTTCCCCAGGAAGGAAGTTATTATTGCGGGCCTTTGATCGCCGGCGGCATCATCATCGGCGCCGTGCGCCTGGAAGGAATGCGGAACTTCTGGACGCCGGAGCGGGAGAGCCTTCTCGAGAGCTATCTCAGCGGTGCGGCGTCGGTGCTCTCAAACCTACGCCTCCTCCAGACGATGCGGGAGCAGGCCAATGTTGATGCCCTCACGGGACTCTATAACCGCAGGTTCTGTGAAGATTATGCGCGCAAGCTGATGGCCATGGCCCGGCGCAAGGACACTCCCTTGGGCTTCATTATGATGGACCTCGACCATTTCAAGAGCTTCAATGATATTTACGGGCACGAAGTGGGAGACCGTATCCTGCGGCAATTCGCCAAAACCGTCACCCAGACGATGCGGGAAACAAACCTTACAGCCCGGATCGGCGGGGAGGAGTTTGTCGTCCTGCTACCTGACACGGGACCGAAGGCTTGCGAAATGGTTGCCGAGCGTATCCGCAAAGCCGTGCCCCATATGACCGTGCCGTCGGGCACGGACAAACCGCTTCCCCAAATTACCGTGAGCCTGGGGGTCTCCATTTATCCCGACCACGGAACCTCCCTTGAAGAGGTTATGCAATCTGCCGACCGCGCCCTTTACGATTCGAAGCGAGCCGGGCGCAACCGAACCACCGTCTATGTGGAAGAGGCGGAAACCGCCGGCTAGCGTTGCGCTACCCATGAGAATGAAATATGCCGACACCTGCGGTAGCGCCGGTCTATGACCGGCGGACTTTCGTGGTGGGAGCTACGAATCTTCAGATCCGCGTTTTTTGCTAGGGAGCGCTGGTAACCACGGCATATCGTGGATCCCCATTCGCAGGATACAAGGGGAGGCCGTGGCCATGAACCCAAAGGAAGGTGACGTTATGTCAAGTGCGCATGATCCTCAAGGGGTGCTGAAGCAGACTTTTATAGCTCGCAAACTGGGATTGGCTGCTGTTCTCATGCTGATGATGGCAAGCGTTGCTCGATGTTGGCCTCCCGGTAATCGGGTGCCTCCTATGGGGTGGGAACCCTGGAATTTCGACCATTGCGGCAGCAGGTATAAATGGGATGAAGAATATTACAAGAAGCTTGCCGACTTCTTTGTGACCTCCGGGTTGCGGAATCTCGGCTACAACTATTTAACCATTGAGTGCCATGACCATTACCGGGACAAGAAGGGCCAGATTCAACCGAGCTTGCGCACTTTTCCCCGCGGGTTCAGGGTTGTAACCGATTACCTCCATACGAGGGGGCTAAAAGTGCGGACTTATACGGATGCGGGAAAAGGGAAATGCGGTAGCACTTTTGAAGGCGCAGGGTCCTTGGGGCGCTATGAAGACGATGTTAAACAGTGGGTGAAATTCGGCTTCGATGGAGTAAAGATCGATTGGTGCGGCGGAAATAGCCTGCATCTGGACCCCAAGACTCAATACTTGCAGTTTGCTGAGGCCATGAAAAAGAGCGGCCATCCCTTTTGTATAGAAATTTGTTCTTGGGGCAAAGGAAACCCCTGGAAGTGGGGAAGAAAGGCCGGGACGTTTTGGCGGACAAGCGGTGATATTGATATTTGGAATCGTCATTCAACAATCGGCGGGAATTGGGACGCTCTCATGCGAAACCTTGATGCCAATCGACATCCCAGCACGAAATATGTTGGCCCCTGGAAAGGATGGAATTACCCGGACATGTTAGAGGTGGGCGTTCCGGGCGGGCTGAATGAAACCGAAGAGCGAACCCAATTCAGCATGTGGGCCATTATGGCCGCTCCGCTTTTCCTTGGCGATGATGTCTTCAACATGCCTCGCTACGCCAGGGCGATCATCATGAACAAGGAAGTGATCGCCATCGATCAGGACCCGCTGGGCATCCAGGGAGATGTCGTGAAGGAATCCGAGAATGGAAAACTTCAGGTGTGGGCTAAACAGCTAAAAAGCGGCTCGAAAGCTGTAGCCCTTTTGAATCGAGACGCCACTCCACGTCAGATGACGGTCAACTGGAACGACCTGGGGATATCGGGGAAATGGCAAGTGCGCGACCTGTGGCAGCACCGTGACCAAGGGGTGTTCGCAGATCAATACAGCGCTCATGTTCCGTCGCACGGGGCAGCGCTATTGAAGATCTCTCCTCAGCCTAGGCATTAGGAGTGACCCTTTGACCGGCGGACTTTCCTCTTATGCGGGAGCTTTCCCATAGTCCTTAATTTTCAGGCACTCCCCATTCTTCAGCGCCGACTGGTGAGCCACGATTCCAGGAAGCGTATAAGCAATGGCTTCGTAGATATTCACCGTGGGCCATCGATCTTCCACAATGGCGCTGATGAACTCGTGGGTGAGGAAGGTATGCGACCCCCCGTGCCCCGTTTTGACACGCATGGGATGAGGCAGGGTTTCCCAATGCGTCGGTTCCACATAAGGTTCCATGCGGACCGCGCCTTCCGGGTACCCGTTGGAATCGATCACCGTCTTGCCTTCCTTGCTGATTTTGACGACGGTGTTGGGCGACCCCTCGGGGCGCTCCATGATATAGGACATGTGATTGCCGTAAAAGCCGCCGCGCTCAGTCCCGCCGGTTGCGATATGCCAGCATACCGAAATCCTTGCGCAATGTCCGCCCGCAGTTTTGAAGAAGCCCGTGGTATTCCAAAAAGGATTGTTGTACTCGTTGGTTTCGAGCACCTCGTGATGGTCTCCCCATCCGATGGCTTGAACCTCTGCCAGTCGCTCGCCCGTCACCGGGACGATCATCCCGACACAATGGGTCGGATAATGCATGGGAGGAAACCCATGGCGCCAATTCGGAAAACCCTTTTCATCAAACATCAGGCCAATGAGGCCTTCGTGGTGGTATTCCGCTTCTGAGTAGAAAATGGTTCCAAACTTACCCTGCTTTGTCCATTCGCGGCAGGTGATGATCTGTGGCCTGTAGTAACTGGTTTCCGCCATCATGTACTTCATTCCCGTGCGCTTCACCGTGTCGAGGAGTTTTTCAAGTTCTTCCTCGGTCATCCCGGCAGGCACGGCGCTGATCACATGTTTCCCGGCCTCCATGGCACGGGTGGCCATCCATACGTGTAAGGGCGCGGGGGTAAACACAGCGACGGCATCCAGCTCCGGATGCTTGAGAAACTGCAGGAAATCCTTGTAAGTCGTGGCCGGGCCATAGACCTGCACGAGCCGTTTGAGGCGGTCATCCCTGAGATCACAAACGGCGGTGACCTTACAGTTTGGGTCCAGATGCCATTGGAATTCTGATCCAAAACGTCCCCCCACAACGCCGATCCTTACTTGCTTGCCACCAAGCCTCGGCCCAACGGGAGTGAACCCTGAGCCAGCGGGCGCGCTTTTAGCTTGCCCGCTTTGAACTGTCATGAATCCCGCCCCCAGAGCCCCAACGCCTTCCATAAACTTTCTACGACTCACACGATTCTTCAAAACGTCGTCCATGGCTTGCCGTCCTCCTCTCAGAAGATAAGGTACTTATAGCGGGATCATTCGTTCTTCTTATTCGATAGGAGCTATCGCAACGGTAACGCGGATTTTCAGATCCGCGGCTTTTGCTTGAGCAAGCAGCCAGCAAGACGGCGCAACCACCTCGAGCTTCTCGGGAAACGGCTTCGTTTCGAACTTTGTCATCATGACAACCCTTTCCGGGCTTTACAAGCTGGCACCGACCTTAAAGTGATCCACACCATTTTACCCTTGATGGCTGGGCGTTCGTGATATCTTTCCTGCACGAGATGAGAAATAGATGGAGGCCAAGATGAAAAGGCGGGAGTTCCTTCAGGTTTCGCTGGCGAGTGGAGCGCCGGCTGTCTTTCAGAGCCCGGTTCGGGCGGCGTCGGCCGGCAACGTTCCTCAATCTGAGCAGGATACTATCGTTGCCGGGGTAAGAGCGGCTCTGGACAACTCGCTCTATCCGGCATTGCGCCAGCGCGCCTATCCCGGCCACTTCACGGTTGTCGCGGATGGCAAGGCCTATGGAGCGGAGAATACCTGGCCGGGCCTGGACTCCTGGCAGATGGCGGGAGCGTATCTCCTCCTGGGCAGGCATCGTGAAATGCTTGATTACTTCGATTTCGTCCAGGCTTCGCAACGCCCTTGCTCGGATCAGGACAGGTTCTATGCCCGCGGCAACGTGCCCTTCGCCATTTTTCCGGCCGATAAGCCTTTCAAGCATTTGGAGCACTCGTACCTGCGCGGGCTCAGGTATCCCGAGGGCGTGTATACCTATAAGCCGCGGGTGCGCGCGGGCCAGCCGAAAGACTCCGACATGCGCGCGCGAAAATGGATCGGCCTCTTCACGCACTGGCAGGAGATCGCCAACCCCCTCAGCGTGCTGGCGCCCATTTGCTTTGTTCTAACCGCGCAGGAGATCTTTGCGGCCACGCATTCCGATGGCTGGTTGGTGGAAAAGATGCCCGCTCTTGAGGCGGCCGGCCATTACCTTCTCACGCGCATCACCTCCAACGGATTGCTGGGCGGCGCGGGCTTCTACATCGAATCGCCGCCCCGCAACCAATGGGACGGCGTCACCCAATGCTATGGCGTGCGCGCGTTTCGGCAACTTGCCGCGCTGAATGAGGTGCTCCACAGACGGGAGGCCGCGGCCGTCTGGAATCGCCATGCCGATGCCCTCCAGGCTCGCTTCCACAAGGCCTTCTGGCAAGGCGACCATTTCATCGAATACGTTCACCCCGATCACGGACCGGTCGATTCGCACGGGCTCGCCGATGTCAACTGGGCGGCGATCGGATTGGACGTGGCCACCGACGCCCAGATCGAGCGCCTGTGGCCGGTTCTTACCAGCGAACCGATGTTCTGGCGCGGCGGGATGCCGACCCATCTGGTCACTCGCCCTCTCACTTATAAAAGGTGGGAGCTCTCTGAACCCGTGCCCTTCGATTATGATTTGTGGACCAAGGATGTGGCGGCGATGGGACGCGTGTGGTACTTGGAAGTGCTGGCTTGCCAGCGAATGCACGCTGACAGGCGCCTGCGGGAGTCGGTCTTGAAAGTCTGCCAAAGAGGCC
>Ga0307372_10002087_pt1 | contig 33709 bp, 36 predicted proteins | sample OX1MG_FD_202533 | JGI IMG/M metagenome (GOLD analysis project Ga0307372, IMG submission 202533) | Soil microbial communities from Risofladan, Vaasa, Finland - OX-1 | ecosystem: Environmental > Terrestrial > Soil > Coastal area > Acid sulfate soil | place: Finland: Risofladan, Vaasa | collected... | reverse complement strand
CTTTATACCAGACCCACAACACGACCAACCCGACCGGCGCAAAGCGCTTCACACCTTTTTTACGTTGGAAACGGGCATCGAATTTGCCGTGACACGGTGGACACAACACCAACGTATCCGCTTCCCGATTCCATGTCTCATACTGTTGTTTGTGGGCTAACTGGAGATACATGCGGTAGGGAGTCCCAGCCGCATGAAAGGGATGCGGTTTGCGTTCATTAAAGAATTCCGTGGCATCAGGCAAGCCACACATCTCACAGCAATAGCCCGCTCGTTCAAGTTCCTCTTGACGTTTGACCGCCCAGATGGAACGAGGAGGATAGAGCCGCCGATTGACCGTCATCACGTCCCCTTTCTCTCGTGCGGTTCACAATGCAGCACACACCAGTACACCACCAGACCCGCAGCCGAAGCAGCAAGTACGATACCAGGACAATGGAGGCAACCGGGACAGACCGCATGCCTATCACAGGATGGGTCAGCACAATGAAACAAACCGATCATACCAGCGTCATGTATCCACTCATGCCCATGCGCAAACGCCAGCGCAACTGGCACACCATCAATAGGAGCGCGACTCCCGCCAGCCGAGGCAGAAACAACAACCGGAACCACCGTTTCAGGAGCGAGGCGAACCGTCATTACGGCACCTCCTTGAGCGTAGCAAGCACCACTGTGACATCCGAGCGATAGGTAAAGCGTGGTGGTTTCACCCCTTCCACATGCGCCCAGGCATCACTCACACACGCCATCCGATGCTGACGCATCACCTTACGAATAGCCACATCCGGTGAAGACGCTTCTACCACATCAGTCACCGCATGCGGATTGCCAACCAGCCAGAACACGGTATCCAGTTCCACCACATAGCGTTGTTTCATGCTTACACCTCCACCCGACCAGCACGCCACGTCTTGACCGCAACCAACACCGACGCAATATAGGCCGCGACATTGTTTTCACTGGCAGGAGCATAGACCGGAACAATCTGCTCGACCGTGCTTAACCCACGAGGCAGGTATTCCGTCGCCAGCAACCGGAACCAATCCAGACAACCAGCTTGCCACGAAGCATACGAGCGAAACCGCCCAACACACGAGGAATAGCCAGGCGTACACACAATGTTTCCGACCGAGCGCGTGACAGCAGCCACACCCAACCGTCCAAACTGACTTTCATGCCAGAAGAACGCCAGTGCAAAGACATCATCAATGTGGAAGGACAAACTATCCGTCACCATCACTTGACCCAGACCAACCGCTGGAGAGTGATAGGCCACCAGCACCCGATTGATAAACGCCGCCGAGAGCGACGGACGCCCGACCACACTGGACGGCGACGAGGCAGCCGGAGACGCCGGTACCCATAACACCGCCGAGACAAAGGGAGCAGACGCCCGACCAGTCGCCGCACGAGGCAACGACAGCCATACAAGGAACACCACTACAAGAACAAGCACGAGGGTAAGCACCCACCGCAGCATAGACCCTCCCTTCTCAAGACCCACGCACCCGACGCAGACCTTGACAGGCGAGGCCCCACACGCCACAATAGGCATGAGGAACCTGACCTTGCTTGATAAGGCACGACACGGGAACTCAATCGACTGGCTCATGTTTGCCGCATGAGCCAGTTTTTCCCAGCAGCACAAAATAATGGTCACACGCCGCCAGTCAGCTTCTCTTCTGTCTTTCCACTCCTTTCCGAAGACGACCAGCCGCCGTGTGTCTCTCCGCCCTTCCTTCGAGGAAGCCTCGCTCACTACGCCGCATTAACATCGTTGTCAGTTTGCCATCGCGCAGCACGAGACCGGTGTCTCTACAAGAACACGGACACGTCTACATGCTCTTTAGGTCGCTTGGAGAGTATGCAAGCCGCCGGAACATACCCGGCGATGAATGCCGTTGTCATTGGGTGTCAGAGTTTAGACTCCAGCAGTACACCTATTCCTACCGTGTCAGTTTCGTGGTCACTGACTCAAAACTGACTCAAAACTGACTACTAAGATTATAGAACAGAGTCAGTAAAAAGTCAAGTTTTTAGTCAGGGGAATAGCAAATTAGAGTCAGTTGTTGTATACTATGAAAAAGTTAGTCAGTTTGTTAGTCAACAGTGAGAAAGAACCATGCAAAAAGCAGCAAAATATATTAGCTCAAAAGAAGGGGAAAGGCTATTAGGGGTAAAACGAAACACATTCTTTTACTATGTCAAGTCAGGCCAAATAGCAAAGAAGGAGAGAGCAGAGACCGATAAAGGGACAAACCTTTATAGCTATGCAGACACCTTGAAAGTAAAAGAGATTCGGGACAGGAAGAAGAAAAAGCTATCTACAATGGTGGACTGGCAAAAAATATCCGACTTACCAGCGATCATTAAATTAGACCTAGCAGTCTACAAGGAAAATATCGTAGGCGATATTGGCTTATATGTCTCTTGGGAGAAGAAAAATCCCAAAATCACCCTTTTAGCATTCGAGAGTAACAACCGAGAAAATGTGCTTGCCTATGTGAGCTTAGTTCCGCTACCGGAGCAGGTAATTTTATCAATTTTGAAAGGGGAAAGAGAAGAGCTATCTATAAGCCCTGATGAAGTTGAAACCTATGACCGGCGAGGAGGATATACATTGCTTGCTGAAAGCGCAGTTGCCCACCCCGACCATCCAGAGCAACTAAGCAATGTTATTCGAGAGGTACTAAACTTCTGGTGTGACCAGTATCCAGACAGATATATTGAGAAAATATATGCTCAGGCAGCTTCTGATGCTGGGGATATCCTCGTCCGTAAACTGTACTTTTCACCATTGTACAATCTCTCAGATAACGCCTACGTTTTAGACCTGAGAAAACCGGGAGCATCTAAACTGGTGAGGCATTTTCAACAATGCCTTAAAACCAAAGAGAGCCAAATGCAAAGTGAAAGGACTAAGGTATCGTAAAGCTGAGAGAAAGATACTAACTTGCCCGAATACAAAGCCCTGGAATAAACCATAGATTCTAGGGCTTTTCTATGTTATCATAGGCTCACCATCCAATCAAAAAATAACAGGGAAAGTGGGAGGAAAAGATATGAAAAATCAGCTTTATTACGGTGATAATCTGGAAGTTCTGCGGAAATATATCAAGGATGAGACCGTTGACCTTTGCTATATTGACCCACCGTTCAACAGCAAACGCAACTACAATCAGATTTACAATAACATCGGTGGAGAAGATCGCGCGCAAGCTCAGGCGTTCGTTGATACATGGGTATGGGACGAACACGCAAACAAAGGATTCGCAGAGATTCTCGCTAACGATAAAGGACTTTTCACGGCACAAACGGTTGACCTTCTGAAAGGATTGCAGCCTGTATTGAAAAAGGGCAGTCTACTTGCTTACTTGGTGAGCATGACGCTTCGTATTGCGGAAATTCACCGTGTCTTGAAACCAACTGGCAGTTTCTATCTCCATTGCGACCCGACCGCAAGTCATTATCTTAAACTCATTCTGGATACTATCTTCGTCTCGAATGGCGGAGACTTTCGCAATGAAATCATCTGGCATTATCTCAAATGGTCGGTTGAACAACGTCAATTTGTACGAAACCACGATATTATCTTCTTCTATAGCAAATCCGACGAGCCCGACAGAGTATTCAATACCCTCTTCGTAGAACGTTCTCCTGCCACAAAAAAACGATTCGGGAATGCAAAAATCGTATCTAGTCACGATTCCAGAGGACAACGCCAGCCCTCCCAAACGGAAGGCGAATCGGACGGCGTAGCGATGGACGATGTTTGGGATATCAGTCGTGTTCCACCAATTAAGCAACTCTACCCAACCGAAAAACCCCCCGCTTTGTTGGAACGTATCATTAAGGCATCCACCAACGAAAACGACCTTATTTTAGATGCCTACTGCGGATGCGGAACTACCATTGTCGTCTCCGAAGAGTTAAAGCGTAATTGGATAGGTGTAGATATCACCTATCAGAGCATTTCCCTTATTCTTCGCCGTCTCGAAGCACTACATGGAAAAGACATTCTACCAAACATCATACTCAACGGCATACCCCAAGATATGGACTCGGCACGCGCTCTTGCTCTCAAACAGGATGACAGGGTGCGCAAAGAATTTGAAAAATGGGCTGTTCTAACCTACACAAATAACCGTGCCATCATAAACGACAAAAAAGGCGGCGACAAGGGTATAGATGGCACCGCATACTTTCTCACAGGCAAAGAAGAGAATGCAAAAATCGTGTTTCAGGTCAAATCGGGCAGCGTAGGACGTGGTGATGTAGCAAAGTTAAACAATGACCGAACACGAGAAGGGGCTGAGTTAGCCGTTTTTCTTACACTTCAACCACCGACCCAAGGTATGAAGGGCGAAGCGAGCGCCGCAGGTATCTACGAACACCCCCTTATGAACCGCAGTTATCCACGCATTCAGATTGTCACCATCGCAGAAATTGTAGAGCAGCATAAGCGGCTTGATATACCGATGAGTTTAGAAGTATTGAAGAAAGCACAATCCGTCACCGTAAAAAACTTGCAGGACGAACTTTTCATTGTCGAGTAATGTTTGTGATACAAATGAACACAGAAAATGCACACAATGAACAGGTTAAGCCTAATCCGTCTTTTGACAATACTGCTTAATAGCACGTATTAAATAATCTGTCCTAGCCGCCAGTTTCACGCTAAAAAACTTGACCTAAGTCGGCCAAATTTTCCTATTGTGACCTCATCTAAACCCGCTCTAGAAGCCTTGACACTCCCTCTTCTCAGGTGATATATTAACTACAGGATTAGTGAGAATGATTATCATTATTAGGGCATACTAATATAGGAAAAATATGGACGATACATTGAATGCGAATGCACGAGCCATCCTCGATATCGTGCAGGGGGCCAAAAACCACCCTACTGCGCTTGAGGTGTACGAGCGGGTGCGACGGGTCAGACCGCATATCGGGCTGGCGACGGTTTACCGCGTGCTGCACCAGTTGGCGGAAGCAGGATGCATTAAAGAGTTGGGACGTGATAGCGAGGGTTGCCGCTATGATGCGCACACGGAGCGGCACGATCACGCGATCTGTACGGAGTGCGGTGCCTTGCTTGATATACTGCTGGAAGTGGGCGTTTCAAGTGAGGCATTACAGGCGGCGGCTCAGGCGGTTGGTGTTGTTTTGAGTTCGCACGAAGTCAGAATATATGGCTTATGCGCGGCGTGCCAGGTAAAGGAGTAATTCACGATGAGTACAGATAAACAGGAAGAGTTGATACCGCCCGGCCATCCGGTACAAGTGGAACCATCGGGGCAAGCAGGGCAAGCGCAAGATGGACACTTAACGGAGTCCACGAGACGGGAGTTAATCGCGGCCTTGCAACAGAACTGGCAACGTGAGATGGAGGGGGTACACACGTATAGCGACCTCGCGAAAAACGAGCGGGATGCTGGTCGCCGGGCAGTGCTGGAAAAGATGGCGCAGGCTGAGGCGCGACATGCAGCTAAGTGGGAACAGAAGCTTGCCGAATTGGGGTCCGAGCCGCCACAGGAGCAACGTACACCTGGAGTGCGCTTCCAGGGCTGGTTGCGACGACAACTTGGCACCGAGGCGGCACTGCGCCAGCTTGAGAACGAGGAAGATAAGGATATCGCACGCTACGAAGCCCAGGCACGCACTATCAACGATAGTGAGGCGCAGGAGATGCTGCGCGATGTCAAACGCGAGGAGCAGAGCCACGGGCGTGTTATTCGCGAGATGATCAGCCCGATCGGGCCACAGGGCATGCTGGATGTGATGTTGCATCGCGAGCGCTGGCACAAGCGCGGTGGTGGCTGGCTTGGCGACGCGATTTATGGCGCGAACGATGGACTCGGTGCCGTCTTCGGCATTGTGAGCGGCGTCGCCGGTTACACAGGTGCGGCGGACAGCCATTTCGTGCTGGTCAGTGGGCTGGCCGGTATGCTGGCGAGCGCACTATCGATGGGTTCGGGCGCGTTCCTCGCGACCAAAAGCGAGCGCGAAGTTTTTCAGGCCGAGATTGACCGCGAGCGCCGCGAGATCGAGGAGGACCCGGAGGAAGAGCAGGAAGAACTGGCCCTCTTCTACCAGTTAAAGGGTTTCACCGAGGACGAGTCAAATCGGCTGGCAACACGTCTCGCGGAAAAGCCAGAGCAATTTTTGCGCACACTGGCGCACGAAGAACTGGGCCTTTCGGAAGACAACTTTCCCAATCCCGTAGTTGCCGCGACCTCGGCGATGCTCTCAACCGCCATCGGGGCATTCATCCCGATCATCCCATTTTTCTTCTTAACAGGTATTACCGCCATCATCGTCGCGGCAATAATTAGCCTATTTGCTCACTTCCTGGTTGGTGCCGCCAAAACGCTGGTCACAGGCCGCTCCTGGTTCAGCAGTGGCATGGAAATGACTGTCGTGGGTGCTGTCGAAGCCGTGATTACCTATGCACTGGGGGCTGCATTCAAAGCGATATAGCGATAGTTACTATGGCGCCGCCTCTTTCGGGTGGTGCCATAATAACTGGACATAAAAATTTGGCAATATGTGCCGCCAACGTGGTATAATGGCCTCACCGCTCTAACAAGGGACTTACTGCGAGAGGAGCAAAGTGAGGCACATACTCAAATAAAGAGTGTAGTATAGTAGGGACGGGGGTAGTGTGGAAGCGAGGAGGGGACCCTTGAGGTCGTCCGTCCGTTTGCCACAGTGGAAGCGAGGAGGGGACCCTTGAGGTCGTCCGTCCGTTTGCCACCATTCCTTATGCGTACCTGGCCTCCAGACTCGTGACGATGTTTCGTAAAATTTTGATTGCTAACCGTGGTGAAATTGCACTGCGTGTCATCCGGGCCTGTCGCGAGATGGGCATACGGAGTGTTATCGCTCATTCTCAGGCTGACCGGGATTCGTTGCCGGTGCGCATGGCAGATGAACGAATTTGTATCGGGCCGGGGGCGAGTAGCAAAAGCTACTTGAACATTCCTAATATTATCAGTGCCGCGCTGATTTCCGGCGCTGACGCCATTCACCCAGGCTATGGATTTCTCTCCGAAAATACCAGCTTCGCCGAAATTTGTGCCGATGTCCATATTACGTTTATTGGCCCTCCTGGTTCTGTAATGGCGATAATGGGCGATAAAGTGGATGCGCGTACCACAATGGCGAAGATGGGACTGCCTATGTTGCCGGGTACTCCGGTGTTGCGCACGCTTGCCGAGGGGATTGAAGCTTCGGCACGCATTGGCTTTCCGCTGATGCTTAAGGCTGCTGCCGGTGGTGGCGGGCGTGGCATTCGGCTTGTGGAGCGCCCGGAGGAATTCGATCGTGTCTTTACCGTGGCGCAGAATGAGGTGCGTGAGGCTTTCCGTGATGATGGCATTTACCTTGAACGCTATCTGGGACGCGCCCGCCATATCGAGATTCAGGTGCTGGTGGATAATTTTGGGCATGGCGTCCACCTGGGCGAGCGCAATTGTTCGTTGCAACGCCGCAACCAGAAGCTGATCGAGGAGTCGCCGAGTCCGCACTTGCCGGAGAAGTTGCGCCGCGAGATGGGCAAGAAGGCTGTACACGCTGTAGAGACGGTGGGCTATCGCAACGCCGGGACGCTCGAATTTCTGGTGGATGAGGACAATAACTATTATTTTATGGAGATGAATACTCGTTTGCAGGTCGAACACCCGGTGACAGAAATGGTCACGAGCGTTGATCTGGTCAAAGAGCAGATTCGTATCGCGGCGGGCTTGCCTCTTCATCTGGAGCAAAACGCCATTCATCCGCACGGTCACTCCATCGAATGTCGTATCACAGCGGAGGATGCGAGCGCCGATTTTCGTCCACAGACGGGGACGGTCGAGCGCTATTTGCCGCCGGGTGGCCCGGGGGTGCGTGTGGATAGTCACCTGTATGCTGGCTATACGGTGCCGCCGCATTACGACTCGCTGTTGTCAAAGCTGATTGTCTGGGCTGACACACGCGAGGCTGCCATCGCCCGTATGCAGAGGGCGCTTGACGAATACGTTATCGAGGGTATCACCACAACGATACCATTTCACCAGCGACTGCTGAGGAACGAGGGCTTCCTTCGTGGAGAAACGTACACTCGTTTTATCCAGGATGAGGCTGCCGCGTTAGGAATTTGAACGAAATGGGCGCGATAGGAATTTGAACGAAATGGGCGCGATAAATCGGGCCCCTACTGACTGGAGGTGACTTTATGTCTCGTGTAGTTGTAACCGGATTGGGACTGGTTACCTCGTTAGGTAACGATCTGAATGCAAACTGGGAGGCTTTGACCGCGGGCAAATCGGGTATAAGCGAAATAACGGCCTATGATACCAGTCGTTTCCGTGTCCATTTTGCCGGTGAGGTGAAGGACTTCGATCCTTTGCTGTACATGGACCGCAAAGAGGCTCGCCGGGCTGACCCGTATGAGCAGCTTGCCGTTGCTGCTACGAAGCAGGCACTGGCACAGGCGGGATTACAAATCACCCCCGAAAATGCCGACGATATAGGTGTCTACATCGGTAGTGGTATCGGTGGGCTTGTGACCTTGCACGATCAATTCAAAGTGTTGCACGAGAAGGGGCCTGACCGTATCAGCCCATTCTTCATCAATATGATGATTATTGATGGTGCGCCAGGCTTGATTGCGATCATGACCGGGGCGAAGGGGCCGAACTGGGCGGCTGTTTCCGCTTGCGCCACCAGTGGTAATACGATTGGCGAGGCATGGGAGACGATCCGGCGCGGTGATGCAAAGGCGATGATAGCTGGCGGTGCCGAAAAGGCGGTGGCGCCTATCGCAATGGCTGCTTTTGACAATATGCACGCACTCTCGCGTCGCAATGATGATCCGCAAGGAGCCAGTCGTCCCTTTGACGCGACACGCGATGGCTTCGTGATGGGCGAAGGTGCGGGTATGTTGATTCTGGAAGACCTGGATTTTGCGAAGGCGCGTGGTGCGACGATTCTTGCTGAAATGGTGGGCTACGCCTCGACCGATGATGCGCATCACGTGACTGAACCGGCACCCGGTGGCGAGGGCCTGGTACGCGCAATGCGACGCGCTCTCCAGAAGGCGAATCTGCGTCCTGACCAGATTGACTATATCAACGCGCATGGCACTTCGACGCCATACAATGACCGCTCGGAGACCCAGGCGATCAAAACGGTATTCGGCGAACATGCTTATAAGCTTGCGGTGAGTTCTACGAAGTCTATGACGGGGCATACGCTTGGTGCCGCGGGTGCAGTTGAGTCGGTCGTATCCATTATGTCGATTCTGACAGGCATTATCCCGCCGACGATCAATCTGCACAATCCCGACCCGGAGTGTGACCTGGATTATGTACCGAACGAGGCACGCCACGCAACGGTCAATGTCACTATGTCGAATGTGATGGGGTTCGGCGGCCACAATACCAGTATCATTTTTAAGCGATACGAAGAGTAGGGGCGCGATAATGAGGATGAACAAATGCATGCACCAATGTAGGGGCCGATTGATCGTACCCTATGCAGGGTTTGACTGTGTGTTTTTCAAGGGTAGAAACTAGTTCTCTAAAGTATGGTCATGTATTCCGTTCTGTAGACATCTCGCTGCTTGACGTTTTCTCTGTCCTGTGAGAGAATAGTTCGTGAGGAAAATGAGAACCATGTTTTCCTCGCCTGAGTACCGCGAGTTCCGCGGGATTTCAAGCCTGTGGAGTGGCACGCGCTGGCTTGCGCCTTCAGGCGCAAGTGAAACGGGCCACGTTGAAGCAGGAACCGAACAGCAAATAGGCATGTCCTAAATGTCTAAGTTTCGGAGAACGGTAGAGTTATGAAAACAGATGAGCGAAAGGTGGCGTGGCTGGAGCGCGTTGAGGAACTAATCAATGTGCTTGAAGGCAGCACCATCAGTGAATTGGAGTTGTCGGAAGCGGGAACGGAGATTATTATCCGCCGCCGCCCAGGTATGGTGATGGTCAACGTGCCGATGCAGCAGGGAGTTGCCGTACAGAGTGGTGGAACTGGTGCTCGCGAGTCGGGGGAGCGAGGGGTGGGTGGCCGCGTTGTGAAAGAGGACCACTCCGTCGCTGTTGTGGCACCGTTGACGGGCGTGTACTATTCTGCGCCGTCGCCTGCCTCGCCTCCGTTTGTCTCTCCTGGCGATATGATATATGCCGGGCAGGTGGTGGCATTGATCGAAGCCATGAAGGTCTTCAACGAAATTCAGTCAGAAGTGTCGGGTCGCGTTGTTGCCCTCGTCGGTCCCACCGGCGAAGTTGTCCAGAAGGGCGATGTGTTGATACGGGTGGAACCGGTATAGTACAAAAAGGGAAAGGCCAAATATGCTGCATTGCAGCATATTTGGCCTTTCCCTTTTTGTACTATACCGGTATCTCTCGTTTATGCCAGTCGGTCAATTGCTGATAGGCATGGGCGATGCGTAGGACGGTGACTTCCTCAAATGGTTTGCCTACGACCTGAAGACCAATGGGCAGCGCGTTTGTGGTGAAGCCACAGGGGAACGAGATTGCGGGTAGACCTGCCAGGTTAAATGGCATGGTCAGGCGCAAGAATGCGACTGTTGCATTTTCTGTGACCCCTTCGATAGTGATGTTCGTGTCTATCTGCTCCATTGTGACGGCTGGGATGGGCAGCGTAGGCAAAACCAGTGCATCAACGCGGCGTAATACTGAATGGACAGCGTTGGAAAATACGCGCCGTTCGTGTTGCGCCAGCAGATAATCTACCGCAGAAATGTGTTGTCCCTGTAACAGGCGTTCGCGGGTGCGTTCGGTATATTTATTGGCGTGCGTGGTGAGCCAGCCTTTTTGCATGTGCGCAAGCGATGCTTCGGGCATCTGGATGGTGCGGTACATGTCCATGGTTGGGCGTGGTACATCCACCTCTATGACTTCGGCCCCTTCCTCTTTCAGTACAAGTATGGCAACTTGCCATGCCTGGCGTACCTCGCTATTGAGCGGTTCGACAAAAGCATCTTGCAGCAAACCGAGCTTCAATCCCTGCAACGAGAGCGGGCCGCGTCCATCAGCACCACGGATGAGTGAGGCTGCTGAACGACTCGGTGGCCCGGAGACGCTATTGGGGTCGCGTGGGTCATAGCCTGCGATGGCATCGAAGATCAGAGCGCAATCTTCCGCGCTCCTGCCAAGCGGCCCAACGTGGTCAAGCGACCAGCTAAGGGGTATGACGCCGTAGCAACTGACACGCCCATAGGTGGGTTTCAAGCCGGTGATACCACAACATGCCGCGGGAATGCGAATAGAGCCGCCGGTGTCGCTGCCGATAGCGCCGAGGCACATTTGCGCTGCAACCGCCGCCGCAGAACCACCGCTTGATCCGCCGGGAACACGCTTGAGGTCCCACGGGTTGCGCGTTGGCGGCGTATACGTGCCATACGCGAACTCATGCGTGTTGGTTTTGCCGATAAGAATGGCTCCAGCCTTGCGTAACTGTTCGACTACAGCGGCATCTTCCTGCGCAATATGGTCGAAGAGAACCTGCGAACCTGCTGTCATACGCACACCTTGCACTGCAATGATATCCTTGATGCCGATGGGGATGCCATGCAGTGGACTACGATAGAGGCCAGTGCGTTGCTCGCGTTCGACCTTTTCGGCGTCCGCCAGCGCCTGCTCACGCATGACAGTGACAAAAGCCCGGATGTCGCTATCACGCTCATCAATGCGTTCCAGCGCGTCCAGCACCAACTCCGTCGGCGTCGTCAGCCCCGAATGCACATCATCCGCCGCTTCACGAATAGACATATATGGCATGAGAAAGTTCCCTTTCTGAGTGAGTATCAGGATAAAAGGCTGAGTTTTTGAGCGTTTCAGTTAAATCGTTCTCAAATTGCATAAAAGAAGGAACCTGCTGTAATCGTTCCAGATTTATTTCCCTTCCTAACAGTGAATATAACGTACTCAAACTTGCTTGATTATGACGTTGCCTCCTGGGACGATGTGCATTTGCTTTTTGTAACATAAGGTGAAGGGTTTGTTTAGGGTCACTATCATTTTCAACCAGTTTGGCTTTTGGTGGTAGACCAAGATCTCTGGCAGTCATTTCTGTGCCAATTGCAACCTGTAAGGCCATATGATCTACTAACATCCATGCCTCAGTCATTTGGATAGGGATGATTGGTACAAGATGTTTGCATACATTCTCCTGGTCTTGTACAAGCACATACCCTGGCTTGAATCTTTCAAGGAATGCTTTTTCGTTTGTCCGGTGGTCTGCGTCAGCATGAACAATTAATACGTGATAGTCAATTGCGTTGCGTGCCGCCTGTAAGATACATTCGTCCTGTTTCAAACCAACTTTGCTAAATGTAATGATGTCTATAGGCTGTACATTCAATGAGTGTTGACCATACCGAGCCAAAATCTGTCTTGACGTTCGCCGTATCACATCAGGTAAAAAATGTTGGTCGGTACTCCCCTCTGAATACAAAGCCAGTGATAACTTTTTCATCAATATCTACTTCCTACCAAGTTTTGCCCGCGCCTCATCAAGACTTTCGCTGTCAAGGTATTTCTCTACTTGATGTATTGTGTAAGCTTCCTGAGCTTTGTCTATATCTGTGCTGAACATGTGTTGTGTGTTAGATGTTACAACCGGTACCATTTCGGTAATCTGAATGGTATACTTTTGAGGCTCTATTCTTGTCACTGTAAAAGCAAAGAGCAACGAATCACTAACGTCAGGTTGACTAATAAATGCTGTTGAATGAGTAGTGACTAATACCTGCCGTAGAGGTTCATCAATCTGCTCAGGATCATGAAAATCTGTTGTCAGACTGCGCAATAAATGAGCAACATCTTTAAGATAAGAGGGATTGATACCATTTTCCGGTTCCTCAAAGCAAAGCACCCCATGAAATTGTGGGTCGTTTCTCAATGCTGCCAGAGCCAGCAAATATAAAGTTCCATCAGAAAGTACCGATGAGGGGAAAGAGCGGCCATCCATATATTTTACCCAAACAGTATATTTGTTCAGAATGTCATCCTTCGTTAAAATTACGCCCACTACATCAGGAACAAGGTTAGCTAAATCACGCGAAACGTCATTAAGCGCAAATTTGTCCTCACGCTGCATACGTTGTAGCATTGTTGGCAAATTACTACCTTCTGCTGAGAGGAAAGAAGGTGCTTTGACAGAACTGGGTTGACGCAGTTCTTCTGGATTAAGATGTAAGAATTTCAGAGAACATAATTCTTCACGGACAGCAAAGGCATGAGGATAATGAATATCATTTACACTGCTCAAAGCAGAACTTTGCATTTTTGCTGCTGAAAAGCTTTGCGGTATCCCTTTCATAGGTGTATCAGTATCAAATGCCAGTTCGATTAAAGTCTCCTCATTCATATCGAATTGTTCTTTACTTCTGGACGCCGATAACGATTTTGTACCCGGTTGATATGTTTGGATAAAATATTTCCAGTCATCTCGCAGAGGAATATTATGTTTTTTGCCCCATGTATCCTTAGACGGTGAAATTGCTCGTAGTAATTCATGTGTGATAAGTAATTCGTCGGGACTTGATGTGTCACCAACAGGGCGAGCAACAACTTCTATTTCATATCTGAAGCGTTTATACTTTAGTTCAGCTTCTCTACCCCAGCGATCTTCCACCTTCTTATCCACCAGCATCTCGACTGCTATACGTATCCTGTCAACATGCTTTCCATCAGGCAAAAGTGTGAACAGATCGTCGGCGTCGCCGCGCATGTCTTGAAATGCTGAACGCAGATCTTTGCTGGCAAATCTCGACAACAACTCTAGTGCATCGAACAGGTTGCTTTTGCCGGAGCCGTTGGGGCCGACGATAACTTGAAAGGGGGCCAGTTCTACTTTGAAGTCTTTGAATGTTTTGAAGCCGTCTATCTCGATCTGGGTTAACATGGTTGCTCACCGCCCGCTTTCTCGCTCTGTTTACTCATGTTTCTTGCTTTTGCAGAAAGTATATCATACTCATCATGCATGAGGGTATGGATAACACGATACCATACTATTTGCTTGCTTTCTTACCTTTGTCTATGTTAATCTCTACTTTGAAATTGACTATCAGGTGAGGTGACTTATGACTTATGCGATGGGGGAATATTACGAGCATGTTAGCGACTATGACCTGGAATATCAGGAACAGTCGGAGTTGGATATACCTTTCTGGCGGGAACTGGTGATGCGTTTCACGCCACGACGTGTATTGGAATTAGCTTGCGGCAGTGGACGTATCGGCATTGAATTATTACATGGCCCTGGTGATTTTTTGCTGGAAGGGCTGGATATTGCGCCGGAGATGTTGGGTGCCTACACGCGCAAATTGGCGCGGGAACCGGAGGCTGTGCAGGGGCGTGTGACGCTGCACGAAGGCGATATGGTTGATTACCAGCTTGAGCATAAAGGACAGTTTGACCTGATTGTTCTGCCGTTTAACTCCATCGCGCACCTGTATGAATTGGAGCAGCAGCTTGGAGCATTTAAAAACACATATGACCATCTCATGCCGGGCGGCCATTTTGTGGTTGATGTGTCACTGCCTGATATAGACTATCTCAGCGACGCACTGAATCGTCCCTCAAACGTCTATTTAGAGGACGAGATTGTCGCGCCCGACGATGAGTTCACGATGCTGCTCTATACGACGCGCAAGTATGACCAGATAGAACAGTTACAGCACCTTACCTGGACGCACGAAAAGTTTTTCGAGACGGGCGAAAACGAACGCTATCTAACAAGGCTCGATATGCACGTTTTCTTCCCGCGAGAACTGCAATTGCTTTTTCTGGCGAGCGGTTTCAGCATCGAGGCCATCTACGGTGACTACGATTGGAAACCGTTTGGCAGAGGAACACGCCAGATTGTTGTTGGGCGTAAATTGCTCGCGTAAAAAGAGAACATTAGCGCAAGCGTGTAGGGACCGATTTATCGCGTCCGCCATTATTCCGGTGGCACGGACGCGGACGCGATAAATCGGTCCCTACTGGCGTGTTTTACCCCAACGGTGGAGGGGCAAGGTAATCGCCACTTGCGGTGGGCGGCGAGACGTGTTAAAATATATCCTAGTGAATAGGTCGGATTAATTGATGATGGTCAGGCTGCTTAAGCCGAGTAGACCAATCAGGTTGGAGGCAACGGTGTTCACCTTGCATATGCCGGAAGGGAGAAGGCCATGATATTACAAGCATCTACAAAAGGCGAATATGGCGTGCGGATTATGGTCGATCTTGCTCGTCATTATGGTGAACGTCCACGCTCGCTGACGGATATTTCACAGGTGGAAACGCTGCCACTTGCATATCTGGAGCAATTAGTGAAACTATTGCGTGAGGCGGTGCCGCCCCTGGTAACCAGTACACGCGGCGCACACGGTGGCTATGCTTTGAGTCGAGGGCCAGAAGATATTACGATGGGTGAGATTGTGCGCGTGCTGGAAGGGCCGATTTCGCCAATGATTTGCGCACCCGAAGGGGAGATGACACAGATTTGTAATTTCCTGGATGGATGCGGCACAAAGTATCTCTGGGCGAAGTTGCGCGATGTGGTAGCTCAGACGCTGGATGCCATGACGTTGGCTGATCTTGTGAAGAATTCGCCGGTGGCAGAGCGCGGCGTGGAGGGCGCGATCAATCGGGCCTCTACTCGGTTTATCGCACTCTCTGATATCAGGGTGGTTTCAGATATGGGTTTTGGACTGCCAGAACTGTCTACAAATAATGGTGAGCCGCAGGTCCGTTCTCTTTTATAAAGGGTCCCTACGGGTATAGGATTGATTCAGGAAGGAATTGTTTCGGTAATGTCAGAATTAGTAATTAAGAATTTGCATGCCAATATTGAGGGAAAGCCGATTTTACGTGGCGTGGACCTTGTGGTGAAACAGGGTGAGATTCATGCGTTGATGGGGCCAAATGGCTCTGGTAAAAGTACGCTGGCGAATGTCATTATGGGTAACCCGAAATATGAAGTGACTGATGGCGAGGTCTGGTTTAAGGGTGAGAACATTCTTGAGTATTCGCCCGACCGTCGCGCTCGCATGCGCCTCTTCCTCGCGTTCCAGTATCCAATGTCTATCCCCGGCGTGAGCGTGGCGAACTTCTTGCGCCGCTCGCTGGAGGCTGTGCGTGAGGGCAATAAACCGTTGGAGGAAGGTGAGAATCCGACGGGGCAGGCGACGAAGCGCAAGAATAGTATACCGCCCAGAGAATTCCGTACACTGCTGCAAACGAAGATGCGCCTGTTGAAGGTGGATAACAGCTTTATCAATCGTTCGATTAACGATGGCTTCTCTGGTGGTGAGAAGAAACGCGCCGAAATTTTGCAGATGGCGCTGCTTGAGCCAGAGATTGCCTTGATGGACGAGACGGACTCCGGTCTGGATATTGATGCGCTGAAGATAGTTTCCGAGAGCGTAAATGCGCTCACCGGCCCCAATCTCGGCATTCTGCTCATCACGCACTACCAGCGTATGTTGAACTACATTACGCCGGACTATGTGCATGTAATGTTTAATGGTCGCATCGTGAAATCTGGCGGCAAAGAACTGGCATTAGAGCTTGAGGATAAGGGCTACGAGTGGCTCAAACCTGCCGACGAAGAGAAGGATGTTCACGGGCAAGAGGTGACGGTCAATGGCTAGTACGATGGCAAAAGGACTTTCCCGTGAGGCGGTGGAGGAACTTTCCCGCCGCAAGGGCGAGCCTGAGTGGATGCTCCAGAAGCGCCTGCAAGCCTGGGATATCTACGAGAATACGGCCACGCCGCTGGGACGGCGCGGCGATCTGGGTACATTGCGGACGGTCTCGAACTTCAAATTTCAAGAACTCATTCCGTCCGTTTCGTCTATTACATCCGATGGTGACGGCGGAAACGCGCTTTCCCCAGCAATTGAGCAATCGCTGACAGAGGCATTAGTGGATGAGCGTGCCGGGTTGATTGTGCAGCGCAACGGTTCCATCGTGCGCACTGAACTGAATGAGGAACTGGTGCGGGCGGGCGTTATCCTGACCGACCTGGAAACTGCTGTACGCGAGTATCCTGCGCTTGTACAAGAGTACTTTATGACACGGTGCGTGCCAGTGGACGCCAGTAAGTACACTGCCTTGCACGCGGCATTCTGGAGCGGCGGCGTCTTCCTCTACATCCCAAAGGGTGTCGAAATTGAGCGGCCTATTCTGGCGCAAATCTGGATTGACGAGCCAGGTTCGGCGAATTTCGTGCATACGCTGATTGTTGCCGATGAGTTGAGCAGCGTGCGCTATGTGAACGAGTATAATTCTTCGTTTGAAGGTGAGCAGGTTGCGCTTTTGAGCGATGTCGTTGAGGTCTATGCCAACAATGCAGCCCGTGTGGAGTTCAGCAATTTGCAAGACCTGGGCCAGAATGTGTGGAACATTACGTATAAGAATGCTGTTCACCAGAAGGACGGCAGTACGACGTGGGTGATGGCGGACCTGGGCAGTAAGGTGACGCTTGCCCATATCGGAGCCACGTTGAGCGGCAATGGCAGCGCGGCGGAACTGGTGGGTGTGTTCTTCACCGACCACGATCAGCGTTTCTCAATTCAGACGCTTTCCGACCACGCGGCCCTCTCGACCAACGCGGAGACGCTGGTGAAGGGAGTGCTGACGGATGAGTCGCGAGTGGAGTTCGATGGCATGATTCGTGTGCGTCCCGGTGCGCAGCAGACGGCGTCGTTCCTGTCGGATCATAATCTGTTGCTGAGCAAGAAGGCGCGTGCGGAGGCGATTCCTGGCCTGGAAATTGGCGCGAATGAAGTCAGCGCCAGCCATGGTGCGACGAGTGGACAGATTGACGAAGAGCAGCTATTCTATCTGATGGTGCGCGGTATTCATCGCGATGAGGCCGAGCGTATTATTGTGCAGGGTTTCTTTGAACCGGTATTGCAGCGTATTCCGCTGGAGAATCTGCGCAACCGCCTGCGTCGTAGTATTGTGCGCCGTATGCGCGGCACCTCCGAGACCGAGGCGGATACGTGGGTTGACGCGCAGGAACGTTGGGAGATTGAAGGTGTAGATGAACACGCCGTCAGTCTCGATGGCCCCAAAGCCGACGAAGAGATTCAATTGACAGAATATTAAAAATGTCGAGTCAACGAAGTTTGCACGCAACTTTCGTTGACTCGACATTTTTAATATTCTGCCAATACAGACATTGTTTTTTATGCAAAGAAATCAGGTAGCCAATGCAAAAAATTGAGCCGGTGATTGGTAACAGAAGTATAGCAGATATTCGCAATGATTTTCCCATCCTGTCACGGCAGGTACACGGGAAACCGTTGGTTTACCTCGATAGTGCCGCGAGTTCGCAGAAGCCGCAGTCGGTCATTGAGACGATGACCGATTACTACCAGATGTATAATGCGAATGTGCATCGCGGCGTCTATGAAATCAGCGAAGAGGCGACGGCGGCGATGGAGAAGGCGCGGGTGAAGGTTGCGCGTTTTATCAATGCTCGTCGCAGCAAACAGGTGATCTTTACACGCAATACTACGGAGAGTATCAATCTGATTGCGTATAGCTGGGGCAGTGCAAATATCTCTCAAGGTGATCTGATAGTGCTGACAGAGATGGAGCATCATAGCAATCTAGTTCCCTGGCAACTATTGGCGGAGCGGACAGGAGCGCGTCTGGAGTTTATACCTGTGACGGATGATGGCCTGTTGCGTCTCGATATTTATGCACAACTTTTGCAACAGCAGCCAAAACTGGTAGCTTTTACGCATATGTCCAATGTGCTTGGCACCATCAATCCGGTGCAACAAATGATTGCTTCGGCGCACGTTGCTGGTGCGGTTGTGCTGGTGGACGCGGCGCAAAGCGTGCCGCATGTGCCGGTGGACGTGGAGGCGCTGGACGCGGATTTCCTGTGTTTTAGCGGTCACAAGATGCTTGGCCCGACGGGCATTGGCGTTCTGTATGGCAAACGTGACCTGTTGGAAGCGATGCCGCCATTTATGGGCGGTGGAGATATGATTCGCACAGTGGGTTTGCGCAAGTCTACATGGAATGATCTGCCCTGGAAGTTTGAGGCGGGGACGCCGGCGATTGCGGAGGCTATCGGATTGGGTGCTGCGGTAGATTACCTGAATGCGCTGGGTATGGAGCGTGTTCACCAGCACGAGCAGGAGATTACGACGTATGCGATGGAGCGATTGCGCGAGGTGCCGGGACTGACTATCTATGGTCCAGAAGCAGCACAGCGCGGCGGCGTGATTTCGTTTACGCTGGGTGATATTCATCCCCATGACCTGGCTTCGATTCTTGACCAGGAGGTGGGTGTGGCGATTCGCGCCGGCCATCATTGCGCTCAGCCGTTGATGGAACGCTATAATCTGTCGGCGACGGCGCGTGCCAGTTTCTACGTGTATACATTACGTGAAGATGTGGATAAGCTGATAGAGGGATTGCAAAAGGCCGTGCAGATTTTTCGTGTGTAAGTGCAGTGCATGATAGATGGCGACCACCAGAGTCGCCACTACTATGACTACGCGAATAACTGTGCTGATACCGTATCTGTCATAGTGCAGTGCATGATAGATGGCGACCACCAGAGTCGCCACTACTATGACTACGCGAATAACTGTGCTGATGCCGTATCTGTCATAGTGCAGTGCATGATAGATGGCGACCACCAGAGTCGCCACTACTATGATGACGCGAATAACTGTGCTGATACCGTATCTGTCATAGTGCAGTGCATGATAGATGGCGACCACCAGAGTCGCCACTACTATGATGACGCGAATAACTGTGCTGATGCCGTATCTGTCATAGTGCAGTGCATGATAGATGGCGACCACCAGAGTCGCCACTACTATGATGACGCGAATAACTGTGCTGATACCGTATCTGTCATAGTAGTGGCGACTCTGGTGGTCGCCATCTACGCTGCAATTTACAAGATTGATTAAGAGAGAATGCCTATGTCAATGGATTATCGGGAGTATATATTAGAGCATTACCGCAATCCGCGCAATTATGGGCGGTTGGAGCATCCAGATACGCACGCGGAGGACTCTAATCCTTTGTGTGGTGATCAACTGGGCATTGACCTGCAAGTTGAGGGGGATCGCGTGACGGCGGTACGCTTTCAGGGCCGTGGTTGTGCCATCAGTCAGGCTGCGGCCTCGATGCTGTCAGAGATGATTGAGGGCAAGACAGTGGAGGAAGTGGTGCAACTGGGCAAGGACGATGTGTTGGAAGCATTAGGCATTCCGATTAGCCCGGCGCGGACAAAATGTGCATTTCTGTCGCTGCGCGTGCTGCACCGCAGTCTGGCAATGGCCGGACTTGAAAAGCCACCCACAGGCGATGACGACGAAGAATAATGTAGGGGACCGATTATGCTGATTTAACGAAATAACACATTGGTACATCAATGTGTTAATCAGCATAATCAAGCCCCGACAGTGGCGCATATGAAAGGGACGTATGAGTAACGACGTACATGCAGGACGCCTTGCCAATCAGGTTGCGATCATTACCGGTGTGAGCCACGCGGGGCAGGTGGGTTTTGCGCTGGCAGAGGCTTTTGCTCGTGAAGGGGCTGTGCTGGCTATCTCTTCGCGCAGTGCTGAACGGGTCAACGCTCGCACGGCAGAGTTGCAGTCGCAAGGCGCAACGGTAATTGGTGTTGCGGCGGATTTGACGACCGAAGAGGGTGCGAATAGCCTGATACAGCAGGCGCTGGCGAGCTATGGGCATATTGATATCCTGGTCAATCTGGCGGGTGGATTGAGCAAGTATGGCCCGTCCGACGAACTGTCGCTGGCCGATTGGGATAGCGAGTTGAACAATAATTTGCGCAGCGCGTTCCTGTGTACTCGCGCCGTCTGGCCCGTAATGAAACGCCAGGGTGGTGGGAAAATTCTCAATTTCAGCCGCGCCGGTGGTGTGCAAAGTTCCAGCCCGATGATGGTCGCTTACAATTGCGCCAAAGCGGGTGTAGATGCTTTGACGCGCACCTTCGCAAAAGAGGGCAGAGCGCACAATATTTATGTGAATGCAATCGGCCCTGGCTTGATTATCACGCAGTCCAACGTCGCTTCGATGAAGCCTTCGCCCGAAGACTTGGGCAAAAAATGGGTGGGCATCGAGCAGATTACGGATGCCTGTCTCTTTCTTGTCTCCTCCGCTGGTGATGGCGTGAACGGCGTTATTCTGCCTGTACAGGCAAGAGGCATTTAACAATCTAAAAAGTCTGAAAAGTCTAAAGTGATAGGGTAACACAGGTATATGGCAGATTTTATCAAAGCAGCCGATTATGAAGAACTGGGTGAGGGTGAATTGCTGGGAGTCGAGGTGGATGGCGAACTGATTTGTCTCGCGAAAGTAGATGGACAGGTATGCGCCTTTACCGATAATTGCACGCACATCAGCGGCCCCCTCAACGAGGGTGAACTTGACGGAGATGTACTGACCTGTCCCTGGCACGGTGCGCAGTTCAACGTGCGTAGCGGCAAAGTCCTCCGTGGCCCCGCCAGACAGGATATTCTCACCTATCCTGTAAAAGTTGAAGGTGAGGCGATACTGGTGCAGTTGCCAGAAGAATAATGTGGTAAAGGGTAGTAGGAAGTGGGCGACAAGGGATTCGAACCCCTGACCTACTGTGTGTAAAGAAGTGGTTAATAAATGGTATCTAAATCAGCCTGTAGGGCCAGTTTATCTACTGTGAACTATTGTGTTCACACAAGTAATCAGTCGTTCTAAACTTTCTCCAAATAACCACTACAATACAAAACTTCATTTGATTATTTCCATCATTATACGTTTAAGTAATCAAACATACTATAGGTAAGAGGTGTTACATGGATGCAGCAATAGCCCAAACTATAATAGGTGCAGCAATCGGTGCTATAGTAACTCTGATAGCAACCTTTGTATCGCAACATTTGAGTAAAAAGCAAAACCTCGAACAAAAATATGATGAAAAGCTGGAAGAAATACAGCATCTATACATAGAAGTGAAAAAGCATATTGAAGAGGAACTCTATGCTTGGTGGGTAGAAATGGAACATGGCGGAGGAAATCAACCGTCGAGAGTATATGTATACCCTATTGATAAATTGATAATGCTTACAGAAAGATATGAGCCTAGTTTAAGCAAGGACATCGAACAAGTTAGGTGGATAATTGAACGTCTTAGAGGTAATGATGATCCAGATACCTGGTTATCAGCTGAAGAGTATTACCATCAATATATCAAAGAGATTGATTTTCCAAAAACTGAAGAAAATTTGGCAATCAAATTCAAAGAAATAAATCAAAAATATTATCATCAAAGGAGTAGTAAAAAGCCACTACCTTCAAAAAGAATTACTGCTCATTCAGATAACTATGATCAAATTCAGCTTCCTGCTATAGCGGAGAAAGAAGATTTTGATTTTACTTGGTAAGTAAGGAATATGCCGATACAAGTACAAAATCTGTATCGGCGTTCCTAAATTATTCAGAATCACTCAGTCCAATAACCCTCTCCAAGTTCACTACTCGCTATCTCATTTTCAGCACGCAAAGGCGAGTACTTCTCATGCGACTTCTGTAACTGTTGTATCGTTAGAGAAGCGTAATGGTCAGTCATCTTCAACGAGGTATGCCCCATTTGTCGTTGAACATCCAACGGACTACGACCAGCCGCCAACTGTGTTGTAGCCATATACCGCCGACAATTGTGCGCTGATACCCTCTTATCATCTATTCCCGTTCGCTTTTTCAAGCGACGGAACAACGCAGCAACACCCCAATAAGCTAATGGCTTGCCATCGTCAGTGAGAAAAACTGCATCGTCTTTACGAGCAACCTCAACATCAGCCTGTTTAGCCAGAAGCGGACGATAGCGGGTAACATATTCATGCAGAGGCTTAAACCCATTACGCGACACCGGCACCTGTTGCCACCTGTTACCTTTACGATGCACCAGCAACACCCGCATATCACGGTCTATATCGCCCAGGCGCAGCCCCACCAGTTCATTGAGTCGTATGCCTGTATCAATGAACAGAGAGACAATAGCCTTGTTACGTGCAGTCAAAGCTTTATATAAATGTGGTTTGCTATCTCGACTCACTTCACAGGCATCGAGGAGCTTCTGCACATCGTCATTCGTAAATGTCGGTATGAACTTCTCTTCAACTTTCGGCAGCTTGAAGCGCGTCGTAATCGGTTTCTCGATAATCTCCTCACTTTCAAGCCAATGGCAGAAAGCCATGAGAGATTGACCGTAGCTATGAATTGACTCATCACTCAGTTTCTTACCCCGGTATGTTGGCGTCTTCTGGAGATAACCAATCCACCCACGCAAATGTATAAGCTGCAAGTCATCTACATAGACAACTCCATGAGTGGACTCAAGCCACGTCTTGAAGTAGCGTAACCGTTGCTCATACGTCCTGATGGTTTTTGCTGTATGATTATTCAATTCACGATCAGTCAGGAAATCTTCTATCGTCTTCTGCAATGTCATTCTATCGCCTTGCATGTATCTACCTCACTTCCTACTCTCAACCTACCAATTCCCCGGTTGACTACCCACGTTGACGGACTCACCTTTTCACTTTCCATAGACCCACCTCACTTTCTCCAACAATGTACTTACAACAGTACAAAGCTCACAATCATCTAAGCAAAGCCTTTTGGGCTACCTTCTCACAAATACTCGCTTTTAACGACTAACTTATGTTAGAATATATCTGTAATCAGGATGGCCTCAGCTTCCCGATCGGGATTGAAACTCCCCTTTTCGGGGGAAACCTCCTATATAATGAGGTGTCTGAGGCCGTTCTGACCTTCCACCTCGAATTGGATTTGGCTTCTCAAGTACTGCTATATATTGTTATGACTTCACACCCGCATTTACTCAAATTGCAAAGCTATCCAACATATGACATGGGCCAACCTATGTTCGCTTCCGTTAGATGATTGTTACTGGTTTTATTCGTCTGAACTAATAGAGAGCATTGATGTCACTTGAAAGGAACTTAGGAACATGAAAATAAAAGTTTTAAGTTTGGAAACAAAACCAGCTATATATATAGCTGTGTACTATCTTGCAATTTTTGCACTTCTTGCCTTATTGGGAACTATTGTACTCAGATTTGTGTTTTCACCTCCCTGTAGCGTTATCGGTAAGAATGAGTGCATTGTTGATGGCTGGTCTGTTGCTGGACTAGCTAGCACTGTCCTCGCCGTTGCTGCAACCCTTCTTGCAATACTTGGTGCTATTGCTGTAGCCGGTTGGTGGCTGAATCTAAATGATAAGGTAGATCGAAGAGTAGATGAGCAGGCAAAGAAAGCAATTGATCAAGCCTACCAGGAACAAGTAAAAGAAATTAGCCAACAGACCACCCAACTTCTTGAGGAACAAAAGAAAAGGTTTGAAGCGATTCTCTCTACACAGCAAAAAGATATGGATAATTTGAAAGCTTTGACTTCTAATATTGAGAACAGTGCGCAAGAGGCAATAAAACAGCTAGTTATCGCTATGACGCAACAATATCCTTGGATCGTAGAGACATGGGCAATAGAATATATAGCTATTTATCCAACAAGCGAAGTGGCTGCACGTATGATGCGAAGATATCTGCAAATTGTTGACGGTTTTTTCTCAAATGACCAAAAAGACGTTTCAGCACATCTGGAAACCCTTAAAAATATATCAGCGCCTTATGATACTCCTATTGGTTATTGGAACAAAGCTTTAGAGTGGCAAAAAATGATACGAAATAAACAACAAGCGGAGGTTATGAGTGATGAGTTAGGAAAACGACGAGCTAATATAGAGGCATGGAAGTTACAGCATAATATATAACTCAGAAAAAAGATTGGCTCGATATCATACCTGTCTTTTTTTAGTACATTGCCTTCGCCCCTTTGTATTTTATGGGGCGCGATATACTTGTTCCGCGCCCAGGGGGCGGGTTCGCGGTGCGGGGATCCCTGCCCCGCACAGCGAACCCGCCCGGCCCATCCGCTCCACATGCCACCCCACTCCACCCCGCTTGCTAACGATGGGTGTGTGCAAGGGGGGGCCGTGACAGCTATGCTGAGAGAGGCCAAAGATGTGCCGCCACAACCGCACCCAGCCCCGACCACCGAACCCCGCCTTGCTCATCGTTCCTTCTCTCTCTTTCGCCAGAATGCCAGTTGTGCCAGCAGGGAGCGTTCTCGCTTCATCTCAGCGAAACGATCAGTGATGAGCGAGGCCACCAACTGACAATGACAGGTTTCATCATTTCCTCGACAGGCGCACAACAGGAGCAGTCTATAGCCCTTCCACAGCAGGTCAGCAGCCACGTTGGCGCTGGTATCAGGAGCCACCAACGCTAGTGGCTTGCCATTGTCCTTGTAATTGGCGTTTGCTAGCCCTCGTTCATGGGTGTAGCGCGACCCCCACCGCGCTTGTAATGCGCTCTTATTCCAGTAGGGACGCCAGCGTGACCGAGCGGCATAGCGAATATCAATCAGCAGCATGGTTGGCGACCGCATCAACCCCTCAACATCCCCAACCGCCGAAGGCGCAACCGTTCCTACACGGTACACCTCACCGAACCCATCACCCGCCACTCCAAGCCAATGATGTCCCGTGCAAGGGCCGACCAATGCCACAGCGAGACGAGAAACCACACCCGCGACCCATCGTCAGCCACGCAGTACCACCCCTCATCCGACTGCACCAGACGACCGAGCCAACGCGACCCATCAACGTCTACCACCTCATAAGCATCCCAGTCGTGAAACCCGTCCGTTGGTGTAATCGGAACCAGTGAGGCTAACGATGGGTGTGTATCTTGCGACGTTTCCGGTTCACCCATTCCGTTAGTATCCATCATGCCGTTTGTGCCATTCCCCGGCTGGTACGCCTTGCCCGATGCGCAGACTTTCCGTCTGGTTGTGGCGTTTCACCTCTCGCTGAGTGTTTTTCCGCACGTACCCGCTTACCCTTGCGTGCCGATGGCTGGATAGTTTGCCCGTTCTCTTGCTCATCGTTCGGCAAGCATTACCGCCTGTTGGCACTTACTTCAGGAGAAAGGGCTTGAAGCAGTGGAAGAGATATTGCCAACCTACTTACCAGTATTAATGATGCTCGCTTTACATCCGTCACCACAACAAACGGCAGCCGCTCGACTTGCGACACAGGCAAATATCCTTCGGGCAATAGTGGCAAAACACCGCCTGAAAGATAGTGAGCGGGAGAAATATTCTCATGAAGCGGTGAGATGCAGCCGCTTTTCACAGGACAGGAAGCTACAGGCAGCCGCCTTAATGAACCTGGGATATACCTATGTGTTTTGCCATCCACTCCGTCCAGAGCTTACTATAGAAACTTTTCAATCTGCATTGCGAATACTCGAAGATGAAATTTCATTGCTCAGGAGTGATATATGCATTGGATTAGCAGATGCATATGCACAATGCGGCAAAGAAAAGGAAGCATTGGAAACAATCACGCTTGCACAAAATCACTTCCCTGTATATCCTGAACATGATCCGAGTTTCCTGTATGCAGATTGTAGCTTATCCGTCTTATATCAATGGGAAGGCAAAATGTACCTTCACCTCACGGAACACCACGCATCGAAAGCACATTATCAAAATGTCTGGAACGCTTTCGCGGAGGCAAGAAAGATACAAACGCTGCACCAGCGCGGTATCAGTGAGGTAACGATTGACCAAGCCAATACCGCCAGTGGGATGGGGGAATTATCGGTCTACACGAACCATATCCGAGAAGGCGTCGAAATGGCAATAGCTCTGAAAAGCCAGAGACGCTATCAAGAAGCTGTTGCAGTCTACTTGCAAACTCCTACGAACTGGCTTGCTGAACGAGAAATACCGACGCTGGCGAAAGACGTGTTTGGAGGCCAGTTACCGAGAAAAGGATAAAGAGCATGTCAGACTTTATTGAAGTGCGCACAGCCCTACCTTCACAGGTAGATGCAAACAAGATTGCACAGTACCTCGTTACTGAGAGACTAGCGGCGAGTGCGCAGGTAACAGGGCCAATTGCAAGTACCTACTGGTGGAAGGACGAAATAACAAACGCCGAAGAATGGCTTGTCACTGCTAAAACGCGACAAGCTTTATATAATGAGATTGAACAGGCAATTCGTCGTCTTCATTCCTATGAAGAACCCGGCATTATTGCCGTTCCAATGGCAGCAGGCAGCACCAGCTATTTTGCATGGATTGCGAAGGAGACCAGCATGGAGACACAGCAAACCATTAGCGCAGATAAAGGGCAGACGAAAGAGCAAATCATACAAGCATTCGATGAAGCTTATGAAAGACTGATTGCAGCAGCAACCAGAGCAGCAGAACAAGGTAGTGCAACCCAAAACAGCGAATGGGGGCCACGTGAAATTCTTGCTCATATCGCAGGATGGGCAGCACAGGCAACAGCAATTCTACCTCAAATCATAGCCGGACTACCACCCCAAACCTATGTCAGCGACCACCAGCATAACGCCATAGACGAAGCCTTTAACGTCGCTTACATCACTCTTATAGGAGATCAGTCGTTTGAACAGGTGCTTGCCATCACCCATCAGTCACATCAACGATTCGTCCAGATACTCAAAGCACAGGATGAAAGCATTTTCGTTCCCGGCAATTACGTTTACGAGAGAATGAAGCGAGTAATTGACCATCACCTTGAACATGTTCGATTACTAACTGTATGATCTTTACTCTTGACCTTGCCCGGTTCCAATCTGGAAGTAAGCAACCGTAGCATCTGGTCAAACTTCTTTTCCTGTATTTCAAAGCGACCTTCCAATGTTTCCAGACGTTTCCCCACTGTCTCAAAACCGTCCTCTATGCGCTGGCTCAAAGTATCCAATCGCTCTTCAACAGTGATGAGACCAATTTTAATTTCTTTGATATCAAGTTGTTGAGAAGATGCAATACCAAGAAGCATCGTGACATTCCGGTTTAACTCTTGAATGCTTGAGCTTGAACTCTTCTGTAAGAGTGCCACTGTTTTTTCTAACGTTGTCAGTCTCTCTTCTGATGTCGCCATAGAAAGCCCGCCTTTCCAATCACACGCCAGCTATGGATGTATTATACCATACCCAAAACTGGAATACTTTTGTATCCCATCATTCCCGGAGCAGTTGTGAGGTGGCAGGGAAGCACGTTAAATGATTTTGCCTACTTTCGTCTGATGATGTTTCTGAGCTTATTTCAGTAGAGATGGACATTCCTCAAAAAGGAACACTCCCTGATCCTTCTCATTCTTCGGGCAGTATGCATTTCTAACCGACTGTACTAAGTCAGAAAGATTGGATTCACTATCCTTAAACCATGCTTCATGGAATGTAATACCATCAAGCAAAACAGGAGCATTGTTAATAAATGTAAAGATGTTGCATTTAGCAGGTTCCCACTTTCGTAGTAAGCTATTTATTAGGCTTAGGCATGGTTCAAATAGAGCCGATCTTGCTTGACAATGTTTGCGTAGTACAAGCATAAAAGTGTCAAGCTCATTTGAACCATGCCTTACGATATATTCTTCTAAATTTTCTTGTGAACATCCCTCGTCATTAGATGAAGAATGACATTTGCATAATGGCTCGGAGCAAGAAACGTGTATCCTTTTGCCTTGTTTATAAACAAAGACTGCATGTATAAATTCATCGTTTGAAACAACCCCGAATGATAAAAACGGTTTGTGAGAATCTATATATATACTTGCCAGAGAATCAGTTCCCCAAGTAGGATCTGTATATTTTTTTGCTACACTGCCATATATCCGTGGATCGCGACGGTTATATCCTCTTCCATCGTTCACACACTTTTTACAGAAATCTATAGGAAGAATCTCAGGAACAACATTAATCCAGATATACTCTCCCAGCCAATTTCTAATTTCTATAACCTGGTCTATCCAGGCTTGTGGCGGGGATTCTGTTACATGGATGAGCTTTTCATACATAACTTGGCTTTCCCATTGAAAAGTAATCCTGAGGGCAGATGCAACTTCATCCACTCCATACACAACGAGAAAACCTAAAATATTTGTATTAGGCTTTGATGCTTCTTCTACAAAAGATTCCCAAGACTCTTTGTATCGTCTTATTTGATCTGAACTCAAGTCCAAATGCCGAACCTTACTATAACTATTAGGCCGGTGATAATTATCATGATCTTTAGCGCAAAGCACTGCTATATTTTCTTCTTTAGTGTTCAAGGGATTGCCATCGATATGATGAAATTCCAGACCAAGTCCAGATTCCTTACACACGCAACAAACGCCTTTATTTTTTCTCAGTAATATTTTTTTCATATTGTGAGATGGATTTTTTCTTCGGGTCATTATTGTAGGTTTCCTCCTTATCCAAAAACTGCTAAAAAGAGAACTTATGTATGTATATTCTTTATGACCCATTTGTTTTAGGAAACGGTCTATCAGGCTCTTATACTGATGTGAGTATCTGCACCTCTGAATGGGAATGGAGATTACTTTCCCTTTTCTCATTAGGATACCGAAATGCTAGAAAGCTAATTTTTGTCGCAATGGATACTTTCAATATGTGTAACCCATCATAAGACCCGGTGTCCATATGCTATACGTGTTTTCGTGAGCTTTCCAACAAGCGGTCAGAGAAATAGCCCGAATGCAGACAGTAGGTTCGTGCATGACAGAACCAGCAAAAAAACTCCATAAAAGCTCTGGAATTGAAACATCGCCCAGTTGGTTAGAATAGCTTTCCAAGCCACGTGAAGGAAGCAGGGAAGTGGGCGACAAGGGATTCGAACCCCTGACCTACTGCGTGTAAATGAGTGGTTAAGAAATGGTGCCTAAATCGGCCTGTAGAGCCAGTTCAAGCACCCTAAAGCTACTGTGTTCAACAAGTAATCAGCAGTTCAAAAACTACTTTTCCTCAGTCCAATATCCCTCACCTAAACCGCTACTCGGTATATCATTTTCGGCACGCAAAGGCGAGTACTTCTCATGCGACTTCTGTAACTGTTGTATCGTCAGAGATGCATAATGGTTAGTCATCTTTAACGAACTATGCCCCATCTGCCGTTGAACATCTAAAGGACTACGGCCAGCAGCTAACTGTGTTGTCGCCATATATCGCCGACATTGATGAACAGAAACACGCTTGCCAGTTATCCCCGTCCTCTTTTTCAAACGCTTAAAGAGCATTGAGACACCCCAAATGGTCAACGGTTCACCGTCATCCGCGAGAAAAACAGCGTCATCTTTACGCGACACTTCACTACGCGATAAAGTAGAGCGATGATTAGCCAAGTAGCTATGAAGAGGTTTAAAACCATCGCGAGACACCGGTACCTGTTGCCACTTGTTCCCTTTACGATGAACCAAAATCACGCGAGAGCTTTTGTCAATATCCCCCAAACGCAAGCCAGCCAACTCACTTAAACGTATTCCAGTATCAACAAACAGCGTTACAATCGCCTTGTTACGAGCAACCAACGCCCTATGTAACGGAGGGTTACTTATATCGCCCTCTTCACAAGCAACCAACAGCTTCTGAATATCATCCGGTGTATAAGTTGGCACAAACTTCTCTCCAACGCGAGGCAGTTTGAAACGTGTAGTAATAGGCTTATCTAACTTTTCCTCTAGCTCCAGCCAGTGGCAAAAAGCCAGCAACGATTGACCATAGCTATGTATGGACTCATCGCTAAGACTCTTGCCCCGATAGGTAGGAGTTTTTTTCAGATAAGCCATCCAACCCCGCAGATGTTCAAGCTTCATATGCTCGACATCTACAACATCATGAGCGGATAGAAGCCAAGTAGAGAAGTAACGTAAGCGTTGCTCATACGTCCTCAACGTCTTAGGGGTACAGTTATCCAACTCACGAATTTCAAGAAATTCCTTAATAGCTTGCTGTAAAGTCATGAAGCCACCTCACTTTCACCTGTTAAACTATCGCCAGTATTGCCGTAACGTTTTTGTTTCTTACGCACTTCCTGAACAAAATCACGACTTTTCGACTCAAGGTATTCTGGCCCCACATCGGCTAACCAGTGGAGCATTAACGAGACATCAGCATCAGGACTGGCATAGTCGCCACCAAGCCACGCCGCTAGTGTGGAGATATAGCCAATAGTTGAAGCTATCCCCCGCTCGACATTCTTTTCGCGTATCCGTTTGCGCACAAGTGGCCCCAGATTGTTTTCTAGTTCACTCGAAAAAGCATTCTGGACAATCGCCCATGCAGGATGCACCGGCCAGCGTGACCGGTTACTATCCTCAGAAGGCAAGACATAGCGGAGCCAGCCATCAGGCAGACCATCATCACCGCCCACAATATGACCTGCCGCATAATCCCAGAGCCGTTTCAACTGGTCAAGCACATCATAGGCCCATTCAATCTGGAACTCATGCAATGCTTGACGCTTGAAACGGAACTCAACCCGCCACACCTCAGACTCACCATCCCACACGGAAGCTACCGTTTCACTTTTCCAGAGGTCATAAAACCACGTCTTGCCCGACTTCTGTGCAATCTCTAATGACTTGTTATAAATGGCACAGGAGAGCGGAGCCTTATGTTTGCTGAATGCGAGTGTAGCGACCCGGTGACAATTGAGTGCAACACTATCCACGCCGAACAACGCTTCATTCTTGCGCACACGTGTCACGAACAACGCTTCATAGTCGCACTGAGAGAAGTCATAACCCACCACATCAGCACACAAGTGTATTTCTGAGACTTGCAAGTGAATATCTTCTCCAAAGATACCCATCAGAAAATCATGCACCCGGTAGAGTGCATCACCTGTACACGCTTGCGACCAAAGAAATTCCGAGGAGAAGCGCACCTGGGCGATCAGGTCATTAAAGCGACCCCGTGAGACAGCGACCGAGAGCAGCCGACAGGTGAGCAGCCACCGCCATTGCTTACCTGCCCCATGTGGTTCGACAAAGAGCAGCACACCCAGAAACGACCAGTCCGAAGCCACCGCCGTTTCTGCTGCACGTGCGGCATTCTGGAGGTATTCCAGTGTTGCCGCCAGTTGTTCATCCAACTCTTGCTTGACGGGTTGACCATGTTTGTCGGCATAGCGCACGTTGAGTATCAACGTATCCACACCATAGCCGATCAGCTTAACAGATTCTTGCATGCACACCTCCAAACAAAAATGGGATAGTTCCACTACGAAACTATCTATTGAATAATCCAAAGTAAAGTAGGCGAAGAGAGTATTTGCTAAGATATCGTTTGACCATTATAATGATGTTTATCACGCTTCAAAGGAAGAACCTACAATGGCGAACGAAGAACATCTGCACATACTTCGACAAGGTGTGAGAAATTGGAATAAATGGAGCCATAGAAATCTGGTGGTACGCCCCGATCTAAGCGGAGCTAACCTTCTTGGAGCTAGTCTAAGCGGAGCTAACTTTCTTGGAGCGGACCTCAGTGGAACTGATCTTTTCAGAGCAGATCTCAGTGGAACGAATTTAAGTGGGGCAGATTTAAGTGGAGCAAATCTTAGTAATGCCAACCTCAGTGGTGCCAAACTAAACTTAGCTGACCTCAGTACTGCTGACCTTAGTAATGCTGACCTTAGCGGAGCTTGTTTAGGTGACGTTGACTCCTTTGGATATCCCCTTAGCACAGCCAATCTTAGTAAAGCTAAACTCATTCGCGCTAAGCTTATTAACGCTAAACTCGTTGGATTAATCTTTAGCGAAACGCAACTCATGGCAGCAGACCTTAGCTATGCAGACCTTAGCTATGCAGACCTTAGACGAGCCGATCTTAGTAATGCCAACCTTAGTAATGCTAACCTCAGTAATGCTAACCTCAGTAGAATTAACTGCTTGAGCGTCAACCTCAGTGGAGCTAATCTCAGTAATGCCAACCTCACCCAAGCGACTTTTATAAGGACAAATTTATGTGCTTCCAATCTTACTGGATGCTCTGTTTATGGAGTTTCCGTTTGGGATGTTTCTTTAGAAGGTGCAGAACAGCACGATTTAATCATTACCCCTGTAAACCAACCTATTATCAGGGTTGATAATTTAGAAGTGGCTCAATTCGTCTATCTGCTTCTGGACAATCCGAAATTTCGCAATGCTATTGATGCTATTACAAAAAGAACAGTTCTCATACTTGGGCGTTTCAGTCCAGAAAGGAAACCGACATTAGAAGCTCTCAAAACAGCCCTACGTGAAAAAGGATATGTACCTATCTTATTTGATTTCGATATACCAAGCAGACAGAATATGTCTGAAACGGTAAATACGCTTGCCCATTTTTCATGCTTCATTCTTGTTGATCTTACTGATCCAAGTTGTAGCCCGTATGAAATAGGGAAGATTGCCCCCAATAATATTAAACCTATTATCCCTCTTTTTCAACCATCAAAAGCAGCACAACACGAGTTTGCTATGCTTGAAGATCTGAGAGAACAATTTTTTTATGTGTTTTCAACATATGAGTACCGCACACAGGAGGACTTAATAAAATCCTTGCAGAACAAAGTAATTGCACCAGCTGAGCTAATGATATATGAAATCCTAAAACGCAGAATGGAGAAACGAGCAAACACGAAGAAGATGTAGATAGAATGGCGCGGTTTACTTGCACTGCGCCATTCAGCAGAGATTACCCACCCATGAGCAAAGACGAAGACACAGCAGCCATCAGGGTCGGCTCATGCGTCCAAAAATGGGCCAGGTACTC
>Ga0307372_10002085_pt1 | contig 33716 bp, 31 predicted proteins | sample OX1MG_FD_202533 | JGI IMG/M metagenome (GOLD analysis project Ga0307372, IMG submission 202533) | Soil microbial communities from Risofladan, Vaasa, Finland - OX-1 | ecosystem: Environmental > Terrestrial > Soil > Coastal area > Acid sulfate soil | place: Finland: Risofladan, Vaasa | collected... | reverse complement strand
CACATTCCCGGTGCGTTCTTCGCCGATCTGGAGCACGACCTCGCCGGCGAAAAGACCGGAACGAACGGCCGCCACCCGCTTCCCGATCCCGAGCGCTTCGCGGAGTCTCTCCGCTCGCTCGGCGCGCGAGACGAGACGCAGCTCGTCGCCTATGACGAAGGCGCCGACATGTACGCCGCGCGCTTGTGGTTTCTCTGCCGCTGGATCGGCCACGATGCCGTCGCGGTTCTCGACGGCGGCATCGCGGGCTGGCGCGCGCTCGGCCTCCCGATCTCGACGCAGGCTCCACGCACACGCGCCCGCGGAACGCTTCGCGTCGTACTGCGACCCGAGCTGATCGTCGATACGCGCGCCGTGCTCGCGAACCTGCGCGAGCCGGGGATGCACGTGCTCGACGCGCGCGCTGCCGAGCGCTTTCGCGGAGACGTCGAGCCGCTCGATCGGGTAGCCGGGCATATTCCGGGAGCGCGCAATCGCTGGTTCAAGGCAAACTTCGACGAGCGCGGCCGCTTCAAGACGCCGAAACGGCTACGCGACGAGTTCGCCCCCTACGGTCCGCCCCACGAGATCGTGCACCAGTGTGGATCGGGCGTCTCTTCCGCGGTCAACGCGCTCGCGATGGAGCTCGCCGGATTGCACGACTGGCGGCTCTATCCCGGTTCGTGGAGCGAATGGTCTTCCGACCCGGAGCGCCCGATCGAAACGGGCGACGAACGCTAGTCGCTCCTCACGTTCGCTTCGGCGGCATGGGAACGGCAAATGGTTTCGCGACGGCGCCGGCCGGCGAGTTGCTCAGGCGTGCGAGGTCTTCTTCGGAAGGCTCTTGCGCAAAATCGCGACACGCATCGACGATGCAATAAAAGCCAAACGGCTCATTCCCGCGATTGACGAGCTGATGGATCTCGAGCGGTGCGACATACACGACGTCGTTTGCGCCGACGGGCGAGACGGAGTCGCCGACGATCGCGTATCCTTCGCCGCGGCGAATCACGACGTAGTGCTCGTGCTCGTGCTTCTCTAGGCGCGAGACGGCGCCCGGTTGCAGCTCGAAGTAACGCAGCTCCATGCGCGGGCCGGGTTGCGACGGATCGCCCTTGCGGCCGCCGAGGATCGTATGGCGCTCGACGCCCACGGCCGCCCCGGGCCGATAGCCCTCGACCTCGACGCCGTCCCAGCCGTCATGCGTTGCGTGGACGACGCGCCGTTGACGCAACTCTTCCATAGCCCCCTTAGGATAGCACACCGCCAGGGAGCGTCACCGCGCCCGGCGGCGACCGCCGAGGCGCACGATGATGAGAACCAGGCTCGCGGCAACCACGATGCCGAGTAGCCCTGCAACGATGGGCAGGACGAAGAGCCGCCGGCGTAGTCCGGCACACCGCACGAACGCATCTCCCGCGTGCGTCTGCGCGCACCACGGCGTGCGCCAGGTCGCGGCCGTCACTTCGGCGTGCGGCGATCCGGCGACGAGTGCGCTCGACCAGCGAGCCCTGGCGACAGGATCGTTCGCGATGCGCGCGTGCGCGGCGTGCATCGCCGCCGCATCGACGCTCCGAGCGCCGTACGCGGCGTCAAAATCGAACTCCGAACCCCACGCCGCCCGCTGCGGATCGTACGCATAGAGCGTATAATCATGCAGCGTGCCGTCGAGCGCGACGCGCAACCGCAGGAACGCGGGGTCGTTGTCGTAGATCGGGGAGATCGACGGCGCGATGACGGTCGGCGCGCCCAGGGTGCGAAAGTCGCTCCGATGCACGTGCCCGGCGATACCAAAAGCGATACGCTTGCCATAGTACGCAAGATCGCGAACGTACGCGCGCTCGTCCGTTCCCTGGAGGAATGGGACGACGAGCAGCCGGTGCGTGAAGAGCGTGCTCGCGGCGTCGACGCCTGCGGGAATGTGCGCGATCACGACCGCGTGCGTTCCCTTCGGCATCTCCGCGAGCGTGCGACCGAGCCACGCGAGCGCGGCCGCACCCGGATCTCCGGCGGTTCCACCACACGCGCGGTAGAGCACCGACCAATAGACGTCGTCCAAGACGACCGCGCGCAGCGAGCGCACCGGTAGCTGCGCCGTGTAGGGTCCACCTGCGGCAAACGCGCGCGCGAAGCCCGGTGCGGCCCCGTTGCGATCGACGAGCGGCGCCCAGATGCGCGCGAGCGCTTTGAGGTATGGCGTATTCGCAGCGGTGCGGTAATCGCCGCACGGGTCGTCGTTGTTCCCGAGTGCGATTGCGAACTGCGCGCGCGGAAACGCCGCCGCGAGGCCGGCGGCGACGCGGCGCATCGTCTCCTCTGCCGCGGCACCGGCCGACGCGTGGTGCGCACGCGCGAGCTCGGAAAAATGATGCGCGAGGAGATCGCCGGCGACGATCACCACCTCGGGATCGGGATCCGCTCGCTGCATGGCAGTCAGCGCGCTGCGCCAAAGCGCCCAGTTCGTGTCGGAGCCGTACGCGCTAGGCGCGGAGCCGCCGGCATAAGGATCGAGGTGAATATCGCTCACGACGAGCCACGCCTGATCGGCACGGGCCTGGGCCGGCACCAAGAAAAGCGCCAGCAACACGACGAAGAGGCATCGCATGCACTACTGGTTGTTCAAGAGCGAGCCTCACGCCTACGGCTTCGAGCAACTGCGCGCCGACGGCACCACGTCGTGGAGCGGCGTACGTAACTGGCAAGCGCGCGGTAACATGCAGGCGATGTCCGCGGGCGACCTCGGCTTCTTCTACCATTCTTCGATTCCGCAGCCGGCCGCCGTCGGCGTCTGCCGCGTCGTCAAAGCGGCCTATCCCGACTTCACCCAGTTCGATCCGAGCAGCGAGTATTACGATGCCACCTCGCGCCCGGAGCGCCCGAAATGGTACATGGTGGACGTCGAGTACGTCGAACCGTTGCCGCGCCCCGTGACGCTCGCGCAGATGCGCGCGGAGCCGCGTCTCGAGGGAATGATCCTCTTGCGGCGCGGGCGGCTCTCGGTTCAGCCCGTGACGCCGCGCGAGTGGGAGATCGTGCTCGAGCTCGCGCGCGCGTAAAGCGTCGCGGGCCCCGCCGAAGCGGGGCCCGCAGTATTCGTGTCGTTTCTCGCGGTTACGGTCCGCCGAACGTTTTCGTCAGCTCGACGTGCCAGACTGCCGGACCGAGCTGGTTCTCGATCGAGGCCGCTTGCTGGCCGTTCGCCAAGCCGTAGTTCACGCCCGTACCGACGTACTCGTAGTAGCCCGGCAGCGCGTTGAAGATGTTGTCGCCGGATACCTGGAGCGACAACGCGTGGTTCAACGGCACGCGCAGCGACGCGTACGTGATCCAGAACGGCGGGGCGTTGAACGAGTTGTTCTTCCCGAGGAACGTGCTGCCGAGCACGGCTCGCCACCCGCTGGGAGCCGACCAGTTGAGCTCTGCATGTCCCGTCAAGAACGGGATATTCGTGTTCGAGAAGCCGTTCGGGCTGTCGCTGCAGTTGAACGGAAATGCCAGGTTATGGTAGTGCGGTGCCTGGTACGTACCGCAATAGTAGGATCCCGCAAAACTCGCGTTGCCTTCGAACTGTCCGCCGGCGATGATGTTGAGGTTCGTGTTGTAGTTCGCCGGAACGCAGGGTGCCGTCGGATGGCCGGGCACCGGAGCGCAGTAGAAGTTCGGCGCGAGATTGTAGGCGTACGCGTGCTCGAGCGATGCGGCGAGGTCGAAGCCGAAGCCTTTGGACGGCACGTGCTTCAAACCGACCTCCACGCCTTCAAAGCGTGAGTTCGATACGTTTTGGTTCTGACTGTAGTAGATCGGAACCGGCGTGACGCCGCAGTTGGACCCCGGATAGCTCGTATTCGTGCAGGTCAACCCGCTGCCGAATACCGACGTGATGAAGTGATTGAACAGATTCGTCACGTACAGGTCGACCGACGCGACCGTGTCGCCGTCCGCGAGCCGGTAGTCGGAGCCCAAATCGTAGCCCCACGACGTCTCCGGGTGCAGGTTCGCGTTCGGGATGTTCACGGTCACCGCACCGTTGCAGCCGAAGAAGCCGCATGACGGATAGCCCAATGGTCTCGTGAGCTCGGCCAGATACTCCGGCGCGATGCTCGAACCGGCCGAGAGCCGAACGGCGAGGTTCGGATCTGGGCGCCACTCGAGTGCCGTGCGTTCGTCGAAGTGCGATTGATTCGTCGTCGTCCAAAGGACGTTGTTTCCGTACGGCGAGCACGACGCACCGGGGCCATTGAGATTCGTGATGGTTTGGCCGTACCAGCCCGACGTGAACAGGCATTCGCCCGCAAACGTGTTGTGATACGTGTTGTCGTAGAGCGAAACGATCCACTGCAGCTTCGGATTGATGTTGAGGATGTTGCGGAGCATGTACGTGTTCATGATCTGGCTCGATCCGCCCGGAACCGTGGTCGACGGCGCGCCGAGACCCGGATAAGGATCCAGCCCCGGGCACGCGAGTCCCGTGAACTGTCCGAGAGCATTCGAGCCGGGCGCACACCCCGAGAGGCTCCCGACGCCGTTCGTCTGATAGTTGGTCGACTCGGCGCTGAGCGTGAACTCGTTGCCTTCGCCGTACGGATGCGTGAACTCGAAAGAGTAGCCGTTGAGTTTATCGAGCTCGAACTGGCGGTAGTACGAGAAGAACGCCGTCGGCTCGCTCACGCCGTTGTACGTCGTGTAGTTTGACGACTCGTGGTTCACGCCGTAGTACGTGTAGTCTTGTACGACCGGAACGTACGGGCTGTCCGATCCGCCGTTGATGAGGCGGTTGACGTTGGCGTGGTAGTATCGCGCGAGAATCGTGTTGTCGCCGATCGTCGACTGGATCTCCGCCTGAACGACCGGCTCGGAGTTCACCTCGCCTTCGGTCCCACCGGTCGAACCGGGATACGGGCCTCCCGACGGTCCCCAGAAATGCGTTCCCGGTGCGAGTGGGCCCGAATACCCGTGACCGGAAGCGGGAAGGAAGACGTTCGGCTGCAGCGTGCTTGCCGTGTTGGCGTTTTGGTCGGCGTAGGATTCGGTGACGAAATAGGTCACCGTCGCACGCGTGTAGTCGGAGAGATGGTACTGGGCCTTCAACAGCTCCGCGTACTGATTGAAGTATCCATTGTACGTGTAGCAGCACGCCACGAGGCCTTGGGACGAGAACGGCGCCGTTTCAGTGTTGCCGAGATACTGGCGGCTGTCGTTGTAGTTCGCGACGTTGCCCGTCGTGCCGTTCCAACCGATGACGCCGTTCGGGCCGGGGCCGACGTTGAAGTACGTCCGCTGATTGTGCATCAAACCCGGATCGTTGACGCCGGCGACCTCGACGACGAAGCCCAAGCGGCCGTTGAGCACGGTGTCCGAGAGCCCGAAGTGATAGTACGTGCCGCCGTCGCTGATGTATCCAAAGCCGTAATCGGGCGTAAACGCCAGCGTCGGGTCTTTGGTACGGAAGTTGAGCGTGCCGCCGATGGCGTAGTTCGTCTGCGGCGACATGGCGCCCGGTCCTTTGATGACGTCGACGTTCGAGAAGAGATAGCTGTTCAAGAACGTCGTCACGTAGTCGCCGTAGTCGACGACGGCCAGCGGATGGCCGTCGATGAGCGTTGCCGTCTCGTACGAAAGGCCGCCGCGAATGTTCGGAACGACGATCGAGCCCGCCGAAGCGCCGTTCGCGCTCGATGTCGGATAGCTGATCTGCAAGCCGGGGATTTGGTCGAGCGTATGGTTGACCGAGTACTGCCCCTGCTCTTCGAACTGCTGCGACGTCAGCGTGTTGACGGAGGCAGTCGACGTGTTGAAGACGCCGTGTCCGCGCACGGCGACGCGCGCGATCGTGCGCAGCGTCGTGAACGTTGCGACCGGCATGGAGACCGAGACGATCTCGGGAGCGCCCGCGACAATGGCGACATCGTTTTCGGCCGTTTGATATCCCGGCTTCTCGACCGTCAAACGGTAGATTCCCGGGACGACGTTAGCAATGGTGAACGCGCCGTTCGCGTCCGTTGTTGCCGTGTAGGTCTGCGGCCCGACGAGGGAGACCGACGCATCCGAAATGGGTGCGCCCTCCGACGAGGTTGCCGTGCCCTGGACCGAGCCTGTTGCCTGTGCCACGACGTTCGCGCCATGCAGCACCGTCGCCGCGCTTACGGGTCCGACGGTGAGCGTCGCAAACAACAACGCGGCCAGGATCCGAGTGAGAGTACTCACGTATCCTCCAGCACTAAAGTAAAGAGAGAGATGTCGAGTATGGGGCTCGACGATTAAGCGCCCGTTAGTGACGATTAAGCGCCCGTTAGGATGGGTGCGTGGTCGCTCGACCGTAATAGCCACAGTGCCCCTTCGAATGGCTCAAGAGAAAGGTTTGCCTACCCGTGCCGTCCGCCTTCGCCGCCGGGCGCTAGGCCCCTACGTTTTATGAGATTTCGCTAAGAAAATCCGCTGGGCGTCGTAGGCCGGGTGGCGTTCCCCCGGCATGAGGCGCCGGTACGTCCCGTCCGGCAGGAGCTCCCTACTCTTGACGTTGTCCCGCAGCAGCGCTCCCAGAATCCGGCGGTCGACTGTCTCGGCAATCGCCGCATCCTGTACCGGCACCGCCAGCTCGACTCGCCGGTCGAGGCTGCGCCCCATCCAATCGGCGCTCGAAAGGAAGACCTCTCGTTCGCCGCCGTTCTCGAAGACGTATATCCGCGAATGCTCGAGGAACCGCCCGACGATCGAGCAGACGCGGATGCGTTCGGAGAGCCCGGGGACGCCCGGCCGCAGCACGCACATGCCCCGTACGACGAGCTGGATGTCGACGCCGCCTTGGCTCCCGCGATAGAGGGCGCGCACGATCTCGAGATCGGTGAGGGCGTTCAACTTCGCACGAATTCCCGCCGGCCGCCCCGCGCGGGCGTGCTCGATCTCGCGCTCGATGCGCGAGAGGATCTCGCGGCGCATCGTAACCGGCGAGACGAAGAGATCGTCGAAGTCGGTGACCTTCGCGAAGCCGGTGAGCGCGTTGAAGAGCGCGACCGTATCGCTCCCAAGGCGTGGGCGGCACGTGAAGAGGCCGAGATCGGTATAGATGCGCGCGGACTTTTCGTTGTAGTTTCCGGTGCCGAAATGGATGTAGCGCCGCAGACCGTCGTCGTCCTCGCGAATCACCATCAGCGCTTTCGCATGGACTTTGAGGCCTGGGAAGCCGTACACGACGTGAACGCCCGCACGCTCCAGCCTGCGCGCCCATTCGATGTTGTTCTGTTCGTCGAAGCGTGCCTTGAGCTCGATGACGACGGCGACTTGCTTGCCGTTTTCCGCCGCTTCCAGCAGCGCGCTCACGATCGGCGAGTTCGAGCCCGACGTTCGATAGAGCGTCGCCTTGATCGCCAGCACCCGCTCGTCGCTCGCCGCCTGACGCAAGAATTGCAATACCGGATCGAACGAGTCGTAGGGATGGTGCAGCAGCACGTCACCTTCGCGAATCAACGCAAAGAGGTCGGTGACGCCGCGCAGGCGCTTGGGAATCGCAGGTAAGAACGGCGGATAGCGCAGCTCCTCGTAGCCGGGCAGGTCGATCAGCTGCCGCAGATCGCCGAGCGCCATCGGGCCCACCACTTCGTAGCAATCGACCTCGTGGAGGTCCAGCGACTTCAGCAAGAACTCACGCATGTACTCCGGCATTCCGCGCTCGATCTCGAGGCGAACGGGCTCGCCGAATCGCCGCCGCTGCAGCTCCGATTCGATCGCCGCGAGGAGATCGTCGGCCTCGTCTTCCTGCAAGTCGAGATCCGCATCTCGCGTAACGCGGAACACGTACGCATCGCGCACCGTCATGCCGGGAAAGAGCGCGCCGAGATAGCGCGCGATCACGTCTTCGAGGAGCACGAACCTGCGCGCGCCCGGCGCCGACGGCTCTACGGCGACGAACCGCGGCAGCGTCGGCGGAATCTTCACGCGCGCAAAATGCAGCGATACCCCGTCGGCAGTGTTCTCCTCGAGCTCGACTGCAAGCGAGAGCGAGAGATTGGATATGTACGGGAACGGATGCCCGCTGTCGACGGCCAGCGGCGTCAACACGGCGAAGACGCGCTCGTCGAACGTTCGCTCGACGTTCGCCAGCGCTTCCTCTTCGAGATCCGCAACGCGAACGATGCGGATGCCGCGCCGTTCGAGCGAGGGGAAGATGCGCTCGACGAGCAGACGCATCTGCTGCGATTTCGAGCGGCGCGCGCGTTCGGAGACGGCCGCCAGATGTTCGCTCGGCGTGCGGCCGTCTTCCGTTGCGCGCAGGACTTGCGCGTCGATCTGCTGCTTGATCGCCGCGACGCGAATCATGAAGAACTCGTCGAGGTTCGTTTCGTAGATCGCGATGAAGTTCAACCGCTCGAAGAGCGGGTTCCGGCGATCGAGCGCTTCCTCCAGGACACGGTCGTTGAACTCGAGCCATGAGAGCTCTTGGCTGAAGTAAGAGGCCGGATCGTCGGGAAAGCCGCCTCTGCGCGGCGGCTTCGCGGGTGCGAGCATCGGAATCGGCTATTCTACGCGAAGGCGCGCGCAGCCATCCGAGTGAAGCAGGAAAGACGATGCCGCTCCTGGCCGCGCTCCTCGTGCTCGTCGCAGGTGACTGCGCCTCCACCTTCCTCTATCACGTGCCGCAGCACGCATGGTTCTCGCTCCACCTGCGTACGCACCACGACCGGCGCCGCTCCTACTTGGACCACGCCGTCCTCTCGCTCGACCCGTGGGTGCTCCTCGACGGCCTTCTCGGGGCCGTGCCGTATCTGGCGGTCGCGGCTGTGGCGGCGCGTCTCTCGTGGGAGGGGGCGTTGGCCGGACTGGCGCTCGGGCAGGTGCACGTCTGGTGGCGCCATACGAGCCAGATCGGCTGGAAGACCCCTGCCGGGTTGGCCGTGGCACTGCGGCAGTTTTACGTCGTTCTGCCGGAAGATCACGACAAGCACCACCGTAATCCGCAGGTCGAGTTCGGCGACATCTTCCGATTCTACGACGCGCCGGCGCGCGCGCTGCTCGCCCGGCTCGTGAAGGGGAAGAGAAAGGGACCTTCGCTACGCGGCGCACACGGTGCGCCCTCGCTGTGACCAAGCGCGTCCTGTTGCTGATCTCGGATACCGGCGGCGGTCACCGCAGCGCTGCGAACGCCGTCGCGGCGGCGCTGGAGGAGATCGCATCGCCGTCCACGTTCGAATGCCGCATCGAGGACGTCGCCGCGCACTGCTCCTTCCCGCTCACGCAGCTCGGGCGCGGCTACAGCATGGCGCTGCGGTACGCGCCGCCCGTGTACGGTGCCCTCTACCATGCGACGAACGGCCGACGGCGCTATCGCGCGCTCGTACGATTCTGCGAACCGCTCTATCGAGAGCGCTTACGCGATCTCTTCATCGACTACAAGCCCGACGTCATCGTCTCGATCCATCCGCTGCTCAATCACGCCGCGTTGCGCGCCAGAGCCGACGCGCACATGGAAGACGTGCCCATCGTCACGGTGATCACCGATCTCGGCAACGTGCACGAATCGTGGCTCACGCCGCAGAGCGACGCCGTCGTGGTGCCTGCGCGCGAAGTCTACGAGCGTGCGCTCTCCCGCGCGATACCGCCGTCGCGGATCTTCGCGCTCGGTCACCCCATCCACCCGAAGTTCGACGACGTCACAGGAACGAAAGCGCGGTTGCGCGAGCAGCTCGGCTTGCCGCACGACGCCTTCGTCGTCATGCTCATGGCAGGAGGCGAGGGCGGTGGAAAGCTGCTGGCGACCGCGCTCGCGCTCGCGCGCGCTCGCCTTCCCGTGCATCTGGTGGTCGTCTGCGGTCGCAACGACATGCTGCGGCAGCGTCTCACTGAGGCCGCAGCCGACTTGCCGACGCCGATGCAGGTTCTCGGATTCACTGAGAAGGTACCCGAGTACATGCACGCCGTCGACCTGCTGGTGACCAAAGCGGGGCCGGGCACGCTCGCCGAAGCGAATGCGGCACAGCTACCGATCGTAGTGTACGACTACATCCCCGGGCAGGAGCGAGGAAACGTCGATTTCGTGCGCCGCAACGATCTCGGCACCGTCGCAATTCGCAGCGCGGCAGAGGTCGTGCGGTCCGTGCGGGCTTTGCTGCGCTCCCCCGAGCGTCTCGAGCAGATTCGGCGTAACCAAGCCGCCGTTGCGCCGCAGCGAAGCTCGCGACAGATTGCGGCACTCATCGCCGATATGGCGAACCGGGGAACTCCGCGCTTGCGAGCCGTCGCCTCGCTATAGCGTTCGCGTCGTCAGCCCGCGTCGAAAGGCCATCGTCGCCGCACCGACCTGTCCCGCGTCGTTCCCGAGCGTGGCGATGACGATCTCCGTCGTACCGCGAGGCACCATCGTCGTGAGCTCTTCCACGCGTGCGCGGACGGCGCCGAGCATGAACTCTCCCGCACTCGAGACGCCGCCGCCGAGCGCGATGCGTTGCGGGTTCACGAACGCGATGACGTTCGCGATTCCGAGCGCGAGATCGCCCGCGTAGTTCTTCCAGGCTGCAATGGCGTGGAGGTCGCCGGCTTGGGCGGCCTTTCGGATCTTCTTCGATCCAAGGTTCTCGCGCCCGACATCGAGCAGCTTGCTCCTCGGGAAGGACGGTGCGAGCGCGAATGCGTGACGGATCAGGCCGGTGCCCGATGCCTGCGCTTCGAAACAGCCGATCTTTCCGCAGCCGCACACGAAGCCGTCGCTCGGACGGATTTGGTGATGGCCGATCTCTCCGGCACCGTAGCGATTCCCGAGCAGCAGGTCGCCCCCAGCGACGATTCCGGCGCCGATTCCCGTGCCTAGCGTCAGGAGAACGAAATCCTGCGTTCCGGCTCCCGTTCCGAACGTGTACTCGCCCAGCGCCGCGCAGCGAGCGTCGTTGGCGACCAGAACGGGGACGCCCAATCGTTTGGCGAGCGTCGGACCGAGCGGTGCGTTCTCCCAGCCGAGGTTCGGGCTGTACCGCACGATGCCGGTCTGGGGCTCGACGTTCCCCGGCGATCCAATCCCGATCGGCGCAGATTTTCCCGCATCGCCCTGCGCTTTGCCGATGACCGCGACGACCGCTTCGATAACCGCCGGAAAGGAGAGATCCACCAGATCGAGCTCGTGCTGCGCCCGGATGGTACCGTCCTCATCGATAACTCCGGCGGTGGCGTGAGAGCCGCCCAAATCGACGCCTATCGCAGTTTGCATCTGCACGCTTCCTTTTTACACGGCCGGAGGCGGCACCCGCATCGCATCGCGAAGAAGCTCGCGTGGAAACGATCGATCTCATCGCCCTGCGCGATTTCGCGAAGCGCACCGGCCAGCCGACCCATCCCGAGCTTCTCGACGTGCAGCCCATGGAGCACGTCAGCAAGATCGAAATAGACGAAGAGCACGTCACGATAGAGTACAACGAGAAGACGACCCGGTACTATAACCTGAACGAAATTACGAAGCGCGAGTGGATATACAAGTACAACGACGATCGGGAGTTCGTCGCCGCAGTGGCCAACGTGATCGCGCTCGCACGCAAGCACCTCAAGGACGTGCCTGACAACATCAGCTGTCCGCCGGGCTGCGCCGAGTGCTGCAGTGGATACGAGCCGTTCGTGACCGAAGCGGACGTTTCACGCATCGCCGAACACTTGGGCAAGCCCTACGACGCGGTCATGCGGGAGTACGTCGTGCCGCGCAGATCCGCGGACGGGCACTACGTCGGCTGGCTGCGCAAGATATCCGACGACCTCGCAGACCAGTGCGTCTTCCTCATGGGCGACCGGAGCGGGCGGTATTACTGTGGCATCTATGCGGCACGCCCGGGCGATTGCCGTGAGTTCACGCCGATCGGGTGTCAAGACGTCGACGAATCGCTCTCTCACACGCGCGGCTTCAAGATCGGTCCACCGTTTCAGCCGAAGCGACGCCGTACGAGCGCAGGCCGCCGCTCGCGTTAGAGGGGTCGCGCAACGTAGCTTCGTAGCGGCGAGCATGAGCCGCCGCACGATACTCGTTGCCGTACTTCTCGCGCTTGCCGGCGCCGCGCCGACGCCAGACGCCCATTGGCGTTTCGTCGGACCATTGCGCGGAGGGCGCACCGCTGCGGTTTCCGGCGTGGCGAGCGAACCCGATGTTTTCTACATCGCTGCGGTCAACGGTGGCATTTGGCGCACCGACGACGCCGGAAGAACGTGGACGCCGATCTTCGATGCGCAGGATACGGGTTCGATCGGCGCTCTCGCCGTCGCTCCCTCGGACCCTAACGTCATCTACGCCGGAAGCGGCGAGGGACTGCAGCGCCCCGATCTCGCCGTCGGAGACGGCATCTATACCTCCGCCGACGGTGGAAAGACGTGGACGCACCGCGGGCTGCGCACTGCCGAGCAAATCTCCACGATTGCCGTCGATCCCCACAACGCGCAGCGGCTCTTCGTCGCCGCCCTCGGCCACCCATACGGACCGAACGCCGAACGCGGCGTCTACCGCTCGACGGACGGAGGCGCAACCTTCCAACGCGTGCTCTACGTCGACGAAAATACGGGAGCGTACGACGTCGTCATCGATCCGAACGACGCGAACGTCGTCTACGCGACGCTCTGGGCCGCTCGTCAGTCTCCATGGGAAACCGGCGCGGGCGATTCATTCCAGATTCCCAGCATCAGCGTCTACAAGTCGACCGACGGCGGCTCGACGTGGACGCCGTTGCGCGACGGTTTGCCGCCGCTCTCCGGTCGCAGCGAGATCGCCGTCGCGCCGAGCAACTCGAACGTCGTATACGCCTACGTGGACGTTCCGCACCATGGTGCCGCGATCTACCGCAGCGACGACGCGGGAGCGCATTTCATAAAAGTCGACGACGAGGGGCGTCTCGCGAAGCGCGGCGACGATCTCGCCTCGCTCGCCGTCGATCCGCACGATCCGAACGTCGTCTATGCGACGAACACGTCGACCTATCGCTCGACCGACGGCGGGCTTCACTTCACGGCGATCAAGGGCGCGCCGGGCGGTGACGATTATCACACGATGTGGATCAATCCGGCTCTGCCGAGTCACATGATCCTCGGCGCCGATCAGGGTGCCGCGGTCTCACTCAATGGCGGGCGCACATGGAGCTCGTGGTACGACCAGCCGACCGCCGAAATGTATCACGTCGACGCGAGCAACGGCTTTCCGTACGTCGTCTGCGGCGGCCAGCAGGAGAGCGGCTCCGCGTGCGTGAGCAGCCTTGGGGCCTGGGGCGAGACGACCGTTCGCGACTGGCATCCCGTTGGAGCGGAGGAGTACGGATACGTCGTCCCCGATCCGCTCCATCTCGGCGTCTTCTTCGGTGGAAGGGTCGAGCGATTCGACGAGAGCACCGGACAGACGCAGGACGTGTCACCGCTGCCCTTGCCATCGCGCGCGCTACGCGAAGATCGTACGCAGCCGCTCGCGTTCGATCCGCTGCGCCCGCAGCGTCTCTACTTCGCACTGAACCGCGTCTTGGCGACCGAAGACGGCGGCGCGTCGTGGTATTTCGTGAGCCCGGACCTCACGCGCGAGCATCCGGGAGTGCCCGCCGTGCTGGGGCCGTTCGAGCGCGACGATCCCGCGCGCGGCACGCATCGCGGTACGGTGTACGCGCTCGCGCCGTCATACGTGCACGAAGGTACGCTGTGGGCCGGAACCGACGACGGGTACGTCTGGATCACGCGTGACGCGGGCCGGCATTGGACGAACGTCACGCCTTCCGTGCTGACGCCCTGGAGTAAAGTCTCGCAGATCGACGCGTCGCACTTCGATGACCAGACCGCGTACCTCGCCGTCAACCGCATCCGGCTCGACGACCTCCATCCATACGTCTACCGTACGCACGACGGCGGCGTTCATTGGGAGCTGGTCGTCGACGGCCTGCCCGACGAACCGGTCAACGCGGTGCGTGAGGATCCCGTGCAACGCGGTCTTCTCTACGCGGCGACGGAGGACGGGGTGGATGTCTCCTTCGACGACGGCGCACGCTGGCAATCGCTGCAGCTCAATCTCCCGCACACGTCGGTGCGCGATCTCATCGTGCACGGGAACGATCTCGTCGTCGCAACGCACGGACGGGGGTTCTGGATATTGGATGACGTCGAGCCGCTGCGCGAAATCGCTGCCGGCCGCGTAACGGGAGCGCTTCATCTTTTCACCCCGGCCGCCGCGTATCGCGTGCGCCGGGACACGAACACCGATACGCCGCTTCCTCCCGAGGAGCCGTCGGGCGAGAACCCGCCGGTCGGCGCGATCATCGACTACGCCCTCGCTTCGCCGGCGCGTCTGCTCGCAATCGAGATCCTCGACGGCAGCGGCCGCGTCGTTCGGCGATACGCGAGCGACGCTGGATCACCGTCGCCGATTCCCGACCTCGACAAGCCCAGAGCATGGGAGGCGCCGTTCGAGCGGCCGTCCGCGCAAGCCGGGCTCCACCGCTTCGTTTGGGACTTGCGGGAGGCCCCGCCGAACCTTCCGCCGTCGGACCAGGACCTTCCGATCTCAGCCGTTTGGGGGCGTACGCCGCGCGTTCCGCAAGGCGCCCTGCTGCCGCCGGGCCGGTACGTCGTCCGCATCGATGCCGACGGGCGCGTGGCGTCGGCTCCCTTGACCGTCCTCATGGACCCGCGCGTGCGTATCGCGAAGACGGCGCTGCTGCTGCAGTATCGCCTGGCACACGACCTCACGACGCTGATCGGCCGCATCGCTCCTCAACGGGGATCGGGGGAGCTCGTCTACGCGCTCGCGTCGCTGCTTCAAACGGTGGACGGGAGTGACAGCGCGCCCACCGCCCAAGCGCGTGCCGCATACGAAACGCTGCGCGCGGAGGTCGAGCGCCGCCTCGGAAAGCATTGAGAGTATACTCTCAAGGGACCCGCTATGGGGCCTATGTCTTCAAAGGAGATTCTATCGATGATGGGACGACTCTTTAGCGCGACGGCAACGGCCGCCGCCGCCACGATCGCGCTCTACGGCATCGCCGGCGCTACGTCCACCATGGGCACGATGCACGCCGCGTCAGCGGCGACGGTGCATCTGACCGCGCAGCATCACAGCGGTCAAGCCGGTACTGCGGTACTGACGCAAAAAGGAAGCAACGTCGTCGTAAGGCTCACGATGAGCGGCCTTCCGGCGGGAGTTGCAGAGCCGGCGCACATCCATCCCGGCACGTGCGCGAAGCTGAATCCGGCTCCGAGGTACCCCTTGACCAACGCCACGAACGGCACGACCACCACCACGATCCACAACGTGCGCCTCGCGAGCCTGCTCGGTGGCAAGTATGCGATCAACGTCCACAACGCACACACCCTGAGCATCTACGTCGCCTGCGGCGACATCAAATAAGCTCCGCGTAACGAGCGGCGTCGACGTTACCGCCGCTGAGGATTACTCCGATGCGCTTGCCGCGCAGCTCGAGCCTCTGCTCCAGCAGTGCGGCAAGTGCCGCGGCTCCGCTCGGCTCGAGAACGAGCTTGAGCCTTTCGAACGCGAACCGCATGGCTGCACGCATCGCCGAGTCCGAGACCGTGACGATCTGCGCCCCGTGCTCGCGCGCGATGCCGAAGGTCAGCGGGCTCGGCGCCTCTGTCTGCAGCCCATCGGCAATCGTCCGCGGCACGTCGATACGGACGATCTCCCCGCGCTCGAGGGAGCGGCGAAAGTCGTCGCCCGTCTCCGGCTCGACGCCGTAGATGCCGATCCGCGGATCGATGCCGTGCGCGGCGATCGCCGTTCCGCTCAGCAAGCCGCCACCTCCGACGGGAACGACGAAGGCCTCTACGGCTCCCACGTCTTCCAGCAACTCGAGGGCAGCCGTGCCCGCGCCGGCGACGATACGCTCGTCGTCGAACGGAGGCACGAGGGTCGCGCCGCGCTCGCGAGCGACGGCGGCGGCGATCTCTTCACGATGCGAGCGATCGCGCTCGTATTCGATCACCTCGGCGCCGTAGCCGCGCGTCGCTGCGAGTTTCGAGGCCGGCGCGTCTCGCGGCATGACGATCGTGGCCGGCACGCCGAGCAGCCGCGCTGCGAGCGCGACGCCCTGCGCGTGATTTCCGCTCGAGAACGCGACGACGCCGCCTTTGCGTTCCGATGGCGTCAGCTGTGCGATACGGTTGTAGGCACCGCGAAACTTGAACGCCCCCATGCGCTGGACGTTCTCGCACTTCAAAAAAACGCTCGCCCCGGTTCGCTCGTCGAGCGTACGCGACGTCACGACCGGCGTCCGGTGTGCGACGCCGGCGATCCGGACGGCCGCCGCGCGAACGTCGGCGATGCCGATCACGCGGATTTACCGAATGCTGCGAAGGTGACGTTCGGATTCCATTCCCGCGCGAGACGCAGGCTCCACTCGCTCTCAAAGAGCGCGACCGCCTTCCCGTCGCCGTCTCGCACGAGCCGCGCGTTCGACGGCACCTGCATGTTCCCCAGCGCGCGCTCGTCGGAGACGACGTGCATCGCCAGCGTGTAGGGCAGCGACGAGACGAAGGTGCGCACGCCGTACTCCGCCTCCAGCCGATACTTTGCGACCTCGAGCTGCAGCTCGCCCACGACGCCGAGGACGGGCTCGAACGCGCCCGGTTGCCATGGATCGAAAACCTGCACCGCACCCTCCTCGCTCAACTGCGCGATACCCTTCGCGAACGCCTTGTAGGTCGCGCTGTCGACGCTGCGGATCGCCGCAAAATGCTCTGGTGCGAATGCCGGAATCTTGGGAAACTCGATTCCTTGCCCGCAAGCAGCATCGCACAGCGTGTCGCCGATCGCAAAGACGCCGGGGTTGGCGAGTCCGACGACGTCGCCCGCGTACGCCGTCTCAAGAGACTCACGCGTGTCTGCAAAGAGGCGCATCGCTCGCGACAGACGCACCGCCGCTCCACTGCGCGCGTTGCGCACGGTGAGATCGCGCGCGAAGCGGCCGGAGCAGATACGCACGAACGCAACGCGGTCGCGGTGACGCGGATCCATGTTTGCTTGAATCTTGAAGACGAATCCCGTAAAGCGCTCGTCGTCGGGACGCACGGTCCCACCGCCGCGGAGCAGCTGTGGCCCGGGCGCGGGGGCCATGCGCACGAAATCGTCGAGGAAGAGCGCGACGCCGAAGTTCGTCACCGCGCTGCCGAAGAACACCGGCGTGACCTCACCGCGCAGCATCGCCTCCGGAACGAACGCCGCACCCGCACCCTCGAGAAGTTCTAGCCCGTCCCGAAACTGCGCGTAGGTGCTCTCGTCGACGAGTGCGCGAAGACGGTCATCTCGTGCATCGGTTACCTCGACGGCGGCACGCGTCGCTCCGTGCGCGCTGCGCTCGAAGAGGTGCACGCGGCGCGATGCACGATCGTACACGCCGCGGAATTGTTCTCCGCTGCCGAGCGGCCAGTTCACGGGATACGCATGGATGCCGAGCACGCGTTCCAGTTCGTCCAGCAACTCCAGCGGATCGCGGCTCGGCCGGTCGAGCTTGTTCATGAACGTGAAGAGCGGAATCCCACGCTCGCGGCAAATTGCGAAGAGCTTTTTCGTCTGCGGCTCGACGCCTTTGGCCGCGTCGATGAGCATCACCGCCGAGTCGGCGGCGAGCAGCGTGCGGTACGTATCCTCTCCGAAGTCCTGGTGCCCCGGGGTGTCGAGCAAGTTGATAACGCAGCCGGCATAGGGAAACTGGAGAACCGTCGAGGTGATCGAGATGCCGCGCTCGCGCTCGAGCGCCATCCAGTCGCTGGTCACCTCGCGCTGGCGCTTGCGTGCGGAGACTTGGCCCGCCACGTGTATCGCGCCGCCGTAGAGCAGCAGCTTCTCCGTGAGCGTCGTCTTGCCGGCATCGGGATGGGAAATGATCGCGAACGTACGCCGGCGCGCTACCTCCGCGGCGAGCGGGGTATCCGTCACGACGCCGCCCGCGCGGTACGATACACGCGCAAGACCGCAGCGCACGAGCCCGCCGTGCAGCCGGCCCGCAGCGTGGCGATCCCGCCCGGAATGAGATAAAAGCGCACGTGCGGCGGAATGCGAAGGCGATCATGGCCGCGTCGCACGTACGCTTCGTCGTCGACGACGGTGATCGCGCAGTCGCCGTAGCGCAGCACTGCCGGCGCCGCGACCGCGCGCGCCGTGAACGGCAGATGCGATGTCAACGCCTCCCGCCGCCCTTTCCACTCCGCGATTTGAATCATACACTCGGGAAGCGCCGAGAGCGCCCACGCCGCATCCCCGCGCAGCCCCTGACGAATGCGATGACCCGGCGCAAGCGACGCTGCCGGCTTGGGCGGTACGTAGCCTTTGCCCGAACCGACGACGATGCGCAAGCGATATTCGTGGTAGGCCGTCGCTGCGACCAAGGTCCCCACGACGAGCACAGTAGCGATGACGAAGTAACGCAGCACGCGATGCCTATACTACCGTAAGACGCGCCGCTCCGCACGAATAGTCGGCCATTCCGTAATAGACGTCGAAGGTACGCTCGCCGAGATCGGGCCGTAGATCGATCCCCGTCGGAAATACAACGTTGTCGACGATGCCGTGCCGCTCCGCCTCGTGCTCGGGCGAGAGCACAGGCCGCGGCGAGCGGTAGAGCACGTGATGCGGCCGCTCGCGATCGTGCACGACGATGCCGGCAGAATAGCGGAATTTCGGATGCGTGCCGTCCGAGCCGATGACGTCGACCGCGTGAAAGAGCGACATCCATCCTTCAGCGATCGGCACCGGAGGGGTTCCGGCGCCGATGCGCAGCGACCCCCACTGCTCGTCGGGCGGCAGAACGAGCGCGCTCTCCACGACGTGCAACAGCGCCGCGCGATCCGCGAGCACCGCGTCGAGCGCAACGTAGGCGATGCGAATCGACTCGCGATCGATGAACGGCATCTTCTCGATCAACGGTATCGCTGCGACGCCGTCGACCGTGGAGATGTGGAGCATGGGGCGATGGTAGAATGCGATCGACGGTACGCCCGCGGGAGAGACCACGGGCTCCGGAAAGAACGCCGCGTCCTTGTCGTCGCCGGCCGCAGCACCGGGATGTTCGAAAGAGACCAGTCCGAGTCGTTCCCACGTACGAGCGTCGCTCGAGCGCGCGACGGCGACGCGCGGTCCATCGGGTCCGAATGCCGTATAGGCCATGAGGTACTCGCCGAGTACCGGCACGAACGTGACACGCGCGTCCTCGCATCCGTAACCCGGCCGCTCGCGCAGCTCGTACGGCGCGTGCGGCTCGAGCGCGTATCCCAAGCGCTCTACCTCGCGGCCTCCGTTTTGGTCGCGCAGCGCGACGAGCTCGATGCGCGAGACGTTACCCCGTTGCACGGCACGCGGATACAACAGCGCGGTGCCGTCACGCGCCCGCGTGAACGCAGGATTCAAAACGCCTTCGGCCTCCTCCGGCCGTCCGTCGGGCTCGAGCACGACGCCGAGGCGCTCCGCGCGAGCATCGAGTGAGACGGGCGGCGGCGTCGAGAGTCCTCTTGCGTGCATCGTCAGGGAAGCACCGTCTGCGTGATCGGCGCGTCAGCCGGCGTCACAACTTCGACGCGGATGCCGCGCCGGTAGACCGTGTTGGGAACGATCCAGAGCGTGAACGTACGATACGGCGCCGTCGGCTCGCCTCCGTTCGCGGGCGCCTCCTCGAAGGCAACGACGCGAACGCGCGTTTCGTTGGCCCCGATGGATTCGACGATCTGGCGATAGCCCGTCCGATCGTGCGGTCCCATCAAGAGTACGACGCCGAACTCACCGCGAAAGCGTACGGGCTCATGGATGCCCAGGCGCGCCAGCGAATCGCTGTCGCGGACGATCGCGATCTGGTTTGCGCCCAAGACCGTGGTCGTCCCGACCGCGTACGTTTTGACGCGGACCTCGCGACAGCCCATGAGGAGGAGGAGGGTGAATAAAGCCCACCAGCGTTTCACGTCCCGCCCGCCTTCGTTTGAAACGGCGGCGCACCTTGCGCGCCGCCAGGCACTTCGCTCCTCGTCCGGCGCTTCGCGCCGCACACTCCGCTGCGCGCCCCCACCAAAGCGTTGCGATGGGACCCCGTTCTGAAACGGCGGCGAACCTTGCGCGCCGCCAGGCACTTCGCTCCTCGTCCGGCGCTTCGCGCCGCACACTCCGCTGCGCGCCCCCACCAAAGCGTTGCGATGGGACCCCGTTCTGAAACGGCGGCGCACCTTGCGCGCCGCCAGGCACTTCGCTCCTCGTCCGGCGCTTCGCGCCGCACACTCCGCTGCGCGCAGCCAGGCACGCTTGGTGAGGCGACCACGGTCGTTGCCGCTCCCGTGATTACGGTATAGGCTGGATAGTCTGTGAAGAGTCTGAGGCGCCTCGCGCTCGCGGCAGATCTCGTTGCGTTTGCGGTCGTCATACTGGGAAGCTGGACGCGGATCAACGCGGCCGGAATGACCTGCCCCGATTGGCCGATGTGCCGGGGCGAGCTCTTCCCAAACATGTCCGGCGGCACGCTCTGGGAATGGACCCATCGCCTCCTCGCCTTCTCGCTGGCACCGCTGATCGCAGCCGTCTGCGTCGTCGCTTGGCGATCGCGAGTACGTTCCTCTCCCGCAGCCGTTGCGAGCGGCGTCGTTGCCGCACTCTTCCTCATTCAAGTTGCGCTCGGAGCTGCGACGGTGCGCCTCGACAACACGCCGCTCTCGGTCGTCCTACACTGGGGAACGGCGATGGCCGTTATCGCGGCACTGACCGCCGTCGCAATCTTTGCCCATCTGCCCGAACCGGGAGCTGCGCGCGGTACTCCACCCTCCCCGCGCATCGTTCTGGTAATGCTCGGCATCACGGCGGTCGTCGCCTTCATTACGATGTGCATCGGGGCGTACGTCAGCTCCAGTGGAGCGGGCCTCGCCTGCCTCTCGCTCCCGGGATGTGCGGGGAACGTCGTCGTATATACCCCCGGCCAGGTCGTCCAGATGCTGCATCGCGTCGCAGCGGCGGCAACGCTTCTCTGCGCGAGTATCGCGTTTGCGTTGACATGGACGAGAGGGGTCGCCTCGTACGTGCGGCTGGCCGCAGGCGCGGGAATACTGCTCGTTTTCATCCAGGTGATCTTGGGACTGCTCAACGTCGCTCTCCGGCTTCCGACCGATCTTCGCGAAGTGCACGCCGCAAACGCTGCGTTGCTCTTTCTTGCCTTCGTGGCCGCAACCGCTTTCGCCGCAATCGATTCTTACGCACCTTCCCTGCCTGCGTACGAGAGGCCGCATTGACGCCAGCGCTCGCCGTAGCGCGCGATTACTACGCGCTCTCGAAGCCGAAAATCATCGTGCTTCTGCTCATCACGACAGCGGCGGCAATGGTGATGGCGGCGCGCGGCATGCCGCCGCTTGCCGTTGCGCTCTGGACGCTCGTCGCCGGAGCGCTCGCAGCGGGCTCCGCCGGCGCGCTGAACTGCGTCTACGATGCCGACATCGACGCCCTGATGACGCGCACGAGCCGCCGTCCGATCCCCATGGGGCGTATCTCGCCGCGTGCCGGGACCATCTTCGCACTCGTCTGCGGCGTCGTATCGTTCGCGATCTTCTATTGGCTCGTCAACCCGTTGGCCGCGTGGCTCTCTCTCGCGGGTAACTTCTACTACGTCGTCGTCTACACCATGTGGCTCAAGCGGCTCACGCCCCTCAACATCGTGATCGGCGGCGCGGCGGGTGCCGTTCCGCCGCTCGTCGGGTGGGCCGCCGTCACGCACGCCGTCGGTGGACCGGCGCTGGGACTCTTTGCGCTCATCTTCCTGTGGACGCCGCCGCATTTTTGGTCGCTCGCGTTGATGACGGAGACGGATTACGCGAAGGCGCGCATCCCGATGCTTCCCAACGTCAGCGGCGAAGAGCGTACCAAGCGCGAGATCATCTATTACTCGTTGTTGCTCGTCGCCGTATCGCTTTCGCTCTACCCGTTGCACGTCATGGGGGCACTCTACCTCGCCGGAGCCGCGGTTCTCGGCGGCGTCTTCGTCTTGGAGGCGCTGCGCACGTGGCGCGGATCAACGCAAGCTGCCCGCTCCCTCTTTCGCTTCTCACTCGTCTACCTCGCGCTGATGTGCGTGGTTATGGTTGTCGACCGTATCATTGCGTGACCGATCGTCGTTTCCGCTTCTCGTAACGCTCGGGCTTGGCGTCTTCGCGGGCGCGCTGGATCTCGGCGTACTCTCGCCGGCGCTGCCGGCGCTCGCGCGCGCCTTTGGCGTCGTAACCGGCGATCTCTCGTGGATCTTTACGATCTACCTGCTCGTGAACGTCGTGGCCATCACCATTGCGGGAGCTCTCGCCGATCGCTACGGCCGCCGGCGTATCTACATGCTGTCGATGCTCACCTTCGCCGCCGGGAGCGCCGTCACGATACTCGCTCCAACGTACGAGTATTTCTTGCTGGGCCGCGCGATCCAAGCGCTGGGCGCGGGCGGTCTCTTCCCGGTCGCGACGGCCGCCATCGGCGACGTCGTGCCTCCGTCGCGACGCGGCGCCGCGCTCGGCGCGGTCGCTGCAACGTGGGGCGTCGCCGCAGTGATCGGCCCGGTTTTCGGTGGAGCGGTCGCGCACTTCTTCTCCTGGCAATGGATCTTCGCTGCAAACTTTCCGCTCGCAGCGATTGTGCTCGTGCTCGCGCGACGGTACGTTCCGGCGCTCGCACCGCAGTCGCGCGGTCCGCTCGACGTGCTCGGCCTCTTTCTCCTCTCGTGGGGGTTGCTCTGCGTCGTCGACGGTATCGTCAGCATGCGTCCGATCATCGCGGCGATCGGCGTCGTCCTGCTGGGCGGCTTTCTCGTCCAGGAGCGTAGGGTCGAGAACCCCATCGTCCCCATCTCGCTCCTGCGCACGCCGCAATTGGCAAAAACATACGTGCTCGAGCTCACGATCGGCGTGCTCGAGGGCTCGCTATTCTTCATCCCCACGATCGTCGTCGCAGTCCAGCACGTGAGCGTGGCGACCGCGGGACTCGTTGCGGCGCTCGGAGCCGCAACGTTCGTCGTCGTCATCCCCGTTTCGGGGCGCGCGCTCGATCGCATCGGCTCGCGCGACGTGTTGATTGCAGGCGCGGTGCTCACCGAGATGGGCCTCGCGATCTTTGCGCTCGGCTTCGACTCGATGCCGCTCACGCTGCTCTCGATGGTCGTCGCGGGGGCGGGTTTCGGCGCGCTTCTCGGCGCTCCGACGCGCTATGTCGTTACCAACGAGACCGGCCCCAGCAGGCGCGGCATCGCGGTCTCGCTGCTCAGCCAGTGTCTCATTATCGGGCAGATACTGGGGAGCGCGATGGTGGGCAGTATCATCGGTGCCATCCGCAACGATGTCGAGGCGTACCGGGTTGCCTATCTCGCTTTCTGCGCCGTCGCGCTTGCGGCGCTCGCGATCTCCTCGACGCTGCGCTCGCGAATCGGGGAACGCAGCGCCCCGCTGGAGGAAGCCGCCCCCTAAGAGCGTCGAACTCCGGAGATCATGAACCAATCGCCGCCGCTGCAGGGCGGCAATCTCTTCACCGGCGACCGCGTGCTCGTCGAATCGCTCGCCGCATTCGCACCGGCGATGCCGCGAGAGGAGCTCGAGCTTATCGGCGCGCTCGCCGGCGATCCCGAGACGATTGCGCTCGGCTTCGATGCAAATGCGTATCCGCCCGAGCTGCACACGCACGATGCAAACGGAAATCGCATTGACGAAGTCCGCTTCCACCCGTCGTGGCACCGGCTCCTGGCATACGCAACGTCGTTCGGATTGAGCGCGGCCGCTTGGCACGACGTCCAACCGCTCGCACATCTGCGGCGCGCGGCGGCATTTTACGTTTGGTCGCAGGTCGAATCGGGGCACGGGTGTCCCATATCGATGAGCTACGCGGCGGTCGCGACGTTACGGGTCCAGCCAGACCTGGCAAGCGTTTGGGAGCCGCGCCTATCGCAACGCGGGTACGAGCCGGCGCTCCTTCCGGTCGAGCACAAGCGCGCGGCGCTCTGTGGCATGGGCATGACCGAGAAGCAAGGCGGGTCGGACGTGCGCGCAAATACGACGCGAGCCGTTGCGGAGTCGGTCGGCGGACCGGGGCGGCCGTATCGGCTCACCGGCCATAAGTGGTTTTGCTCCGCACCGATGAGCGACGGCTTCCTGGTGCTCGCTCAAGCGCCCGGCGGCCTCTCGTGTTTTCTCGTGCCGCGCGTGCTCGCCGACGGGCGGCGCAACACGTTTCTGATTCAACGGCTCAAAGAGAAGCTCGGCAACCGTAGCAATGCGTCGGCCGAAGTGGAGTTCGAGCGAACGCAGGGACACTTGGTCGGCGAGGAAGGGCGCGGGCTCGCAGCGATCGTCGAAATGGTGAACTACACCCGGCTCGATTGCATGCTCGGCTCTGCAGCACTCGTGCGCCAAGCGCTGGCGCAGGCGCTGCACCACGCGAGATACCGGCGAGCGTTCGGCAAGCCGCTGCTCGAACATCCGCTGATGCGCAACGTCTTGGCAGACATCGCGCTCGAGTCCGAGGCGGCGACGTGGCTGTGCATGCGTTTGGCTCGTGCCGTCGACGACGGCGACGCGGAGCTGCGGCGCATCGGCACGGCGGTTGGAAAGTACTGGATCTGCAAGCGGACGCCCGTGCTGGTCGGCGAGGCCTTGGAGTGCCTTGGCGGCAACGGGTACGTCGAGAGCTCGATCCTTCCTCGCCTCTATCGCGAAGCGCCGCTGAACTCGATTTGGGAAGGCGCCGGCAACATCAACGCGCTCGATGTCGTGCGGATCCTGCGCAAACAGCCGGCCGCATTCGAGGCGCTGCACGCGCAGTGGGCGGCGGCGCGCGAGGAGCCGCGCGTCGCCGCCGCGGTGCGCGCCTTCGAAGCCTCGCTTCGAGACGAAGAGGCGCGCGAGTCGCAGGCGCGCACGATCGCCGAGCAGGCGGCGCTGATCTGGCAGGCATCGCTCCTGCTCGCGCACGCGCCGCACGACGTCGCCGACGCATTCGTACGCTCGCGTTTGTGCAGTGAAGGGGGACGCGCCCTCGGAACGCTACCGCCGGAATGCCGTCTCGGCGCGATCTTGGACCGCGCCGCGCCGCAGCCCGCAGAAGTCGTCGCATAGCGATGACGATCCTAGGGAGCCTCGACCCTCGCGCGCGATTGCTCGTGCATCGTCCGTGGACGCCGCGCGAGCGGCGCATCGTTTGGTGCGGGCTCATGGGCCGCCTCGCGATCGCCGTGGAGCCGTTGCTCGGCTTCGTCTTCTTTGCGCTCTTTACGTGGGGAATCGTCTGGCGCGCGCATCACGTACGCAGCGATGCGTCGCTCATCGTCGTCGCGCCGGTCTTCGCGCTCGGCGCCTTCGCTTTTCTCGGGTATCTCGTCGCGGTGCTCGTGGCGCCGGTCGTCGCGTACGCGCAGACGCACAAGCCCATCTACATCGTCGACGGATACGTTCGCTACCGCCCTCCCGATGAGGATTCCGCTCCAGGGGAATGCGGCTACGTCGCCGCGCTCTTCGAAGACCAGAGCGTGGCCTGCGAATGGCGCGCGCTCGGCAAGAAAACCTATCCTGCGCGCACGTTGGCGGCGATGGTCGAGTTTTCGACATTCGCCGGAATCCATACGATCGACGGGCGGGCGACGGGCTTGCTGCCGGACGGCGATCTGCCGCTGCTCGCCATCGGCATCGCGCCACGCCACTGACGATCATCCTTCGGCTGCACAGCGTGCGCTCAGGACTACTTTAGGGGTTCGCGCAGCGTCGTAACCGACGGCCACATGTGGCCGTAGCCCGAGAGTAAGATGACTCCCGCGGCGATCGAGAAGATCATGATAAGCCCGACCCCGACTGCAATGATGAGGCTACGCGGCACACCCTTACTCTGCGGCACGCGTCCGAAATCCGGGTGGAACTCGTATTCGTCTGCGATGAGTGCGAACTCGTCGTGGATGTTCTCGTCGCTCATCTCAGCCTCACGCCTTTCCGATTACGCCGAGGCCGGTGAGCGCCGCCAGGACGCCGCCGAGAGCCAACAGCCCGAGCATCAGCTTGAAGACCTGATTGTCCAAGCCGGGCGTCTTCCAATCGTTACGCAACGCGATCGAGGCTACGACGAACACGACGACCCCGCCGGCGACGGCCAGGACATGCTCTATCTGAACGAGATGCATTCGCCGGCTCCTATATCAGGTAGAAGATCGAAAAGAGTACGACCCAAATCACGTCGACGAAATGCCAGTACAGCGTTCCGGCGGTGAGGCCGAAGTACTTGTTCTTGTCGTAGACGCCGTGAACGGACTGCAGCAGCAACACGATGAGATAGCAGACGCCGCAGAAGACGTGGAAGCCGTGCATTCCCGTCAACGTGAAGAACGACGCGCCGAAGATCCCGCTTCCGGCCCACGAGACGTGATCCTGGACGTACAGCGTCGTGTACTCGATGCCTTGGCCGCACAAGAACAGAATGCCGAGCAGGATCGTCCACAGCATCAACGACGAGTAGCGCAGGAAGTTGCCACGCTTGAAGTTCTCGAGCGCGTAGTGCATCGTCGCACCCGAACCGAACAGAATGGCGGAGTTCACCGCGGCGAGCGAAATCGACGGCCGCGTGATCCCCGGTGGCGGCCATCCTTGACCGCTGTTGCGCAAGTACAGATAGGCGAAGATGAACGACGAGAACAGGACGACGTCGCTGACGAGAAAGAGGAGAAATCCCTGCAGCCGCAGCTCCCGCGTTTCCGCGTAGAGCTGGTCGACCTCGCCGCCGCCCGGAATCGAAACGACAGCCATCTGCTAGCTGTTCCTCCAGCGCATTGCTGCCGGCGCACGACGTTGCGCAGCCATCAATGTGCTCCTACTGTGACCGGCTCGTCCGTCAGCTCGTCCTCGAGATGCGTGTACGGCAACGGCTCCGTGAAATCGTAGGGCAGGCCGAAGACGCTTGGGATATGTTTGAAGTTGTAGTACGGCGGCGGTGACGGGATCTGCCACTCGAGCGTGCGCGCGCCCCACGGGTTGTGTCCGGCTCTCTTCCCGTTACGTATGCTGTAGAGCATGTTGACGAAGAAGATCAGGATCGCCGCGGTCATGATGAACGAGAAGAGCGACTCGAGTTGGTTCACGCCTTGAAACTGCGGGTCGTACGATGCGACGCGGCGCGGCATACCCTCCGCGCCGAGCCAGTGCATCGGCAGGAACGTTCCCAAGAAGCCGATCACGAAGAGCGCGAAGTGCATGCGGCCCCAAAACTCGCTCAAGTAACGGCCGGTCATCTTCGGGAACCAGTAGTACATGCCGGAGAAGATGCCCATGAGGCTTCCTCCAACGAGCACGAAGTGCAGATGCGCCGGGATGAAGTACGTCCCGTGCACGTGCAGATCGAAAGGAATGGCCGCCAAGAAGACGCCACTGATGCCGCCGAAGGTGAAGAGCACGAGGAATCCGAGTGCGAAGAGCATCGAGGTCGTCAGGTGAATTTTCCCGCCCCACATCGTCGCGAGCCACGAGAATATCTTTACGCCGGTCGGCACCGCGATGACGAAGGTGAGCACCATGAACGGTAGCTGCATGTACGGCGCGATGCCCGACGTGAACATGTGGTGCGCCCAGACCATGAACCCGGCGAGCGCAATTGCCGCCGACGAGAACGCGATCAACCGGTAGCCGAAGATCGGCTTGCGCGAGAAGACCGAGATCACTTCCGACATAATGCCGAACGCCGGGAGGATCATGATGTAGACGGCAGGGTGCGAGTAGAACCAGAACATGTGCTGCCAGAGAACCGGCGATCCGCCCTTCGTCGGATCGTAGAAGGGGACGCCGAACTGACGCTCCATGAAGAGCGCCGCGAGCGCGGCTGCGAGCGCCGTCGTCGCGATCATCAGCAGCGGTGCGGTGGCGAACTGCCCCCAGCAGAAGAGCGGCATGCGCGTGAAAGTCATTCCAGGCGCGCGCATTTTGAGCATGGTGACGAGGAAGTTGATGCCGGTGAGCGTGGAGCTGACGCCGACGAGAAAGATCGCCGCGCACCACATCGAGGTTCCCGCCCCTCCCTGCAGCGACATCGGCGGATACTCGGTCCAACCCGCGACCGGCGCGCCCATCAAGAACGACGAGAACAGCATCAAGCCGGAGATCGGGAAGATCCAGAAGCTGATCATGTTCAGCCAGGGAAACGCGACGTCGCGCGCGCCTAACTGTAGCGGCATCACGAAGTTGCCGAAGCCGCCCGTCAGCATAGGGATGATCACGAGCCACACCATCGCGGAGCCGTGAATCGAGTAGACCTCGTCGTACGTGTTGGCCGTCACGAAGCCGCCGTTTGCGTGCATCAACTGGATGCGGATGATCTCGGCGAGACATCCCGCAAGCACGAAGAAGACGAACGCCGTGATGATGTACTGGATGCCGATGATCTTGTGGTCGAGCGAAAAGATGTACTTTCGCACGAAACCTTGCGGCTCGGGATGAATGTGTTCGGCGATTCCACCGTGTTCTGCGATGACGGACATACCTTAGTGCTCCGGCTTTACTTCAACGTGTTGAGATACGCGACGAGGTTGGCGATGTCTTTGTTCGACAGCCCGTTTTGGGCCTGGTTCGGCATGTGCCCCATGCTGCCCGTGAATCCGTTCTGAAGAATCTTCGCGACGTCGGCCGGCGTCGCCTCATCGCCGTCGACGAGGTTCGGATGCGACGCATCGTGGAGAACGCCCCTCAAACCCGGTCCCACGATGCGCTGTTCGAACGGGCCCAGCGCGTGGCAGGCGCTGCATTTCTGCGAGAAGAGCGCGCGACCGGCCGCCACGTTACCGCCTGCGAGCGCGATCGTACCGGACGTCACCGTCGGCGGCGCGTTGCTGACGTGCGCGTTGCGCTGCTGCCAGTCATGGTACCACGCCAAGTATGCAGGCATGGGCTGCACGACCATCGTCTGCTTCTCCATCGTCGAGTGCCCGGTTCCGCAGAACTCCGTGCAGATGATCTGGTACCGCCCCACGCGGGTCGGCGTGAATCGGATCGTGTTGATCATGCCCGGAATCATGTCGGCTTTGAGACGCATGTCGGGAACCCAAAACGAGTGGATCACGTCGTCCGACGTCAGGTTGAGCGTCACCGGCATGTTGACCGGAAGGTGCATCGCGTCCGTCACTTCGCCGTTGACGTTGGGGTAGCGGAACGTGAAGTACCACTGCCGCCCGATCGATTCGACGACCAAGCCATTCGTCGGCTGAACCTGGAGCACGTACCAAATCTTGATACTCAGGATCGACAACACGATGACGAAGAGCGTCGGCACGACGGTCCATGCGATCTCCAGCTTCGTGTTGTCGTGAACGTGCACGCCGAGCGCGTCGGGCGGATCGCCGCGCCGCCGGCGATAGGCGATCGCGAAATATATCACGTATCCCACGACGAACGTGTAGAGCACCGCGGCGGCCGACGCCATGAAGCGGAAAAGCCAGTCCACTTGGTCGCCCGGATGGCCGCCTTCCGGCGGCAGCCACGGCTGCACCGAGGGCATCAGCCAGAAGTAGAGCGCTCCGGCGATCGAGATGACGGCGAGAATCGCCGTGGTTACCCAGAAGCCGCGCCCCGGCTTATTCGTCTCCACGCCAAAACGGCTTCGCGCAGACTCTCGCCGACCCTTCGCGCGCGGTGCGAAGCGCAGCAACGAACGCGCGCGTGCGTTCGAAGATCGTTTCAGCATCGCGTGCCGTGCCCGCGATCGCAGTTCCGACCACGACGGCGTCGGCGCCCGATTCCAGTGCCGCGCACGCACTCTCGGGATCGGCAATGCCTCCTTCGCAGACCGTGAATGCGTCAAAGGTCGCAAGCTCGCCGACGAGCTGCAGTGCGGGAAGCGCTGCGCCGCGCGTCGTTTCCGTATAGCCGCACAGCGTCGTGGCGAGAACCTCCGCTCCGGCGTCGCGCGCGTCGCGACCGTCTTCGCCGAGCGCGCAATCCGCCATGGCGAGCGCTCCCGCGCGACGGATATGGTCCACGATGGCAGCGGTTGTGCTTCCGTCCGGTCGAGGCCGGCGAGTCGCATCGAAGGCCACGATCTCGGCTCCGGCTGCGAGAACCTCCCGGACGTCCCCCAGCGTCGGCGTGATATATGGAAGAAAGCCGTCGTACTCGCGCTTGAGGATGCCGATGACCGGCACGTCGACGCGCGCGCGAACTGCCTGCAGGTGCGCCGCGGACTCGATGCGCACGCCCGCCGCGCCCGCCTCCACGGCCGCGGCTGCCATTGCGGCGACGTTCTCTGGGCGCGCGAGCGGCGACCCTCGGGGAAACTGCACCGATACGATCAGCTTGCCGCGCAAGCGCGCGAGGACGCTTGACCCGAGCGGAGGCGACTGGCTCACGTCAGCTCCTTACACGGCATGCCGGCTTCACGAAAAGCCAGCAACACGGCACCAAGCACCGGCGGATACGCCGGCTCGATGATCTCGACTCCAGGCGCGACCGTACGCAACCTGTCGTAGAGACCGTCGCGGAACGCACGATCGCGCAGCAGACCGCCGGCGAAGGCCGCGCGCGGGGGCGAACGCCAGTGCCGGCGCCGGTCGAGCGAGCGCGCCGCGAGAGCGGCCAAGTGCGCCTGCGCGCCGGAGACGGTGTCGCGCACGCAGGCATCTCGGACGGCCTCACCCTCGCCCGCGGACGACAGCTCAAGCACGACTTGCGCGAAGGACGCAAGCCGGTCCCGATCGATGGATCCGTGGTAGAAAGCCGCCAGGAGCTCTCGGAGTGACGCGACGCCGAAGTATCGCTTCGCTTCCGACTCGACGACGCAGCCGGCGTTCTCCGACATCGCCGAGGCAATCGCCGTCCTCGCGATCCAGAACGCGCTTCCCTCGTCTCCGAAAACGTATCCCAACCCTCCGAACAGCTCCGTGCAGCCGTCGTCGTCGACGACGTAGCCGACGGACCCCGTTCCGGCGATGACGACGACGCCCGAGCCCCCGGCGAACGCACCGGCGTGCGCGATGAACGGATCGTGGACGAGCGAGAACGAGGCGGTGGGAAGCGACGGCGAAACGCCATAGACGCGCCCTTCAAAGCCACTCACGCCGGCGACGATCGCCTCGAAACGAGCTTCCGCAGACACCCCTGCCGCATGGCGCGCCGCTTCCACGGCCTTTGCTAGAGCGTCCCGCATCCGTGTCGACTCGGGGCCTGCGCCGATCTCGTCGGCCGGGCCCGCATCTCCGTAGCCGAGCACGCGCCCGCGTTCGTCCGCGACCGCTGCCTGCGTCCCGGTCTGACCTCCGTCGATTCCCGCGACATATTTCACGGGACGAGCGCGCGAGCGAAGGCATCGGCGGCGCACTCGCGTTCGGCGCGCGGCCGCATGCGCGCGACGGCGCCGATCGCCTCGAGATGGTGATAGAGCTCGTGCGCCACGGCTCTAACGAAAAACCGCCGCCGCGCCGAACCGTGCAGGGCGTCCATGCGCCGAGCGTTGACGCGGATCGTCGGACCGCGCCCGTCGTACTCTGCATTGAGCCCGCGCTCCGCCCACGCTCCGAGATCCACGATCTCGATGCGCAATCCATAGTGGCGGCGTGCCGCCCGCACGACGGTCACAGAACCACGCCGTCCCGCTCGAGTTGCGCGCGCAGCTCGAGCGTGTCGATCGCACTCGGTGCGACGTCGCGCTCGCATGCGAGCGCCGCCGCCGTGCCGGCAGCCTGACCGAGCGTCATGACGGTCGGCGTAAGCCGCGTCGACGCGAGCGCCTCGTGCGTCGTCGAGATGCAGCGTCCCGCAACCAGCAGGCCTTCACAGCCGACCGGCACGAGACATCGATAGGGAATCCCGTAACTCGTTCCCGGTGCCAGACGCTGCGTCGTCGTGCCACGCCCCGAAGGATTGTGAATGTCGATGGGATACGCACTCCGCGCGACCGCATCGTCGAAGTGACGTGCCTGCAGCACGTCGTCGCGCGTCAGCGTATAGCGCCCGACGATGCGGCGCGACTCGCGTATGCCGATCTGCGTTCCGGTAGCGGCGATGCGTGCGTTCTCGAAGCCTGGAACCCGCGCGCGAAAGAAGGCGGCGAGCTGCATGACCTGCCGGCGCGCTTCGACCTCCGCCCGCGTCAAATCGTCCGGGTCGAGCGGATCGATCTCGAGGACGCGCGTCATGTTGACGGTAACTTCGTCGGGATACGGCGAGACGAAGAACGACACGAGCTCACGCGGTACGTCGACCAGGCCGTCCTTCTGTGCGCGCGCCCAGAGATCGTGGAGCCCTGCGACCGCCGTCACCGTCGAGGCAGTGCGTTCGTGCGCCTTGAGCGACGTGCGCATTTGATCAGGATGCGTTCGAAGATACGCCGCGGTTTTCGCGAGATCGACGTGGCTCATCCGAAACATCAGCGACGCCGGCTGCACCCGCCCGCGTTCGTCACCCTTTTGCGTCGGCACGCCTGCAGACGCTGCGACGTAGGCATCGGCCGTGGCGTCGATGACGACGCGCGCGCGGTAGACGCGCTTTCCGCCGACCGTATCGAAGACCGCTCCCACGACGGTGTCGCTCTCGACCAACGCGCTCGTGAACCACGCGTGCAGGAGAAGACGCACGCGCGCTTCCGTGGTCATCTCGAAGAGGAGTGCCTTGTGAACTTCGGGATCGAAGGGCGTGATCGTCGGAACGTAATCCGAGCTATCCGGGATGTGTCCGGGCGAGGCGCCGAGCGCGATCAAGCGCGACACGATCTCTTGCGCTATCCCCCCGACGACACGCTCCGCGCCCGAGTGGAAGGTCATCCATGGGCCGACCATCGCCGCGGTTGCCGTGCCGCCGAGGAACCCGTACCGCTCGGCGAGCAGGGTCTTCGCTCCGTGGCGAGCAGCTGCGATTGCCGCCGCACAGCCGGCGTTTCCGCCGCCCACGACGAGCACGTCGACCTCGCGCATTATCACCGCGATTCGCCGGGTTGCTTGGCAGGCCATTCCCGTCGCGGCGCCCGAATGATGCGAAAGCGATGATCACGTTTTCCAGGTCGGCGCAATACTACGACGCGCTCCTCACGGCCGCGGGAAAGGACTACGCGCGCGAGAGCGCCGTGATCTGCGAGCTCGTCGAGCGCTACAAGCGCTCTGCGGGACGCAGGCTCCTCGACGTGGCGTGCGGGACGGGGCGTCATCTGGAGTCTCTGCGGGAGCGCTTCGAGTGCGAAGGGCTGGACATCGACCGCGGCATGCTCGCGTTGGCCGCGGAGCGTTCCCCGGACGTATCGTTCCATCTCGCCGACATGATCGGCTTCAATCTCGGCACGCGCTTCGACGTCATCGTCTGCCTCTTCGGATCGATCGCCTACCTGCCCACGATGCAACGCTTCGAACAAGCGATTGCGAACTTCGCGCGTCATCTCACGCCGGGAGGGATCGCCATCGTCGAACCGTGGCTGCGGCCGGACGAGTGGGAGGACGGGCACGTCAGCGCTCGCTTTGCCGATCTTCCCGATATGAAGATCGCGCGCATGCACGTCGCGCGCCGCGACGATTTCGTCGCAATCCTCAACTTTCATTACATGGTGGGCCACAGAGACGGAATTCGCAGCTTCGAGGAGACGCACCGTCTTCTCTTGCTGAGCGACGAGCAGTACCGGGCGGCGTTCCTACGCGCGGGCTTCGAGCTGCACCACGGTACGCAGGTACTCGCCGGCAGAGATTTGTTCGTGGGCGTCCACTCGGCCTGAGATCCATCGCCGGACCGAAGTCCTATCTCTGGCGCAACGTGCGAGGCCAATTCAGCGGGGCGCGCAGCGCAGTTGAGGCGGCGAAGCGGCCGAAGCG
>Ga0307372_10002084_pt1 | contig 33731 bp, 22 predicted proteins | sample OX1MG_FD_202533 | JGI IMG/M metagenome (GOLD analysis project Ga0307372, IMG submission 202533) | Soil microbial communities from Risofladan, Vaasa, Finland - OX-1 | ecosystem: Environmental > Terrestrial > Soil > Coastal area > Acid sulfate soil | place: Finland: Risofladan, Vaasa | collected... | reverse complement strand
TCGCACCCGGCGCTTGGATCGTCAAAGCGCTCAAGCCCTACGCGGCCACCGAGCCGCTGCGCGGATACGATCGGCTGGTGGGACGGGAGGTGCGCGTATGAGCAGCGATGACAGCCTGGAGATCATCTTGCGCAGTTTGCGGTTGAACGTCATGCTGCGCGAGTACCCCCAGACGATCGCTCAGGCGGAGCGGGAGAACTTCGGGTATCGGCGGTTTCTGCACCGGCTCGCCCAGTGCGAGGCCACCGCGCGGGTCAGTCACAAGGTCAAGCGGCTGCTCGATCAGTCGAAGATTCCGGGCGAGTTCACGCTCGCCGCCCTCGATGAGCACAAGCTCGCGGAGAAGCCGCGGCGGCTCTTGCCGACGCTCCTGTCGGGGGACTTCGTGCGCCGCGGGGATAATTTGCTGTGCTTTGGCCTGCCGGGGCGCGGTAAATCGCATTACTTGGGCGCCATTGCCCGCGAACTCATTCAGCAGCACCAGATAAAGGTGCTGTTCGTGCCGACCTTCAAACTCGTCTCCGAACTCCTGGTGGCCAAAGCGAGGTTGGAACTGCCGCGGTTCCTGGACCGGTTGGGCAAGTTCGACGTCATTTGCTGCGATGACATCGGCTACGTCCAGCACAGCGCCGAGGAGATGGAGGTGCTGTTCACCTTTCTCGCCGAACGCTATCAGCAACAAAAGACCCTGGCACTCACCTCCAACATCGTGTTCTCCGAATGGGATCGGATCTTCAAAAATCCCATGACCGCCATGGCGGCCGTCGACCGCCTCGTCCACAGATCGGTGATCCTCGAGTTTGTGCGCGACAAGAGTTACCGCGAAGAGGCGGCCGAACAGCAGCAGATTTGAATCGCAAATTCGCCCTAAAATTCCCTGTCCCGTTCGGCTGCATGCTCACGCCCGAACTCCATTTCGGGGAGCAGATTCTTCGCCCCAAATTTCATCATCGAGGTGCTGGTCTTCATACCCAGGAACCAAAGCATATGGATATTCTGCAGGTAAAGGGCGATATTCTCGGCCGACGCGTGGATGATTGAATGAGTCCGCGCACAGACGGCATCCACCGCCGCCGGCCATGGATCCGTCTGATTGCGCGCCACCTCGCCGACGGCCTCGCGATAGTTCTTCAGCGCGGCGTGGTCCCACGCCTCCACGGTCTTGTCATCAATCACCACGGAAAGGCTCCCTTTGCGCTCGCCGATGAAACGCACCGGCGCGAGCAGCCCTTCGAAGTACAGATCCTCAATCACTTCGATGACGCGCGTGTCGTGATCCTCGTCCCAGATGATCGCGAACTCGAGCAGCCCGCCGCGCGGCGTCGGATTGAGCCATTCGTCCTGCCAGACCGGCACCCGCAGAACCGAGTAATGCGTGCCGCGGCCAAAGTGGCCGACGGGCTGAGTTTCATCGTGCAACGTTTCGAAGAAGGGTGAATACGGCATTTTATGCTCCTGTCAGGAGAATGCGACTTCCGCCGCGCAACTCGATCCTTTCGGGACCGAGGGCATCGATTGCATTCTACCCTATCCAATACACCGACTGCTCCACGCGCGTTGCCGACTCATCGGCACATCCAGCGGCACGAGCGATGAATCGATCGACGTTCAATCTTGGCAAATCTGGGAATACCAACCCAAGGGGTCGACGGCGATCGCCGCTCCTGGCGCCTTACGCTCGGTCGCCGCAAAGCGAACGGGAAGAAAATCGGCCAAAGAGCTTCTACCGCCTGCGACGGCAGATCGAGCCCACAACGAATAGTAGACAAATTACGTGAGGCAACGCCTCTCCAGCGTGTCGAATTCTAGTTGTCGCCAATGTCGAAATCTAAATGTCGTTGACAGAATTGCGACCACTACGAGCACCTGGTTAGTTTCTAGGTGGTCTCCTGGCGGCGATCTGACGCGGTTCGCACCGCGCGAAGTCATTGATTTACAAAGCGTGATGTGGCGCGCCCGGAGAGATTGCTCAGGGCCTGCGGCCCCTCGGCCTCGCTCGCGCTCGGCTCGCCTTCGCTCCGCTGCGGCGACCGCCATCGCCGCTGCGCGCCGCTGTCGTCGAACTCCCTTGTTTTCCTGTCGGGAGTTCGAATTCGGATCGCTTCACGACTCGTGCCGACCGGTAGTTCTCAAACCGCCATGCGATGGCGCGCCCGGAGAGATTCGAACTCCCGACCTTCTGGTTCGTAGCCAGACGCTCTATCCAACTGAGCTACGGGCGCAAAGGGTGCAAAAAAATGCCGCGGCGCGAGCGGGGAAATCGCGGTCCGATCACCCCTCGCGTTTCGCGGGGCGGGGAGTCTATCACAACGACGGGCAGCGGCCAGGTGGATCGCGCAGAGGGAGGGATTGACTCGGGCCGTCCCGGCCCTCGCCCTGCGGGCGCCGTCGCCCAAGCACTCCGGCGTCCTTCGCCGATGCTGCGCATCGGCTCGTCGAATCTCCGGTTCGAACCCCACTCTCTTGGCAGAAATAGAACATTCAGGTGAGGTCAAGGCACCTCGCCTGAACGTTCTATATGGCGGAGAGGGAGGGATTCGAACCCTCGATGGGCTTTTGAACCACCCGAAGACTCTTAGGAATCAGCAACTTACTGATTCGCAACAGGTTGCAGTCCCCTGCATCCCCCTTATTTCCCCGTCGCTGGCAGTAGAGCTGGCAATAGACGCACTACTCTCGCTACCCAAGCCGTTGCAAGCTTAACACGCCCTGAGCTCAGATCGCTGGGGCCAGCGTACGGTGTGTGGGTCATCTCGCCTCCCAGATTTGCCGCCAAGCCGCGAATTCCGAGGGTCGGATTCGATAGCGGGCGAAATTGCCTTCATGCAGGCTTAGGAGTTCGGTTTCGACCAGCTCGGCGAAACGCCGGCGGCCGTCGGGTTGGATTTCTTTCTGCGACCAAGCGGCTATTCGCGCTGCTGCGTCCTTGCGACCCACCCGCGCCCGCACGAGGTCGGCGATGAGATCACGAAGCTGTTCGCGGTAGCGAAGCCGGAAGGGATCGGGTTCCCCGAGGGATTGGCGAACGGCAGCGTAGCGGGCGGCTGACCGCTCGTATGCCCAGATGAAGACGTCCTTGAGGAGGTCGATCTTGGTCAGCTCGTAGACGCCGAGCACGGCTTCCGTATAGGTCTGGCGGGGGACGTCAGCGAACGACAGCGGCGACAAATTGCTCTTGATGAATGGGATGTTCGCTGCGAGGCGGGACACGCGCTTGTTCACATCGTCGAAAGGCTGCAGGTAGGGAAGCTGCACCATCATGAAGAACGCTTGCTCGAAGGGGTCGGTGACCGCGGCCGCGGTCGCCAGGATCTGATCGAAGCTTTCCTCGATGAGCTGCGGTATCTCCAGCGGGTGGAATGTAGAGCGCTCGATGCCGACGGCAATGTACCGCAGCCGGCCCGCTGCTGTGGAATCGGCGAGGAGGTTGTTGGCCAGGAGCGCGTGTAGATTGAGGATGGTGTAGCGGTTGAACCCGATCTCGTCGGCGGCGCTGACCAGGAACTCGATCGCGTCCTTGTGGTTCAAGATCATCTGCGCTTCGAGATGCGCGCGCCCGGCGGCCTCTTGGCCCAACTCGATGAGGCGCTTGGTGTCGAGCAGCGAGTAGGTGTTGCCTTCAAGGCGGCTTGAATTCCACGACAGATCGATCAACAGCCTGTTGAGGATCTGCTTCGCATAGGTGCCGGCGGGCTGTTTTTCAATTTGCTGGCGGCCCATGGCCGCGAGATGTGTGCGGTCCTGCTTGGTCAGGTAGAAGGAGACGTTCGGTCGGTAGAGGTCGAGGAATTTGCGGTCGTAACCGACCGGCTTGCGAGCTTCCGGCGCCTGACGAACGTAATCGCGGATTGATTTCCCTGCTGCAGAGAGCGGAACGACAGGCTCGTTGGTATCTTGCTGAGTCATTCCATCGACGGCCGCATCGGGTAACCGGTATCTTGCCCAGCGCCCGGCGCCATCCATGATGAGGCGATTTCGGGTGACGAGATGCTTGAGGCGATATTGGAGGGTGCGCGGCGGGATAGGGGCTGCCAGTGAATGCAGAATCTCCGGCGCCGTTACGCCGTTGCGGTGCTGGCGCACGATCTCTTCAATCACTGCCAGTGCTTCCTCGGGGATTTGGTTCGCCAATCAGGTCTTTCCAGCGTGTAGGATCTAGGCGCAAGGATGACGCGGATACACGCAAGAATCAAGCTTAGGCGCAATAATTGGCCCTCTAGCCGCAAAGATGGTTGCGCCTACTAAGCGGTCGGTTCGGATTCAAGAATCGGTAGACGGAATGCTTCGTGGGTCCGCCTAAAGACTGCGAATTTCGTTGACAGTTGCCCCGGGCGAGAGCTCTCAGCGGAGATTCCGCTCAAGACAGCAGCAATTCCAGATCCTCCCGACCTAGATTGCGGATCACGCTGTTATCGGCGTTGACGATCGCATCGGCTAGATCGCGTTTCGTATTCTGCAACTGCAGCACCTTCTCCTCGACCGTACCGCGGGCGATGAGGCGATAGGCGAAGACCCGGTTTGTCTGCCCGATGCGGTGGGCTCGATCGATCGCCTGCGCCTCGACCGCCGGATTCCACCACGGATCGAGGAGAAAGACGTATTGCGCTGCCGTCAGATTCAAGCCGAGACCGCCGGCTTTCAGGCTGATCAAAAACAGTTTGCAATCGGAGGAAGTTTGAAAGCGCTCGACGCAGGCCTGACGGTTTCGAGTCTTGCCGTCGAGGTATTCGTATGGGGTGCGATCACGATCGAGATGCCCGCGCAGGATCGCCAGCATGCCCGTGAACTGCGAAAAAACGAGTATCTTGTGGCCTTCGTCGAGCACCTCGCGCAACTGAGGCAAAAGCATGTCCAGTTTGGCCGAGGTCTCCCCGGTGCGCCGCTTGTCAATCAGGCCGGGGTGAATCGCCGCCTGGCGCAAGCGCAACAGCGCTTCGAGAATTTGCAGCTTCGAGCGCTCGATGCCGCCGTTCCGGATGCGCCCAAGCAGCGTCTCGCGGTAATGATCGCGCATCTCGTCGTAGAGCTTGCGTTGGTCCCTTTCGAGTTCGCAATACAGGGTCTGTTCGACTTTGGGCGGCAGGTCCTGTATCACCTGATCTTTCGTACGGCGCAGCAGGAAGGGCCGCAGCGCATGCGCCAGGAGCTTGCGCGTTTCCTCATCGGGATTGCGGGCGGCGCCGTGGGTCATTTTGAAGACCGAAGCGGCGCCGAGCATCCCGGGATTGAGGAACTCGAACAGGCTCCACAACTCACCCAGGTGATTTTCGATTGGCGTACCGCTCATCGCGAGGCGATGATTTGCTCGAAGAAGCCGAGCGGCTTTCGCCGACACCGAATCCGCGCTTTTGATCGCCTGTGCTTCATCGAGGATCAGATAATCGAAGCGAACGTCCTTGAAATCCACGGCGTCGTTTCGCAGCGTGCCGTAAGTCGTCAGAATGACATCGTATTCCTCGAAGTGTCCATTGCCCTTTTGGCGCAAAACTCCGGTGTGATCGAGTACGCGCAGACCCGGCGTAAAACGCGCGGCTTCCTGTTTCCAGTTGAAGATCAGCGATTTTGGTACCACCACCAAGGATGGGCCGCTGCCGTTTCGCTGGCGGCGCGACGCGCGCCGCGCTTCGAGCAAAGCCAGCACTTGCACCGTCTTGCCCAGGCCCATGTCGTCAGCCAGGCAACCACCGAAGCCGAATTGATTCAGGAAATTCATCCATCCGAGGCCCTCCTTTTGATAGGGGCGCAACTCGCCGCGGAACGCAGCGGGCGGATCGGTGGCGCGGATACCGGCAAAGATCCGCAGCTCATCGCGCGCTTGCGCAAACAGCGCATCGCATCGGGCTTCCGGCTGAGCGGCGAGTAGAGCATCGAGAACGCCGATCTGGCTGCGCGCGAATCGCAGATGGTCTTCGTGCGCGGTGCCTAGTCCCGCGAGTAGACCATACTGCTTCATCCATGTCTCGGGCAGCAACCCGAACGTTCCGTCTCCGAGCGTCACCACGTTTTCGCCACGCCGCAAGGCAGCCAGCAGCTCGGGGAGATGCGCAACCGAATCGCCAAACTCAACGGCGCCATGCAATTCGAACCAGTCGATACCGGAGCGGATTTGAAGGTCGAACTTGCCCGGGGCGCGATAGAGCTTGCCGTCAGCTTCGACATGCCAGCCGGCGGCCGTTAATTCGCGCACTACGTTCGGCAGGTGGCGCGGTGTCAGTTCGAGCTTTGGTTTGCGTTGCGCGTAGGTCGGCGTCGCCCAGCGCCAGCCGAGTTGCTGCAAGCGGTCGGCGGCGAAACGCTCCAACGCGAAGTCACGCAGCAGCACCCGGGGCGGCGCCGGATGCAATACCCCCCGGCGCGGATCGTCGTGCGCCACGATCATGTGGCCATAATCGAAACGCAATTCACCGCGCAATTTCTCGCGATCGCGCCAACCCTCCTTGTCGGCCTTGATGGTGAGCCGCGGGCGCGGCGTGAGCGAGACCTCCTCATAGCGCAGCTCCTCCGGCAGATCGAGCGGCGGAAGCTTAGGCCTGCACAGCAACTCAGCGAGGAATTCGTCATGTTGCTCGATCGGAAAGGAGAGCGCACCGTGTTGCCGCAGCAAAACTATCCAGTTGAACGCGCCGTGATGTTCGAATCGCGCCACCCGCTCGCGCGTGAAGAGAATACCGGCACTCACGAGCAGCGCGGGCGCGGTCAATTCCATCCGCTCGTTGCCGCGCCACAAAGCGCCGACGACTTCGTATCGCTCGCCCTGGTCGGCGCGGCGCACTTGGAGCCGGAACTGCCATGGCTCGGTGTCGTCCCAAGTCACGGCCAGCCACTGCTCCGCTTTGTCCTCCTCGTGCAGGCGCAATCGACAGCGGCCGGTTCGGCAGATGACCGGCAGCAGCAGCTCGGGTTGCGGATCGACCAGCCGGTAGCGAAACGGCAGCGCACCGCCCATATAAGTGGCCGAACCGTAGGCGTAGTGGCTCTGGCCCTGCACCGCGGTCGCGCCCGCCAGAGAGACGAGGACGTGGCGGTCGTTGAAATCGGGCAATGACTGCAATAATTCGCGCGGCAAATATTGCGATTTCGGCTTGCTCCAAGCGCCATCCATTTTGAGCTCGCGGAAAAGGACTTCCAGATGCAGACCATCCCCCGCCAGCGTGGTCGCGACATCGATCAAGTAGAGTAATTCACGCGTCGACGGCCAGACCTCCCGTGGGAGGGGAGCGTTGGACGGCGCGGTCGGATAGAGTTGGGCAATCTGCTTGCGCCAATTGACCGCCCCAGGCTTGGGCGGAGTTCTCGGCGCAGACGGGCCAGGTCGGGGCGCGGCGCGGGCAAGGACCGGGCGTAAATTCGGCGGGGCTTTAAAAGCCGGGTGATTCTTCTCATCTTCCTCATCATCGTCCCAGTCGTCGTCGAAGTCGTCTTCCTGGTCGTGGTGCACCAGCTCGAGACGGCCGTTCTGACTCGCGCCTTGTAAGAGGGAAAGTTTTTCGGAGGCCATGATGACGGCCCAGACGTGTTTGCACAGGTCGATGTCGTCGTAAGGACAGGTGCATGCGGCGGTAATCGTCCGCCCCTCCCGCTTCAGTTCAACTTGATAACGGGAAGAGCCCCGCACGGCGGCGACAATGCGCGAGGCGGATTCGGCTTTGATGTTCACGCGGCCGTTGCGATAATACTCGCCGCCTCGTTGCCGGATCGCGCTATCGAAGTAGGGGGAGAATTGGCTGATTGGACTCAAGCCCGGCACCCGTATAGTTCCATCCCCGCGCTGCGCAGGAGACGGTCGTCGCAGAAAAATTCCAAGCTATGGTGGCGCTTGGCAAGGCCAATAGTCGCATGAAATATTTCTACGGTGTATGGGTGCTCAGCAAGACTTACGCCTTCAACCATGAACGTCTCGCACAAGCGATTGCCGCCACATTCACGAGACGGTAAACGGCGATTCCGGAGGCATCCCCCGGATGCCTTTACGCCTGAATTCTTTCGCGACGGACGCAAGTTGCGGCATTGGTCAGCCCGACATAGCTGGCAGTAGGCTGGCAGTAGAAAGCGGCCGGTTTCCTTCCACTGACTCCATTCTTGCGCAAGATCCTGCTTTTACAGGGATTTTTTAGTGGCGGAGAGAGAGGGATTCGAACCCTCGATGGGCTTTTGACCCATACGCCCTTAGCAGGGGCGCGCCTTCGACCACTCGGCCACCTCTCCAGCAGGGCGTCGTATCCCTGATTCAGCGCGCGCGATGATACCCGCCGGCGCCGGGCAAGGCAAAACTGCTGCTGCCGGATCGGCGGAGGGGGCGGCTGGCCATCAGGCGCCGCCGCTGGCCTTCAGCGGATCGTGGTCACTGTCCTCGACGCCGGCGCCATCGCGCCTCCCGCCCTCATCCTCGCGCTTGATGCGCTCGAAGATCTCTTCCCGGTGCACGGCAACGTCCTTCGGCGCATTGACGCCGACGCGCACTTGATTGCCTTTGACCCCCAATACGGTGACGGTAACTTCGTCACCGATCATCAAGGTTTCACCGACCCGTCTTGTCAAGATCAGCATTGGCGAGCTCCTGGCGTTCCTGGCGCGGTTGCGGCCCCGAAAGCGGCGCCCTCTGAGCGATATGGCAACTCGGATCGCGATTCGTTCGATCCGCGAACTGTTGCACCGGATTAAAAAATACCGGAACGGTCCATGCTCCGCGCGGAACGCGCAATACGCGGCCTCGCCTCGCGGCCGACGAGTCGGCCGTGCGTCGTCAGCCACCGATGCGGTCGCGCACGAGTTCCACGACGCGCTCGAGCGCCGCGCCGAGTTTTTCCGGCTGAGTGCCGCCGGCCTGGGCGAAATCCGCTCGGCCGCCGCCGCGCCCGCCGACCTCGGCGGCGACGGCGCCGGCGATCTCCCCGGCCTTGATGCGACCGGTCAGATTAGGGGAAACCCCGGCCACCAGTAGAACTTTCCCCTCATGCACGGTCGCGAGCACGATCACGGCCTCGCCCAGCGCGTCCTTCAAGCGGTCGACGGCGGCCCGCAGGCTCTGCGCATCGGCGCCGTCGACGCGCGCCGCCAGAACCTTGATTCCGTTTAGATCCTTCGCCTGCGAGGCGAGATCGCCGCTGCCGCCGCTCGCGAGTGTGGCCTTCAATTGCTGAATTTCCTTCTCCAGCTTGCGCTCATGTTCGATCAGTTCGCGCACCTTTTGTTCCACGTCGTCGCGACCCCCGCGCACCAGCGCCGCGACTTCGGCAAGCCGGCGATCGCCATTGACGACCCATCGAAGGGCGGTCTCCCCGGTCAGGGCCTCGATCCGGCGCACGCCGGCGGCGACTCCGGTCTCGCCGGTGATCTTGAACAGGCCGATGTCCCCCGCCCGCGACACGTGGGTTCCGCCGCACAGTTCCATCGAGAAATCACCGATCGACAGCACCCGCACGTCGTGCGCGTACTTTTCGCCGAACAGCGCCATCGCGCCGGCGGCGACCGCGGCATCGAAACTCATGACCCGTGTCTCTGCGGCGGCATTCTCGCGGATTGCCCGGTTGACGCACTGCTCGACGCGCCGGATCTGTTCGGGCGTCATCGCCTGCGCGTGGGAGAAATCGAAGCGCAGGCGGTCGGCCGCGACCAGGGAGCCCTTCTGCTGCACGTGCTTGCCGAGCACCTCGCGCAAGGCCGCGTGCAACAGGTGGGTCGCAGAATGGTTCAGCGCGACCGCGCGGCGCCGCGCGGCGTCTACCTGTGCGTCGAGCGAGTCGCCGACGTGGATCACACCAGTGTCGACGCGGCCGATGTGCGCGTGCGCCGAACCGGCCTTCTGCGTGTCGCTCACCGTGAAGTGCACGCCCTCGCCCGCGAGCACGCCGGCATCGCCGACTTGGCCGCCGCTCTGCGCGTAGAACGGCGAGCTGTCGAGGATGACCTGACCTTCTTCGCCGGCCGACAGGCTGTCGACCAGTGCGCCAGCGGCGATCAGCGCGGTCACCAGGCCGCGGCCGGCGAGCGCCTCGTAGCCGGTGAACCGGGTCTTCGCTTCGAGCTTCAGCGAGTCGCCGAGATCGGCGCCGAACTTGCTCGCGGCACGCGCGCGTTCGCGCTGTGCGTCCATCGCGGCGTCGAAGCCCGCCTGGTCGATCGTGAGTCCGCGCTCGCGGGCAACGTCGGCGGTCAGATCCACGGGAAACCCATGGGTGTCGTACAGCTTGAACACCGTCTCGCCCGGGATCACCGTCCCTTTCCCTTCAAGCTTCGCGGTCTGCGCATCGAGCAGCGCCATGCCGGTCGCGAGTGTCTCGGCGAAACGCTCCTCCTCGACCGTCAGCACCTGCACGGCCCGCGCCTCGCCGGCGACGAGATCCGTATAACACCCGCCCATCTCGCGCACCACGGCGCCGACCAGTCGATGCAGGAACGGCCGCGTCACGCCGAGCTTGTAGCCGTGGCGGATCGCGCGGCGGATGATGCGGCGCAGGACGTAGCCGCGCCCCTCGTTCGCGGGCACGACGCCGTCGACGATCAGGAACGTGCTCGCGCGGATGTGATCGGCGATCACCCGCAAGCTCGCCGATTCGAGATCGCGGGCGCCGGTGATCGCCGCGGCGGACTGGATCAACGATTTGAACAGGTCGATGTCGTAATTGCTGTGGACCCCCTGCATCACCGCCGCGACGCGCTCGAGGCCCATGCCGGTGTCGACCGACGGCTTCGGCAGCGGCGTCAGGCCGCCGTCGCTCGAGCGATCGTACTGCATGAACACGAGATTCCAGATCTCGACATAGCGGTCGCCGTCCTCGTCCGGCGAGCCCGGCGGACCGCCCGGGATTTCGGCGCCGTGATCGTAGAAGATCTCGGTGCACGGTCCGCAGGGGCCGGTCTCGCCCATCTGCCAGAAGTTCGATTGCTCGCCGAGACGCGTGCAGCGCGTCGGATCGATGCCGATCTCCTCGACCCAGACGCGCGCGGCCTCCTCATCCTCGCGGAACACCGTGACCCAGAGGCGCTCCTTCGGGATGCCGAGCGTACCGGTGACGAAATTCCAGGCGAAGTGGATCGCCTCGCGCTTGAAATAGTCGCCGAAGCTGAAATTGCCGAGCATCTCGAAAAAGGTGTGATGCCGCGCGGTGTAGCCCACGTTCTCGAGATCGTTGTGCTTGCCGCCGGCGCGCACGCAGCGTTGTGCGCTCGCCGCGCGCGAGTAGTCCCGCGTCTCCTTGCCGAGAAAGACGTCCTTGAACTGGACCATGCCCGCATTCGTGAACAACAGAGTCGGATCGTTGCCGGGGACGAGGGAACTCGAAGGCACGACCGCGTGGCCGTTCTTGCGGAAGAATTCGAGGAAGCTCGCGCGAATTTCCGCGCTCGTCATCGTTTTCTGCTTCGGCTTCGGCGATTCTCGTTTCATGTCGTTCAATCTTCCAGGTCCACGGCCGATCCTAAGGCGGATCGGATTTGGGCGCTCGTGAAACCGCGGTAACTTAAGAATTGGGCCTGGCGCATCCGCTCCGGGTACGCATCCGGGCGCCGGGCGCCGAATTTCTTGCGCCGCGCGCCCTCGAGTTCCTCGAGCCAGCCGGGAAATGCGTCGAGACCGCCCTCGACCAGTTCGCCCTCGACCCCCTTGCGGCGCAGGTCGGCGCGCACGCGCAACGGGCCATGGCCGCGTGCGGCGTGATAGGCGATGAAATCCGCGACGAAGCGTCGATCGTCGAGCAGCCTCTCGGTGAGCAGGGCCGCGACGATCCGGTCGGCGACCTGCGCGTCGTAGCCGCGGTCACGGAGCACTTGCCGCAGCTCCGCGCTCGCGTGATCGCGACGCGCGAGCGCATCGAGCGCGGCCTTGCGTGCCGCGCGCCTGTCGCCGGGATCGAGCGCCGCGCGCCGCAGGCTCTTAAGCCTCTTTCGCCTCGCCGCCGCGATTCATCGTCGCCTTCTCCGGAATCAGCTTCGCACGGATCTGGCGCTCGAGGTCGTCGGCGATCTCCTGGTGCTGTTGCAGGAAGGCGCGGGCGTTCTCCTTGCCCTGGCCGATCCGCTCGCCCTTGTAGCTGTACCAGGAGCCGGATTTCTCGATCATATTGTGCACCACGCCGAGCTCGATCAGTTCGCCCTCCTTCGAGATCCCCGTGCCGTACATGATCTCGAACTCGGTCTCGCGGAACGGCGGTGCGACCTTGTTTTTCACAACCTTGACCCGGGTCATCGAGCCGACGACCTCCTCGCCGTTCTTGATCGCGCCGATGCGCCGGATGTCCATGCGCACCGAGGAATAGAACTTCAGCGCATTGCCGCCGGTCGTCGTCTCCGGGTTGCCGAACATCACGCCGATCTTCATGCGGATCTGGTTGATGAAGATCACGATGGTGTTCGAACGCTTGATGTTACCGGTCAGCTTGCGCAGCGCCTGCGACATCAGGCGCGCCTGCAGGCCCATGTGCTGATCGCCCATCTCGCCCTCGATCTCGGCCTTCGGCGTCAAGGCGGCGACCGAGTCGACCACCACCACGTCGATCGCGCCGGAGCGCACCAGCATGTCGGTGATCTCGAGCGCCTGTTCGCCGGTGTCCGGCTGCGAGACCAGCAGGTCGTTCACCTTGACACCGAGCTTCTCGGCGTAGACCGGATCCAGTGCGTGCTCGGCGTCGACGAATGCCGCCGTGCCGCCGTTGCGCTGCGAGGAGGCGATGATCGCGAGGGTCAGCGTCGTCTTGCCGGAGGCTTCAGGTCCGAAGATCTCGATGACCCGGCCGCGCGGAATGCCGCCGACGCCGAGGGCGATGTCCAGCCCTAGCGAGCCGGTCGGGATCGTGTCTACCTCGTAGATCGCGCCGGCATCGCCGAGGCGCATCACCGAGCCTTTGCCGAACTGCTTCTCGATTTGGCTGAGCGCGGCGGCGAGGGCTTTCTTACGATTCTCATCCATGGGGATTCCTCAAATAACTTGCCGCCATTATTTCATATCCGGCAGCGCACGCTCGGGTGATTACGCGCCGATTCGTGTCGATTCGACCAGTTTTTTCAGTCGGGCGGCATCTCATCCAGTAGTCGCCAGTGCTCGACCACTGTATAAGCGGGCATCGTCCGGCTGCGTGCGGAACGAACGAGACACAGTGCGAGCGCCTCCCAGGTGCAAACCGCCATCTCGGGCAATGACGGCGCGTCGTGCATCTTGCGCACGAGCGTCACGTGCGGTCGCAGAGGCTTCGGCTCGAGCGCCAAGCCAAGGACGGCGAGCCGCGCATGCAGTTCGCGCCACAGCCGCTCGAGACTCGGCGGTATCGTCCGCGCGGCGGCGACGACGACCTGCGGCTTCGGCCAGTACTCGTAGGCATCGAAGTGCAGGCGGCAACGGCTGCCGGCTGCCGACGCGCCGATGCGCCGCACCGCCTCGAGCCGCGGGGCCGCGACCTCGCCGACGAAGGCGACCGTCATGTGGTAGTCCTCCGCGCCGACGCACTGTGATCGCTCGTCAAGCGCGAGCCGCGCGGCCGCCGCGGTCATCGCCGCGCGCTCCGCTGCGCTCGGCCAAATCGCAAAGAACAGCCGCTCCCGGGCCGCCTCGCTCATCGAACGAGCAGCCCGCGCAGCGCCGCGGCGACGCTCTTGCGCCGCACCGCCTCGCGGTCACCGCGAAACCGGTAGCGTCGGGCGACGAGCCGCGATCGCCCTGCGCGACGCATACCCCAGCAAATCCATACGGTGCCGACCGGCTTGCCAGGCACCGCGCCGGTCGGTCCGGCGATCCCGCTGACCGCGGTCGCGAGGTCCGCCCCGGTCCGCTCGAGCGCCGCCCGCGCCATCGCCCGGACGACCGGTTCGCTGACGGCGCCGTGCCGTGCGAGCAAGCCCCCGGGCACGCCGAGCCGCCGTTTCGCCTCGTCGCTGTAGGTGACGAACCCCTCGCCGAACCATGCTGAGCTTCCCGGCACGTCGGTCAAGGCCTTGCCGACCCAGCCGCCTGTGCAGGACTCGACCGTCGCGAGCATCCAGCGCCGCGTGAGCGCCCAGCGCCCCACGCGCGCCGACAATCGGAAAAGAGCTGCATCATCGTCGATCATGCGATGCACCAATCCACCCGCCTCGCCAGACCGTACAATAGCAATGATGAAGGAGCGAGCGGTCGCCGCATGATCGATTTTGCCGTCTCCACGTCGAACGACGCGGTCCAGCAGCTGAACGCCCGGCAGCTAGCAGATGCCCTGGCATATGCCGAGCGCGCGGTGGCGCAAGCCCGGGTTTGCTGCCCGGAACATGCGCTGCTCGCCTCGGTGCTCCTGAAGCTTGGGCGACAGGCGGACGCCGAGGGCGTCCTGGCGAACGCCATGGAACTCGAGACCGGCGCCGCCGATGCCTATGACGGCCTCGCCTTCGTGTCGATGATGCTCGGCGCGAACGATCGGGCTAACCTCCTCTATCGGCGCGCGATCGCGATCGCGCCGGGCGATTCGCGATTCTGGTACAACCTCGCCTGTAGCGAGCGCAGTCTCGGCCGTCTCGCGGAAGCCGAAGCGGCCTGCGATCGCGCGATCGCGCTCGACGCCGCTCACTACCCGAGCTACCTGCTTCGATCGGAATTGCGCGTGCAAGCGCCGGATGCCAATCACATCGACTCGCTCCAGGACTTGCTGGCGCGCCGTCCGGATGATTACCGCGCGCGCCTGTTCTTGGGCTACGCGCTTGCGAAGGAGCTGGACGACGTCGAGCGCTTCGACGAGGCGTTCCACTGGTTTGCGACCGCGGCCCGGACGCGGCGCGAGCGCCTGAATTACGACGTCGCGGCCGACGAGCGCAAGCTCTCGCGGATCGCCGAGGTCTACGATCGACGCCTGCTCGAGGCGCCTGCGCCGCAGGACGCGGCGCGCGCCTCGGCGCGCTACGTATTCATCATCGGCCTGCCCCGATCCGGCACGACCCTCCTCGAGCGCATACTCACGGGACTCCCCGGTGTGCGCTCCAACGGGGAGACCGACAACTTCTCGCGCGCGCTGCTCGGCGCCGCGACCGGTGACGGCGACGTATTCGCACGCGCCGCGCGCGGGGATCCCGCGGCCGTGGCGCGGGAATATTCCCGCCTCGCGCTATCCGACCCGTCGGTCGCACGGATCGTCGAGAAGCTGCCGCTCAACTACCTCTATGTCGGTGCAATTCATCGGGCGCTGTCCGATGCCGCGATACTGCTCGTTCGACGATCCCCTCTCGATAGCTGCTTCGCGATGTTCCGCACGCTGTTCGCGGCGGGTTACCCGTTCAGCTACGATTTAAAGGACCTCGGCCGCTACTACGCGGCCTACGATCGGCTCATCGGTCACTGGCGCGGGCTGCTCGGCTCGCGTGTGCAACAAGTCGCGTACGAGGAACTCGTGCGCGATCCGCAGGCGGTTGGCGCGAGGATCGCGGCCCACTGTGGCATCGCCTGGGACGATGCGGCCATCGACATCGAACGGAACACGGCCGCGTCATGGACCGCGAGCGCCGCCCAGGTGCGCCGCCCGATCTACGGCAGCTCCTCGGGCCGCTGGCGACGCTACGGCGCGCATCTCGAGCCGCTGATCACGGAACTGCGGCGCCAGTCGATCCCCTTGCCGGATTGAGGGCCCTACGCCCCTCGCGCTCACCGCGCCTCGTCTGCGCCGTCCGCGCCATCCGCCGCCGTGGCCCGGCGCAGTTGCTTCGGCGCGACGCCGAACTGCCGCGAGAACGCGGTCGTGAAGCTGCCGTGATGAGCGTATCCGGCTTGCCGCGCGATCTGCCGCACTTGCAGGTCCGACTTCTGCAACAGCTCGTGCGCAAACTCCAGCCTCCGGCGACGCACGAACGCGGCGATCGACTCGCCGAAAAGCTGCCGGAACCCGGCGCACAGCTTCGAGTAATTCATGCCGGCGTGGCGCGCGAGCACCGGCAAGCGCGGTGGTGCGACGAAGCCCGCCGCCAGAGTATCGCGGATCGAGTGCAGCTCCTTGCGATCGCGCTGCGTCAGCTTGAGGCGACAGTCGTCCTGCGGCGCCAGGACGCCGGGGTTGCTCAGCGTGACGTAAAGCAATTCGTTGGCTTTCGCGCTCGCGTACAGCCAGTGCAGCGGGTCCTCGCGGTTCGCGCGCACCAATTCCCGGAGCAGCGGAATCGTCGCGCCGATGTGCGGGCCGATGCGAAAACTCGGCATCGGTGCGCCATCGCCGTCCGGCGCGAGTGCGGGTTCGAGCGCGGCCGTCGCCCCTTCGTTCACCTGGTCGAGCCACGATCGGTCACAGTAGAGACTGATCCAGGTTTCACGGCCGAGCGGCGCGATGCCGAGTCGCTCGCTCGCATCGTCGCAGCCATCCGGCTGGAACCATAGCAGGCAGCTCGGCTCGGTGATCCGGCACTCGCCCCATGAGCCTCCGATCTCGATCGAACCGGAGATGCGGTAGTGAAATTCGACGATGCCCTGTCCCTTGAGCGGGCTCTCGAAGCGCTCATCTGCGGCCACATCGACGACGGCCATGACCATCCATGGCGACAGATAATAGACGTCGCAGCGATTCGTCGGATCATCCGAGAAGAACCGCAGCGGATGGCGGTACGCGAGATAGCGCGACGCAAACCGCGACACCGCCGCCTCCGCGCTCTGCAGGCACTGAATCTCGGGCGGCATCACCACCCGCTTCTCGCCGATCTCGAACCGGTTGCCGGCGCCGTCTGCGGCCGCGGACGACATACGCGCTCCTCGTGCTGTTCGGTCTCGACGACGATGACGAGCCAACGGACGTTTGTCAACGTCCGCCGGGCGATCGACGCCCGGCGGGTGCCGCCTAGTACGCCATGTCCGGCATGGAATTCTTGCGCCGTACGACGAACTCGCGCAGCGCCTCGTCGATCGCAACGTCGAGCGGCGGGGCTTCGTAGCTCGCGAGCATCTGTTGCCAGCGGCGGGCGGCCCGCCACGGTGCATCGCGCGCCCCCTCCTGGCTCCATTGTTCGAACGAGTTGTTGTCGGCGAGAGCGGCATCGTAGAAGGCCGTCTCGTAATTGCGCAGCGTGTGGGCGGAGTCGAGAAAGTGCCGCCCCGGGCCCGCCTCCCGAAACGCGTCCATCGCGAAGCCGTTGTCGTCGAGAGCGATTCCCGCGCCGATCACGTGGAAAAGACCGCACTGATCGAGATCCATCACGAATTTCTCGTAAGACATCACGAGACCCGCCTCTAGCCAGCCCGCCGAATGCAGCACGAAGTTCGCGCCGGCGAGGAAAGCGGGCCAGAGTGAATTGGCGCTCTCCGTGGCCGCCTGCGCGTCAGGCAGCTTCGAGCCGCACAGATTCCCGCCGCAGCGCAGCGGGACGCCGAGGCGCCGGGCGAGCTGGCCGATCGCGAGGTACGCGAGCGCCGGTTCCGGCGTGCCGAACGTGGGCGCGCCGCTTCGCAGCGACATCGACGACAGGAAGTTACCGAGGATCGCCGGCGATCCGCGTCGCTCCAGCTGGCCGAGCGCGACGCAAAAGAGCGCCTCCGCGTAACACTGTGCGAGACCGCCGGCGGTCGTCACCGGCCCCATCGCACCGCCAAGAATGAACGGCACGCAGACCGGTGCCTGATTCGCCGCCGCGTAGGTGCGGATCACGCGGCTCGCTTCCCCGTCGAGCACCAGCGGCGAGTTCACGTTGACGTTGCCGAGGATCACGCAGTGCCGGTCGACGAAGTCGCGACCGAAGAGAATGCGGCACATCTCGATCGAGTCCGCCGCGCGCGCGGCGCTCGTTACGGAGCCCATGAACGGCTTGTCGGACAAGCGCATGTGGGCGTACAGCATGTCGAGATGGCGCTTGTTGACCGGCAGATCGGTCGGCTCGCAGACCGTGCCGCCGGAATGGTGGAGCCACGGCGACAAGTAGGCGAGCTTCACGAAACTCTCGAAGTCGGCGAACGTGCCGTAGCGCCGTCCGCGCTCCGTGTCGCTCACGAACGGCGAGCCGTAGGCCGGCGCGAACACCGTGCAGCGGCCGCCGATCGTGACGTTGCGGGCGCTGTTGCGCGCGTGCTGCGTGAACGACGGCGGCGCGGAGCCGCGCACGAGCGCGCGCGCGAGTCCCCGCGGTACCCGCACGCGGCAGCCGTCGGCGATCTCGGCGCCGGCATCGCGCCACAAGCGGATCGCCGCATCGTCGCCGCGGATCTCGAGCCCGATCTCCTCGAGGATTCGGTCGGCATGATCCTCGACGCTCGCGAGCATCTCCTCGCTCAGGATTTCGTACGGCGGGATCACGCGAGTGATGAACGGCGCGCTGGCCGGATGCGCGCTGCGCAGGCGGGGTCCGCGTCGCGGGCGTCTTCCGCCCGGCCGCTGCGCATCGTCGGCCGTCATCGAGGACGCCACATGGTCGGCGCCGCGGACATCAGGTCCGCATCCGCGCGCCGGTCGGATCGACCGGCGGCTCGACGAGCACCCGGCAGGCGCGCCGCTCGCCCAGAACCGTCAGCTGCAGCGAAGTCGCCGGCGCCGCCGCGCGCACCGCGACGTACGCCATCGCCAGACTCTTGCCGCAGGTATGCCCATAGGCGGCCGACGTTACAAAGCCGACGCGATCGTCGCCGGACCAGACGGGCTCTAGGTAGTTCGCCTCGGCGTCGCGCGCATCGACTTCCAGCAGTACCAGCCGGCGGCTCGGCTCTTTCTCGCGATCGCGCAACGCCCCGTCGCGGCCGATGAAGTCGCGCTTGTCGTAGGCGACGAAGCGCGCCAGGCCGCTTTCGGCCGCAGTGTAGTCGCGCGAGAACTCGCGGCTCCAGATCCCGAACCCCTTCTCGATCCGCAGCGAAAGCAGCGCATAGATCCCGGCATCGCCGATGCCAAGCGCCGTTGCGGCAGTCCTCAGCCGATCGTAGAGCGATGGCAGGTAGACTTGCGGCGCATGAATCTCGTAGCCGAGTTCGCCCGTGAAGGACAGGCGCGCGACGAGTGCCGGGGCGAGCCCCACGTCCATGAACCGCGCGCTCATCAACGGCAACGCGTCACGGCCGACGTCCTCGCCCGCGACGCCGGCGAGGAGCTCGCGCGAGCGCGGTCCGAAGATGGCGATTCCTCCCCACTCGTTCGACAGGTTCCGCACCGTCACGCCGCGCGTCGGCAGATGATCGTGGAACCAGCGCATGTGCCAGGCCTGAAGATAACCGGAGCCGATGACCAGAAACCGATCGGCAGACACGCGAATCGTCGTCAGATCGCCCATCAGCCGGCCGCCCGCCGCCAGCATGGGCGTGAGTTTCATGCGCCCGACTTCCGGCAGGTTCGCAGCGAGCAGCCAGTCGAGATGGCCGGCCGCGGCCGGTCCGGTGAATTCGAACTTGCTGAATGAACTCGCGTCCATGATGCCGCCGTGACTACGCGCGAGGCGGCACTCCTCGCCGACCGGACCGAACGCGTTCGAACGCCGCAGCGTCGGCGTCTCCTCGGCCGCCTCGCCGCGCGGCGCAAAGTACAACGGGTACTCGAGACCGAAACTCGCGCCGTGCACGGCGTTGCGGGCGACCAGGCGATCGTACAGAGCGGAGGTCTTGCACGGGCGCCCGGCGGGCCAGTGTTCGTTAGGGTAGGCGATGCGAAAGCGGCGGGAGTAGAACTCGCCCGCCTTCTCGCGCACGTACGCCTTCGTCGCGTAGTCGCCGAATCTCGCCACGTCGAGCGCGTACACGTCGCCGTCCGGCTCGCCGGTCGCCATCCAGGTCGCGAGCGCGAGGCCGACGCCGCCGCCCTGGCAAAAGCCCGCCATCACGCCGCAGGCGGACCAATAGTTCGGCACGCCCGGTACGGGCCCGACGAGCGGGTTGCCGTCCGGAGTGAACGTGAACGGACCATTCACGATCCGGCGGATGCCGGCCGCCTGCAGCGTCGGAAAGCGCGTAAAGCCCTTCGCCAGCGCGCTCATCAGCCGATCGAGGTCCGGTGGCAGCAGCTCTGTATCGCCATAATCCCACGGCGTGCCGCCGACGGCCCAAGGCGTCGCCGGCGTCTCGTAGACGCCGAGCAGGACCCCTTGCCGCTCCTGGCGCATGTACATCTCGCCGTCGAGATCGACGACGACGGGCAGTTCCCTCGCTGCGCCCGCGAGCTCGGCGAGATCCTCGGTGATCAAGTAATGATGTTCCATCGGCAGGAGGGGCAGCTCGACGCCGACCATGCGGCCGACTTCGCGCGCCCACAGACCCGCCGCATTCACGACGTGCTCCGCCTCGATCATTCCCTGGTCGGTCGACGCCTCCCAGCCGCCGCGACCGGTCGGCGTCAGCGCGAGCACGCGTGTGTGCCGGTAGATTTCGGCGCCATTCAGCCGCGCCGCCTTCGCGAAGGCATGCGTCGCGCCGGACGGGTCGAGATGGCCCTCGAGCGGATCGTAGATCGCGCCGAAAACGCCGCGGGTATCCATGATCGGGCAAAGCGCGCGGATCTCCGCCGGGCCGACGAGCCGCGTCTGCAGGTTCATCGTTTGGTGCCGCGCAACATCCGCGCGCAGCTGATCCCAACGCTCCTGGGTCGCGGCCACGTTCAGGCCCCCGGGATAGTGCAGGCCGATATCCTGACCGGAGATCTTCTGCAGCTCCGGGTAGAGCGCGACCGTATAGGCCTGCAGTCGCGACATCGCCGGATCGCTGTTCAACGAATGAATGGCGCCCGCCGCGTGCCAGCTCGAGCCCGCGGTCAACTCCTTGCGCTCGCACAGCGCGACGTCGCGCCAGCCGAGCTTGGTCAGGTGGTAAAGCACGCTGCAGCCGACGATCCCGCCGCCGATCACGAGCGCATGGACGTGCCGCTTCATCGAGTCCGCCTCGCTCGCCTGCCGCTTCGATGCCAACGCCGCGCCGAGCGCGGATGCGCCGCCATAGTCCCTTGGCGCGCCGGCAACCGGGCCGCCGTTTCTTCGTCGTCCGTCGGATTTAATTCGGCGATCGCCGCGGACGGCGCGCCGGCGTCGGCCGTCGCGGCCGGAAAGGGTGTACGCTCGGTCGCTGCCGTTCGAGAGAGGTGCGAATGTCGACATCGGACGATTCCGCTCCCATCGGCGCTGAGCGCCTGCGACGAATCATGCGGCCGATCGGCGAGGCGACCGGCCTGCCGAACGTCGCCTATACGAGCGAGGCGTACCACCGCCACGAGCGCGACACCTTGCTCGCCCACACCTGGGTCGGGATCGCGTTCACGGACGCGATTCCGGAGCACACCGTCGCGCAGCCGATCGAATTCATGGGCTGGCCGCTGCTCGTCGTCCGCGATCGGCATGGGGAACTGCGCGTCTTTCACAACGTGTGCAGCCACCGCGGCATGCAATTGGTCGGCGAAACGGCCGAGATCGGCGGCCTGATCGTCTGCCGCTACCATTCCTGGAGCTATGCGACCAACGGCGATCTCAAGGCGACGCCGCACATCGGCGGCGTCGATCAACACCATTGCGACGGGTTCGACCGATCCAAACACGGCTTGAAGGCGGTGCGCAGTGCGCTCTTCATGGGCATCCTGTTCGTCAATTTGAGCGGCGATGCGCCGGATTTCGATCGACACGTGGCCGAACTCAAGCGGCGCGCCGAAGGGCTGATCGGCGCCGACGGCTGGGCGCGGCTGCGTCCCGGCATCGGCGACTCGCGCTTGACGCTCACCGTGCGCTGCAACTGGAAGCTCGCGGTCGAGAATTACTGCGAGGCCTACCACCTTCCCTGGGTGCATCCCGAACTGAACGCCTACTCGACGCTCGCCGACCACTACTGCTTCCTCGGCGAGGAGTTCGCCGGCCAGGGATCGCACACCTATCGCGGCAGCGAGGTCGCCGGCACGCACCTGCCGCACCTCGAAGCGTGGCCGGCCGAGCGCATGCACGTCGCCGAGTACCCGACGCTGTATCCGAACGTGCTCATCGGCTTCCATGCGGACCACGCCTTCGCGATTCTGCTGACCCCGGAAGCGTTCGACCGCACCCGGGAGGAGCTGCGAATCTTCTACGTCGGCGCAGGCGGCAACGACGAGACCTATCGCGCCTGCCGGGCCGCGACGCTGTCCGCGTGGCGCATCGTCTTTCAGCAGGACGTTCCGGCGGTCGAGCGGCTGCAGATCGGCCGCGCCTCGCCGGGCTACGACGGCGGCGTGTTCTCGCCGGCGATGGACGCTGCCACCCACCACTTTCACGGCTGGGTCGCCCGCGGCCTCGCCGAGCCGCGGCGGCGAGCCGCCGACGGCAGCGCCCGCCTAGTGCAGCGCATCGACTGACGGCGGCACGGGCGGTCTCATTTCGGCGCGGCGGTCAGGCGCTTCGCGAGCGGCACGAACAGCAGCATGATCGCGGCGGCGATGAGCGCCCACCAGAATATCTGCAGGAAGAGCTGCGGCAGGGTGTGCAGATTGCGCGCGTCGTATTCGCCCGACAGCTGTCCGGCGAGGTTGTCGCCGAGCGCGAGCGCAAGGAACCACAGACCCATGACCTGACCGACGAAGCGCGGCGGGGCGAGCTTGGTCATCGACGACAGGCCGACCGGCGAGAGACATAGATCCCCGCATTCTTGCAGGAAGTAGCTCGCCAACAACCAGGTCGGCAGCACCTTCTCTCCGAGCACGACGTACCGGGATGCGAAGTACATCACGAGGTAGCCGAGCGCGAGCAGCGCGAGCCCGGCCGAGAATTTGGCGGAGGCGGACGGATCCTTGCCGCGACGGCCCAGAGCGATCCACAGCGCGGCGAACACCGGCGCGAACAGGATCGTGTAAAAGGCGGTCGTGCCCTGCAGGATCCCGGCCGGCAGCGTCCAGCCGAGGAAGGTGCGTTCGGTGTAGCGCTGCGCGAACAGGTTCAAGGATGCCCCGGCCTGCTCGAAGCCCGCGAAGAAGGCCGCGTAGGCGGCGAACAGCGCGCCCATCACGTACACCCGCCGCCGCTCCGCCCGCGTCAGGCCGGCGAACAGCAGCAGGTAGACGAAATATGCGATCACGAACAGCACGATGAACCAGGAGGCCGCGGCCGCGAGCCTGACCGGGTCGAGCGCGAGCGCACCCGTGGCCGCGAGCGCGATGATCGTCGCGATGGCGCCCACCAGCGACGCGACCGCGAGCCAGGCGCGGGCTCCGCCGCGTCCGTGCACCGCGCGACCGCGGTGGCCGAGCCATTTGCGCGTCAGGACGAACTGGCTCAGGCCGAACAGCATGCCGATGACCGGCAGGCAGAAGCCCCAGCGCCAGCCGAAGCGGGCGGCGCACAGTGGCACCAGCAGGGAGCCGAGCAGCGCACCGACGCTGATGCCGACGTAGAAGACCGAGAAACCGGCGTCGCGGCGCCCGTCGCCTTCCGGATAGAGCTCGGCGACCATCACGCTGATGTTCGGCTTGAGCAGTCCGACGCCGAGCACGATGACCACGAGTCCGATGAAGAACGCCGGTGAGCGACCGAGGACCAGCAGGGCGTTGCCGAGGAGGATCAGGATGCCGCCGGCGATCACGGCGCGCTGGGCGCCGAGCAGGCGGTCCGCCATCCAGCCGCCGATCGGTGCGAACACATAGGTGCCGGCGATGTACAGACCGTAGATGGCGCTCGCCACGCGGTCGTCCATCCCGAAGCCGCCGCGGCTCACCGCCGCGACCGCGTACAGGATCAACACGGAGCGCATCCCGTAGTACGAGAATCGCTCCCACATCTCCGTCAGAAAGAGTGTCGCGAGACCGCGCGGCTGCCCGAAGATTTTCGCCCCGTCCGTGGTCGTTTGCACCGCCGTGGTCACATGAGATCGCGCCGAATCGCGAAGTTCCACTCGCGCTCGGCGAGCATTTCGCCGTTGTGCCGGGCGGCCAAGGTCCCGCGGAGGTAGAAAGTCTCGCCGTCGCTGTGCATCTCGGCCCGGGTGTCGATGCGACTGCGCCAGCCCGCGCGACCCAGTTCGAAGGACTGCGTCACCACGTAGCGCGCCGACAGAGGATCGTCGTCCTTTATTGTGAGTTCGCGCTTCAGTCCGTGCCCGATCTCGACGTCGACCGCATCGAGACGCAGAATGCCTTCCCCGAAGACGCCGCCGACGGCGTCGGTCACGTAGCTCGTCTCGCCGCTCACGTGATCCTGCGAGCTGTAGCGGCGCAGCGATCCCGGCGCGATCCTGGTGATCGGCGTCCGTGGACCGTGCACCGGGGGCTCGAACGAGACTGTCGGCCCGGGATCCGCCTGGCGCACCGGCAGGTCGATCGCACTCTCGGCGGTGCGGATCGAGAGGCGCGCGGGATACGGCGCGGGCCACACGATCGGCCAGTAGGCCGAGGCGAGCGCGACCCGAATGCGGTGTCCCGGGCGGAATCGGTGGCCGCAGACGTTGAGCGTCACCGTCACGTCGTAGTGGCGCCCGGGCTCGAGCGCTTCGGGGCGTTCGTGACCTTCCCGATGGGTGAGGTTCAGCACCTGATAGCTCACGCGCGTGACCCGATCATCCGGCGCCACGTCCGCAAGGCGAACCGCGAGCTGCGCGACCGGAGCGTCGGCGGCGAGCCGCAGACGCAGCACCGGCGTCCCCAGCACTTCGAGCTCTTGGTCCAGCACCGCGGAGTCGAACACCAGCGCGCCGCCGTCGTCGAGGCGCTGATCGGTCGGATGCTCCCCGGGGCAACCGGCCGCCATCCACTCGCCCGCCGCCTTGCCGTGACTCTGCGGAGAACGGATGGAGAACACCGTGTCGCCCCCGGACGGCTCGCCGAGACCGCGGTCCGCGCGCAAGTGAAACCGCAGCGGCTGGATGTTCGGCGACGGGTAGCGCACCTCGCCGACCCAGCGGCCGGGGGTGAACGTGCGGGTGCCGTCCGGCGCCACCGGGTCCTGCAGATAGGCGCGTAGCATCGGCTCCTGCATGATGCCGGTGTCGCGGCCCTTGAGCCAGTGGTCCCACCAGCGCACCGCCTCCTGCAGGTAGCCGATCGCCGGGCCGGGCACGCCGTCGTGCGGATACAGGTGCCCCCAGGGGCCGATGATGCCGAGCCGCGGGACCTTGAGGCGCTCGAGCAGGCGCAGAACGGCGTTGGTGTAGCTGTCGGCCCAACCGCCGACCGCGAGCACCGGGCAGTCGATCGCGGCGAAGTCCTCGCAGATGGAGCCATGCTTCCAGTAGTCGTCGTAGCGCTGATGCGTGAGCCACAGCGCCGGAAAGAACGGCAGCTCCTTGATGCGCTCGAGCCAGCGCTCGCGCCAGGCCGATCCGACGATCTGCGGATCGAGCGGTCGACTCTGATACGCGAGCATGATGCTGCCCCACCACAGATTGTCGTTGAGCAGGCAGCCACCCATGTAATGGACGTCATCCGTGTAGCGGTTGTCCGTCGAGAACGTCGTGATGATCGCCTTGAGCGCCGCCGGCCGGCGAGCCGCGATCTGCAGCGCGTTGAAACCGCCCCAGGACTTGCCCTGCAGTCCCACGGCACCGCTGCACCATGCCTGCTTCGCGATCCAGGCGATCACTTCGAGCGCATCGTCCTGCTCTTGTTCGAGGTATTCGTCTGCCAAGAGTCCGTCGGACTCGCCCGAGCCGCGCATGTCGACGCGCACCGCGGCGTAGCCCTGCTGGGCGAAGTAGCCGTGCATCGGCTCGTCGCGGGCACGCGTACCGTCGCGCTTACGGTAGGGAATGTACTCGAGCACGGCCGGGACCGGCGTGCGATTCGCACCCTCCGGCAGCCAGAGCCGCGCACCCAGGCGACAGCCGTCGCTCATTGGGATCCAGACGTGTTCTTCGACGCGCACGCACATGTGGTCGATCACCGGTTCGGCCGGTAGAGCAGATCGCCGTACTCGGACCACGCACCGCTGCCGGCGGGCGCCACGTACTGCCGGATGCGCACGTCGCCGCCGGGACGCTCCTCGTAGACCAGGCGCACCTCGCGGCCACGCGAGGGGATCACCGTTTCGAACACCAGCCGGCCGTCGCCGTCCGCTTTGCCGCGCATCATGATCGCGCCCCATTGATTGTCCGCCCACATCTGCAGCCAGTGTTCGCCGTCGAAGCGGCTGATGCTGATGCCTGCGAGCCGGCGCACGACGCCCGGGCGACGATACATGTCGGTGAGGAAATCGAGGTGCTCGACGACGATGCAGCCGGCGGCACGCTTCACGACGTGGTCGAAGGCGACCAAGCGGTGGCTCGCGGCATCGAATACCCGCCAGTCGCCGATCCAAAAATCGAACTCGTGGAACGGCGGCGCATCGCAAGTGGCCGGTGCGACGCGTCGCTCCGCCCCGACCGCCTTGGGGAGCGCGGTCGAGCCGTGCGATGGCGGCGACGGCGTCGCCGCGCCCAGCAAGACGACAGCCGCCGCGACCGCGATCGAACGGGCGAGCCGCGGGTTCGGAATGACCAAAGGACGCCGCCTAAAACCGATATGCAAGCCGCAAGCCGATCTCGCGCGGCGGATTGACGATGTAGTCGTTGGTCAGCTTGCCGAGCTCGTTCATTTGGGTCGGCGGCACCAGGATATTCTGTCGGTCGAACAGGTTGGTCACGTAGATGGTCGCCTGCCACGGCCGGTGGTTCAAGGCCGCGGAGAGATTCGCGATCTCGAAGGAACCCGATCGCTGCACGGTGGTCGTGCCGAGCGTCGGCGTGAGCTGCATCGGCACGGTACTTCGATAAACGCCGTTCACCGACAAGTCGAGATCGTAGCCCGGATTTAGCGGCATGTCGTACATCAAGGCGGCGCTCGCACTCTCCTTCGGGCTTCCCGGCATCTGTTCGCCGGAGCTGCCGTGGATCAGGCCGGGGACGATCGTTCCCGTCTGCGTACCGTCGTTCGCCGGCAGCGAAAAATCGCTGGTCAGGTGCGCGTCGGCGTAGGCGAAGCTCACCGAATAGGTGAGGCGCGGCAGGAACAACGGGCCGCTCGACTCGAACTCAAATCCCTTCGACTCGGCCGTATTGGCGTTGAACACCGCAAGATTCCCCGACGGCAAGCTCGAAGAGATCTGCGGTCGGTCCCACTTGATGTCGAACAGCGCGAACGTGTACGAGAGGCCGTTGTCGAATCGCCCTTTGAGGCCAGCCTCGTAATTGTTCGTGCTGTCGGGTGCATAGGACGCGAGCAACGGGCTCTCCCGGAACGGCCCCACCAAGGGCACCGAGTTCGCGCCGCCCCGCCGGAATCCCTGCGACCAGAGAGCGTACACATACTGATCCTGGGCATATTCATAGGACGGATTGATCTTCCAGACCGTCTTCGAGGCGGGCGACTCGTGCGGGGTCGCGGGCAGGAAGGTCGGAAAGTTGTAATCGTCGTAGGACTGCGCATCGGTGAATTGCTGGCTGAAATGCCGCGTGCCGACCGTGATCTGCGCGCGCGCCGTGAAGTGCCAAGTGAGTTCGCCGAATACCGATTTGTCGGTGAAATTCTGCGTGTCGATCTGCTGGAACGTGACGTCGCCCGGGGCGGTGCCGACGTCCCAGTAGCAGCTCGGCAGACAGCCCTGCGCGACCTGCCGCTCCGGCGTGCCCGGCACCGCGATCGTCCAGGCGCCTTGGCGCCGTTGATTCTCGTAGAACACGCCGACCGTGTAGTCGAGCTTGTGATCGGGGCCCGCCTTTGACACCAGGCGCAGCTCCTGCGTGAACGTATGTTCAGAGTCGGCGAATATCTGGTCGTAGATGAAACGCGGATTGGTCGGCACGCCGGCGTAATATGGCAAGTATCCGCCGTTCGCGAGGCCCGCCAGGCTGTAGGTGTTGTCCTGCAGCGTCGCGCCGCTCGTCGTGTAATAGGAGCTGGTCGACGAGACCGTCGCGAATCCCGCGTCGTAGCTCGCATCGAGACTGAGCAGGTTCGTGTAGCGGGACCACGGTTGATCGATCTGCGAGAACTCCCGGTAGTGGCCGCCACCCGGCAGCTGCGTCGCGGGATCTAGTGGCGAAGCACCGCCGGGGAAATCCGGGTTGACCTGCGGGCCGCCGTCGCCCGCCGCGTTCGAATGCATGATCGCCACCACCGCGCGGAACGAGTCGGTCGGTTGCCACAGCAGGCTCGCGCGTCCGGTGAACGTTTTCTGGTAATTCCAGTCCTTCTTGTCGCTATAGACCGCCGGACTATTGACGGGATCCGCGGGGTTCGCGAGCAGCGGAACCCCCGACAGGCCGTTGTTGGTGCGGGCGAACAGGCCGTAAGTATCGATGAAACCGGGCTCGTAGTCGTACTTCGCCGCGGCCCGGAAAGCCAACACCGGACCGACGGGGAGGTTGACCATGCCGGTCAGCGCATATGGCGTGCCGCTCGAATGCGCAAGCCGTCCGCCGCTCACCTCGACCATGCCCGAATACTTGTTCAACTCCGGCTCGTTCGGAATGAACCGCACCGCACCGCCCAGCGCTCCCGCACCGTACAGGGTGCCCTGGGGTCCACGCAGCACTTCGACCCGCTGCAGATCGACGAGCTGAAAGTAGCCGTCGATCGGCGAGTTGTCGATGTAGATGCCGACCGGCGCCTGCTCGAAGCTGCGAAATCCGCGCGTCGGCTCGCCGGTCGCGTTGATGCCGCGGATGATCGGCACCGTGGCCGCGGCGAGCCGCGCGCCGTAATCGTACATGCTGAGTCCAGGAACCGCGGTCGCCAGCGAGGATAGGTCGGTGACACCCGCCTGCGCGAGCTGCGAGGCACTGACGACCGATATGCTGTATGGGACCGACTCCAGCGTCTCGCGGCGGCGGGTCGCGGTCACGGTGACTTCCTGTAGCACGGAGGTGGGCCTTCCGGTCGCCTTGTAGCTGACATCCGCGGCGCTCTTCGCAGGGTCGGACGCACCTGCGGCCTGCTTGCCGACCACGGGCTGCGTTCCGGCGGCTTGATCGGCGAGCGCGGCGGCGGGCTCCTGCGCCTGCCCGAACTGGGATATGCCGTACAGCGCGATGCACACGGCAGTGCGCACCGGCAGGGTCGCCTGGCGCGTCCGCGGTAAGGGCTGTCCCGCTACTCGAGGTCGAATGAAACGATGCCGCATGCTGATCTCCCTTGCTACGGGTCGGGCGTCGACCGCGCCGACGGCGAACCATTCCCCCCTTCGCGCGCTCCGCAACGGCGTACGCACCGTGGTTTGTAATATGTGACACCCGGGGTGTGCCGTCCACGGAAAGCTTCGTCGCCTCACAGGACTTCTTCGGAGATCCACATTTTTTGGCGGCGGCCATCGGCCGCCGTCGGCATGGCCGTCCCCATGGCACCTCGCACCGCCGCGAGACGGGCCCGGCCCCCGTTGGCGTATCATTTCGACGCCTCCGGACCGCGCACGCCCCGAACTCACCGATCGATCAGATTCATGCCAGACGCCAACCAGCGGTCGGTCTCGACCGCAACCGACACCGAAGCCCTCTCGGCCCATACGCCGATGATGCAGCAGTACCTGCGCATCAAGGCGCAATACCCCGACGTGCTCCTCTTTTACCGGATGGGCGATTTCTACGAAATGTTCTACGACGACGCGCGGCGCGCCGCCAAGTGTCTGGACATTGCGCTGACGCAGCGCGGCGCCTCGGCCGGCGCGCCGATTCCGATGGCCGGCGTGCCGGTCGCGACGCTCGATACCTACCTCGCACGCCTGGTGCGCCGCGGTGAGTCGGTCGCGATCTGTGAGCAGCGCGGCGAACCCGGCAAGACCCGCGGCCCCATGGAGCGCGAGGTCGTGCGCATCGTCACGCCGGGGACGATCACCGACGAGGCGCTGCTCGAGGAGCGCCGGGATCAGTGCCTCGCGAGCGTCAGCACCACCGCCGGCCGCTTCGGCCTCGCCTGGATCGACCTGTCGGCGGGGCGCTTCTCGCTCATGGAGTTGAGCGATCTCGCGGCCCTCGAGGCGGAGATCGAGCGGATCCGCCCCGCCGAATGCCTGATGCCGGAGGATGCGCCGCCGGCGCTCGCCGCCCTGCTCGCACAGCTCGACAAGCCGGTGCGCGCCCGCCCGCCGTGGCAGTTCGACGCCGACACGGCCGCGCGCGCGCTCTGCGAGCAGTTCCAGACCCTCGACCTTGCCGGCTTCGGCTGCGCGCACAAGCCGCTCGGCGTCGCCGCTGCCGGCGCTCTGCTCGCCTATGTGCGCGCTACGCAGAAGGCGGCGCTGCCGCATCTGCGCGGCATCACGACCGAGGAGCGCGACGACGCGCTGCTGATGGATCCGGCGACGCGGCGCAATCTCGAACTCGACGAGAGTCTCGCGGGGCATCCGCAACTCACGCTCGCCGGCGTATTCGATCGCACCGCGACTGCGATGGGCGGGCGGCTGCTGCGCCGCTGGTTGCACCGGCCGTTGCGCGACCACAGCCGCTTGCGCGAACGCCACGACGCGGTCGAGCACTTGCAGCACGACGCAACGCATGCGCGGCTCGCCGTGCCGCTCGCCACGATCGGCGATCTGGAACGCATCCTCGCGCGCATCGCCCTGCGCTCGGCGCGACCCCGCGACCTGGCCGCCCTGCGCAACGCGCTCGGCGCGCTGCCCGCCTTGAAGGCCGCGCTCGTCGAGCCCGGCGCGGCGCTGCTCGCCCGGCTTGCCGCGGACCTCGGCGCGCACGCCGAACTGCGCGCGCTGCTCGCCCAGGCGCTCGTCGAGGCGCCGCCGCATCAGCTGCGCGACGGCGGCGTGATCGCCGCCGGCTACGATGCGACGCTCGACGAGTTGCGCCTGCTCGGCGGCAACACCGAGAAATTCCTGCTCGAGCTCGAGGCGCAGGAACGCGAGCGCAGCGGCCTGAGCAGCCTGCGGCTCGGCTACAACCGCGTGCAGGGCTTCTTCATCGAGGTGAACCGCAGCCAGGCCGAGCGTGTACCGGCCGACTACCTGCGCCGGCAGACCGTCAAGTCGGCGGAACGGTTCATCACACCGCAGCTCAAGTCCTTCGAGGACAAGGTGCTCGGCGCGCGCGAGCACGCGCTCGTGCGCGAACGCGAACTGTACGACGCCTTGCTCGACACGCTGATTGCGCAGCTCTGCGTCCTGCAGCGCAGCGCCGCGGCGATCGCCGAAATCGACGTGCTCGCCGCGTTCGCCGAACGGGCGCAGACCCTGCAGTGCGTGCGGCCGGAATTGATCGACGAGCCGGCGTTGCGCATCGACGGCGGCCGCCACCCCGTGGTCGAACGCGCGAGTGAGGAGCCGTTCGTGCCGAACGATCTGCGCCTCGACGATGCGCGGCGGATGCTGATCATCACCGGCCCGAACATGGGCGGCAAGAGCACCTACATGCGCCAGACCGCCTTGATCGCGATTCTCGCCCACGCCGGCGCATTCGTCCCGGCGACGCGCGCGGTGATCGGCCCGCTCGACCGCATTTTCACGCGCATCGGCGCCTCCGACGATCTTGCCGGCGGCCGCTCGACGTTCATGCTCGAGATGACCGAAACCGCGAACATCCTGCACCACGCGACCGACCGCAGCCTCGTGCTGATGGACGAGATCGGCCGTGGCACCAGCACCTTCGACGGCCTGTCGCTCGCTTGGGCCTGCGCGGCCTACATCGCCGCCGAGATCCGCGCGTTCACGTTGTTCGCGACGCATTACTTCGAGCTGACGAGCCTTGCGAGCGAGGCCGAAGGTGTGTTCAATGCGCACGTCGAGGCCGTCGAGCACGGCGAGCGGCTGGTGTTCCTGCACAGCGTGCGCGAGGGGCCGGCGAACCAGAGCTACGGGCTGCAGGTCGCCGCGCTCGCCGGCATCCCGCAGGCGGTCACCCTCGCGGCGCGGCGCTATCTCGGCGAACTCGAGCGCGAGCGCGACGCGCTGCGCCGGCAGACCTCGCCGCAAGGCGAGCTCGATCTCGCGGCGCCCCGGACCGGCGCGCCCGCGCCCGCGGCACGCACACCGCCCGCCGCCACGGCCGCGCCGCCGGTGCCCGCCGCGCTCGAAGCCCTGCGCGCCGTGGATCCCGACAGTTTGAGTCCGCGCGAGGCGCTCGAGCTCCTCTATCGGCTGCGGCGGCTCGACGGCGCAGCGTGAGGCGAATCTGCGGATCTCGCGGGGCGCAGGAATCGCCCGTGCTCGAGGAACGCCGCGGTCTGCGCGGCGACGGCCCGCGAGAACAACATGCCGGCGTGCTGCACTTCGAGCACGATCTCATCGCGCGCGCCGGCAAGACGGGTCTCCTCGACCGCGACGACGCCGTCGTTCGGCGTGTCGAGCCGCGCGACCAGGCGGCCGAGGCCGAACGCCGCCCGGCCGGCGATGACGCCGACCTCGCGCGCACCCGACCACGCGCGCGGCCATGCCGCAGCGGGCAGCACGGCCTCGGCGATCCCGCGGCCCAGCAGCGCCTTGCCGAACGGCAGCCTCGCGAAGCCGGCCGCGGCGCGACTACCGTGCAGAGGCGGCCCGAGCAGCACGATGCGTCCGGCGGGCAACGCCGGCGGGCGCTCGAATAGCTTGAGGATCACGAGTCCGCCCATGCTATGGCCGACCAGGTCGACGGTGTCCGCCCGCAGTGCGGCCAGATACTCGCCGAGCGCAGCCGCGCTCTCGCTGATCGAGGCGGCGACCGATCGATACGTGAAGCGGCGGTGCGTCGCCCCGAGCTGCCGGTCGAGCCGGTGCCCGAGCCAAAAGCCCTCATGGCCGCTGAGCCACAGACCATGGACGAAGACGACGATGCGCGTACGGTCGGTCACGGCGTCGCGGCGGCTCACCGCCGCAGATGCAAAATGACCGCCCGGTTGGTCGACGAGGAGACCCGCGCGGCGGCCTCGGGGCCCGCGAGCCATTCATACCGGCGGTGTTCCCGGGGGTTCAAGAGAACCGGCACCCGGTCGGCCAAGAGCAGCGCAAAGGCGTGCTCGCGGTTGTGGGTGACGCCGGGCGGGTAGACATGGCCGAATGCGGCGAGGATTTCGTACACCTGGATCCAATGCAGGTTGGTCAGCAGCCCGCCCGCGATGCCGGTTTCTTCGGCGACCTCGCGCCGCGCCGCGTCGTCCGGCGATTCCTGCCACTCGAGGCCGCCGGTCACCGATTGCCAGAACCTGGCCGGCCGGCAGCGTTCGAGCAGCAGGAACTCATCCGGCGCGGTGTGGATCACGATCAACACCGACTCCGGCCGGCGCGGCCGCGCGGCGCCGGCGGACGAGACATCCGGCGGCGGCGGCTCGCGATCCACGCGGGAGCTACTCGACCTTGCCCGGCGTGCGCACTCGGATGTGCAGCTCACGCAGCTGCGCCTCGCCGACCTCGGTCGGCGCATCGGTGAGCGGACAGGCGGCGGTTTGGGTCTTCGGGAAGGCGATCACGTCGCGAATGCTCTCGGCACCGGCCATCAACATGCACAACCGGTCCAAGCCGAACGCGATGCCGCCGTGCGGCGGCGCGCCGAACTTCAGCGCATCAAGCAGGAAGCCGAATTTCCGCCGCGCCTCCTCAGGCGAGATTCCGAGCAGATCGAACACGGTCGCCTGCAGCTCCTGCAGGTGGATGCGCACCGAACCGCCGCCGACTTCCGAGCCGTTCAGGACGAGGTCGTAGGCCTTCGCGATCGCCTCGCCGGGGTTCGCCGCGAGCGCCGCGTAATCCAGGTCGACCGGGCTCGTGAACGGGTGATGCATCGCCGCCCAGCGCCGCCCCTCGGCGTCCCACTCGAACATCGGGAAGTCGACGATCCACAAGGGCCGCCAGCCCGGCGTGACCAGGTGCAGGTCCTGGCCGACTTTTACGCGCAGCGCGCCGAGCGCGTCGCCGACGACCTTGGCGGTGTCGGCGCCGAAGAAGATCAGGTCGCCGTCGTGCGCCGCGGTGCGCTCGAGGATCCCGCGGATCGCCGCGTCGCTCAA
>Ga0307372_10002083_pt1 | contig 33739 bp, 28 predicted proteins | sample OX1MG_FD_202533 | JGI IMG/M metagenome (GOLD analysis project Ga0307372, IMG submission 202533) | Soil microbial communities from Risofladan, Vaasa, Finland - OX-1 | ecosystem: Environmental > Terrestrial > Soil > Coastal area > Acid sulfate soil | place: Finland: Risofladan, Vaasa | collected... | reverse complement strand
GCACGGTCCGCTACAAGGAACCGCTCAGCCTCGCGATCATCGAACAGTTGTTGTGATCCGCCGTGCCGACCGTCGTTGCGGGGCGCCGCGGATTGACAGGCGCGGCCCATCCGGACTATCGAGCGATAGGCTTGCCGGCGACGCCCCCCGCGGGCGATTTTGCCACCGGCAGCGGAGGCTCCTAATGGCCGAATCCACCGCATCGCGCATTATCGATGTGAATCTGATCCCCTGGCAGTCCATGCATCCGGGCGTACAGGCCAAGCCGCTGTGGTCCGATTCGGCCACCAAACGGCGGGTGCAATTGACGCGCTTCGAGGCGGGCGGCACCCTCGCCCTCCATCGCCACGACGGCGACGAAATCCTCTACGTGATCGAAGGCGCAATCACCGACGACTTCGGCACCGTGACCGCGGGCTGCGTCGGCTATCGGCCCAACCGATGCACCCATAGCGTCACCAGCACCAATGGCGCGACCGCGCTGGCCTTCATCACCGGCGGAGTCGGACCGGCGACCGAACGCGGCGATGGCCCGCCGTCGAAAATTTTCCGCCTCAACGAAATCGCCTGGGTCGACGCGCTGCCGGGCATCCGCATGAAGCCGCTGCTGAACGATCCGGAAATCCATCGGCGAGTGGTGCTCGCGCGTTTCGAGCCGGGCGCGCGCCTCGCGCCGCATCGCCACGTCGGCGACGAAGTCGTCTTCATGATCGAGGGTTCCAACGCCGACGAGTCGGGCGAACTGGTCACCGGCAACCTGAGCTATCGGCCCAACGGATGCACCCACAGCGTATGGAGCACCAACGGCGCGACCGGCCTCGCCTTTGTCACCGGCAAGACCGAACCGGCTTGATCGGCAGTCGATCTTAAGCAGCCTTTGACACGCGCCGCCGGCCTCGCGATCACGCTCTGAAACGGCGGCGCGGCGTGCGCCCAGGAAGCGACCATGAACCAACGTGCATTCGGCATCTTCGACCACCTGGAGCGGCGCGATCAGCCGCTCGACGGCATCTTCGAGCAGCGGCTGGCGCTCATCGCCGACGCCGACAGCGCCGGCTTCCTCGGCTACCATCTGGCCGAGCATCACGCCACGCCGCTCGGGATGGCGCCGTCACCGGGGATTTTTCTCGCCGCCGTCGCGGCGCGCACCCGGCGCATCCGCCTCGGTCCGCTGGTCTACCTGCTCCCGCTCTACCATCCACTGCGTTTGGTCGAGGAGATCTGCATGCTCGACAATCTGAGCGGCGGGCGACTCGACATCGGCGTCGGCCGCGGCGTGTCGCCCTTCGAGCTGGCCTATCATCATGTGCCCTTCATGGACGCGCGCGAGATTTTCGAGGAGGCGCTCGCCGCGATCGTCACCGGCCTGCGTAATCCGCAACTCAACCATCACGGCCAGCACTACCGCTACGACGCCGTGCCGATGGAACTCGCGCCCGCGCAGCGCCCCAATCCGCCCTTCTGGTACGGCAGCGCGACGCCCGACAGCGTGCTCTTTGCCGCGCGTCACGGGATGCACATGGTCGGCAACGGACCCAACGCGGCGCTGAAAAAGTTCACCGCGATGTACGCCGAGGAGCTGAAAAAGCACAAGGGCGGTCCCGACGATCTGAATCCGCATATCGCCGAGCCGCGGCGCGGCGCGATCCGCCATTGCTATGTCGCCGCCGACGACGCCGACCTCGACGCGGTCGCGCGCCCGGCCTATCGCGCCTATTACAACAATATCGTCAAGCTATGGCTCGATTTCCGCACGATTCCCGCCTACGGCTTCACCGACGACCTGGATCTGGCGCGGCGCAACGACGTCGCGATCGCCGGCACGGTGGGCGAGGTGCGCGATCAGGTCGGCAGCTTTTTCGAGCACAGCGGATGTGACTATCTGGTGCTGTCGTTCGCCTTCGGCAATCTGACCCACGAACAGTCGCGCCGCTCGCTCGAGCGCTTCGCCACCCAGGTGATGCCCGATTTCCCCTCCGCCGCCGTCCGCTCCGCCGACTAGCCGCCGCGCCGCCGAATGGGAGGAGGTTTTATCGCTCGCCACGCGCCAAATCGCCACACTTTGTTAATGCGCGATTTTCAGTTAACGTTTTGAGAACTGGGCTCGTAGAGTTAAAACTGGAAGCGCGGCTTAAAATTAACTCAAGAAGAAATCATGGCGGGCGTACGGGTTTTGCCGTACCAGGGCGGCCGGAATGTACGTGCAGTGTCCGCGGGGATCTGGTAACAAAATTATCTCCACTCGGCTTGCGGCGGATCCAGAGCGAATTGGAAACGAAGAGCTTGCCCCCACTGCCCGATCTGGATCAAGGTGAAGAATTCTATATATGCAGCAACTGTGACGGTGTCTTTAGATAGATGGCGCGGCGGCAGGATAGAAATGCTTGGCTTGCACCATGGCGACGGTTGGGTGCCGGCCGACCAGCCCAGCAATGGTAATTTGACCTCCGCCGATTTTTTTATTGATGATCGCGTTCGCCGCGTCAATCAGCGCGCAGGCGATCGGCCAGGCGGCTGAAGCGGCGGCGCTCGTCCTCGTTGCGCACCGCCTGCGACAGCGCGCTGCGCGTGCCGACCAGTACGCAGACCCGCTCGGCCCGCGTGATCGCGGTGTAGATGAGATTGCGGCGCAGCATCAGGAAGTGACTCTGATGGATCGGGATCACCACCGCCGGATACTGGCTGCCCTGGCTCTTGTGAATCGAGATCGCGTAGGCGAGGCCCAGTTCGTCGAGGTCGGCCAGATCGTATTCGGCGGGGCCCTCGTCGAAATGCGCGCCGACCCGGCCGCGCGCCGCGTCGATTGAGATCACGCGGCCGATCGCGCCGTTGAAAATCAGTTTGTCGTAATTGTTGCGCAACTGGATTACGCGGTCGCCTTCGCGAAAACGCCGATCGCCGGCGCGCAGCTCGCGGCCGTGCGGATTGAGCAGCGCTTGCAGCTCGCGATTGAGCGCCTGCGTGCCGAGCGGCCCGCGGTTCATCGGCGTGAGCACCTGGATCTCGCGCGGGTCGGCGATACCGAAGCGGCCGACGAGCCGGTTCTGCACCAGCTCTTTAATCGTGCCGAGCACGTCGTCGGGCGACGCGCGCTCGAAGAAAAAGAAATCGCCCTCGGCCTCGTTGGGCGTCTCGGGCATCTCGCCGCGGTTGAGACGATGGGCGTTGGCGACGATCAGGCTCTCGCGCGCCTGGCGATAGACCTGCTCGAGCTGCACGACCGGCACCAGCCCGGACGCGATCACGTCCTTGAGCACGCTGCCCGGACCGACCGACGGCAACTGATCGCGATCGCCGACCAGCAGGATCGACGATCCCGGCGTGAGCGCGCGCAGCAGGCTCGCCGCCAGCTCGAGGTCCATCATTGAGGCTTCGTCGACGATCAGGAAGTTGGTGCGCAGCGGGAATTTTTCGGTGCGCAGGAATTCGCCGGTCTCGGGCGCGAATTCGAGCAGGCGATGAATAGTGCGGGCCTCGCGGCCGCAAGCCTCCGCCAGGCGGCGCGCCGCACGTCCGGTGGGCGCCGCCAGGGTCGGCTTCAGCCCGGCCGAATCGAGCGCCGCGATCAGCGAGCGCAGCAGCGTGGTCTTGCCGGTGCCGGGACCACCGGTGATCACCGCGACCTTGGCCTTGAGCGCGTATTCGAGCGCGCGCCGCTGCTCGGCCGAGAGCACGACACCGCCGGCCTGGCGCGCCGCTTCCATCGCGCGCGCGATCACCGCCGAGCCCATCGGGCGCCCGGCCACCAGCATCGCGATCCGCTCGGCGACCGTCACTTCGGCCTCGTGCAGCCGCGCCAGGTAGACCGCCGGATGGTCGTCGACGGTGTCGGCCACCAGGTCGCCGCTCTGTATCAGATCGCCCAGCGCCTCGCGCGCGAGCCCCGGCTCAAGCTCGAGGGCGCTCTGGAACTGATGCTCGAGATAGCCGAAGGGCGCGAAGACGTGCCCCTCGTCGGCCATCCGCTCGAGCACGAAGAGCATCGCGGCGCGCGCGCGCTGGATCGAGTTGCGCGGGACGCCGAGCTTCTCGGCGATCGCGTCGGCGGTGCGAAAGCCGATCCCGATAATGGTGCGCGCGAGAATGTAGGGATCGGCGCGAATTGTCGCCAGCGAGTCGCGGCCATAGACCTTGTGAATGCGGCGCGCGTGGGCCGCCGCGATCCCGTGGCCGCGCAGAAAGACCGTCACCTCGCGCAGGCCCGACGCGTCGCGCCAGGCCAGCGCGATCCGCTGCGCGACGGCCCGCGGCAGGCCGCGCACCTCGTGCAGGCGCTCGGGCGCCGTATCGAGCACCGCCGGCAGCTCCTCGCCAAAGCGCTCGACGATGCGCCGCGCGATCGCCGGTCCCACGCCCTTGATCTCGGAAGCGAGGTAGCGTTCGAGTGCGTTGACGCCGGCCGGCCGCACCGTCTCGAAATCCTCGACCCGGAATTGCTCGCCATACCGCGGATGCTTCTCGAAGCGTCCGCTCAGGCGCAGCCCCGCGCCAATCTCGACCGCGCCGAAGTTGCCGACCACCGTAATCCGGCCGCGCGCCCCCTGGTCGTCGGAGCGCTCGACCACCGCTACGACGTAGCCGCTGGCCTCGTTGACATAGAGCAACTGGTCGAGCGTGCCCTCAACCAGTTCGGTCGGATGTTCGGCGGCGGTCACAGGCGCTCAGGATGAAGGAAAAGCCGCGAATTTTGAATGGCCGGTGATCATTGCATGCGACTATTGGGGCGGAACTACATCAATACGTTTACTAATATAAGTCATGGGCGAAAGGGAAATCGATTTATGGTTCCCGTTTTGCGCCGCGTTCGCATAGTGCAAACAATCCTGAGCACCGTTGATAAAATTCCTGAGCAATTTAAGGGAGTTTGCGATGGCACATATCATGCTTATGTTCAAGCAACGAGCAAGGAGGCTCATCCGATGATTTACTCAACTACTTCGATCGTTCTGACTGCGATAGCTCTGGTCACCGCGCTGGCCGCGGCGGATTGGTACGTCTGGAGCCACACCTACGCCGCCGACATCAAGATGCCCCGTACACCGCGTCCGCTCAAGGCGATGGAGCTGCTCGACGGCATCCTGGGCCGCACGATCCGCACGACTGAAGAGGTTCTGCCGCGCAGTGCGGTCGAGCCGACCGTCGGACCGGCGGTGACGGTTGCGCAGGCGACCAACGAGGATCGCGACGGGCACGGCTTCAAGCAGGTTGCGTGATTGGTTATGCCCGCGCCCGATCACAAAATTCGTGAGATCAGTGCCAATTCCGGCTTAACCCGCGTCAGTGACGGTCCCGATGGTCTGGCGCTCGCCTGAGCGACCAGACCATCGCGGCACCTCCAACGGCGGCCCGATCAACTCTCCGCACCGGCCTTTCAACCTTCGTCACATCGTCTCGACTCGGCGGACCACCGCCCGATCGATCGAACTCAATCGCAACTCGCCCGCATCGGTACGTGCGACGCAAGCCCGCCTCGAGGGCGCGGTGCGTGAACCCGCCGGGCTTCACGAATTGGCGCAAGCCTCTAACGGATCAGGGCGCATTAATGCTAAAGACCAAGGGCAACGATGGGTGGTTTTAAGACGCGGCGCCAACGCGCGACCGATCGTCGATCACGCACAAGCAAAGGAGAGCGCTCCATGAGTTCCGCCAAAACCAAAGAGACCCGGGCCCCGCGACTCAACGAACTGTTCGATGATCTTTCCACGATGCTTAAGGATTTTATCCGCAAGCATCATGTGACCTATGAGGAATATCATCGCACGCTCGCCTTCCTGACCGAGGCCGGCGACAAGGGCGAGATCCCGTTGCTGCTTGACGTGTTTCTCGAAGTGACGGTGGACGACGTCGATCATAGTGGTCGTCCGGGCACCGCGACCACCGTCGAGGGGCCGTATTACGTCGCCGGGGCGCCGGAGCTCAAGTCGCCCTGCGTGCTGCCGCATCGCGCCAACGAACCGGGCGACGTGCTGATCTTCTCGGGCACCGTGCGCGGGACCGACGGCGCGGTGCTCGGCGGAGCGGTGGTCGACTTCTGGCAGGCGGACGCCGAGGGCCGCTATTCGCATTTTAACATCGCCACGGCCGAAGCGCCGTTCAATTTGCGCGCCAAGGTAGCCACCGACCATCACGGGCACTACGAGATGCAGACCTGGGTGCCGTCCGCCTACGAGATTCCCAAGGCGGGACCGACCGGGATGCTGATCAATGCGCTCGGCGGCCATCCGTGGCGACCGGCTCATCTGCACGTCCGGGTGACCCATCCGGGGTTTGCGCCGCTGACCACGCAGGTCTTTTTGAAAGACGATCCGTGGATCGATTCGGATGTGGTGGGCGCGGTCAAACAATCGCTGATTATGGGCATGACCCGGCATGACAGCGCAGCCGAGCTTGAAAAGCGCGGACTGAGCAAGCCGTTCTACACGCTCGATTACGATTTCGTGCTGCCGCACGAGATGGCCAAGGCCGCCTGAACGGCGGCGCGCGCGGCGGACGGTTAGCGCCAACGTCCGCCGCCCAGGCAGCCGCCACGGCCTTTTCGCGACGCTTCGGGCGTCCTGCACCAGCGCGACGGTTGGGGCGCCATCTCTCTATGCAATCGGATCGGCCACCCGAATCCATCTGGCCTTACATCAGGAAAACCCATCTAATGCGGATCGCGGATGCCGTGCCATCCGGTCGCCGCGCCGAACGGGCGTGCTGACCCGCATTCGGAAGAGCCCGCCTTGAAGCCCATCCGCCGATGAATGCCGCCGCTCCCACGTTGAGTCTTTCAGTCCTCGTGCCGGTCTACAACGAAGAGCACCTGGTGGCGGCTTCGCTGCGGCGGTTGCGTGTGCTCGAGAGCAGTCCCCATCTCGCGCGCATCGAAGTAATCGTGGTCGACGACGGCTCGCATGACGGTACGCCGGCCGCGCTCGAGGCGTTCCGCCGGGAGCAGGCCGGGCGCGACGCCGACGGTGGCGAGGCGAAGATGTCGTGGACCTTCCTGCGTCATCCGCGCAATGCCGGCAAGGGCAAAGCGATCGAGACCGCGCTGCGCGAGGCGACCGGCACGGTCAGCATCATCCACGACAGCGACCTGGAATATCAGCCGCGGGATATCCTGCGTATCGTCGAGATCTTCGCGACCGAGGAGGCCGACGCGGTATTCGGTTCGCGGTTCGCGGGCGGCTCCGTGCGGCGCGTCCTGATGTACCGGCATCAACTGGGCAACAAACTAATCACGTTTTTGTGCAATCTCGCCTCCAACGTCAACTTCACCGACGTCGAGACCTGCTACAAGGCCATCCGCACCGACCTGTTAAAATCGATTCCGCTTCAGAGCAACGATTTCCGCATCGAGATCGAATTAAGTATCAAGCTGGCGAAACGCGGCGCGCGGATTTTCGAGATCCCCATTAGCTACCGCGGCCGAACCTATGCCGAGGGCAAAAAGATCGGCTGGCGCGACGGGCTCGGCGCACTGGTGGCGATTTTCCGATTCGCCGCCAGCGACAACCTCTACCGGCTTGACCAATACGGCAGCCAGATCCTGGCGCGCCTGTCGCGAGCGCCGCGCTACAACCGCTGGATGGCGGAAGTGATTCGGCCGTTCTGCGGCCAGCGGGTGCTCGAGATCGGCAGCGGCGTCGGCAATCTCACGCGCCAGATGATCCCGCGCGAGCACTACGTCGCGAGCGATATAAATCCGCTTTACCTCGACAGTTTGCGCGCGCTGCGCGAGGACCATCCGTACCTCGACGTCTCGTACTGTGACGTGACCGAGGTCGCGACCTTTCCCGATGTCGATCGGGGTTTCGATACCGTCATCTGTCTCAACGTGGTCGAACACGTCGATGACGACCGGGCGGCGCTGCTCAATATCAAGGCGGCGCTGCGGCCGGGTGGGCGCGCGATCGTATTGGTACCGAACGGCCCCGGGATGTTCGGCACGCTCGACGAGGTGCTGGGCCATAAGCGCCGTTATACCGAAGCGTCGCTGACCGAACTGGGCCGCGCATGCGGGCTGCTCGTGGTCAAGGTGATACCCTTCAACCGCAGCGGCTGCTTCGCCTGGTGGCTCAACGGTAAATTACTCAAGCGGACCCATTTTGGGCGCTTCCAGGTGCAGATGCTCAATTGGCTGACGCCGCTGTTTCGCCGGCTCGAAGCGCATCTGCCAACGCCGCCATTGAGCCTGATCGCCTTGATGGAACGGCCCGCCATCGCGGCTGGCGCGCTCGGCGATCAGGCGCCGGGCGCCGCCGACGACACGGCCGCGAAGCCCCCGTCCGGCGCGCGCTGAAATTCCCTATTGACCCCCACGACCCGCGGTTCCTAAATTCGCGATCGCACCCGTATCCGCGCACGGCACGGTTAATTGCTACGCCGACCGCGCCGCGCGGACGCACCCGAAGGTTCGCCGGAGGGTTCCACATGACGGTCCGCCACATGAACGAGACCGGCATCATCCGGCATGGCCGTCTGAGCCATAATCGGCTAACTATGCGCGTGATGCTGGAAGACGGCTCGATGTGTTTCTTTACCGGGCGTGCCCGAGGGCGAGCGCTTCGCCGGCAGCTACGAGTGCCTGCAGGGCGGGGGCATTATCGAGCAGAGCGCCTTTCAGACCCGGTGCAGCTACTGAAGTGGCAACCAAGAGGCGGTGCTTGATGGGACGATTATCATTACGCATTCGATTAAGCGGATTGACGCTACTGGCGATGATCGCCGGCGCGGCGGGATGCGCTACCGGACCCGGCCGTGACGCCGGCGCCGCGGCTCCCGCGACCGCGGTCGCACCGCCGGCCGGCGCCCAGGCGAACACGCCCGGCGCCAACGGCGTGGTCGGCGTCTGGCAGGGGACGACGCTGGCGAGTTGCAACACCTCGTCGGCCAGCCGATGCAACGCGCAGCAGAACGTGACGCTCACGCTGATCCAGAGCGACACGGGGTTGGGCGGCTTTTACCGCTGCGCCTATATGACGCAGAATTGCTACAATATGAATGAGACCGGCAAGATCGTCCGGGCCACGCTCAGCGGCACGCAGATCACGATGCGCGTGCAGATGCCCGACGGCAGCTCGTGCGTGTTCACCGGACGCACGCCCAACGGCAACGTGACGGGCGGCTATACCTGCTACAACGGCGGCGCGATTCTCGAAGGCGGATCGTGGCGGGCGCATCGCCAGTATTGAGCCGGCGGACTATTTCGCGCGCGGCGGCGCATGGCGCGGCCCGCGAAGCGGAGCCAGCGCGCGCAGCTCCTCGAGGGTCGCCGCGGCGGCCGCGCGAATCGCGGCCGGATCGAAGCCGCGCGCGGCGGCGCGAACGAGCGCGTCGTCCAGGGTGCGATCATAATTGTTGCGATAGCGCGTGTTCAGTTGCTTCCACGGCACGCCGGTCAGCGCGCTGATCGCCTCCGCGGGCCGTCCGATTAGCCCGCGCACGATCATCACGGCGATCGCCGGATAGCCGAGATAGCCCTGCCAGAACGACGCGTTGTCGTTGGCCGAGACCTCGCGGCCGTCAGCCGAAATCGTCACTTCATAGCGCCTGGCGCCGTCGGACGAGGCGACCATGGCGCGCCCGGCGTCAACCATCTCGACCCGGCCGTCACCGACCGCGCCGAGCGCCTCGTAAACTTTGGCAATCGGCGGCATTTTCCACGGGACCACTGGCATAGGCGCTAGATGCGCGCTTTTGCCGCGCCGTGCAAGGCGCGCTTGACGATCGGTCCGCCGCGCACCTAAATTGCGCGCAGGCATTGAGGCGTCGCGCATGGCCAACGAACCCATCGGGAAACTCGACCACATCGGCATCGCCGTGAAGAGCCTCGCCGAGGCGCGCAAGTTCTTCGAGGGCGTGCTCGGCGCGCGCTTCCTTTACGAACATGAAAATCGCGCAGCCGGGTACCGGTTGATCGAGCTCGATCTGAATGGAACGACCTTTGAGCTGCTCGAACCGTTGGGCGAGAAGTCGTTTCTCCACGCGTTTCTGGAAAAGCGCGGCGAGGGGCTGCATCATCTGACGTTCGACGTACCCAATTCGAAAGAAAAAATTACCCAAATGAAGGCCGACGGCCTGCGCATGGTCGACGAGCGCGAGTTCGCGCCCGACTCGTACGAGGCGTTCATCTCGCCGCGCGCAAGTCACGGCGTCCTGATCCAGCTCGGCTCGGGCTACCCGACGCTGGCGCGATCGGCCGAATGGTTCAAGAAATAGCCCGTCAGCCCGTCATTTCTTCATCCCATAAGGCCCTGGGTGTAGCCGCCGTCGATCGTGATATTCGCGCCGTGGATAAAGGCGGCGCGGGCGGAGGCCAGAAAGAGCACCAGGTCGGCGACCTCGGTCGCCTTGCCGACGCGCCCGAGCGGCGTCATCTTGCGAAACGCTTCATCGGCCGCCGCCGCCGACGGCATCAGCCCGGTGCGCATCTTGAGCAGCCGTTCGGTCAGAATCGGTCCCGGATTTATCCCCACGACGCGCACGCCCAGCTTGCCGCCCTCGTCGGCCAGCGCCTTGGTGAAATGGTTGAGCGCGGCGTTGGCGGCGCCGCCGATCATGTAGCTGTGGCGCGGGTTGAGCGCCGCCGCACCGATAATATTGATGATCACGCCGCCGCCCTTGCGTTCCATTTGCGGCAGCACCTCGCGGGCCATCCGCACGTAGCCGAAAAACTTCAATTGCCAGTCGTCGAGCCATGCCTGATCGTCGAGCTTGAGGAACTCGCCGACCCGCGCACTGCCCGCGTTGTTGACCAGGATATCGACGCGATCGAACAGATCGACGCAGCGCGTGACGACCTGCCGGATCGCCGCGCCGTCGGTCAGGTCGGCGACGCAGGTCTCAAGCCGTCCGTGCACGGCCGCGCCGGCCGCGGCGACCACTTCATCGAGCGCCGCCTGGCCGCGCGCGCAGATCAGGACCGACGCACCCTCGGCAATCAGGCCGAGCGCGGTAGCGCGGCCGATACCCTTGCTGCCACCAGTAACGATTGCGACCTTGCCCGCCAGTCCAAGTTCCATGTGTTGCTCCACGATCGCCGAGATCGCCGACGCCGGGCGACTCGGCCGTTAGGCGGCGCGCCGCGTGGGCGCCGCGGTTCGCACGCTTATCCGTGCCCGTTGACGATCGTCGCGCCGAATCCGTAAAAACGCAACTGGCCGCGGCCGATCGCTTCGCGCGCGGGCCGCGCGGCGTACGCTCGGGGCTGACCGGGCGTGGCGCGCCCCCTACCCTGCATCGCCGGCATCTGGCACGATTGATCGTTAAATCACCAATGAACGAACTGATTGTACCGACCCTCACCGCCGCGCTCGCGCGGGCCCATGCGGCGGGCGAACTGAAGTCGCCGGCCGCCGCGGTCGCGATCGAAGCGCCCAAAGACCCCGCGCACGGCGACGCCGCGAGCAACCTCGCGCTGGTGCTCGCACGCGCCGAGGGCCAACCGCCCAGGGCAATCGCGGAAATCATCACGCGCCACATGCAATTGCCGCCGGAGATCGTCGAGGTGACGGTTGCCGGTCCGGGCTTCATAAATTTTCGCATGGCACCGGCCTACTGGCATGGCGAATTGCGCGGCGCGGCGGCGCGCGGCGCGGCCTTTATGCGCCCGCAAATCGGCCACGGGCGGCGCGTGCAGGTCGAATTTCTTTCCGCTAATCCGACCGGACCGCTGACCGTCGGCCACGGCCGCAACGCGGTGCTCGGCGACACGCTCGCGCGCCTGTTCGAGGCGACCGGCTTTGCCGTCACGCGCGAATACTATTTCAACGACGGCGGGCGCCAGATGAAGCTGCTCGGCGAGTCGGTGCGCGTGCGCTATCTGAACGAACTTGGCCGCGGCGCCGAACTGCCGGAGGACGGCTACCAGGGCGAATATATCCGCGACATCGCGCGCAAGCTGGCCGAACAGCACGGCGCCGCGCTGGCCGAGCGGACCGATCTGGCGATTTTCATCCAGGCCGCCGTGAGCGAAATTTTCGCCGGCATCAACCAGACCTGCGCCACGCTCGCGATCAAGTTCGACGTCTTCACCAACGAACTCGACCTGATGCGCCCGCGCGACGGCGAGGCGGTAAGCCGCGTGGACGCTGTAATGGCCGCGCTGCGCGAGCGCGCGCTGGTGACCACGCGCGATGGCGCCGAATGGCTGGTCGGCGAAAAGCTCGGCCTGCCCAAGGACCAGGTGCTGATCCGATCGACCGGCGAGCCGACCTACCGCACGCCGGATATCGCCTATCACGTCGACAAGCTTGAGCGGGGCTTCGATCTGATTGTCGACGTGTTCGGCGCCGACCATATCGCCGAGCACGTCGGCGTGATCGCGGCGGTCAAGGCGCTGGGCCACGACACCGCGCCGATCCGCGCGATCATCTACCAGTTCGTCACGCTCACGCGCGCCGGCGAGAAGGTCAAGATGTCGACGCGCAAGGCCACCTACGTCACGCTCGACGAGCTGATCGAGGAGGTCGGCCGCGACGTCGTGCGCTTCTTTTTTCTGTTTCGCAAGCACGACAGCCACCTCGACTTCGACCTCGACCTGGCCAAGCGCCAGGCGCCCGAGAATCCGGTCTTTTACGTGCAGTACGCACACGCACGGCTGGCCAGCATCTTCCGCGAAGCGGCCAAGGCGGGCATCGCGCTTGCGGCCGACGGGGCGGCGATCGATCTGGCGCGGCTCGGCGCCGAAGAGCTCGAACTCGCCAAGCGCGCCGTCGCTCTGCCCGCGGTCGTCGCCGGTGCGGTCGAAGCGCTTGAGCCGCATCGGATTCCGTTCGCCCTGCTCGAACTCGCCGGCGAGTTCCATCGCTATTACAACAAGCCAGCCAACCGTATAATCAACCCCGACGATCCCGCGCTCAGCGTCGCGCGGCTGTTCCTGATGGGCGTGTTGCGCAACGCGCTGGCGGGTGCGATGGATCTGCTCGGAGTGAGCGCTCCGGATCGAATGTGAGGGTGAGGCGGCATGCGGTTTGAAATCAGATCGGGCGGCATAGCCGCAATCGTCTTCGCGATCGCCGCGCTGTCGGGCACGGTCTTCATGCTGGGCCTGCTGGCCGGCTACGACGTAGGCCGCGAGAGCCAGTCGAGCCAGGCGCAGGTCGCGACCGACTATCCGGTCGAGACGCCGCCGGAGAGCGCGGCGGCGCCGGTCGCGTCGGCCCCGCCCGCCGCCGTCAGCCGCGCGACGGCCCCCGTCATCGCCGCACCGTCCGCACCGGCGGTAGCCGCGGCCGGCGCGGCGCAGAAAATGCCCTCCACAATCGCCAAAATCGCGAAGCCGAGATATGCCAGGGCGCCCGCGCGCACGGCCGCGGCCACCTCGTCGACCGGTGGCGCGATTGCCGATGAAACGCCGCCGCGCGCCGGCGAAATGACTATTCCGCCTTCGGCCGCGGCGCCGCGCGGCAGCGCCGCATCGTCCGCCGACTATAACTCGGCCGACGATGCCGAAGCTCCGCCGCCCACCGTGCCAACCCCTCGTGCGAGTGTGCCGGTGATCGCCTCGGCCAGGCCCCCGGTGCATCGCCGTCCGTACAATATCCAGATCCAGGCGGTGATGGATCGCAACGGCGCCGAAGTCATGGTCGTGCGGTTACAGAATCTCGGCTACACGCCGCATATCGTGTCGACCCAGCTCTCGGGCCAGACCTGGTACAAGGTCGAGGTTGGTCCGTATGCGACGCAGCAAGCGGCGGCCGCCGCCCAGCAGCAATTGCGCGCCAAATACAACGGCACCTATGGCGGCACGAGCGCCGCGGCCGCCCCCGCCGATTGACAAAGCGCGGCGCGGCTGGCTTATTACTATGGCGATGAGCGATTACGTAAACCGGATGGGTTGGGCGAACTGGCGTTGGCGCCACGTGGCCTTGGCCTGCGCTCCGGTTTTGTAATCCACGACGAAACCGAATTTCCAGGGGCCGCGGGCATTACGTCCAGCGGCCCCTTTTTTATTTGGGCCGCGCGGCCGCGCCCGCTTAGATAACGACGCCGAGCCGGGAGGCTCATTGTGATGCTTACGCCTAGCGAACGCGACTTCGACGCGCTGGCGGACCGGGGCTTCAACCTGATCCCGGTGGGCCGCGAGATTGCCGCCGATCTCGAGACGCCGGTCTCGGCCTTTCTCAAGATCGCGCGTGGCGACTACTCATTTCTGCTCGAGAGCGTGCGCGGCGGCGAGAAATGGGGACGCTACACTTTTCTCGGCACCGAGCCGGCCCTGGTGGTGCGCGCGCGCGGCAATCGGATGGATCTGATCAGGCCGGGACGCGCAATCGAAGCGCGCCACGTCGACAACCCGTTTGAAGCGCTGCGTCATGAGGTTCAGCGCCTGCGCGCGCCGGAACTGCCCGAGATGCCGCGCTTTTTCGGCGGCGCGGTCGGCTTTCTGGCCTACGATATCGTGCGCTGCTTCGAGCCGCGGATTCCCGCCACGGCGCATGACGACCTCGGCGTGCCCGACCTCTGCATGATGTTCACCGATACGGTGCTGGTCTTCGACAACGTGCGCCAGACGCTCAAGATTATCGCGAGCGTGCCGCTCGAGGAGTTCGCTTCGACCCATACCGCCTACCTGAGCGCGCAGGCCAGGATCGACGAGACCATCGCGCGGCTGGCCCAGGCTGCGGTCGCGCCGCGCTTAGAGCCGCCCGCGCCCGACATCCGCGGTGAGCTCGAGATCACCTCGAACCAAAGCCGCGAAAGCTACATGGCGATGGTTGATGCGGCCAAGGAGTACATCGCGGCCGGCGACATTATCCAGGTCGTGCCGTCGCAGCGCTTCGAGGCGCCGCTCACCGTCCATCCGTTCAACCTTTATCGCAGCCTGCGCACGATCAATCCGTCGCCGTACATGTTTTACGTGCGCCTGGGCGATCTCACGCTGGTCGGCGCGTCGCCCGAAACGATGGTCCGGGCGGAGGGCCGCCAGATTACGCTACGCCCGATCGCCGGCACCCGTCCGCGCGGCGCCAGCGAAGCCGAGGATCAGGCGCTCGAGCGCGAGCTGCTGGCGGATCCCAAGGAGATCGCCGAGCACGTGATGCTGGTCGATCTCGGCCGCAACGACGTCGGCCGCGTGGCCAGGACCGGTTCGGTCAAGGTGACCGAGCTGATGGGCGTCGAGCGCTATTCGCACGTGATGCATATCGTTTCCAACGTGGTCGGCGAGCTGCGCGACGGATGCGACGCGTTCGACGCCTTTCGCGCCACCTTTCCGCAGGGCACGGTCTCGGGCGCGCCGAAAATCCGCGCGATGGAAATTATCGATGAACTGGAAACCGTGCGGCGCGGGGTTTACGCCGGCGCGGTCGGCTACTTCAGCTACACCGGCAACACCGACACCGCGATCGCGCTGCGCACGCTGCTGGTCAAGGGCGATCGGGTCTATATCCAGGCGGGCGGCGGCGTCGTCGCCGATTCCGATCCTGCCGCCGAGTTCCAGGAGTCGCTCAACAAGGCGCGCGCCATGATCCGCGCGCTCGGCGCCGCCCGCGAGTTCGAAGCGGCGGCGCGGAGATAGGCCCCGATGAAGCTCCTGATGATCGACAATTACGATTCATTTACCTACAATCTGGTGCAGTACATCGGCGAGCTCGGCGTCGACGCGATCGTCCGCCGCAACGACGCTATCGACGTGGCCGGTGCGCGCGCGCTCGAGCCCGACGCGATCGTCATCTCGCCCGGCCCCTGCACGCCCGCCGAGGCCGGCGTCTCGGTCGCGCTGCTGCGCGAGATGGCCGGCGCGGTGCCGATCCTGGGTGTTTGTCTGGGCCATCAATGTATCGGCGAGGCCTTCGGCGGCAAGGTCGTGCGCGCGGCGCGCCTGATGCACGGCAAGACCTCGCCGATTATCCACGACGGCAAATCGATCTTCGGCGGACTCGCCAATCCGTTCGCCGCGATGCGTTATCATTCGCTGCTGGTCGCGCCCGACTCGATCCCCGCATGCCTCGAAATCAGCGCGCGCACCGCCGAGGGCGAGATCATGGGACTGCGCCATCGCGAGCATCGGATCGAGGGCGTGCAGTTCCATCCGGAGTCGATCGGCACGCCCGCGGGCAAAGACCTGCTGCGCAACTTTCTCGCCGGAGTGGCCGCGTGATCAACCTGCGCGAAGCCTTCAGCGAGGTGCTCCGCGGCCGCTCGCTCAGCGCCGCCGAGGCCGAGCAGGTGGTCGGCGAAATCCTCGACGACGTGGTCCCCGACATCCTCGTCGCGGGCTTCCTGGTCGCGCTCAAAATCAAGGGCGAGTCGGCCGCCGAGCTGACCGGCGGCGCGCGCGCGATGCGCCGGCGGGCGCGTCCGCTCGATCTCAACGGCGGCCAGGTGCTCGATACCGCCGGCACCGGTGGCGACGGCGCCGGGACGTTCAATATCTCAACCGCCGCCGCCCTCGTCGCGGCGGCCGCCGGCGTGCCGGTCGCCAAGCACGGCAATCGCGCGGTCAGCGGACGGGTCGGCGCGGCCGACGTGCTCGAACGCTGCGGCGTCAAGCTCGAGCTCGAACCGGCGGGGCTCGCGCGCTGCCTCGCGGCGGCGCACTTCTGCTTCATCTTCGCGCCCCGCTATCATCCGGTGCTCGCGCGGCTGGCGGTGCTGCGCCGCACGCTTGGCGTGCGCACGGTTTTCAATCTGATCGCGCCACTGGCCAACCCGGCGCATCCGCGCCGCCAGTTGCTCGGTGTCGCCGAACCGCGCCTGCTGCGCCCGATGGCCGAGGCGCTCGCCGCACTCGGCGTCGACCATGCGATGGTCGTGCATGGGGGCGACGGGCTCGACGAAATTTCGCTCGGCGCACCGACCAGGGTGGTCGAAGTGGCGGGCGGCGAATTGCGCGAATACGAGATCACGCCCGAGGGCCTCGGCGTCGCCCCGGCGAGCCCCGCCACGTTCCTCGCCGCCGACGCCGACGAGGCCACCGCGATTCTCAGGCGGACCCTTGCCGGCGACCCGGGCCCGGCGCAAGATGTGCTCGCGCTCAACGCCGGCGCCGCAATCTACGTCGGCGGCGGCGCGGCGACGATTGCCGCTGGGGTCAACCTCGCGCGCGCAATCCTGATCGCCGGCCGCGCCGTCGCGACGCTCGAAACAATTTGCCGCGTGAGCAACGAAGGCGCCGCCGCGGCGGGCTGAATGCGGGATTAACCCATGGCCTCGATACTCGACCGGATATTCGCCGCCAAGCGCGAGGAAGTGCGCATCCAGCGTGGCCGCGTGACGCCGCGCGAAATTGCGGCGGCCGCCGTGCGCGCGCCCGCGCCGCGCCCCTTCGTCGCGGCGCTGCGGGCCCAGGCCCCGGCGATTATCGCCGAGGTCAAGCGCGCCTCGCCGAGCAAGGGCGATATTCTGCCCGGCCTCGACCCCGCACGCGTCGCCCGCGATTACGCGGCGGGCGGCGCCGCGGCGATTTCGGTGCTCACCGATAGCCACTTCAAGGGCTCGCTCGACGACCTGCGCGCGGTGCGCGCGGCGGTCGATTTGCCGCTGCTGCGCAAGGACTTCATTTTCGATCCCTATCAACTTTATGAAGCGCGCGCGGCCGGCGCCGACGCGATCCTGCTGATCGCCGCGATGCTCAAAGACGGCGAGATGCGCTCGCTCGCCGGACTCGCCCGCGAACTGCGGATGGCCGCGCTGATCGAGGTCCACGACGCCGCCGAACTGGAGCGCGCGTGCGCCGCCGGCGCGACACTGATCGGGATCAACAACCGCGACCTGCACACCTTCAAGACCGATATCGCGACCACCGAGGCGCTGCTCACCGGCTATCGCGACGACGCGCTGATCGTGACCGAGAGCGGCATCGCGACGCCGGCCGATATCCGCCGGCTCCATCGTGCCGGCGCGGGCGCGTTTCTGATCGGTGAAAGCCTGCTGCGCGGCGGCGCTCCGCGCGCCGCCCTGACGATTCTGGTCAACGCGCTCGGCGGTCCGTCCGCCCCCGGCGCGGCGTGAGCAGACGAGCCGGCAAGAGTATGCGCGTCAGATGAGCGTACGGATCAAAATCTGCGGCGTGACGCGGGTGGCGGACGCCGAACTCGCCGTGGCGCTGGGCGCCGAGATCGTCGGCCTCAATTTTTATCCGCCGAGTCCGCGGTTTCTGACGCTCGAGCGCGCGCGCGAGATTCGCCGGGCGATCGGCGCGCGCTGTCTCGTCGCCGGGGTCTTCGTCAACGCCGCACGCGGTCATATCGATGAGTTCCGCCGCGAACTCAATCTCGATCTGCTCCAGTTTCACGGCGACGAGGACGAAGACGCGCTCGCCGGATGGCCGGTGCCGGTCATCCGCGCGCTGCGCCTCAAGGCCGGCGCCGCGTATGCCTCGCTGCCGGCGAGTGCGGCCGATTATCTGCTGCTCGACACGTTCCATCCGGGGCTCTTCGGCGGCACTGGACAGGCGCGTCCGCTCGGCGGTCTCGACCGCCTCGACCTGGCGCGGGTCTTTCTTTCGGGCGGCCTCGACCCGGCCAACGTCGGCGCCGCCGCCGCGCTCGGCCCGTACGCGGTGGACGTCGCCAGCGGCGTCGAAGCCGCGCCAGGCATCAAGGATCCCGCGAAGTTAAGGAGCTTCATCGCGAATGCAAAATCTGCCCGATAGCCGCGGACGGTTCGGCGATTTCGGCGGCCGCTACGTCGCCGAAACCCTGATGCCCGCGTTATTCGAATTGGAAAAAGCCTACAAAGAGGCGCGCCGCGATCCGCGCTTTCGCGCCGACCTGAAACGCTACGCGGCCGAATACGTCGGCCGTCCGACGCCGCTGTTTCTCTGCGCCAACCTGACCGCACGATGCGCCGGGGCGAAGATTTATCTCAAGCGCGAGGACCTCTGCCACACCGGCGCGCATAAGGTCAACAACACGCTCGGCCAGGCGCTGCTCGCCGTGCGCATGGGCAAACCGCGCATCACGGCCGAGACCGGCGCGGGCCAGCACGGCGTCGCGACCGCCACCATGGCGGCGCTGTTCAAGCGCGAATGCGAAGTATTCATGGGCAGCGTCGACGTCGAGCGCCAGTCGCTCAACGTCTTTCGCATGAAGCTGCTCGGCGCCAAAGTCACGCCCGTCGATGCCGGCAGCCGCAGCCTCAAGGACGCCCTCAACGAGGCCCTGCGCGACTGGATCGCGACCGTGCGTGACACCTATTACCTGATCGGCACGGCCGCCGGGCCGCATCCGTACCCGATGATCGTGCGCGACTTCCAGGCCGTCATCGGCCGCGAGACGCGCCGCCAGATCGTCGAGCACGAAGGGCGCCTGCCCGACGTCATCATCGCCTGCGTCAACGGCGGCTCCAACGCCATCGGCATCTTCTATCCGTTTATCAAGGACCTGGCCGTGCGCCTGGTCGGCGTCGAAGCGGCTGGCCTCGGGATCAGCGGACCGATGCACGCGGCGACCCTGACCGCCGGCCAGGTCGGCGTGCTGCACGGCAATCGCACTTACCTGCTGCAGGACGAGATGGGCCAGGTCCGCGAGACCCATTCGATCGCCGCCGGCCTCGACTACCCCGGCGTCGGCCCCGAGCATGCGTGGCTCAAGGACAGCGGGCGCGCCAGCTACGCCGCGGTGACCGACGCCGAGGCGCTCGAGGCGCTGAAGCTGCTCTCGGAATGCGAAGGGATCATTCCGGCGCTCGAGAGCTCGCACGCGGTGGCCTATGCGCTGAAGCTCGCGCCGACGCTGCCGCGCGACCAGGTAATCGTGGTCAATCTGTCGGGCCGCGGCGACAAGGATATGCAGACCGTCGCCCAGGCCTTCGGCGTCACGCTCTAACTATTTCAATGACTAATTTAGTATTGTGTCCGGCAAATAATCTGGACGAGTGCTTCGCGGGAATCGGGATTCTTCGCTGCGCTCAGAATGACGGAATGATCATTTTTGTTGTCATTCTGAGCGCAGGCTGCCGAGGCGAAGAATCCCCTGCGGATATTATCTTTAACAGACTTATCAATTGGACATGCCACCAGCTCAATGACTAATCGATCGAATACCCATAGCGGCCGCATCGGCGCGAAATTCCGCGCGCTTGCCGCGCGCCACGAACCGGCGCTGATTCCGTATATCGTCGCCGGCGACCCCGACCTCGAGCATACCCGCCGCCTGGTCCTTGAACTCGAGGCGCGCGGCGCCGACCTGATCGAGCTGGGCGTGCCGTTTTCCGATCCGATGGCCGACGGACCCGCCAATCAGCGCGCCGCCGCGCGCGGCCTGGCCGCCGGCGCGACGATCCCGGCGATCCTCGCGATGGTCACCGAGCTCAGGCGCACGACGCAGGTTCCGCTGATCCTCTTCGGCTACTTCAACCCGATCCTGCGCTACGGATGCGACCGGCTGTGCGCCGACGCCGCACGCGCCGGCCTTGACGGGATGCTGGTGGTCGATCTGCCGCCCGAGGAGGCGCGCGAACTGGCCCGTCCGGCCCGTGCCGCCGGGCTTGATATCATCTACCTGCTCGCACCGACCACGCCGCTTGAGCGCAGCCGCGCGATCGCGCGCTCGGCCAGCGGCTTTCTCTACTACGTCTCGGTGACCGGCGTGACCGGAGCGCGCACCCGGATCGCGACCGATCTGGCCGCGCGGCTGAGCGAACTCAGGACCGTGACCAAATTGCCGATCGGCGTCGGCTTCGGCATCTCGACGCCCGCGCAGGCGCGCGAGGTGGCCGCCTTCGCCGACGCGGTGGTGGTCGGCAGCGCGATATCGCAATTGATCGAAACCCACGCCGGCTCCGATCGGCTGGTCGAAGTGGTCGGGGATTTTGCCGCCGCGCTCAAAGCGGCGATGCGCACCGCGCGCGATGGCGGCGGCGCGGCCGCCTCGGCATAGTGGATGAGGCACGCAGGATGACGCAGGCGATTTACAGCACCCCTACGACCCCGGCGATACCGATCGCGCCGGCGGCGGTTTAGCACGCCGATGGCCTCGAATCGCGCACCCGCTACGCAGCCGGCGGCGACGGCTGCCGACGACATGTGGCTGAAATGCCCCGGATGCCGCGAGATCGCCTTTCGCAAGGAGGTCGAGCGCAACCTCAACGTCTGTCCGCGCTGCGGCCACCACCATCGCGTAACGGTCGAGCAGCGCCTGGCGATCACCGTCGATCGCGGCTCATGGCGTGAGCTGTTCGCCGACCTCGCGATCGGCGACCCGCTGGAATTCGTCGACAGCCGCCCCTATCCGGATCGCATGGCGCAGGCGCGCCGCGCGTCCGGCCGCCTCGATGCCGTACTGACGGGGACCGCGCGCATCGAAAAGCGCGAGACCGCGCTCGCCCTGATGGACTTCGGCTTCATGGGCGGCAGCATGGGCGTGGTGGTCGGCGAAAAGCTCGCGCGCCTGATGGATCATGCGCTGGCGCGGCGTATGCCGGTGATCGTCTTTGCCGCCTCGGGCGGTGCGCGGATGCAGGAGGGCGTGCTTTCGCTGATGCAGATGGCCAAGGTCTCGAGCGCCATCGCGCGGCTGCGCGACGCGCGCATCCCGTATATCTCGGTGCTCGGCGATCCGACCACCGGCGGCGTCGCCGCTTCGTTCGCGAGCCTCGGTGACGTCAATCTGGCCGAGCCGGGCGCGGCGATCGGCTTCGCCGGCCGCCGGGTCATCGAGCAGACCACCAATCAGCAGTTGCCGGCCGGCTTCCAGACGGCCGAGTTCCTGATGGCGCACGGGATGCTCGACGCGATCGTGCCGCGCCCGCAGATGCGCCATACGCTGGGCCATCTGTTAGCCATCCTGCGCCCGCCCGACGACCACGCCAGCGGGACCAAGGCGCCGCGCCGCCGCCCGCCACGACCGTCACGCTGAGGCTCGCCCCGCCGGCCGCTTGCGGCGGCGGTTTTGTGCCGGGGCAGACCTTTCTCCGCTTATGCGCACGGACTAAGATGCGCGCAGCTATGGAGCATCTCTCCACCACTCTCGACTGGCTCTATTCGCTCGAAGCGCGTGGCGAAATCTACAAGCTCGAGCGGATGGACCAGGCGCTCGCGCTGATCGGCGACCCGCACCTCGGTTTGCGCGCCGTCCATATCGCCGGCACCAAGGGCAAAGGCTCGGTGGCCGCGATGATCGACGCGGTGCTGCGCGCCGCGGGTTACCGCACGGGCCTCTATACCAAGCCGCATCTCGTCCATTTGACCGAACGCACCCGGATCGACGGCGCCGAGATACCGGCGGCGCTGATGCTCGACTACATCATGCGGCTGCGCGCGATCTACGAGCGCGCCGGACTCGGCCTGACCTTCTTCGAATTCACGGTCGCTCTGATGTTCCTGTACTTCGCCGAGGCGAAAGTCGACCTGGCGGTGATCGAGACGGGCCTTGGCGGCCGGCTGGATTCGACCAACGTGATCCATCCGCTGCTCAGCGTGATTACGCCGATCGGCTTCGACCACATGGACCGGCTCGGCTACACCATCGCCGCGATCGCCGGCGAAAAGGGCGGCATCATCAAGCAGGGCGTGCCGGTGGTAATCGGCGCGCGCGACCCCGAGGCGCGCCTCGTGCTCTCGTCGATCGCGAGCCAGCGCCAGAGTCCGGCCTTCATGATCGATCGCGAATTTTCGTATCGCTCGCAGGCCCCGGCGCATCGGCTCGACTATCGCGGCCTGGGCCTGAATCTTGCCGACGTCGACCTCGCCCTGGCGGGACCGTTCCAGCATGAGAATGCGGCGATCGCGATGGCGGCGATCGACGCGCTGCGGGCCAGCGGGTTGACGATTGATGAGGCGGCGATACGCCGCGGACTCGGCACCACGGTATGGCCGGGCCGTTTCGATATCGTCGCGCGCCAGCCGCTGACCATCCTGGATTGCGCGCATAATGAACTGGCGATCGAGGCGCTGCTCGAGACCATCGCCGTGGAACTCGGGCCGCAGGTCAAGCCGCGGCTGGTCTTCGGCTGTCTCGAGGACAAGCAATGGGCGCGGATGGCCGCGATGCTGGCGCCGCGGGTCAGCGACGTCACATTGACCCGCGCGACGCCCAAACGGCCGCTCGATCCGGAAAATCTCGCGGCGAGTTTTGCCGGCCGCGTGCCGGTGCGAATTATTCGCGATCCGTTCGAGGCGATCGGCCAAGTTATGGCGGAGAGCGCGGCGAATGATGTAGTGTTGGTCACCGGCTCGGTCTATCTGGTGGGGGAGATATATCTGTGGTTTCTGGCACGCGAAGGCCGCCGAGGACTATTCCCTGACGCCGCGGTTTAAATCATTTCTGGGCGGGCTGGCCGCCGCACCGCTGCTTGCGTTGCTGGCGCCTCATGCCGCGGGCGCGCAGCAGACCGGATTTTCCGCCGCCTACCAGGCCTCCCATCCGGGCGGTCCAATCGATATCACTGGCCGCAACTTCGTTTACGACTACAAGACCGACAGCTTCGTCGTTACCGGCGACGCGGTCGTGACGCAGGCCCGCACGGTCCTGACCGCCGACCGGATCCATCTGATGCGCCGGGAGCATAAGATGCACGCCACCGGCAACGTGCATCTGAACGATCCGTTTGGGCGAATCGTCGCGCGCGACGCGATCGTCAATTCCACCGATGAAACTGCCGCCCTGACCGACGCCACCGTTACCGACAGCGCCGAAACCTACCGGATCGAGGGCGGCCATATCTACAAGCTGCTCGGCCAGCGCTACAAGGTTCTGGACGGCTTCTTCACGACCTGCGGATGCGAACCCGGCACGCCCGACTGGGCGATCACCGCCGAGCAGATGGACGTGCATCTGGGCGACACGGGAACCGGGCACAACGCCCATTTCAATATCCTGGGCCACGCGGTCATCCCGATGCCCTACGTGGTCTTCCCGGCCGACACCCAGCGCCATTCAGGCTTTCTGTTCCCGCGCATCGGCGAATCGGGTCTGCGCGGATTCCAGATCGTGCAGCCCTATTACTACGCAATCAACAAGAGTTCGGACGCCACCGTGGCGGTCGATATGGAAACCTCCAAGCGGGTCGGGCTGCTCGGCGAATACCGCCTGCTCGCCGGGCCCGACGATTTCCTGGCGGTGGACGGCGCCTTTTACAATGAAGCCCTGCGCTCGGCCAGTAGCCGCGTGACCGACGTCATCGACAACCAGATTGCCGATCCGCATATCCCGGTCGATCGCTACGACATTATCGGGATGGCCCGTCAGCACATCACCGACGACCTGGTGGCCTACGGCGACGCGATGAGCGTGAGCGACAGCCTGACGCTGCGCGAGATGAACGTCTGGACGCTCTCGCGCACGATCGGCACCGGCATCATGTATCCCGACAGCATCCCGTCGTTTCGCAACGCGCAATCGGATTTTGGATTCCTCGACAGCTACGACGGCGGCTATGCGCAGCTCGGCGGTACGTGGAACCAGGACCTGATTCAGCCGCAGTCCTTCGCTCTGCAAACCTTGCCCGAATTACTGGTGAGCGGGCGCAAAGAGCTGTTCGGTGGCCTCGCCTATACCGACTATGATTTCTCCGGCACCGACTTCTGGCGTTCCGAAGGCCAGAGCGGTATGCGAATCGACCTGAATCCGACGGTGACCGTGCCCTGGCGCCTGAGCGACTATCTATACGGATACGGCACGCTTGGCCTGCGCGAGACGATGTACGACACCTCGGGCCATACAATCACAATCACGCCGGTCGGCTCGAATGGCCTTCAGTACAACAACGGCCTGTCGCTCGGACCGCTGGCCCACGGCGGATTGCAGACGCGCGAGATGATCTATGGGTCGGCCGGGATCGGCTCGGAGATCGAAAAGGTCTACGACCTCAACTGGAAGTCGATCGAAAAGATCAAACATACCATTGAGCCGTTCGTGACCTATGCTTACGTTCCGAACGTCAATCAGAACGATTTGCCGCTGTTCGATCAGACCGATCGGATGGACGCGCGCAGCCTGGTCACCTACGGCTTCACCTCGCGCATCTACGCCAAGTCCGCGGCGCAGCCCGCCGGCGGCCCCGAAGGCGACGGCACCGATACCGTGGAAAACACCGTGCTCGGCCCGTTCCGTGCCCACACCAACGGCACCACCGGCGAAATTGAGCAGTTGTTCCAGTTAACCGTGCAGCAGGCCTACGACATCGACCATGCGGTGGCTCGCGGCGCGACGCATTTTTCCGACGTCGACGTCCATGCGCTGGTCTATCCTACCCGCGTATGGTCGTTCGGATCGCAATTGGGCTTCGATCCGAGCGCCGACCAATTGCAGTACGCCAGTGCGTACATAGACTTCCAGCCCTGGTGGACGCGCAATCAGGCCAAGGTCTATACCGCTAAGGCCGAGGAAGGGTCCTTCATGCAGGTCAGCTACAACTACATCGCGCCCGGCCCCACCTTTACGCCCGGGGTCAACGCGAATTTCAGCCAGTTCCTGGTCTTGCGCGCGTATTATGATCTATTCGATCGGATGGGTGTATATTTCGCGCCGTCCTACGATTTCGCCGCGCACAAGGTCTTGTCGTCGGCCTACGGCGTGAGGCTGAAATCGCCATGCGACTGCTGGTCATTCGACATGGGTATCACCAAGACCTATAATCCGAGCGAAACTCAGTTCCAGTTTCAGCTCACGCTGGGCGGAGTCGGCTCGGTCGGCCAGAGTCCATTCGGGCGCAATCCGTTCCAGTCCCATACCAGTATTTTGCCTACCGCCAGTCCCACTACCGCCGGCGCCTACTGACGCGCGCCTGTTCGCCCTGGCGGCGATCGATGCGCCGCGCCCGCGTAACTATTTGGGTTGCGTGCCGACTAGAAGTAGAGCAGCAGAACGTCGGCGATCACCCACAGGATAATCGAGACCAGCAGCGGACGATCGCGGAGCACCAGCCGCGCCGGGTCGCCGCCTTCATCGCAGTCGTTGACCAGATGGAGGTAGCGCAGGATCCCGAAGGCGACGAACGGTACCGTCAAAAACAGATGCTGCGTGTGGAGTTTCAGGGCGACTTCGGGCGACGCCGTATAGATCATGTAGCCGACCAGCGTGGCGCCGGCGACGATCGAGATCATCTGATCGATCGAGCCAATACTGTATTCACCGAGCGCGCCGCGATGGCTGGTGGCGGATTCGCCGAGTGCGATCAGTTCGTGCCGGCGGCGCGCCAGCGACAGGAACAGCGCCAGGACAAACGTGATGAAGATGAGCCAGGGCGACACCGCCACGCCGATCGCCACGCCGCCCGCATACGCCCGCAGCACGAAGCCCACCGCGATTACGATGATGTCGACGATCACTACGTGCTTGGCGTAGTTGGAATAGAAAAACTGCATCGCGACATAGATTGCCGCGATTAACAGGAACTCCGCGCCGAGCGTCGCACTGAGGCCGAGTCCGGCCACGCCCAGGATCGCCGCGATCACCGTCGCCTCGCCCACGCTCAATTCGCCCGAGGCCAGCGGACGCTGGCACTTGTCCGGATGGAGCCGATCGGCTTCGCGGTCGCTGATGTCGTTGATGATGTAACCGGTGCTGGAGATCGCGCAGAAGGCGACGAACGCCACGCCCGCCAGGCTCACCTCGTGCGGGTCGAACAGGCGCTGGCCGAAAATCAGCGCGGCCAGCACCAGGCCGTTCTTGATCCACTGATAGGGGCGGGCCAGCGCGATTATCGCGTTGCGCCGACTCCGCTCCGTCATTACCACCGCCCTGCCCTCAACCAGGTCCATCGCAACTATTTTCCGCAGATAGGCGCGCGTGTAGCAAGAGCGCTTTTGGCATATCTGGCTGTATGGATGCGCGTCAGGCCGTCCGGTAGATGACAAGTCCGCATCGCGCGGCCGCAGGTAGCGCGGCGTGGACCGGTCAGCGAAGCGTATGCCTCGCCGTTGGGGCCGCGCCGCGCTTGCGACATAATTGTGCGAGAGGCTATAGGCTTAGGCGTGATTGGCGACCGGGATCGGCGCAATCGCCATAGGACGGCAGGCAATGGTGGATACTGGCAACGAGAAAACCGGCCCCTCGGCGACCATCGACATCGACGGTCTGCGCCGCTTTATCCGCGACGGCGGACTGGGCGACGCGGCCGAGATGCGCGTCGAGAATATTTCGTTCGGTCATTCCAATGAAGTTCACCTGATCCATTTCGACGGCAATTCGTGGGCCCTGCGCCGGCCGCCGCGCGGACCGCTGCTGCCGACCGCGCACGACGTCGTCCGCGAATACCGCGTGCTCAAGGCCCTGCAAAATACCCCCGTGCCGGTGCCGCGCGTGTATGCGTGCTGCGAAGATCCGGCCTATATCGGCGCGCCCTTCGTGCTGATGGAGTATATGCGCGGCCGGGTGATCCGTTCGGGCCTGATACCGTCGGGCGAAAAAAGCTTCGCCGAGACGGCGGCGCAGCGGCGCGCGATCAGCGAACGGATGGTCGACCTGCTGGTAACGCTGCAAGGCGTCGAATGGCGGGCCGCCGGACTCGAGGGTTTTGGCCGCCCCGACGGCTATATCGAACGCCAGGTGCGGCGCTGGAGCGACCAGCTCGAACGCACGATTCCGGCCACGCGCCCGCTGCCGGTGATGGGCAAAATCCAGGCATGGCTCAAGTCCCATCTGCCGCAAGCGCAGCCCGCGACGATCGTGCATGGCGACTACAAGCTCGACAACGTGATGTGGGATCCGGCGGGCGACGAGCCCCGGCCGATCGCACTCTTCGACTGGGAGATGTCGACGATTGGCGACCCGCTCGCCGACCTCGGCTGGATGGTCACCTACTGGAGCGACCCGGGCGACGACGAGACACGCCGCGAAGTGGTCTCGAGCATGGAAGCCGGTGGCGGCTACTACTCGCGCCAGGGGATGATTGATCTGTACGAGCGCAAGGCCGGCCGCACGATGCGCGATTTTGCCTTCTACGAAATCTTCTCGCTGTTCAAGCTAGCGATCATCGCCGAGGGCAGCTACGCGCGCTATCTGAGCGGGCAGGCCGACGATCCGATGTTCGCAACCTACGACAACCGCGTGCCACGGATGGCCGACGTTGCGTGGGCGCTCGCCCAGAAGTAACCCGCCGCACACCCAGGACATCTATAAACCGGCGGCTCGGCGGAATCACCAGCGGCCGGATGTGCCTTACCAATCGATCTCGCTCGAACTGCCATTTAACGCTTAGGTTCGGTCGGTGCTCCGGGTGCGGCTGCGCATGAGTCATGTGATGTGCAAATCCGCGCCTTTGCGTTCGATTCCGCACGCGATCACGATCGCGTCGCCGAGCAGCACGATCGACGCGACCATCGCGAGCGCCGTGCCGTAGCCGAGATGCTGCGCGATAAGCGCCTCGATGAATGCGGCGTTGGCCGCGAACAGCACGCCCAATTGATAGGCGAGGCCGGCGAACAGGCCGCGCACCTGCGGCGGCGACAGTTCGACCAGATGCGCCGGGATCGCACCCCATGCGCCCTGCACCATGAACTGCATCAGAAAGGCGCCGGCGGTCAGCCATACCAATGAGCGCGGATAGATCCAGAGCGGCACGATTAGCACGCCGCAAAGCACCGCCGCGGCCATCGCACGCCGCCGCCCGATCCGGTCGGAGAGGTAGCCGAAGGTCAGGCCGCCGAGCAGCGCGCCGATGTTATAGATGATCGCGATCGTGCCGACGGTGCGCGCGTCGAGCCCGCGCTGAAGCCTGAGGAACGTCGGATAGAGGTCCTGCGTGCCGTGCGACACCAGGTTCATCATCGTCATCAGCAGGACGAGGTACAGGAAGGTGCGGAGGTTGGCGCGAATCGTGCGGAAGATTGCGCCGCGCGGCGGGCGCATCAGCTCCCATGATTTCGATTCGGGCACCTTGGTGCGGATATAGAGCGTGAGCAGGGCCGGTGCGCCGCCGAGAAAGAACAGCGGACGCCATCCCCAGTGCGGAAAGACCAGGGCGAAGGCCGCCGCCGCCAGCAGGTAGCCGACCGCGTAGCCCTCCTGCAGGACGCCCGAGAGCAAGCCGCGCCAGCGCGCCGGCACCGCCTCCATCGCGATCGACGCGCCAACGCCCCATTCACCGCCCATCGCGATACCGAACAGCGCGCGCAGGACCAGGAACCATCGGTACGACGGCGCCAGCCCACTCAGCACCTCGAGGATCGAATAGAGCAGCACGTCGACCATCAGCGGCAGGCGACGGCCGTAGCGATCGGCGAACCAGCCGAAGATCAGCGCGCCGATCGGACGCATCGCGAGCGTGGCGGTGATGGTGAAGGCGACGTCGGCGATCGAGCGATGGAACTCGCGGGCCACCGCGGGCAGCACGAAGATCAGGACGAAGAAGTCGAACGCGTCGAGCGTCCAGCCAAGAAAGCTCGCCAGCAGCGTATGATACGCGTCGGAATTGGCGGACTGGCCCGCTTGCGGCGCGGTCGCGGATCCATCGTTGGTACCCATCGGTCGTCATCTAATATGCGATGCGCCGGCCCGTAGGAAGCGGCGCGCGCCGGATTCGTGGTGATCATCGGGCGGCAGGGAAATCAGCGAGCGTCGGCGGCACCGCGCATCTCAACCTCGATCAGTGCGAGCATCACCCTCCTGTGGTAAGGATCGAGGGACAGATCGTTCGCGGTCGCAATTGGTTCGGATGTCTATGAAAGTCGAAAGGCTCGACCAGCTAAAGACGATCGTCGACGCCGGCGCGGCGCTGAGCCATGACGATTGCGCCGCCCTGATCACCGAATTATGGCGGCTCAAGTCGGCGCTGGCCGGCAAGACGATCGAGGCCGACTATTTGCGCGCGTCGGTCGACGAGGGCAAGCGCGACCTGGAAGCCGCGACCGTCACCCATCAGGCTTTGCGGCGCGAATTCGAAGCACAGAAGGCGCTGCACGGCGTGTCCCATTGCGATCTGGAAAAGCGCTGGAGCAACTGCGCGATACGAATACGCCGGCGCGACGGCAAGATCTGAAGCGTCCGCTTTCTCCGGCGGTCGTGGGCCGGTGGAGATCGAGCATGTCGCGTGCCCCGCAGACCCTCGGCGAATCCATCGCGACCCTGATTCCCGCCCGGCTCGACCGCCTGCCGTGGAGCCGCTTCCATAAGCTGCTGGTGATGGGCCTGGGCATCACGTGGATCCTCGACGGCCTGGAGGTCACGCTGATGGGCGCGATCAGCGCGGTGCTCGAACGGCCCGACGTGATGCATTTCAGCGCGGCCGAGATCGGATTCATTGGCTCGTGCTACCTGGCCGGCGCGGTGATCGGATCGCTGATCTTCGGCCATCTGACGGATCGTTTCGGCCGGCGCCTGTTCTTTATGCTGAGCCTTTCGCTTTACCTGGGCGGCGTCGGCTTGAGCGCGCTGTCGTGGAATCTTGGGAGCTTCGCGCTATTTCGCTTTATCACCGGCGCGGGGATCGGCGGCGAGTATGCGGCGGTTAATTCGGCGATCGACGAATTGATTCCGGCGCGCCTGCGCGGCCGCGTCGGCCTGATCGTCAACGGCAGCTTCTGGCTCGGCGCAGCCGTCGGGGCGGCCTCGACGGTGATCATCCTGAACCCGCATTACATTCCGTATCCGATCGGATGGCGGGTCGGCTTCGGCAGCGGCGCGATCATCGGACTGGGCATCCTGTACCTGAGAAGGTTCCTGCCGGAGAGTCCGCGCTGGCTCGCGATGCACGGGCGGCTCGCCGAAGCTGAACGCACGACGAGCGAGATTGAACGGATCGTGGCGGCGGAAACCGGCACCGCTCTCGAAGCGCCGGCACCCGCGGAGTCATTGCGGTTCCGGCCGCGGCAGACCTTTGGTTTCACTGCGCTGATCCGGCCCCTGGTCACCACCTATCGATCGCGATCGATTCTCGGACTCACGCTGATGACCGCGCAGGCGTTTACCTACAACGCGATCTTCTTTACCTACGCGCTGGTCTTGAACCGGTTTTACGGCGTCCGTGCCGATCGCGCCGGGCTCTGGATGCTGCCGTTCGCGGCCGGCAATTTTCTGGGCCCGGTGATACTGGGGCATCTGTTCGATACGATCGGGCGCCGGCGGATGATCACGGCCACCTATACGATTTCGGCGCTAATCCTGACCGCCACCGGATGGCTATTTTGCCGCGGCGCGCTTTCGAGCCTCTCGCAAACCGCGCTGTGGACGCTGATGTTTTTCTTCGCGTCGCCGGCGGCCAGCTCAGCCTATCTGACCGTCAGCGAAATTTTCCCCATCGAGATTAGAGCGCTGGCAATCGCGATTTTCTACTCGGCCGGTACCGCCGCCGGCGGCATCGCCGCGCCATGGTTTTTCGGCAGGCTTATCGATACCGGGTCGCGCCGCGCCCTGCTCGACGGCTATCTCGTGGCGGCGGCCTTGATGATCGCGGCCGCGGTGGCCGAATTGGTGCTGGGCGTGGCGGCCGAACGAACCAGCCTGGAACGGATCGCCCCGCCGCTCTCGTCGCTCTGAACGGGTGGACGATCGCCGCCGGCGCAGGGTGTCGCCGCGGCTTGAGATCGGCGGCCGCCCGCGCGATAAACTAGGTCGTCGCCGCGCACGACGATCCGCAGGCCGGCGCGGGATCATGACGGCCCGCACGCCGATCGAAATTTGAGGACTAGACGATGTTCAACGGCAGCAAGGTGATCGACGCCGACGGCCATGTGATGGAGCCGAACGATCTCTACGACCGCTACCTCGAAGCGCGCTTCAAGCCCGACCTGGCCGAGCTCAAAGAGATGGCCGCGGGGCGGCCGTCGAAATTTTTCTTCGGTATGTTCCATCAATTGAACACCGGGCGGCCGCTCGGCGTGCCAAATCCGGAAAAGCCGCTGATGCGCACGGGCCGCAATCCGCGCGGCGACAAGCCCGACATGCGCGGCGGATCGGATCCGCATATCCGTATCAAGGACATGGACCGCGAGGGTATCGACGTAGCGGTGCTGTTCGCGACCGTGGTCTCGAGTTTCTGCGCGCTCAAGACGGTCGCGTTCGAGACCGCGATGATTCGCGCGTACCATCGATGGCTGGCCGATTACTGTTCGGTCTATCCGGATCGGCTCAAGGGCGTCGCGGTCGTGCCGATGCGGGATCCGGAGCGCGCCGCCGAGATGATCCGCCAGGTCGCGCGCGAGCCCTGGACGGTCGGCGTCTATCTGTCGGGCCACGTCGAGGATCGCCTGCTCGACCATCCGGCGTTCCATCCGATATGGCAGGCCTGCCAGGACACCGACCTGCCGGCCTGCCTCCATGGCGGCACCGCACGGCCGCCCTATGGGCTCGGCACCTTCGAGATGACCAACAACCTCTTCCTCCAGCATTCGGCGACCAATCCGTTCGAGATGATGCGTGCGGTGGGCGCGCTGATTGGCGGCGGCGTGATGGATATTTTCGAGCGGCTGCGCGTCGCGATTCTCGAAGCGGGCGTCGGCTGGCTGCCCTACTGGATGGAGCGGCTCGACGAGCATTACGAGCTGATGCCCGAGTACGTGCCGTTTCTGCGGCGCAAACCGTCGGAGGTGATCCGGTCGGAGAATTTCTTTATTTCGTGCGACCCCGACGAGGCGACGCTGCCGTTCGTCGCGAGCGTGGTCGGCCCGGAGCATATTCTGTATGCGTCCGACTATCCGCATTTCGACGGCCGCTTTCCCGACACGGTCAAGCTGACGGCGCGGCCCGAAGTCTTTCCGGCCGAGACGCAGCGCATGATTCTGTGGGATAATCCGCATCGCCTGTACCCGCGGATTACCTGACCGCGATCGCCGCGGCGATCATTGGGAGGGCGCGCGACCGGCGGCCAACTTGACTGTAATTCCGGGCAGAACCTATAGTGGCGTTGCGCGGTCCATTAAGCGCCTCAGGCAGTTCGCAGGCGCGGGAAAGCCCTGACTCATCAATCTAATTGCCGCTGCCAATTGCCGCTGATAGTGGCGTACGAGCAGGCCGTCGGAGCGGCCCGGACGGGCAATAAAAGTCGCCCGCAACCGATGACGAAAGGGCGGCGCGGGTGTATATAGGGCGCGGGTACACCTCGCGCGTAAAAAAATCGCGCGGGTGAATCGAAGCGTCGTGTCGCACGCGGCATCACGCGGGCGACGCGGGCGCGAATCGTGAATGTTCCGGACCACCAAACTCCGGCGGGAAATCGGCGCCACGCGGGCGTCGACCGAACGCGGAGACCAGGTGGTCCGCAGTTAGCCGACAGGTCAGAGGTGACGGCATGACCCAACTGGAAGCTGCACGCAAGGGCGTCATCACGCAGCAGATGATCGAAGTGGCCGAGGACGAGGGGCTTAGCCCCGAGCAGATCCGCGGCCTGGTGGCGACGGGCGAGGTGGTAATCCCGCACAACCTGCATCACGACTTTCGCGCGATCGGCATCGGCAAATCGCTGCGCACCAAGGTCAACGCGAATATCGGCGCGTCGAACTTCCATCAACTGGTCGAGGAAGAGGTCGAGAAGCTCTATACCTCGGTGCGCTACGGCGCGGACTCGGTGATGGACCTGTCGACCGGCACCGACCTTGACCGCATCCGGATGGAGATTCTGTCGCGCTGCCCGGTCATCCTGGGCACGGTACCGATCTACCAGGTGGCTTCGGAACGGTCGATTATGGAACTGGAACTGCCGGGCTTTCTCGATGTGATCGAGCGCCAGGCGCGCCAGGGCGTCGACTACATGACGCTGCATTGCGGGGTCACGCGCGAGAGTGTGCGCAAGCTGCGCGGCCACGACCGCATCGAGGGTATCGTGTCGCGCGGCGGCGCGCTGCTTGCGGGATGGATCGAGCGGACCGGCAACGAGAATCCGCTCTATGAGCATTTCGACCAGGTCTGCGCGATCCTGCGCGAGCACGACGTGA
>Ga0307372_10002078_pt1 | contig 33783 bp, 33 predicted proteins | sample OX1MG_FD_202533 | JGI IMG/M metagenome (GOLD analysis project Ga0307372, IMG submission 202533) | Soil microbial communities from Risofladan, Vaasa, Finland - OX-1 | ecosystem: Environmental > Terrestrial > Soil > Coastal area > Acid sulfate soil | place: Finland: Risofladan, Vaasa | collected... | reverse complement strand
TGCAAGGAGCCCTGGAGCGGGAGACGAGACTCGAACTCGCGACATCCAGCTTGGAAGGCTAGCGCTCTACCAACTGAGCTACTCCCGCTTGGCGCCCATGGTACCGGTCGGCTGACGAGAGGGACCGTCAGCCTGTAGCCTGCGCCCGCACCGGCTTGATCACGGAGGGCAACGGCCATGGCGACCACCTGGTCCCGGCGCGGCGTCCTTGCCGAGCGAGGCTGGGGGCTCGCCGTCAGCCTGCTGCTGATCCCCGCGATTCTCGGCACCAACCTCATCTACGACGGGCTCAACCATGGCCCGAATCGCGTCTTCCTCAGGACTCCGCTGGATGAGGCGCTGCCGGTCGTCCCGATCTTCGCCATCCCATACGTCTCGCTGATCCCGTACATCGGCGTCAGCCTCGTCGCATTCCTCTTCTTCCGCATCCGTGTCTATCGCTCGGCGGCAATCACCATGATCGTCGTCTGGTTCATCAGCTACGCCTTCTACTTCTTTCTGCAGTCGTACATCGCGCGCCCACCAGTCACGGGAACAGATCCGTTTTCCGGCATGATCCGGAGTGTCTACGCGAGCGACCAGCCGTTCAACGACTTTCCCAGCCTGCACACGTCGTTGTCGACGATCATCGCGATCCACTGGTGGCGCGCCGACCGGCGTGCCGGCATCGCTGCGGTCATCTGGACCGCGCTCATCGTCATGTCGACGGTTCTCATCAAGCAGCACTACCTCGCCGATGTCGCCGGCGGTCTCGTGCTCGCGGGCGTCACGTCCTGGGCGGTGATCCGGGCGACTCGCGCCTAGACCGCGCGGCTGCGCTACGATTCCCACGACCGATCAGCACGACATATGGAGGGCACGGATATGGCACCAGCGATTGCGCCGACCGCGCACCTGACCGACGTCGTGCCCGGCGGCTCCGCCGCCTGATCGTTCGGCTCCGCACCGCATGCTGGTGCGCGGCCGTCACCGGGGCTCCGGGCTCCCAGTCCAGTATGGAGTTCCCTCTTGTCTCACGATCTCCGCCGTCTCACCGCGCTTGGGTGGAACGGCACGCTCGAGTCGGCGTTCGCTGACGCCGCAACCCGCGACTGCCTCCGAGGCCTCGTTTCGCGCGTCGACGGACGTGTTGTCACGGTGGTTACCGGGGATGCAACGCTGCGCGTTCCGCTTGCGCCAACCCTCGCCGGCGCGCCCGACGATGGGGGAGTCACCACCGGCGATTGGCTGGTCATCGATGACGGCATCGCGGTGGCGCTGCTCCCCCGACGCAGCGTCATGATGCGACGCGCAGCGGGCATCGCCACGACCGGCCAGGCAGTTGCCGCCAACATCGACCTTGTCTTCATCACGGTCGCGCTCGGCGGCGCGATCAGGCTCCGCCGGATTGAACGCTCGCTGGCCATGGCGTGGTCGAGCGGAGCGACACCGGTGGTGCTGCTCACGAAGTCGGATCTGAGCGCCGACCTGACCACCGACCTTCGCGAGGCGCGATCGGTTGCCGCCGGCGCCGAGGTTGTCGCCGTCAACGCATCGGGTGAGGGTGTCGAGCACGTCCGCGTCCTCCTTCCGCGCGGCGCGGTTGCGGTGCTTGTCGGGCCGAGCGGGACCGGCAAGTCGACGCTCGTCAATCGCCTCGCGGGCGCCGCGGTGCTTGCGACGGGCGATGTGCGTGCTGACGGCAAGGGCCGGCACACGACAACGCGACGCGAGCTCATCGAGCTCCCCGGCGGTGGGTTGATCATCGACACGCCCGGCACACGCGAGCTCGGCCTCTGGGACGCCGGCGCGGGCATCGAGGAGGTATTCGGAGATCTCACCGACGTCGCCGCGAGCTGCCGCTTCCGCAACTGCAAACACGAGCGCGAGCCCGGATGCGCAGTGCGCGCTGCCGCGGCCGAGGATCCGAGCGTGCTGGCGCGGCTCGAATCGAAGCGCAAGCTTGAGCGCGAACAGGAGCGTCTCGACGCGGCGCGCGACCTTCGCGTCCTTGCCGAGCGGCGCCGCGAACTTCGCAAGCGCGCTCGAGCGATCAGACAGAACTCGTCGTAGCTCGTCGCGCGATTGCGGAGAACGCGGTCCCAGCTCGCCCGCGCGATGCAGGAGGCGGCCGGTCCGGGCTTAGACGGAGCTGGCCGCCGGGCTCGGGCGGCCGGGCATGCCGTCGCCGGGATGACCCGGGAAGCCGTGCGGCGTGAAGGTCATCGCCCCGAGCACCTGGATGCCGTCGGCGGTGATGTGTGTCAAGTCGGTCTCGATCCCCTGCGCGACGATGTAGATGCCGGCTTTGACCGACGCGCTGGTCGCTGTCGCATTGCGGATTCCCTGATAGGCGGTGGCGCTCGATGTCGTGACGTACTCGAGCTGACCGTCGCCTGTGACCAGCGTGATCGTGTTTCCGCTCACCGACTGGACGCGCCCCATCACGGTCGGGACGACGATCGTGATCTCGGTCGCGGCGACCGGCGATGTCGCGCTCTTCGACGTGCCGTGGGAGCCACGCACCTGCAGCACTTCACCGACCTTGATGGCGGCGAACGTCACCTGCTTGCCTTCACGCCTGTACTTCGTCGATGAGCTGGTCGTGACCGTGAGCGTGCCGCTGAACGTTCGCAGTGTCAGCGTACCGCCGCTGATCTTCGTCACCGTTCCCGTACCACCGCCGCAGAAGCCGGCGAATCCGCCCGCGCACGGGAACCCGAACCCTCCGCGCCCGAAGGACGGAGGGTGCAGCGACGGCGATCCACTCGGCGATGGGTTGCTCGCGGTCGTGTTCGCAAGGGTGATCGAGCTCGCGCGTGTCACGACGAAGCCGGCCGCGGCGCCGACGAGCGCGATGACAACCGCGACACCGAGGAGCCGGAGCCGTCCGCGTGAGCGGCGCGGGGGCATTTCCGGCGGAGCCGGCGGAGTCGGCGGAGTCTCCCAGGTGGGCGGATCAGGATTCATCGGACAGGGAATACCGTACCGCGGCCACCTGTCGAAAATGTTACGAACGCGCCAGATGGCTCAAACGTCAGGAACGGCCGCCGAAGCGCGTCTCCATCTCGCTGACCCACGCCGAGAGCGTGCTGCGGTCCCCGATTCGCGGGAAGAGCGGTTCGCCCGCATGGAGCGCCCGACCGGGAGCCAGCCGGGTCAACTCGCCGGCGGCGGTCCCGGGCCAGGCGATCTCCGCCGCGTCGAGCCCGAGGATCGCGACGAGGCGCTCGCACGCGAACGGCACGAACGGTGACGACACGATCGCCTCGATGCGCGCGACGTTGATCGCAGTGCGCAGGATGCAGGCGACGCGCGCGTTGTCGGTCTCGTGCCAGGGCGCGCAGCGGTCGAGGTACTGGTTGCCGAGCGTCCAGAGGCTCCGCAGCGCGAATGCCGCGGGCCGGAATCGGATCGCGTCCATCTCCTCGCCGTATGTGGCGAGCGCCGTGTCCAGAGCACCAGCCAGCTCGGCCTCCTCCGGCCCGGGCTCGCCGCCGGCCGGCACGACCATGCCGAAGAGCCTCTCGGTGAGCTTGAGGATGCGTTGCACGAAGTTGCCGAAGATACCGGCGAGATCCTTGTTCACCGTCAGCGCGAAGCCCTCCCACGTGAACTCGGCGTCATCCGACTCCGGCGCGGATGCGAGCAGTGCGTATCGCCAGTAGTCGGCGGGCACGACGTCGAGCGCCGTGTCCATGAAGATGCCGCGCTGCTGACTCGTCGAGAACTTGCCGCCGTAGTACGTCAGGTAGTTGAACCCTTTGACATAGTCGACGAGCTTCCAGGGCTCGCCCGTCCCCATGAGCGTGATCGGGAAGTTGATGGTGTGAAAGGGGATGTTGTCCTTGCCGAGAAACTCGGTGTGGCGAACATCGCGCGCGTCGAACCACCATGAGCGCCAGTCGCGCGAGCCGGGTTCGATGTCCGCCCACTCCTTGGTTGCGCCGATGTACTCGATCGGCGCGTCGAACCACACGTAGAAGACCTTGTTCTCGAAGCCCGGCCAGCCGACCGGGATGCCCCATTTGAGGTCGCGCGTGATGCTCCGGTCCTCGAGGCCGACGTTGAGCCAGTTGCGTGCGATCGACGAGACCAGGATCGGCCAGTCGTCATGCGAGTCGATCCACTCGCGAACGCGGTCCGCCATGAGCGACTGGCGGATGAAGAGATGTCGCGTGGCACGGACCTCGAGCCGCGTGCTCCCCGAAATTGCCGACCGTGCATTGATGAGATCCGATGGCTCGAGGAGGCGCGCGCAGTTCTCGCACTGGTCGCCGTTGGCACGCTCGTACCCGCAGTGCGGGCACGTGCCGATGATGTAGCGGTCCGGCAGGAAGCGCCCGTCGTCCAGCGAGTAGACCTGATCGGTGACGCGCTCCTCGACCATGCCATTCTCGCGAAGCTTCTCGGCCATGTGACGCGTCAGCTCGGCGTTCTGCGTGGAAGAGCTGCGGCCGAAGTGGTCGAACGAGAGCCCGTAGCGGCGTGCGAGGTCGGCCTGGATCTCGTGCTGCTCGGCGCAGTAGTCGGCCACACTCAGCCCCGCCGCAGCGGCGGCGAGCTCCGCCGGCGTGCCGTGCTCATCCGTTGCGCAGATGAAGAGGACGTCGTGACCGCGGAGGCGTTGATGTCGCGCGTAGACGTCCGCGGGCAGCATCGAACCCACCAGGTTGCCGAGGTGTTTGACGCCGTTGATGTACGGCAGGGCGCTCGTGATCAGATGCCGGGCCACCGGGGCATCGTACAAGGGCACCGACGACGCCCCCCCTCTCGGAGCGTCGCCGTGACAAACAGAGTATTCGCGATCGGGGCGTTTGCCACAATCGTCGGATGACGCGTTGCAACACCATCAACAGAGGTGGGCGCCTGTGACGACGCCGCCGGACTCGCGTCGCGGGTTGGGGAGGCGAGCGGCTGGTACGCTGCCCCGATGCCTGTGACGGACCCCCGGTGAAGGGGCTCATCCTCAGCGGCGGTAAGGGGACACGGCTCCGGCCCATCACCCACACCGGCGCCAAGCAGCTGATCCCGGTTGCGAACCGGCCCATCCTTTTCTACGCGATCGACGCGCTGACGAACGCCGGGATCCACGATATCGGCATCATCGTCGGCGACACCGCCGACGAGGTCCGCGCCGCCGTCGGCGACGGCTCGAAGTTCGACGCCCGGGTCACCTACATCCCGCAGGAAGCCCCGCTCGGCCTCGCGCACGCGGTCGGCATCGCGCGCGACTTTCTGGCAGGCGACAGCTTCGTGATGTATCTCGGTGACAACCTCATCGCTCAGGGCATCGGCTCGCTCGTCGAGGAGTTCGAACGCTCGAAGGCGGATACGATGATCCTGCTGGCGCGGGTTCCCAACCCGGAACGCTTCGGGGTCGCCGAGCTCGAGGACGGACGCGTGATCTCCCTCGTCGAGAAGCCCGCGGTGCCTCGCTCGGACCTGGCGCTGGTCGGCGTCTACCTGTTCTCGCCGATCATCTTCGAGGCCATTGACTCCATCGAACCGAGCTCACGGGGAGAGCTGGAGATCACCGACGCGATCCAGCGGCTCATCGACACGGGCAGGCGGGTGATGCCGCACCTCATCGAGGGGTGGTGGAAGGACACCGGTCGCCTCGACGACATCCTCGAGGCCAACCGGATGATCCTCGACACCATCGTGGCCCGCACCGACGGGACCGTCGGCGAGGACGTCCGTCTCCACGGCAAGGTGGTGATCGAGGCAGGAGCCACGCTGCGCAACTGTGTCGTCCGCGGCCCGGCGGTCATCGGCAGCGGAACGGTCGTCGACAACGCCTACATCGGGCCGTTCACCTCGATCTACTACGACTGCGTCGTGCGCAATGCCGAGATCGAGAACAGCATCGTGCTCGAGGGCACTCGCATCCACGACATCGCGGGCAAGATCGACGGGTCGCTCATCGGCAAGGAGTGCGAGGTCTGCAAGTCGCCGGCCCGACCCACCGCGGTGCGTCTCATGCTCGGCGACCACTCGCGCGTCGAACTCTGACGGTGCACCGCTGAACTACCTCGTGCTCGGCGGGTCCGGCCAGCTTGGCGGCGACCTGACCGACGCAGCCCGGCGGCGCGGGGACCGCGTGACCCCCCTGGGGCACGCGGCATGCGACATCACCGATGCCGTCGCGGTGCGCATGGCGATCGCGGCGAGCGCCGCCGAGGTGGTGATCAACGCCGCCGCGTGGACGCGCGTGGACGCCGCCGAAGACCACGAGGACCAAGCGGAGGCGGTGAACGCAACGGGCGCCGGGATCGTCGCCGGCGCATGCGCAGCCGCCGGCGTGCGCCTGTGCCACATCAGCACCGATTACGTGTTCGACGGGACCGCGACCGAGCCGATCGACGAGGACGCCGAGCCGAACCCGCGATCAGCCTACGGCCGCACGAAGCTCCACGGCGAGATGGCGGTTCGTGCCGCGTGTGCCGATCACCTCATCGTGCGCACCGGCTGGCTGTACGGACGCCAGGGACCCAACTTCGTCCTGACGATGCTCCGCCTGGCCGCGGAACGGCCGCAGGTCCGGGTGGTGAACGATCAGCGCGGCGCCCCCACGTGGAGCGGTCACCTCGCTCCAGCCGTCCTCCGGCTCACCGAGATCGCGTCACCAGGGACGTACCACCTCAGCAGCAGCGGCGTCGCGACGTGGCACGACCTCGCGCTGCGAGCCATCCACGCTCGCGGGCTGACGGCGCAGGTGGTCCCGATCACCACCGCTGACTACCCGACGCCCGCTTCGCGTCCGGCGTATTCGGTGCTGGACAACCGGCGCTGGCGTGAGCTGGGGGAACCGCCGCTGCCCGCGTGGGAGGAGGGCCTGACGGCCTACCTGCGCGAGCTCGACGCGGGGCGATGAATCAGTCGGAGTCCCTGGCGTGCTCCTGCGACCGCCGGTCCGCGGCCACGTAGATCAACCCGCCGAACAACCCCGCGTTCTTGAGGAAGTGGATGATCTGCGGGCGCCGCTCTTCAGGTTTCAGCTTCCAGAACGCGTGACCGACGTAGGAGTTGGTGATCAGCGTCAGCGCGAGGATGCGGGCGGAGAGCTTCGGGAAGATGCCGAGCGCGAACGTCGACCCGGCTGCAAGCATCGTGATGCCGTGCGCCTTGGCGAGCCTCGGATCCTCAGGCAGCATCGGCAATGCCGCCGACGCCTGCTTGGCGTATTGCTCGGCGTTGTTCACCATCCGGTATCCGGAGTACAGGAAGATCCCGGAGAGCAGGGATCGGGCGGCGGCTCGGGTCACGAATCCCATGACCCCGAGTCTAGGGCAGGCGGACGGAACGACCGGCTGTGTTGCATAGTTGGTCCATGACGGCCAGTCACCGCATGCGTGTGGTGTCGTCCTCGTTCACGAGCCGCGGCCATCGGCTCTCGTACACCGAGTACGGTGAGGGAAAGCGCTGGGTGCTGCTCATGCCCGGGCTGCTCATCCCGGTGCTGATGCAGGACCCCCTCGCCAGGGCGCTCGCGGCCGGCGGCGCGCACGTCCTGACGCTCGACCCGCTCGGGCACGGGAACTCCGATCGTCCCCGCGACAGCAAGGAGTACTCGATCCACTCGTTCGCAAAGGACGCGATCGCGCTGCTCGATCACCTTGACATCGACGAGGCGGTTGTCGGTGGGACGTCGCTCGGCGCCAATGTGACCCTTGAGATCGCGAATGTCGCGCCGCATCGGGTGCGCGGAATGATCGTCGAGATGCCGGTGCTCGAGAACGGCCTCGTCGCCTCGGTGCTCACCTTCGGACCGCTGCTCGTGGGCCTGCATTTCGGCGAGCAGGTGCTGCGCCCGGTCACCGCCGTGTTCCGCCGCCTCCCGCGATGGGCGCTGCCCTTCTGGGGAAACGTCCTCTTCGATGCGATCCGCCAGGAGCCCGGACCGAGCGCGGCGCTCCTTCGCGGCGTGTTCTTCAGCCACATCGCCCCCCAGAGCGCGCAACGCCGGGGGTTGCAGGCGCCCGCGCTGGTCGTCGGCCACCACATCGACCCCGTGCACCCGTTCTCGGACGCCGGCATGCTCATGGACGAGCTGCCGAACGCACGCCTCGTCGAGGCGGCGAACATCCTCGAGCTGCGGTTGTGGCCGCAGCGGCTCACCGCTGAGATCGGCGCGTTCGTCACCTCCTGCTGGTCGCCGCGTGCCATGGCGACATCCCGCCACCCGCGCCGTCGCACCGCCTGACGATCAGGCCGTACCCTGTGCGCGACATGTCCGAGATCGCTGCCCCACGCCCGCGCGTCCTCAGCGGCATCCAGCCCGACTTCGGCCTGCATCTCGGCACGTATCTGGGCGCGCTGCGCAACTGGGTGAGAGACCAGGACAGGTACGAGAACTACTTCTGCATCGTTGACCTCCACGCGCTGACGCAGCACCCGGACCCGGACGAGCTGCGCTCGCTGACGCTCGAGCTGGCGGCGATGTACGTGGCATGCGGTCTCGACCCCGCGCGCTGCGAGATCTTCGTCCAGTCGCATGTCCCGGCGCACACGCAGCTGTGCTGGATCCTCGAGACGCTGACGCCGATGGGCTGGCTCGACCGCATGACCCAGTTCAAGGCGCGCAGCCAGGCGCAGGGGCGTGAGCGCATCAACACGGGTGTCTTCACGTACCCCGTCCTGATGGCGGCCGACATCCTTCTTTACGACGCCGACTTCGTCCCGGTCGGCGAGGACCAGCGCCAGCACATCGAGCTCTGCCGCGACCTGGCCCAGCGCCTCAACTCGCAACGAGGCGACGTGCTCAAGGTGCCGGCGCCGCTCATCAGCACGGTCGGCGCGCGCGTGATGGGACTCGACACTCCCGACGAGAAGATGAGCAAGAGCATCGCGCGCGATCGCCCCGGCCACGCCGTGATGCTCCTCGACCCTCCTGACACGGTGCGCAGGAAGATCGCGCGGGCCACGACCGATGCCGAGCCCGCGGTGCACGACCCGGTCGGCCCCGGTGTGGCGAACCTGCTCGAGATCCACGCGGCGTTGACCGGGAGCAGCGCCGAGGCCGCGCTGCACGACTTCGAGGGCAAGACCTATGGAGTGCTCAAGGCTGCGGTCGCCGACGCGGTCATCGACGCGCTGGCCCCCATCCAGCACCGCTATGCGGAGCTGCGCGCGGACGAAGCAAACCTGCATCGCGTGCTCGCCGAGTCCGCGGCCCGGGTGCGCGTCGTTGCCGACGCGACCCTGCATCGCGTGCAGGAGGCCGTCGGCCTGCGCTGATCAGGCGGTCGCCGTCTCGATCTCCTCGAGCATGGCGTGGATCTCGGGCCGGGCGAAGTGCGCGCGCGCCGGCTCGAGCAGGTCGATGAGGCGGGCCGCCAGCCCTGCCTTGGCGTCCATGGGATGCAGCGACCCTTCCACGTATGCGGCGGTGACCTCGGCGCGCGTGTCGAAGGTGATGCGCCCGCCGTTCGCCTCGGAGCGCTCGACCACGAAGGGACCGCCGGCGATGCCGAAGACGAGCTTGTCGATCCAGTCGAGGATCGGGTTGAACGTCACCTCGCCGGGCGGACAGAACGCCCGCCGCACCTTGTCCATGATCTGGTCAGGAGTGTCGTGAACGAAGACCGCCGAGCCGGGATCGCTCTTGCTCATCTTCATCGCCGAGAAGACATCGCGAACCGAATCGGCGGGGACCGGCCAGACCGGCGGCCGGCGCAAACCGAGCAGGAGTGGATGATGCAGAGCGACGGGCTTCATCGGCGCGTCGTCGACGCCGCGGACCGCGTGCACGCGCATCTGCAGCGCGACGTCGCGGGCGATCACGTGCGCCTTGCGCTGATCGACACCTGCATGCGCGATCTGGACGCCGAGCGTGAAGATGTCCGCGGCCTGCATCGCCGGGTAGATGAGTTTCGCGAAGTCGATGCTCTCACCCTCCTGCCTGCCGAGGATGCTGATGCTCCGCTGCATGCGCGCAAGGGTGGTGTTCTTGCTGACCTCGATCACCGACGCCCAGTACGTGTCGTCATCGCGATAGAGGTCTGACGCGAGCACGAACGCCACAGCCGCTGGGTCGGCGTCGACGCAGAGGAGGGACGCTCGGAGCGCCTCGGTGAAGTACCCCGTTGCGATGCGCCGGATCAGGTCGCGATCGCCGCCGAGCTTGTCATTGATCCACGTGTGCCAGTCCGCGAGGAGGACGGAGCAGTGCACGCCGGCGGCGGTGAGATCACGGACCTTCGCCATGCTCATGAGCCCGGTGCCGAGATGGGCCTTGCCGGAGATCTCGAAGCCGATGTAGTGGCGGATCGGAATGCCCGCATCCATGAGCGGCGGCAACTCATCCGCGCCGAGCACCTCAGCGGTGTTGCGCTCGACAAGCGCCATACGTTCAGCGGTATTCACGGGCGCTGAGTGTGCCAGACCCGCTCGGGCGGGTGAGGGGTCAGTCGTCGTGCGTGTCGTCGTACGCGACGCGATGCGGCGCGACTTCGTCGAGAAGGTCGGCTTCCCAGTCGAGCAGCGCGTCGTGAAGACGCGCCGTGTTTCGTGCCTGCCAGAGCGCGGGTGGAGCGGGTACCGGAAGCACCCCTTCGAGTTCGGCGAGCTGGCGCCACATTGCTGCCGGCACCTGGCGATCGCGCTGCAGGTTGTGGTGCTCGACGCTGTCGAGCACGCGCTCGAGACGCTGCACGTGCTGAATGCGCAGCCGCCGCCGCGCCTTTTCGTCTTCGGCGCGGGCTTTCGCCGCGTCCATGTCGATGATTGCGCCTTTGAAGCTCATGTCGGTGGTCTCTCGAATCCTTCGCTGTAGAGGTTATCCAGGCTTACATAGAAGTAAACGGACCAGGGTTACGTTCGGATTACGGTCCGGGGGGCCTCAGGGTTCCGGATTCGACATTCCTTCGATCGATTCACCTTCGACGTGGCGGTTGCGCAACCCACCGTGCAGAACCGTCACACCGCCCGGTCCGATGACCTCCCACCGGCCGTCGCGCAGGACCGCCGCCGTGCGCTCGTCGATGCCGACCACCTTGGCGCTGTCGTCGAGGCCCTCCTGGGCCCACGTGACCCACGCATCTCCGAGGACGTCGAAGTGGGGCAGGATCGCGGTTCCGGGGATCAGGCCGAGGGCGTCCACCGAGCGCTCGTCGATCTCGCCGGGCCAGCTCGTCTGGACGAGGCACCACTGGCAGAGCGCCATCGCACCCGCCGATGAGCCCGCGAGCGCCGCCCCGGCGCGCCACGCGCCCGCGATCGCTTTCCAGACCCGGCTGGAGCGAAGGGTTTCGACGACGAACCCGGGATCGCCCCCGGCGATGTACACAAGGCCCGCGCCGGCGGCGTCTTCCGCCACCTGGGGCGAGTCGGCGTCCGCCTTGCTGCGGATGCGAAGCTCGCGGACCTCGAGGCCGATGCCCCGGAACCAGGCACGAGCGGATTCGACGGCTCCCGCCGCGTATTCCTGCGCAGCTGTGGCCACCACATAGGCTGGCCGGCCGGCGCACGCATCACGGAGGATTTCGTCCTGTCGCTCGTTGCCCGGGTGGAACTCGTCGCCTCCGACGAGGGCGAGAGGCCCGTATATCACTACAGGCAGTGTGTACCGTTTCGCCAAAAGAGGCGCCGCGAGTGCTTCCCCCTACACTCTCACCGCGCTCATGTTCGATCCCGAGAAGTACGCCTCAGCAACCGTCGTCTCGCGTCGTGACCCGGCCACTGATCTCTGGATCATCCGGATTCAAGCCGAGACCGAGGTGCCGTATCGCCCCGGTCAATACGTCACCGTGGGTCTCCAGGTGGACGGCAGGATCATCGAGCGACCCTATTCGATCTGCTCGTCACCGACCGAGGACGAGATCGAGCTCTTCATCGAGCGCGTGCCCAACGGTGAGCTCTCGGATCCGCTGTTCGCCCTCGGTGTCGGCGGTGAGCTCATCGTTCGCAAGCGAACCAAGGGCCTCTTCCTGCGTGAAGCGCCGATGCTCGACCAGCCGCATCTGTTCGTTGCCACGGTCACCGGGATCGCGCCGTTCGTCAGCCTCCTGAGAACACTGGCATCTCGCGCACGGGCCGGTGACTGGTCGCCCGTGCCGATCATCACCCTCCAGGGAGCCGCCAGGTCCGAAGAGCTCGGCTACGCCGACGAGCTGTCCGCGCTCGAGCGCGAGTTCGATTGGTTCACGTACATCCCGACGGTCAGCCGTCCCTGGGAGGACCCGGACTGGACGGGTGAGCGCGGCCGGGTCGAGGACGTCGTCCGCAAGCACGCCGATGCCGCTGGCATGCGGCCGGACAACGGCGGCGTGTTCCTCTGCGGTCATCCCGGGATGATCAGCGGCGCACGGGCGATCATGCGCCGCGCGGGTTTCGACGACAAAGCCATCCGTGAAGAGCAGTACTGGCCCGATTGATGCTCGCGTCCATCGACTGGGCGACCATCCACGACAAGGTCGGCTTCTTCATCGCGGTCGCTGCGGCCGTCGGCGCGATCGTGGCGCTGATATCGCTCGTGACCCCCTTCGTCGGGGTGGTGCTCAAGCTCTATCTCCGTCTGCTCCTGCTCGCCGTCGCGATCCAGATCGTCCTCGGCGCCGGGCTCTTCATCGGCGGTCACCGGCCGGTGCACGAGCTTCACTACCTGTACGCAGCCGGGGTCGCGGTGACGCTCGGCATCACGTTCGCGGTGAGCAGGCGCACCCCGTGGCCGGTCTCGAAACTCCCGCTCGTTGCCGGGGCGATCATCGCGACGGTGTTCGCGATCCTGGCGCTCGTCTCCGGCTGATTCGCGGGTTCAGCCCGGGGTCGCGGCCAGCCCCGGCAGCGGATCGAGATCGCGATCGGCCTGCACGACCTCGACGCTGAAGCGTGAGCGCATGCGGATCAGCCCGGCGAGAACCGGTGCCCCGAGCACGGTGACCGCGATCGCGTTGCCGGCGGCACGCACGCTGTCGTACACGAGCGAGGTCGCCATGTAGAAGCGGCCGAACCGGGCGATCGCGCCCGTGAAGGTGAGCCCTGGTTGCCAGCCAAAGCCGGGCGTCCCCCGGTAGAACGTTGTCCAGTCCCACACATCCAGCAGCGCACCGTAGGCGAAGCCGGTGATCGCGCCGACGCAGGCCAGGATCGCGACGTCCTTCCAGCTCACCGCCCCGGTACGCCGAAGGCCGGCGACTCCGGCCAGGAGGCCGACGAACCCGCACCCGATCATCTCGTAGGGCAGCCAGGGCCCGATCCCGCCGGTCGCCACCGCCGACGCAAGAAGCGCGACCGACCCGGCGAGGAACCCGTACGACGGCCCGTACACGTAGCCGGCGGCAAGGATGAGAAAGAAGATGGGACTGAACCCGCCGAGGCCGGTGACGAGCACGAGGCGCAGCGCCGCGTCGATGGAGGCGATGGCCGCGAGCAGTGCGAAGCGGCGCGCGTCGAGCTTGCGCGTGGACGCCTCCACGAACGCGAGCACCGCGACGACGCCGATGCTCAGCGCGACCGCCGCCGCGGCGGGTGGCGAATCCGATGCTGCGAATGGCCACAGGAAGAGTGCAAGACCGGCAACCGAGATGGCGGTGACTCTCATGCAACACCTGCGGCAACGAGCTCGCTCACGACACCGGCGCCGGCGCTGACGACGCGGTCAGCGACCGAGCGTGCAAGGTTCATGTCGTGTGTGGCCAGAACAATCGAGCATCCGGCGGCCCGCATGCGCAGGACGACGCGGCAGAGCGCATCGCGAGAGCCGTCATCCATGCCCCGGGTGGGCTCGTCGAGCAGCGCGATCTGCGGCGACCCGGCCAGCACGGCTGCGATCGCCGCACGCTGACGTTCGCCGCTGCTCAGATCGCGAGGATCGCGGTGAGCGATGTGAGTCAGGCCCAGCTCGTTGATGAGGCCGGCCGCGTCACGCGCCGACCGATCATCACGCCGCACCGTCCACGCGATCTCGGCAGCCACGCTGGCGCGATGGAGGAGCGCCATCGGGTTCTGGGGTAAGAACGCAACCCGCCCCGGCGCTCGCTGGACGGTCCCGGAGATCGGGGTGAGCAACCCGGCGAGCGTGCGCAGCAGCGTCGTCTTCCCGCCGCCGTTCGGCCCCACGAGCGCCACCACCTCACCGCGTCTGCCCTCGAGCGTCACCCCCTCGAGCACGGGAGTGTGCGCGGGGCCGGTCGCCAGGTGGTCGACTCGCCATGCAACCGTTCCTGTCGGCTGAGGGCGCGCGGTCACGACCGGCGGTCGGACGAGCGCTGCAGGCACGACGGCCGGCGCGTCCGTGCTCACCGTCCTGCCGCCGCCGATCGCGATGCGCCGTCCCGGCACCCTGGCGAGCTTCTCGAATCGATGCTCCGCGACCACGATGGCAGTGCCCTGCTTCGCGAGGTCGATGAGCGTCGCCACGAGCGCCGCCGCTCCCTGGTCGTCGAGCTGCGACAGCGGTTCATCGAGCACCACAAGGCGCGGGCGCATGGCGAGGACTCCCGCGATCGCGAGGCGCTGGCGCTCGCCTCCCGACAGAGTCGCCACGGCGCGGCCGCGGAGGTGCGCGATGCCGGCGACTTCGAGCGCCTCACCCACCCGGCGGTGCATCAGTGCGGGCGCAGCGCCGATGTTCTCGAGGCCGAACGCGACATCTCGTTCGACACTTGGGTAGACCGCCTGCAGCTCGGGGTCCTGGAAGACGAATCCGACCTCTGTGGCGAGCACCCGCGTGGGCGTGGTGACCACGTCGCGCCCGCACACCTCCGCGAAGCCTGACACGGTGCCGCCGTGGAAATGGGGGACGAGGCCGTTGAAGACGCGGAGGAGCGACGACTTGCCGCTGCCGGACGCACCGGCGACGAGCGTGATGCCGTCGGGCACGTCGAGATCGACACGATCGAGCGCAGGCTGACCGGCATTCGGATAGCGATACGTGAAGCGCCGCAGCGAGGCGACGGTCATCGCCGCCATACCAGCAGCGGCGCGGCAAGCGCGAGGCAGCTGACGACCCCGGCGATGCTCACCGGGGGGGCGGTCACGTCGGGGAACGGATACCAGTCGCTGATGACTCCGGAGATGCGCAGTGCCACGAAGAACGCCGCGGCCGCGACCGCCGACGCCGCCACGACGATGTCCGCGCGATGCCACACATCCGCCGTGTAGTGGGTTCGCGTCCCGGATCCATAGCCGCGAGCCTCCATTGCCTCGGCCAGCGTGATCGACCCCTCAAGCGCCGTCAGCACGACGGGCACAGCGAGATCCGGCCATTCGCGGACACGCCGCGAGCGCCAGCCACGCATGCGCTGCGCGTCGCGGATCTCCGTTGCGCTCCGGGCGATGCCTGGGATGAGGTTGAGCGCGGTACCGATCGCGGCGCCGGTGCGGGCGAGCGCGGCCGGCAGCGCATCGACGAGCGCGTGCGGCTCGAGGACCAGCGAGAGCGGCGCCGCCGCGAGCACCGCCGCCGCGATGCCGATCCCGGTGGAGAGGCCGAAGAAGGCAGCTTCCAAGGTGAGCCGACCACCGATCACCGGGATGCCCGCCGGCAGCACGAGGAAGGCATGGACCCCGGTGTGGCTTGCCAGTGTGGTGGTCGCGATGGCGATGGCTGCCGCGACGATGAGGGCGACGATCAGGCCCCGGACGGAGATGCCAGGGCGGCGGAGTGCGATCAGGATGTTGAGCGCGCAGAGCAGCACGAGCACGCGGTAGACCGGGTTTCCGGTCGCAAGCGCGATGGTCACGCCCGCCAGTGCCCACGCGCCAAGCGCTCTCGGATTCATTGCCGCCGCCGTCGCAGCCCCTGGATGCCGAGAAGCCCGATCAGCGCGGCGATGGCCAGGATCGCGATCACGAGTGCAGGGCTCAGTCCGCCGCCGGCACCAGTGGTGGAAGCGCCGAGTGTTGCGACAGGGGACGCTGCGGGCGACGACGCTCCGAGCACACCTGAGGCGCTTGCCGACCCAGGGCTTTGTGACGAAGCCGCTGTCGCACCTCCAGCGGGGTCCGGTGTCGCTGATCTGCCCGCCTGGGTTGGTCCAGGCGTCTGCGTTCCGGACGGAGGAGTCGTGCCAGGAGGCGTCGGCGAAGCACTGGCAGTCGGCTGCGGAGTCGGCGTTGGCGTCGGGGTGCTGCTTGGACAGACCCCCCTCGGCGCCACCGGCGGCGGATTCGCTCCGCCGAGTGGGTCATACCTGAAGCCGACGTAATCGCCATCGCTCAGGCTCGTCACCGATACGCCGTGCGCCGCGCTGGTCCATGTCCCGCTCGCGTCGGCGACGAAGAACACCCAGTACGAGCCGGATGACGGCAGGCACGCTGTGTACTGGGCCGGCACATTGTCGATCTGGCACACCGCTTCGCCGATACCGCCGTACAACTGCGTGGCGTACTCGAAGCCGCTGTCCTGCAGCACGGTGAGCGCCAGGATCGTTGTCGACGTGAAGCTGACGCATTGATGTTTCACCGTGGTGTCGTGCTCGATCACGATCCCAACGTGGTTCGCCGCAGCCGCCTCCGCGCAGAGCGGTGTGGCCGGTCCCGTGTGCGTGGCCGCGGATGCCGCGCCGAGCCCGATCGCGAGCAGCGGCACAACGACTGCGATGCGCAGAAGCCTTCGGACCATCGAGGTCCCTGCGCACAGGCGGGCTGATGACACCGTGCGCGCCGACCTCACGGAAGCGTCGCCCCGGCCTTGAAGCACGGCGCGGGCCCGCAGGTCAGGGGAAACGCGGCCCGTTCCAGCGCGGGCGGGACCTGGGCGGTGGTGAAGGGATCGGGGCCGGTGTCGCCGGGGAAGGTGTAGCCGCCGTTGCTGTCCTGGGTGGCGAGCAGGCTGCCGAGCGCGGTGTTGCCCCCCATGGCCCAGTTCGCGGCGACCGGGTTCCGGGCCGCGGCGATCAACGCCTGCAGCACCAGGGCGGTGGAATCGGGATCGGTCCCGGCTCCGGCCTGGTAGGGGAAGCCGCCGTCGCTGTCCTGCTGGGTGTGCAGCCAGGCGAGCGCGGTGGCGTTGCGCCCGCGCCTGCCGGTGGCGTTGAGCGCCATCAGCACCATGGCGGTGGAGTTGGTGTCGCTGGTGTCGAAGTTGGTGCCACCGTTGGGATCGTCCTTGATGAGCAGGAAGTCCCAGCCACCATCGCTGTCCTGGGCGGCGGCGAGGTGATGGATGGCGGCGCTGGGCACGGTCTGGCCGGCGGCGACCAGGGCCTGGACGGCGAGCGACTCGCTGAAGGCCTCGCCGTCACCGTAGACGCCGGTCTTGCCGTGGTAGAGGGCGTTGAGCGCGGTGATCAGATTGACGCCGCCGAAGGAGCTGGGGTTGCGATGGGCGGCGACCACCGCCTGGATGAGCCAGCCGCAGGGGCCGGCGGTGGCACAGGCGGCAGCCGCATGGGCGGCGAGATAGGTCATCACCGAGGGTCCCGAGCCGTGGCGGAGCACGGTGGGGTCGTAGCCGGCGGCGGCGGCGCCGATGGCGTACTGCGCGCTCACCGCAATGGTGCTCGACCCCTCCGGGATCGAGCCGTCCGTGCCCGACTGCTGCGTCTGCAGGTACGCGATCGCGTGAGCCCCCGCAGCCGCTTCAGACGCGAGAGTCACCTTGCCCCCGGCGGCGCTCGTCACCGGGAACGACTCCAGATCCAGCGCGGGCGGGACCTGGGCGGTGGTGAAGGGATCGGGGCCGGTGTCGCCGGGGAAGGTGTAGCCGCCGTTGCTGTCCTGGGTGGCGAGCAGGCTGCCGAGCGCGGTGTTGCCCCCCATGGCCCAGTTCGCGGCGACCGGGTTCCGGGCCGCGGCGATCAACGCCTGCAGCACCAGGGCGGTGGAATCGGGATCGGTCCCGGCTCCGGCCTGGTAGGGGAAGCCGCCGTCGCTGTCCTGCTGGGTGTGCAGCCAGGCGAGCGCGGTGGCGTTGCGCCCGCGCCTGCCGGTGGCGTTGAGCGCCATCAGCACCATGGCGGTGGAGTTGGTGTCGCTGGTGTCGAAGTTGGTGCCACCGTTGGGATCGTCCTTGATGAGCAGGAAGTCCCAGCCACCATCGCTGTCCTGGGCGGCGGCGAGGTGATGGATGGCGGCGCTGGGCACGGTCTGGCCGGCGGCGACCAGGGCCTGGACGGCGAGCGACTCGCTGAAGGCCTCGCCGTCACCGTAGACGCCGGTCTTGCCGTGGTAGAGGGCGTTGAGCGCGGTGATCAGATTGACGCCGCCGAAGGAGCTGGGGTTGCGATGGGCGGCGACCACCGCCTGGATGAGCCAGCCGCAGGGGCCGGCGGTGGCACAGGCGGCAGCCGCATGGGCGGCGAGATAGGTCATCACCGAGGGTCCCGAGCCGTGGCGGAGCACGGTGGGGTCGTAGCCGGCGGCGGCGGCGCCGATGGCGTACTGCGCGCTCACCGCAATGGTGCTCGACCCCTCCGGGATCGAGCCGTCCGTGCCCGACTGCTGCGTCTGCAGGTACGCGATCGCGTGCGATGCAGGGTCCACCTGCGCGACCGCTCGGCTGCTTCCGATCGATGCGGCAATTCCTGCCGCGCCCATACCTGCGGCGGTCGCGAGAGCGACCACTCTGCTGGTTCTGCCCATGTCGGTTCCCCACGCGGCGAGGGACTCCACCCTGCTGGAGTCGTCCTCGCCGCATGAGGCTTCCTCCCGTCTTGCGCGGGGATGGAGGTCGACACTTCGGGTCGGTCTCCTGACTTGCGGATCAACGCCGACGGCGGCCGCCTTCCCGGGATCGCTCCCGGTGGCACGATGGCCGCTGGCTCCCCGCTCACAGTTGCGCGACAGCGCCGGATTCCCACCGGCTTCCCGTCACCCGGAGCGTTATTCAGTTGTCGGCGTCGAGTATGCGCGCCGTCCGCCGGGATTCGTCAAGGGGGCTGTGGGTACACTGGACGCCATGCGCCAAGCCGGCTCACGCGCGGTCGCCGTCATCTCTGTGCACGCGTCGCCGCTGTCGGATCTGGGCAGCGGCGAGAACGGTGGGATGAACCTCGCCATCCGCCGTCTCTGCGAGGGACTGTCGCTTCGCGGCATCCCCACCGACGTGTTCGTGCGCCGGGATGGACCGGGTCCTGATGAGGAGCTCATCGCTCCGCTCAGCAGGCTCGTCCGGTTGCCGGTGGGTCCTCCGGTCTCCCTCCGCAAGGAGGAGGTGACCGAGCTCCTCGACGACTTCACCGCAGCGACCATCCGTCACGCCGCCTCCGAGCGTCGCTCGTACCGAGCCGTCCACGGCCACTACTGGCATGGCGGGCTGGTCGGTCGACAGCTTCGTGATGAGTGGGACGTCGCGTGGGTTCAGTCGTTCCACACGCTCGCGCTCACCAAGGCGCGAGCCGGTCTTCCGCTCGACGCGATCCGTGGCCAGGCAGAGGGTGAGCTCGCGGCCCAGGCCGACCGGCTCGTCGCGGGAAGCGTCGCGGAGGCCAAGGACCTCATCCGCCTCTACCACGCGTCCCGCGATCGGATCTGCGTCGCGCAGCCTGGGGTCGACCTCCGGCTCTTCACACCGCACGACGGCCCCGGCCTGCGCCGGCGCCTGGGACTGAACGCCACGGATCGCGTCGCGCTGTTCGCGGGCCGTCTCGAGCCTTTGAAGGGCGCGCAGATCCTTCTCGACGCCGCGGCCCGGCTCCGTAGCCGCGACGCGTTCGACGACCTCGCGGTCGTCATCGCCGGCGACGACAGCGGCGACGGCGCGCCGGACGACCGCGGCAGCGAGCGCCGCCGTCTCGAGCGCCATGCGGCACGGATCGGGCTTGAAGATCACGTTCGCTTCGTCGGCGCCGTCCGGCACGAGCAGCTTGCCGACTACTACGCGATGGCGGACGTCTGCGTCGTGCCGTCGCTCACCGAGAGCTTCGGTTTGGTCGCGCTCGAGGCGCAGGCGCTCGGCACTCCGGTCATCGCGGCCGCTGTCGGCGGTCTTCGTGAGATCGTCGAGGACGGCGTGACGGGCCTCCTCGTCGAGGGCCACGATCCGTCCGACTACGCGCTCGCCATGGCCGACGTGCTCGGGGATCCGGTACGCAAGGCGGAGATGGGTGACGAGGCACGCCGCCGAGCCGGCCGTTTCACATGGCAGCGTGCGGTCGACCGCCTCGCGGCGATCTACGACAGGCTCAGCGCGGAGGGACAGCCCTCAGGGAGCCCGTGTGGCTACGACGACGAGGATGCAGTCGCCCTCATGAGCGTCGCGGCCGGCTGACTCACTCGGCCGGTTGCGCGGCCCCGGCGGCTGCGTCGAGCTCGCGAGCCCGCTGCGCACGCAGCGTGCCGTCACGTCCTTCCCGGAGGATTCGCACCGCGGGACCGGGAAGCTCGCCGCCCTCGAGAGCGAGGTCGACCGCCATCACGACGGAGTCGTCGACGAGATGGCTCGGGTACAGGCACTCGGTGAACATCTCCGCCTCGTCGATGGTTCGCTCCGCCCACACCGCGGGCAGTGCGTCGAGATAGCGCTTGACGTAGGGGCGCAGCAGCTCCGGTTCGGGGCCGTGCGACATCATCCCGCCGACGCCGACGGAGCCGATGTAGAAACCGCGAAGGATCGCCGCCATGGACGCCACGGAGAGCTCACCGTCCGTCGCACCTTTCCAGGCCTTCGGCATGGGCTTCGTCGGGTCGGCGACGCGCTGCCAGGCCTCTTCCTTCGCGGCCGCCGTGGGGCGCGCCGCGAGGCAGGCCGTACCGCGCCGGCGTCCGATATCGGAGGGGTCGGCGGCCATCGTGGTGTGGATCAGCTCCACGTCCGCGTGACCTTCCTCGGCGAGCTGGCCCACGATCAACCAGCGCAGGTCGGTGTCGAGCGGCATGCCGGGGATGGCGTCGCCGCCGTTGAGCATCGCCGCAACCTTCTCCAGTGACGCCTCGGACGCCGCGGTCGCGATCAGGATCCTGGCCCAGATGAGCCGCAGGTCGGCAGCGAGGTCGGGGCTGTTGACCTGCTCGACGGCGACGAGGTGGAGGCGCTCCCGAGCGGCCCTCCTGTTCGCCGGATCGCCGTAGAGATCGATCGCGGCGCGCGCCTGGCTGGTCACGCGCTCGACGAGCAGCGCGTCCTTCTCCGTGGGCGCATGTCGCGCGACGAGTTCAACAAACTCACGAGCCGGCATCTCGGCGTCGCGCGTGAGGTCCCACAACGCCGCCCAGCAGAGCGCGCGCGACAGCGGGTCCGCAATACGCGACATGTCGGCTTTGAGCGTTGCCAGCGAATGATCGTCGAAGCGGAGCTTGGCGAAGGTGAGATCGCCGTCGTTGAGCAACACGAAGTCGCAGACGCGTTCACCGACCAGCTCGTTGATCGGTGTCAGCCCTCCGGTGAGATCCGTCTCGACCCGTCGACGCAGGCGGATGACGCCCTTGGCATCACGGTCGTACAGCCCGACACCGGCGCGATGCGCGCGCAGCGTGGGATGTGCCGGGATCGCCGACTGTTCGATCGCGAAGGAGGTGTACCGGCCGTTCGCCTCCGTGAGCCTGACATGGAATGTGTTGAGCCCCGTCGTCTGGAGCCAGTCCTGACCCCACCTCGTGAGGTCTCGGCCCGACGCGCGCCGCAGGCAGTCGAGGAATTCCTGCAGGTCGGCGTTGCCCCACCGGTATCGCTTGAAGTAGTCCTGAACACCGCGTTTGAACGCGTCATCGCCGACCCACGCGACGAGCTGGCGCATCACGGACGCGCCCTTGTGATACGTGATGCCGTCGAAGTTCTGCCGCACCGAGACGGTGTCGGGCACGTGGTCCGCGATGCGGTGCGTCGTCACGAGCTGATCCTGGCGCGCCGCAATGGATTTCACGCTGTTCGCAAAATCCACCCATGCGTTGGTGAACCGTGTCGATTTCTCGAGCGCAAGGTTCGCCATGTACGTCGCGAACGTCTCGTTGAGCCAGAGGTCCCCCCACCAGCGCATCGTCGTCACGTCGCCGAATCCGTGCACGTGTGCCATCTCGTGGAGGATGGTCTCGGCGCGACGCTGGAGCTGGGCCTCGCTGGCCTGCCCGCGATGGATGTACGCCTCGTTGAACGTCACGCACCCCGGGTTCTCCATCGCACCCATGTTGAATTCGGGCACGAAGAGCTGGTTGTACTCGTCGAACGGGTACGTGAGGCCGAAGTACATCTCGAAGAAATCGAGGCCGGCGGCCGTGATCTGGAAGATCTCGTCAGCCTGCAGGTCCATCCACGAGGCGAGGGACTCGCGGCACCAGAGCCCCATCGGGATGTCGCGGTGCTTGCGCTCCACGATGTGGTACTTGCCGGCGACCACCGCGATCAGGTAGGGCGGCAGCGGCGGCGTCGTCTTGAAGTGCCAGACCTTCGCATCGCCCCGGACCTCGGTGCGGGTGACCGACCCGTTGCCGCAGACCCGCCATTCCTTGGGCGCCGTGACGGTCATCGTCACCCCGGCCTTGAGGTCGGGCTGGTCGAAGCACGCCAGCACCTTGTGCGCATCGAACGGCTCGAAGTGGGTGTACACGTAGACCTCGCCGTCGACCGGGTCGCGCAGGCGATGGAGTCCCACGCCCGTGTGCTGGTACTCACACTGCGCGGTCACCGAGAGGCGGTTGGATCCGGCACGGAGACCCCGGAGCCAGAGCAGGGTGCCGTCGAACCCGTGCTGCGTCGCGGTGAGTCGCTTGCCGTTGAGCGTGCACTCGTCGATCGAGCGCGCTGCGATGTTGATGAAGGTCTCCGAGCCCTCGTGCGCGGCATCGAACACCACGGTGGTGGCGCTCAGGAACGTCTCGGCATCGGGGTTGTCGCTGAGCACGAGCGACACCTCATACGAGAGGTTGGAGAGCAGTGCGGCCCGGGCGCGGGCGTCCGTCTCGGTGAGATTGTCCTGGAGGGGCGCCTTGTCGAGAGTGGTCGCAGTCACCAGCCGAAGCGTACTAGAACGTGACGCCGTGCCCACGCGCATTCGCAGCTTTTCGAAAGCGCCGCCGCAGGGTTCATCGGCGCTGCCCCAGGACGGTCCCGGTGATGCGCCGCATCAGGAATCTGGGCGTGACCCTCGGGCCCTGAGCCATGGTCGCGTTGAGGATCCCGGGGACGCACACCGTGGAGCCGCGGTCGAACGCCTTCAGGGCCACGCTCACGCAGCGGTCGGGATCCATGATCATCGGAGCGGCGAGGCGCATGTGGTCCTGGGTCCCGGCGATCGAGTCGAACTCCGTCCGGACCGGACCGGGACAGAGCGCCATCACTCGGACCCCTGAGCCACGGACCTCCTCGGCAATCGCCTCGGTGAACGACAGGACGAACGCTTTCGTCGCCGCATAGGTGGCCATGTAGGGAATCGGCTGGAACGAGGACGTGCTCGCGAGGTTGATGATCCCTCCGGTCCCCGCCGCGATCAGCCCGGGGAGGACAGCGGCTGTGAGCTGCTGGACGGTCAGCACGTTCACCTCCACCTCAGATCGCTCGCGGGCAGCATCGAGGTCCGCCAGAGCGCCGCGGGTGGCGAACCCGGCGTTGTTCACGAGAATCCAGGGTGACCGCTGGCGGAGGAGGGACGCGATCGCCTTCCTGCCGGTCTGCGTGGCCAGGTCGGCAGGCACGACGTCCACGGTCACCGGGTGCGATGCGAGGATCTCCGCTTTCACGGCTTCGAGGCGATCGACGCGGCGGGCGACGATGGTGACGTCGTGACCGCGGGCCGCCAGGCGCCGCGCGAATTCGGCGCCGAGACCGGATGACGCCCCGGTGACCAGGGCCGGGATCGAGGGTGGCAGGGCTCTGGCGATGGGCTCACCTCCTGAGGGGAACGGCGGCGACACATTCAGCGTATGCGAGGGGACCACCTCGCCTGTCGAGGACCGTTTGTTACGATCGGCCGCGATGCTGTCGGACTACGCGCCGATCCTCTTCTTCTTCGGTATCTGCGCGGCGTTTGCTGTCTTTGCACAGCTGCTCAACGCGGTGCTCGGTCCGAAGCGACCGTCGCCAACCAAAGACCTCCCGTACGAGTCGGGGATGGTGCCGCGCGAGAGTGCGAGGCGGCGGTTCTCGGTCAGCTTCTACGTGACCGCCATGCTCTTCATCATCTTCGACGTTGAATCGATCTTCCTCTTCCCCTGGGCCACGATCGTCCGCCAGTTGAAGGTCTTCGGCATCGTCGAGATGGGCGTGTTCATCGCCACCCTGCTCGTCGGACTCCTCTATGTATGGCGCAAGGGAGCGCTGCGGTGGGACTGAGCAACGAGTTGAGTATTCCGAGCCCGGCATCCGGCCGGATGCTGCTCGCCGACGCGGATGCGGGCACCATCGTGCTGCCGCGCACCGGCGCAGCGGAGCGAACGGCCGTGCAGAGCGGCATCGTCACGACGACGTTCGGCAAGCTCATCCAGTGGGGGAGATACAGCTCCCTGTGGCCGGCGCTGTTCGGCCTCGCGTGCTGCGCGATCGAGATGATGAGCTCCACGGCCTCGCGCTACGACATGTCCCGCTTCGGCGCCGAGGTCTTCCGCGCGTCGCCGCGCCAGGCGGATCTGATGATCGTCGCCGGGCGCGTCTCGCAGAAGATGGCGCCGGTACTTCGCCACATCTATGACCAGATGCCGGAGCCCAAGTGGGTGATCAGCATGGGCGCTTGCGCATCGAGCGGTGGGATGTTCAACAACTACGCGATCGTTCAGGGCGTGGACAAGGTCGTGCCCGTCGACATCTACATCCCTGGTTGTCCGCCGCGGCCGGAGGGCTTGATCGACGCGGTCATGAAGTTGCAGAAGAAGATCGCCGGGGAACTCCCCGGCACGCTGCTCGGGTAACGCGATGACCGCCGTGGGATCGCCCATGAGCGGCGCACGTGCAGCGGACCTCCTCGAGCGGGAGCTTCCGGCTGCGGTGCGCCGGCGCGAGACAGGGTTTGGCGAGGAGACCGTCTGGGTTGGTCGCGAGGATCTCGTGGCGGCCTGCACGCTCCTCCGGGATCACCCCGACGCCGCCTACACGACGCCGATCCTCGTCACCGCGGTGGACTGGCCCGACCGCGAACCCGAACAACCGAGATTCGACGTCGTCTACATGCTGCGCTCGCTCGAGTACAACGACACATGCCGCCTCATCGTGCAGGTCACCGAGGACGACCCGAACGTTCCCAGCCTCGAACTCGTCTTCGCCGGGATGGACTGGCACGAGCGTGAGTGCTACGACCTCCTCGGCATCAACTTCACCGGCCACCACGATCTGAAGCGAATCCTGCTCCCGACGGACTGGGACGGTCATCCGCTGCGCAAGGACTACGCATCGTTCGGTGAGCCGATCGCATTCACGCACAACCTGGAGTGGGCACTCCCGGCGCAGGAGCGGCCGCGCGACATGCCGGGGGCATCGCGATGACTGCGCTGCCGCCGCCGGGCACGCCCACAGCGGACCTCGACCCGCTCTCCGAGCAGTACGAGGCGAGCCGCGAGCGGCTGGGCATCGAGCGCGGTCTCGACTCCATCGATCTCGTCGAGATCGGCGACAGCACGATGGAGTTGAACATGGGGCCGATGCACCCGTCGACCCACGGGGTGCTCCGCCTCGTGCTCAATCTCGATGGCGAGGTCGTGCGCGAATGCCGCCCCGACATCGGGTACCTGCACACCGGCTTCGAGAAGGACTTCGAGCGCCACACATATCAGCAGTGCATCCCCTACACGGACCGCATGGACTACCTCGCGCCACTCTTCAACAACCTCGGGTTCGCGCTTGCGGTGGAGCGCCTGCTCGGCATCGAGGTGCCGCCGCGCGGGCAGTACCTGCGCGTGATCATGTGCGAGCTCTGCAGGGTCGCGAGCCACCTGCTGTGGTACGGCACGGGCGGTCTCGATCTCGGCGCGACGTCGGCGTTCATGTACGCGTGGCGCGACCGAGAGAAGCTCCTCGACATCAACGAGCTCGTGAGCGGCGTGCGCATGCACACGTCGTTCATTCGGGTCGGCGGCCTCATGGCGGACGTTCCTGACGAGTTCTACGCGCTCGTTGGCGAGGTCATCAAGACATTCCCGAAGCTCATCGACGAGCACGAGCTGTTGATCACGCGCAACCCGATCTTCCGTCAGCGCACGATCGGGCTCGGCACGCTCAACGCCGCGGACGCGATGGCGTACGGCGCGACCGGTCCGGTGCTCCGAGGAAGTGGCGTCCCCTACGACCTGCGCAAGGCGGCGCCGTACAGCTCGTACGACCACTTCGACTTCGACGTTCCAGTCGGGCGCACCGGCGATGTGTACGACCGCTACCTGGTGCGCATGCAGGAGATGCGCGAGTCGCTGAAGATCATCGAGCAGGCCTTCGCGAATCTTCCCGATGGCCCGGTCAACACCAGCGACCGGCGCGTCGCGCTGCCGCCGCGCAACGAGCTGAACACGAGCATGGAGTCGCTGATCCATCACTTCAAGCTCGTCACCGAGGGCATGCGCGTCCCGGCCGGCCAGGTGTACCAGGCGGTCGAATCGCCGCGCGGCGAGCTCGGCTTCTACCTGGTGAGCGACGGCAGCACCCGGCCCTACCGGTGCAAGGTGCGGGCCCCTTCCTTCAGCAACCTCAGCGCGCTCCCGTACATGGTCCGCGGCGAGCTGATCGCCGACGTCGTCGCCGTCATCGGGTCCATCGACATCACCCTCGGAGACGTCGACCGATGACCCACCCCACGAAATCCGCACCCGCCAATCGCGATGTCGCGGGGTCCCCCTCGTGACGCTGCAGGCGGCGACGCGGACTGTGATCGAGCAGGCCCGCGACCGTTACCCGCGCCCGCGCAGCGCCATCCTTCCGGCGCTGTGGGCGGTGCAGCACGAGTTGGGGGAGATCACCCCTGAGGCGATGAGCGAGGTGGCCGGGATCCTGAAGGTCGCACCCAGCGAGGTCGAGGCGGTCTCGACCTTCTACTCCATGTACTTCCAGCACCCGCACGGACGCCACGAGGTCATCGTGTGCATCAACGTCTCCTGCGCGCTGCGCGGGGCCGACGAGATCGTGGATCACCTCGAGACCTCGCTTGGCTGCGCGTCCGGCGAGACCACCACCGACGGGGAGTTCACGTGGTCGAGCACGGTCGAGTGCCTCGGTGGGTGCGGCGGTGCGCCCACCATGCAGGTGGATCACCATTTCGTCGAGAACCTCACGCCTGATCGGGTGGACGCTGTGCTCGGCGGGCTGCGCGGTAGCGGCGGACCGTCGGGGGGTTCCTCACACAACGCGGGTCCTGTCGTCGCGGGGACCCCTCCCCGTCGCGCCCCTGGAGGCGCGCCGGCGCGTCCCCCCGCGGCGCCACCCGCTGCCGGTGTGGAACCGACGGTCGGGCCTTCCGAAGCTCCGCCGATCGTCGCGTCTCCCGATCAGGTGGGGTCGACGAAACGGGCTGCACGCCGGTCGGCACCTCTCGCGGGGGATGTTCCGCCTGCGGGCTCGGATTCGCCTGGCGGGGGGGCGCCGGATTCCTCGACTGAGGATGCTGTGCCGTTGACCTCGCCGAAGGAGCCGGATCCGGCGGCGACGACGGCGCCGCAGCCGAAGGCCCGGGGTCGACGGCCGAGCAAGGGCGCTCAGTAGGATGCAGCACCCAATGGCATGCGGATGCGCGGAGAGCGAGCGCTGATGGGCGAGTACAAGCTCCTGACCAAGGACTTCGGGGCCGACGCGCTCCAGACGCTGAAGGGATACGAGAAGACCGGCGGGTACCAGGGGCTCCGCGACGCGTTCAAGAAGTTCACCCCGGAGACGCTCGTGGCCGAGGTGAAGACCAGCAACATCCGTGGGCGGGGAGGGGCGGGTTTCCCGACCGGGATGAAGTGGTCGTTCCTCCCCAAGGACGTGTTCCCTCGCTACCTGTGCTGCAACGCCGACGAGTCCGAGCCCGGGTGCTTCAAGGACCGCTATCTCATCGACGAGAGCCCGCATCAACTCATCGAGGGGCTGTTGATCGCTTCGTACGCGCTGCAGGTGAACACGTCGTTCATCTACATACGCGGCGAGTATCACGATCAGCGACTCCTCCTCGAGCGCGCCGTCGAAGAGGCACGGGCCGCTGGCTACATCGGTACGAACATTCTCGGCAGCGGCTTCGACTGCGACGTCATCGTGCACGGCGGCGCCGGCGCGTACATCTGCGGAGAGGAGACTGCGCTCATCGAGTCGCTCGAAGGTCTCCGCGGACAGCCGCGGCTGAAGCCGCCGTTCCCGGCGATCAAGGGTCTGTACGGTCAGCCGACGGTCGTCAACAACGTCGAGACTCTGTGCAACATGCCGCACATCGTCACGCGCGGCGGTGAGTGGTTCAAGTCGCTCGGGACCGAGAAGAGCACCGGCACACGCGTGTTCTGCTGCAGCGGTCACATCAACCGACCCGGGAACTACGAGATGCTGCTCGGCACTCCCATCCGTGAGCTGCTCGAGGAGGAGTGCGGCGGCATGTGGAAGGGGCGCTCGCTCAAAGCGTTTCAACCAGGCGGGGGATCGATGCAGGTGCTCCTGCCGCAGCACCTCGACCTGCCGCTCGACATGAACGAGGTGCAGGCGGCGGGGTCGTCACTCGGCGCCGGCGCGATGATCTTCATGGACGAGACCACGTGCCTCGTGGACGTCTCGATGCGGCTCGTCGACTTCTACCGCCATGAATCGTGTGGCAAATGCGTGCCGTGCCGCGAGGGCACCTACTTCGAGTCGGAACTGATGCATCGCCTCGAGGCGGGGCTCGCCGCGCCGGCCGAGCTGGCCAGCCTCGCCGACATCTGCTCGAACATGGACGGCCGCTGCTTCTGCCCCCTCGGCGACACCGCAACGTGGTTCGTCATGTCCGCGTACAAGGCCTTCCGCGAAGAGTTCGAAGCGCACTGCGGTGCCGGTCGGTGCCCGGTGAGGGCGCGGGCTGCGGCGCTGGTGGCGTGACCACGGTGGCGGACACGGCGAGCACCGCGCCCGAGCAGCCGGACGACGGCCGCGTCGGTATCAGCATCGACGGCCGCGAAACCCGCGTGCCCAAAGGGACGTTGGTGCTCGATGCGGCGTCCGAGCTGGGCATCCACATCCCCATCTACTGCGCGCATCCGAAGATGGAACCGGTTGCGGTCTGTCGCATGTGCCTCGTCAACATCGAGAAGTTCCCCAAGCCGCAGCCGGCATGCGCGACCGTCGCCAACGAGGGAATGGTGGTGCGTACCAACCTTCCCGAGGTCACGAAGCTCCGTGAGGGGATGCTCGAGTTCCTGCTCCTCAACCATCCGCTGGACTGCCCTGTGTGCGATCGCGGTGGCGAGTGCGACCTCCAGGACTTCACATTTCGCTACGGACCGGGCATCTCGCGGTTTCCGATCACCGAGAAGGTGCACTTCAAGAAGGCAGTGCCGCTCTCGCAGCACATCGAGCTCGATCAGGAGCGCTGCATCCTCTGCTGGCGTTGCGTCCGCTACTACGACGAGATCACCGGCGAGAAGGAGATCGTGCTGCAGCAGCGCGGGGTCGACACGCTGATCTCGACCTTCAACGATCAGCAGCTGGAGTCCAAATTTCAAGGCAATCTTCCCGAGGTCTGCCCGGTCGGCGCCCTGACCCACCGTGAGTATCGCTTCGTCTCACGTCCGTGGGATCTGCAGCGCACCGCGAGCGTCTGTCCGGAGTGCTCGTACGGCTGCAACATCAACGTCGACAGCCGCGACTTCGAGGTGCGCCGCTTCGCGTCGCGTGACAACCCGCAGGTCGACGACATGTGGCTGTGCGACCGGGGTCGCTACAGCTTCCCGAAGTGGAACACCTCGGAGCGGATCCGCCGGCCGATCCTCACCACCGACAACGAGTCGCGCGACGTTTCGGTGCTCGAGGCCGTCAACCAGTCGGCGCGCAGGTTGCGCGAGATCGCCGACGAGTACGGAACGGAGTCGATCGGTGTGCTCGGCTCCGCGTCCAGCACCAACGAGGAGCTGTTCCTGCTCGAACGGCTCGCCCGGCAGGTGATCGGGACGCCCCACATCGACCATCAGCTCGAGTCATTCGACGATCTCTCCGCGAGCGAGCACGAACTCGGCATCGCGGAGATCGAGGACTGCGACGTCGTTGTGGTCCTCGGCGCCGAGCCCGAGGAGCAGGCTCCGGTGCTCACGCTCCGGCTGTACAAGGCGGAGCGGAAGCACGGTGCCAGGATCCTGCGGCTCGCGAGCGATGTGGCCGTTGCCGACGCCGTGGCGGCAGCGAAGGGCGGAACGCATGTCGGTCTCATCGCCGATGAGACGAATCGCGTGCATGCCGCGGCGGTCGCCGCCGGGCTCGGCACGGTGCGTCGACTCACGATCACCCGTGGCGTCAACGGGCGCGGCGCGAAGGATCTCGGGTTGTTGCCGAACTCAGGCCCGGGCTACGCAGCGGTGGCCAGGGCGGGCAAGAACGGCCGGCAGATCCTCGAAGGTCTCGCATCCGGCGAGATGCGCGGCCTGCTCATGCTTGGTCCGAACCCGGCGCTCGAGGCCGAGGCCGACCTGCTCGAGCGCGCGTTGCGCAAGGCGGCCTGTGTCATCGCCATCGACACCCGGCCCGGGATCGTGTCCCGTGCGGCGACGGTTGTCATCCCCGGGCACGCCATCTTCGAGAAGGCGGGCAGCATGACCAACGTCGAGGGCCGCGTGCAGCGGATCCGCACCGCACTGCCGCCCGCAAGCTCCACTCCTGTGGAGACGCGCATCCTCACCAGCATCGCGGCCGAGATGGGCGCGGAGGGATGGGGCAGGGGCGACCCGCTCGAGGTGAATCGCATGCTGCGCGGTGAGCTCGCCGCATATGCGTCTGCGGGAAACGGTGGACGGGCGCTCTTCGGCGCCGAGGTTGTGGCGTGATCGGGCCCGATGATCTCTGGTGGGTGCTGCTCATCAAGTGCGGGGTCCTGGTCGTCTTCCTCCTCACCGCATTCGCGTATCTGACGCTCGCTGAGCGCAAGATCTCGGCACGCATCCAGCTCCGGTACGGCCCGAACCGGGTCGGCCCGTTCGGCCTGCTGCAACCCGCGGCCGACGGGCTGAAGCTCTTCTTCAAGGAGAACGTCGCGCCAGCCGAGCGGGACAAGCTCCTCTACCTCGTCGGACCGAGCCTCGCGGGCGGTGCGGCGCTGCTTGCGTATGCGGTGATCCCGTGGGGGACCAACAACTGGTTCGGGCGCGAGTTCCACTGGGACATCGCCCACATCAATGTCGGGCTGCTGTTCATCCTCGGGATCACGTCGCTCGGGGTGTACTCGCTCTTCCTCGGTGGGTTTGCGTCGAACAGCAAGTACTCGCTGCTCGGTGGGCTGCGCTCCTCCGCGCAGCTCATCTCCTACGAGATGGCGGTGTCGTTCGCGCTGATCGGCGTGGTGATCCTGTCCGGCTCGCTGGATCTCGAGAACATCGTCGGGTCCCAGCACGGCCTCTGGTTCGTCGTGCTGCAGCCGCTCGCCTTCATCCTCTATTTCACGGCCGCGTTCGCGGAGACGAACCGGCTGCCGTTCGACCTGCCCGAAGCGGAGACCGAGCTGATCGCCGGCTATCACACCGAATACTCGGCGATGCGCTTCGGCCTGTACTTCCTCGGCGAGTACATCAACATGGTCACGGTCTGCTCGATCGCGACCGCGCTCTTCCTGGGGGGCTGGCTCCCGCTGCTTCCGTGGCATCCGTTCGACTGGATCCCCGGACCGATCTGGTTCCTGGGCAAGATGGGGGTGCTGCTCTTCGTGATGATCTGGGTGCGCTGGACGCTCCCCAGGCTGCGCTACGACAGGCTCATGAACTTCGGCTGGAAGGTGCTGCTCCCACTTGGGCTCATCAACATCGTTGTCACCGGCGCGATCGTCGCGCTTCGGGCGTGAGCGTGAAGGCGATGCGCTCGTGATCAAAGAACTCGTGCAGGGCTTGACGTTCACCCTGAAGAAGATGGGCACGAAACCGATCACTGTCCAGTACCCCGAGGAGCAGAAACCCGTTTCGCCACGCCATCGTGGCCGCCACATCCTGCACCGGTACGACAACGGGCTCGAGCGTTGCATCGGCTGCGAGCTCTGCGCGGCGGCGTGTCCCGTCGGGTGCATCTACGTCCTTGCGGCGGAGAACGACCCGTCGCACCCGGTCTCGCCCGGGGAACGCTACGCGGAGCGGTACGAGATCAACCTCATGCGCTGCATCTACTGCGGCTACTGCGCCGAGGCGTGTCCCACCGAGGCGATCACCCTTGGTCCGCGCTTCGAGCTGGCCGAGTACCGCCGCGAACGCACGGTCGTGACCAAGGCAGAGCTGCTCGAGTCGTGGCCGGGACTCGCGCGCCGTCCGGTGAGCTCAGTCGGTGCGGGCGCCGATCAGACCGGACGAGAGGAGATGCAACCGGGTGTGAGGCCGCGCGTCGCATGGGGCGCTGAGGAGCTGAAGCTGGACCACGAGACAGCACCGCTTCCGGGCGAGCTCGGCGTGCCGGTGGATGTGCCCACGGTCATCGAGCCCGGTGCGGGGAAGAAGCAGCAGCGATGACGGTCATCTTCGCGGTCGTCATCGCGCTCGCCGCCGTCAGCGCACTCGGCGTGGTGTTCTCGCGTCGAACGATCTACTCCGCCCTGAGCCTCGTCGTCACGGTGGCGATGCTCGCGGTGATCTTCCTGCTGCTCAACGCGCAGTTCCTCTTCGCGGCGCAACTCATCGTCTACGCCGGCGCGGTGATGGTGCTGTTCGTGTTCATCGTCGCGCTGCTCAGCCCCGAAGCCGAGGACCGTCCCATCCTCGACATTCGAGCGGTGATCGGCGGCCTGGGTGTCGTGGTGGTCACCGTCCTCGTCTTCATCGAGGCACGCAACGGGATCACGTACAGCACGCAGGGGTTCCACGCGATCGGGGTGGGCACCGCGAACGACCCGTACCACACGTTCTCGTTTCCGCCGAATGCGACGGACAATGCGGGCAACGTCCAGACCGTGGCGGGCCAGCTCTTCACGAACTACCTGCTGCCGTTCGAGATCACGTCGATGCTGCTGCTCGTGGCGGCGATCGGCGCCGTCTACCTGACGAGGCGCTCGAGCCCGTGATCGGCGAAGCGACGTGCTGAATCCGAACCTCTTCCCGTTCCTGCTCGGGCTGGCGGCGTTTCTCTTCACCGTCGGCGCCGCCGGGGTGCTGATCCGGCGCAACCCCATCGTCGTGTTCATGTGCATCGAGCTGATGCTCAACGCCGCGAATGTGGCGCTGGTCGCCTATGGGCGTTTCCTCAACAGCGAGGAGGGCCAGATCTTCGCGTTCATGGTCATCGTCGTCGCCGCGGCCGAGGTCGTGGTCGGGCTGGCGCTGATCACGCAGATCTTCCGCCTCGGCCGCGAGCTCGACGTCGATGACCTCAGCGAGATGAAAGAGTGAACGTCGGCACCGCGTCGACGCTCGTCGTCCTCGTCCTGCTGTTCCCGCTCATCGGATCCGCGCTCAACGGGTTCCTCGGGCCTGTGCTCGGCCGCCGGTTCGTCAACATCGTCGGGACGGTCTCGATCTTCGCCGCGTTCGTCACCGCGTGCTTCGTGCTCGCCAGTGTCATCGGCGCGCCGGCTGGGCATGCCTCGATCACCATACGGCTCTGGCAGTGGATCAACCTCGGGGGTGGGACGAACCTCTCCGTCGGGATGGACTTCACGCTCGATGCGCTGAGCGCGCTGATGCTGATGGTCATCACCGGCGTCGGATTCCTCATCCACGTCTACAGCGTCGGCTACATGGAGCACGACCCCGGCATCGCGCGGTTCTTCAGCTATATGAACTTCTTCATCTTCTCGATGTTGACGTTGGTGCTGGCCGCTGACCTCGTCATCCTCATCGTCGGCTGGGCGCTCGTGGCTCTCAGCAGCTACCTGCTCATCGGGTTCTGGCACGATCGCCCGA
>Ga0307372_10002075_pt1 | contig 33812 bp, 30 predicted proteins | sample OX1MG_FD_202533 | JGI IMG/M metagenome (GOLD analysis project Ga0307372, IMG submission 202533) | Soil microbial communities from Risofladan, Vaasa, Finland - OX-1 | ecosystem: Environmental > Terrestrial > Soil > Coastal area > Acid sulfate soil | place: Finland: Risofladan, Vaasa | collected... | reverse complement strand
CTTTTGCGAATTGGAGAAATAGCGATGAAGTTTCGGCGAGGGTTCCGTCTGTCGGCTGTTCTCATTTTGGCGTTGTGCGCCGCGGCGATCGCCGCCGGCGACGCGGAGCGCCCCAAGGTGTTCCAGGGATGGGGCAAACCGATCGACCCGGACGGCGACTGCGCCACCGAGCACCAGGCCGGCGCGATCGGCATGACGGTCGTCGGCCGCCACGATCTCAGCATCGAACTGCCGCAGCCGATGAACGCTCCGCGGGTGATGCAGGACATCGAGGGCGATTTCATCGCCATCGTGGAGGTGGACGGCGTTGGTCCCGCCACCGCGCCCTCGACCGTACCGACCCGCCGGCCCTATTTGGGCGCGGGGTTGTTGCTGTGGCAGGACGAGAAGAACTATGTGCGTCTGGAGCACGCGTCGGTCGATATCGATGGCCAAGTTTTCGATTACCTGGCTTTCGAGGAGCGCAAGAACGGGGCCCACAAGACGGTGTACAGCCAGTTCGGCCTGAAGCGCGACGCGCTCTGCTTGCGGTTGGAGCGGCGTAGCGGCAAGCTTTACGGGGCGGCCAGCTACGATGGGCAACAATGGTTCGGCTACCCGCCGATCGAGATCGGCATGCCGGCGAAAGTGCAGCTTGGTGTGGCGGCGATCAGCTCGTCGTCGCTGCCGTTCGCGCCCGAGTTCAAGGGACTGGAAGTCTACCGCCGCGTTGCCGCAAAGTAGCAGGCGCACTCTGTGTGCCGCCCGGCGTCGTAAAGCTTCGCCGAACCCGTTCCCATTTCACACTAACCCGAAGCGCAAGCGAGGTTTTGTCGCCTTTTTCACGTTCCTCGCTAGCGCTTCGGGTTGGTGTACGACACCTGCGTACCGGGTTCGGCGAAGCTTTACCCGCCGTCTGAAGCAACTCCAAAGCGGCCAACGACTTACGCGCGACGTGGAATAGCCACTGTCGGGTATCGCGCGCGCGGTCGCGCAGCGCGCTGCGCGAACCGCGCAGGTCAGACGGCGAACAGGTCGCGCAGCACGCGCGACGCAAGGGAGGACGCATACGCCACGGCCGCTGGGCCGAGCCGGACGCCCGACATTACGCGCAGCGCGCCGCGCTATGCGGGGGCGAAAACGACGGCGGAAGATTGGCGCGCACGGCCGTCGAAAAAACGGGGCGCGGGTAGTTGACTTCCTCCGCGCAAGGGCTAATCTCAAGGGCACGTTTGCGTGCCCGCGGGCCCATTTCTAACAAGGCGACGGCTCCGGCCGTGGATTGAAGCCAGGGCACAGTCAGTAAGGCACTGACCGGTTTCAACTTTCACAGGAGGATATTCCATGGCGGAGTCGAATCACGCTGGCGATAGGTTCGGAGGCAATGGTTGGTGGTCGCCGAGAAACCGCGACAATCCCAACGAAGAACGGCAGTCGCTGTTGGACCAGGCCCTGGCGGGCTCGAGCGAAGCGCACGGCGAGCTGCTCATCAGCTATTGGCGCAAAACAAGGCGCTTCTTCAGCCGAGCGCTGTCGAAGGAGATCGCCCTCAAAAACGGTCCCGACGATCTGGCGCAAGAGGCCTGTCGATTGGCGCTCAAAGGCTTCGGCGGTTTCAGCGGCACGAGCCTGGCGCAGTACCGGAAGTGGCTGATGACCATTTGCAAAAACCTGCTGTGCGCGGTCTTGCGCAGGTACGCGGCGGGCAAATCGCACGACGCATCGCGCGAAGAGCCGCTCGACGAACAGGCGGTCGACAGCGGCCGGCACGCCTACGGAAGGCAGCCCTCGCCCGAAGAAATGCTGGCCGCGCTCGAAGTGCGGGCGGAGCTGCACGACGCCCTCGGGCAGTTGCCGGCCGAAGAGCGGCAAGCGGTCCAAGCGCGCTATTTCGAGAAGCTCAGCCTGGCCCAGGTCGCCCTCCGCCTTGGGCTGACTGTCAACGCCGTCAAGCGGACCTTGAAACACGCATTCCAGGCGTTGAAGCGGCGGCTGGCCCGGGGCGGCCCTTGAACTGCCGCACCGCGGGCCGATAGGTACGCGTGGCAGGGCATGTCCATCAGAATCAGGTCAAAGGCCGAGCCTTGCCGGAGTTCGTGTTCTTGACCGACGCTTTGAGCTAGCATAGCCTGAACCAACCATGGCCCTATCACCATCACGCGCCCATGCGAACCCAATTTGTTCTTGCCGCCTGCCTCCTGTTTCCCTCTGCCGCACTGGCCGACGAGCCGCGGCCCGATGCCTCGCGCGGCGACCGGATGCTCGCTGAATACTTTCGTGCCGAGACCGGCAGGCTCGCCGACCGCTGCTTGGCCGACGTCCGCTCGCTCGAAGAGTGGACCTCGCGACGCGAAGAGGATCGGCGGCAGCTTGCCGAAATGCTCGGCCTCGATCCCATGCCGCCCCGCACTGACCTGAAGCCCGTCGTCACCGGCAGGCATGAGACCGAGTGGTTCACTGTCGAAAACCTTCACTTTCAGTCGCGGCCCGGCCTGTACGTGACCGGCAATCTTTATCTGCCCAAAGGGCTGGAAAAGCCGGCGCCGGCCGTGCTCTACGTCTGCGGGCATGCTCAGGTGAAGAAAGACGGCGTGAGCTACGGCAACAAGACGTTCTATCAGCATCACGGCGGCTGGTTTGCCCGCAACGGCTATGTTTGCCTGGTGATCGACACGCTGCAGCTCGGCGAGATCGAGGGACTGCACCACGGCACCTATCGCGAAGGCATGTGGTGGTGGAACTCGCGGGGCTACACGCCGGCCGGCGTCGAAGCCTGGAACTGCGTGCGGGCACTCGACTACTTGCAATCGCGGCCCGAAGTCGACGGCCAGCGGCTGGGCGTCACCGGACGCTCCGGCGGCGGCGCGTACACCTGGTGGACCGCGGCGCTCGACGAACGCATCAAAGCCGCCGTCCCCACGGCGGGCATCACCGACCTGGAAAACCACGTGGTCGACGGCTGCGTCGAAGGCCACTGCGATTGCATGTTCATGGTCAACACCTACCGCTGGGACTATCCGCAGGTGGCCGCGTTGGTGGCGCCGCGGCCGTTGTTGATCGCCAACACCGACGGCGACGGCATCTTTCCTTTGAACGGCGTCGAGCGGCTGCACGCCAAGGTCCGCCGCATCTATCGGCTGTATGGCGCCGACGACAAGCTGGGCCTGCAAATCAGCCCCGGCGGGCACAAAGACATTCAGGAGCTGCAGGTGGCCGCCTTCCGTTGGTTCAATCGGTTCTTGAAGGGCGACAGCGAATCGCTGGTGGAAAATACCGGCGTCAGCTACTTTACGCCGGAAGAGCTGCAAGTCTTCCGCGACGGTTTGCCGGCCGACCAGATCAACACCCGCATTCACGAGCTGTTTGTGCCACTGGCCCAAGTGCCGGAAATACCCGAAAGCAAAGAGCAGTGGGAAAAGCTCCGCGATGGTTGGATGGCGGCCTTGAAAGAGAAATGCTTTCGCGGCTGGCCGGACGAGCCGGGGCCGCTGGACCCGCAGCAGGTGGCTTCGATCAATCGCGACGGCATGCACGTGGAAGCATACAATTTCGACAGTCAAAAGGACGTTCGTTTGCGAATTTACTTGGCCTGGAAAGACACCAAGCCCGGAGCAATGCCGATGCATGTTTTTGTCGGCGGCGACAACTCGATCAGCGCAGACGTGAAAGCCGCTTGGCGAGCGGCGTTTGCGGACGACTTTTCAAATACGGATTTGCCCGAAACGCCTTCGGCCGAGGCGGACAAATCGGACGGCATTTCGGTGCTGATCATGCCGCGCGGCCTGGGGCGGACTCGCTGGGACGCGAGCGAGAAAAAGCAGATTCAAAACCGCCGCCGCTTCATGCTGCTGGGTCAGACGTTGGCCGGGATGCAAGTCTGGGACGTTCGACGGGCGTGGGAAGCCTTGCGCGCAGTTCCTGTCTGCCGCGAAGCGAGCGACGTGACGTTGCACGGCGAGGCCGAGATGGCCGCGGTCGCGCTGTATGCGTCGTTGTTCTCGGCCGACGATGTGTCGCTGGCTCTTGTTTCGCCGCGGCTGAACGATCGGGAGGCTCCCGACGTTTTGAACGCGCTGCGATACCTTGCCATGCCGCAGCTCATCGCCTTGGCGGCCACGAAGTGCCGCAACGTCGATATTGCTGCGCCGGACGAAGAGAATTACGATTTCGCCACCGCGCTGAGCAAGCGATTGGGCACAGGCAACTTGATCGTTCGCCGCCTGGAAACAGGGCACTGAAGCAGTTGTCCGTTCCGACTTGCGGAACCGAGGAGACTTCATCCATGCGCGTCATCGTCGAACCGGACGCAACCAGCGTGTCGCGGACCGCTGCCCGTTTCGTGGCGCGGCTGCTGCGGCGGCGGCCGAACTGCGTCTTGGGTCTGGCCACGGGCAGCACTCCGCTGGGTATGTATCAGGAACTGGTCCGCATGCACCGCGAAGAGGGCCTCGATTTCTCGCGGGTGGCGACGTTCAATCTCGACGAATACGTCGGCCTGGCCCCCACGCATCCGCAAAGCTATCGCCGCTTCATGCAAGAGAATCTCTTCGACCATGTGAACATCGAGCCGCGAAACACGCACGTGCCCGACGGTCGCGCGCTCGATTTCGACGCCTTTTGCCAGCAATATGAGCGGATGATCGCCGAGGCCGGCGGCATCGACCTGCAAGTGCTCGGCATCGGCGGCGACGGGCATATCGCTTTCAACGAACCCGGTTCGTCGCTGGGCAGCCGCACGCGGCTGAAGACGCTGACCGAGGAAACGGTCCGCGACAACGCACGTTTCTTCGGTGGCAGCGAGCGGGTGCCGCGGCTGGCGATCACGATGGGCGTGGGCACGATTCTCGAGTCGCGGCAATGCCTGCTCTTGGCGTGCGGCCCCCACAAAGCCCGGGCCATCCGCGAGACCGTGGAAGGACCGGTAACCGCCCAAGTGACCGCCTCGGCCTTGCAACTTCATCGCGACGTGATTGCCGTTCTCGACCAAGAGGCCGGCCGATTGTTGGAACGCCGCGATTACTATCGCGAAGTCGAACGTGCCCAGGCGCTGCTGGAGGCGGGCCAAATCGCCGCCCTGTTGCCGGCCAAGGCGGAGTGAGCGGTCCTGCCTTGCTCTTGACCGCTCTGGTGGCGCGGCTAAACTCCGTCACCCGCGACGGCGGCATTGCTGAACCCTGAATCCCGGCGCGCCGGGAAACCTCGAACCCTGAACCTCGAACCCTGAACCCTGAACCCTGAACCCCGAACCCTGAACCCTGTCATGCGATCTGTCGGCGGACGATGCGCGCTCGTCTGGGGAACGCTGTTCTTTGTTGCGCTGCAAGCGACCTTCGCGCTGCTGACCGACCGCTGGTGGCCCGCGCTGCGGCATCCGGAGTATGGCCGCAAGCTCGCTCTGCTCAAGACGCAACAAACAGCCCATTCCGGCCAGCCGCTGTTGCTCGCGTTGGGCACGTCTCGCATGGCGTTTGGCTTTTGCGCCGCGAGCTCGGCAAACCGCGACGCGGCGTGGCAATTCAACTTCGGCCTGACCGGAATCGGTCCAGTGCAGGAGCTGGTGTGTCTGCGCCGGTTGCTCTCCGCCGGCGTGCAGCCCGCCCAACTGCTGATCGAGATCCACCCCGCCTTCCTGCACCAAACGTGCGACTGGTGCGAGAGCCGGGCCGTCGACGTGCGCAAGCTCGATTGGCCAGATTTAGGCGTGCTTTGCCGCTACGCCTTCGAGCCGCGCGAGCTGGCTTCGCGGTGGATCGTGTCGCGCCTCTCTCCGTGGTATTCGTATCGTGTCGAGTTGCTGCGGCGAGTCGCTCCCGGCTGGGTCGATGAGGCGCACCTGCGCGACGAGCAGATGCTGGGGCAAACCGATGTTTCGGGCTGGTCGCGGTTCCCGTTGCGGCCGGCCGACGACGTCGAGCGGCAGCGGGTCGGCCGCTGGTGTGCCGATCTCTACACCCGACCGCTGACCGACTTCGAGGTGAGCGACGTCGCTCGCCGAGCAATCGCCGAGATGCTCGACGTTTGCCGCCGCCGGCGGATCGACGCCGCGCTGCTGCTGCTGCCCGAAGGGGAGTTGTTCCGCGGACGCTATCCAAGCGCGGCGCTGACGCGCATCGAGGCCTACCTTGCCGAAGTGCGCCGCGCGTTCGATGTGCGCGTGGTCGATTGCCGCGGGTGGTGTACGGACGAGCAGTTTTGCGACGGACAGCACCTCTTGCCGGAAGGGGCCGAAGCGTTCACCGCGCGCTTGCGTGGCGATCTCCTCACGCGGTGGCGGGCGGAGTCGGGCCGACCGGCGGCTCACGTTGCCGAGCGGTCCAAGCCTGCCTTGCGGCAATGACGTCGTTTGCCGAGCCGGGCAAAAGCGCATAATCGTGGCGTCTTCGCTTTCGCGGGGCGATTCGGAGCCTTCCCTGCGGAGCAAGCGGGCTACGAGCGCATCACCCGTTCGATCAAATCGCGGTCGAAGTAGTTCACCTCCATGCCGGCGTCGACGACGATCCGCTGTGCGTTGATGCCGCTCGAACGAGGGCTGAGCAGAAACGCCGCCACGTTGGCCACCTCTTCCGTCTGGACGGCCGACTTGCGGAGCGTCACCTGTTCTGCATAGAGATAGGCATCGACGTAGCCGGGAATGCCCGCCGATGCCGAGGTCTTCAACAGGCCCGGCGCCACCGCATTGAACCGCACTTGCGAGAATTGGCTGAACGACTTGGCCAGAAACACCAGCGACGAATCGAGGGCCGCCTTGACCGGCGCCATGAACCCGTAGTTTTCGCTGGCCATGCGCGTGGTGGAAATTGAAATGGTCACCACCGAGGCGTCGGCGGCCAGCAGGTCTTGGAACGCACGGGCAAGGGCGATCAGCGAATAACACGAAACGTCGATCGACCGCAGAAACGCCTTCTTCGACGTCTCGTGGAACGGCCGCGGCGATTCATCGTAATCGGCAAAGGCAATTGAATGGACCAGGCCGTCGAGCGTCGCGTGCCGCGCGGCAACCTGGTCGCGCAAGCGGGCGATTTCTTCTTCACGTTCCACGTCGCAGACGTAGATTTCGGCATCGCCCAGCAGCCTGGCCACCGATTCGCGGCGCTCGGGCGAGCGGACGACATAGACCACTTTGGCGCCCGCTTCCGCCAGCACGCGGCCGACATGATAGGCTACGCTCTTGCGGTTGGCGACGCCGCACACCAGCACCGATTTGTCGGAGAGACCTAGGAAATCCATGCCTGAGTCTTACCATAACTGATTGGGAACTTCATGCCCCACGCAGCCATGCTTTCAACCGCTTTTCACATTCGCATACTTCCTCGCCCGGCCGACGCCGACGGTCCGCGGCCGATGTTCGCCCGCACGTTCGAGCAAGTGGCCCAGTCGTTGGCCGACTTGCCGCGGATGTTCGTCGAGCCGGACGGTTCGTTTGTGTGGGTGGCGGCCGCGGGGCCGGCCTGGCAAATCGACGGCGTGCTCTACGACGGCGCGGAGCGACTCTGGTATATGGAGCTGCAAGGCCGCTGTCCGCCGCACGAGTTCGACCGCCTGCTATTGGCGCTTGGCTGGCCGGAAACGCCGGTGAGGGTCCAGCTTGTGCGCGAGGGGGAACTGATGGAAGAACAGGAGTTTCGCCGCTCCGTGGGTTGGGCGGCGGGCTAGCACGAGAAAAGGGCCAAGCGTTCGCTCGGCCCCCTTCTGCGTGGCTCGCAACAATCGTGCTCTCGCAACAATCGTGCTAGAGAAGCCCGCCTAGACCGGGCAGCGTGAGGCCCGCGCCACTGAAGCTCACGCTATCGTTGGCGCTGACGCCCACAGACACGTTGCCCAGCAGCGGCAGGCCGACGCTGACGCCGTCACTACCGCTGACGCCCGCACTCACGGGGCTGATCGCCACGGTGCTTGGGGCGATCCGTTCTTCAAGCTGGTCGATTTCGAATTTCGCGGACATGCTAAAACTCCTTCTCTGTCGTAAGTTTCACCCATCCGAATGTCGCGGCCACGCGCCGCGACTGGGTGATCGGGGGCATCGCAGCCAGCGTGCCGAACTCATTGCAAGTCTTGCGGGGAAGCACGGAACTCTTGAAGCCGTTTCAACTTCGGCGTTTCTTCACGAGCAACACCCACGGGCGCCCGACCTGCGTTTCGTTTGTTCAATCGGAGCGTTCACGAACCATCCACCGCCAAGCTCGCTTGTCGCACGCTACAGAAGGCGACCGCACCTGATTGACGACCGCAGATGAAGAATCCGTTGTCACGGATGCTCATGTCGGATCCGCCACCCCCTTCGCCGCCTCCACATCGCGGGCAAGCTGCTGCTTCAGCTCTTCCACGCCGCCGAACGGCCGCACGTCGCGTAGACGGCTGAGGAAGTCGACCTCCAGCGGCTCGCCGTAGATCGCGCGGTGGAAGTCGATCAGATGCACCTCCACCTTCAAGTCCTGCTCGCCGAACGTCGGATTGGCGCCCACGTTGATCGCCGCGGCCCAGCGCTGTCCGTCGATGAACGCATGGCCCGCATAGACGCCCGCGGCGGGCAGCAGCGTGTCGATGCCCGCCAGGTTCGCCGTGGGAAAGCCGATGCGGGCGCCGCGCCCCGCGCCGTGCCGAACGATTCCGCGGATGCGGTAGGGCTCCGTCAGCAGGCGGCGGGCCTCGTCGACTTTGCCGCCTGCGATAAGCTCGCGGACCAGCGAACTGGAAACAATCGCTCCGTCGATCGCGACCGGATCGACCACGTCGAGCTCCATCCCGGCGGCCGACGTCAGTTTGCGTAAGACATCGATCGTGCCGGTGCGGTTGTGCCCGAAAAAGAAATTCGGCCCTTCCACCATGGCGCGTGCCGCTAATTTGTCGCGCACAATTTGCTGGAAGAAATCCCGGTCCGACAGCGCCAGCAGGGCCTCATCGGTCGGATAGGCGATGATCCAATCGACCCCCAATTGCTGCAGTAATCGCGCTTTGCGTTCGGTCCAGGTAAGCGGCCAGGGTGCCCGCTCCGGCCGCAGCAAGCGCACCGGATGCGGATCGAACGTAAACACCACCGACGGGCCGGCCACCGCGCGGGCCCGCGCCACCAGGCGTTCAATGAGCCGGGCATGACCGAGATGTACGCCGTCGAAATTGCCGATGGTCAAGGCCCCACCGCGAAGCCCATCGGGCAAGCCGGTCAGTTCACGTATGAGTTTCACAGGCGACGGAACCGACGAAAAAACAGCATGTTAGACGCAACCAGACCGATTATCCTGGGACGGGCGGAGACGGTCAACCGTCTCCCCGCGACCCCGCCGCGTATGATATGGTTACATGTACCGACCTTGCCGGCCAGCACCCACGCGATGGAACAACAACAATACTACCTTTCGCCCGACCTGGCGCACCGCCTGGCGGCCATCGACGTCGGCACGAATAGCATTCGTCTGGTGGTGGCCGAGGCCCTGCGCGACGGCAACTACCGCATCTTGACGGAAGAAAAAGACACCGCCCGGTTGGGGAAAGACCTGGCGGCCACGGGTCGACTGAACGCGGCGGCCGTCGAACGCTCGCTGGAAGCCTTGAAGCGGATGAAGCAGATTGCCGCCGGCTATCAGGTGCGCGAGTTGCGGGTGATCGGCACCTGCGCGTTGCGGGAAGCGGCCGACGGCGAAGAGTTCTGCCGCCGGGCAAAACAGGAGATCGGCCTCGACATCGACGTGATCGGCGCCGAACAGGAAGCCCATCTGGCCTTCTCCAGCGTGGCGCGGGCCTTTCAGCTCGACGGCAAAAACGTGGCCATCGCCGACATCGGCGGCGGCAGCACGGAGATCATCCTGGCCTCCGGCAGAGCGATCGAAGAGGTCTACACCACGCCGTTGGGCGCGGTGCGGATGACCGACCTCTACTTGAACGGCCAGGAGTCGGGCGGCGAGGCCTTCGAGAACTTGGCGGGCGGCATCGACCACGAGCTGCGCCGACACACCAAGCGCCTGGTGTTCTGGCCGCACCTGATGATCGGTTCGGGCGGCACCTTCACCACGCTGGCCGAAATGGTGATGGCCTCCAAAGGGCAAACCGGCCTGCCGCTGCGCGGTTACGAAGTCACGCACGCTGAAGTCGGGCACCTGCTCGACCGGCTGCGAAAGCTGCCCCTCAAGGCCCGCCGCAATCTGCCCGGCCTCAGCCCCGACCGGGCCGACATCATCCTCGCCGGGGTCGCCATCATCGACGGCCTGATGCGGCGGTTCCGCGTCAATCGGCTGCAAGTTCACGACCGCGGAGTGCGCGACGGCCTGCTCTTGATGATGCTGGAACAATCGCGCGGCGCGCGGAGCGACGACCCGCACGACCAGGATGCGGCCATCGAACGCTTCGCGGCCAACTGCGGGGCCGACCTGAAGCACTCGCGGCAGGTGGCGAAACTGGCCACGCAGATTCTGTCGCAAGTCATGGGCGAGGCCGGCCTGGCGACTTCCGACCGGTTGCTGCTCGACGCCGCCGCACGACTGCAAGACGTGGGCTACATGATCGACTACGAGAAGCACCACAAGCACAGCTACCATTTGATTCTGCACAGCCGGCTGGCTGGTTTCCAGACGCACCAGCTTGAATTGATCGCCAACCTTGCCCGCTACCACCGCGGCAAGGAGCCGAAGAAGAAGCACAAGAACTTCAAACGGCTGTCGGGCAAAGACCAGCAACGTGTGCGCAAGCTGGCGGCCATTTTGCGATTGGCCGGCGGGTTCGATCGCAGCAACACGCAGCAGGTGCGAGACATTCTGGTCTCGATCGCGGCCGACGAGATCACGATGCGAGTGGTGTCCGACGAACCGCCCGAAGTCGATCTCTGGGCCGCTCGCCGCCGCGCGGCGCCTTTCGAGCGCGAGTTCGGCCGCCGCGTGGCCATCGAATGGCTGGATGCCAAGGTCGTCGGTCAGCGCCGCGTGCCGCAGGCCTCGTAATCGCGACTGACCTGCGCTTGTCGCCGTCATTCCTGTTTGAGCGGAAGACGAAGCACGTCGCGGCCATAGAGGATCGAAAACGGTGGATCGTGCGACGGACTGCTGGACACCAGCCGGATGTTGAGCGTCCCGGTTTCCCCCCGCACGTCGCTAGGCTAAAATGCGTTAAGAGCGGCAGGAGTCTGCCGAGCGCGTCGTTTTGGCCGAGAGACCCGTCGCTGACATCATGGGCATCAAATTCACCTGTCCCGCCTGCGGACGCGCATTGAATGTCAAGTCGGAGCTGGCGGGCAAAAAGGGCCGCTGTCCGAGATGCGAGGCCAAGATCGACATCCCGGCCGAAAGCTCGCCCTGGGCGAAGCCGGCCGGCGGCACTCGGCAGGCTGCAGCCGCACCAACCGCACCCGCCTCCGTTCCCGCGGCCCCCTCGGCACCGGTTGAGGGCGGCGCGGCGTCGCCCGTGGCCGCCCCCGTCCAAGCGCCCGGTGGAGGCCTGGTCGCCGACGCTGAGCAAACGACGATTTACCAGCCGCAGCCGACCGCCGCACCCGTCGGCGCGGTGGCCGCCGCCGATCCGATTGCCGAGGCGCCCCAAATGCAGTGGTACGTGACGCCACCGGGCGCCACGAGCCAATATGGCCCGGCCAGCGGCGAAGAGTTTCGGGGCTGGATTCAGGAAGGGCGGGTCACGGCCGATTCCTTGGTTTGGCGGCAAGACTGGCCCGATTGGCGGCCGGCATCCACCGTGTTTCCTCAACTCCCGTCGCCTCCGGCCGGCCCCGCCCCCGCCGCGGCGCCCGTCGTGCCGCCGCTGGCCAGCATGCCCCTGCCAACCGCGGCACCCGCGATGCCGATGCCTGCCGCCCCGATACCGGCCCCCGCCATGGCACAGCCGGCGTTTCCGGTTGCAGCCGTCGCACCGGGCATGTTTCCGGGCGCACCGGTGGCAGCTCCGGCGGCCGATGGCTTTCCGATCGCCGCGGCCGCGCCCGCCACGACACGCAGCAGCACGGCCCGCGGCTATCGGCAGCGGTCGAACACGGGACCGATCGTCGCCATCGTCGTGCTGCTCTTGGCGATGATCCCACTGTCGTTTCTTGTCTGGAAGGTGGTCAGCGAACAGATCGTCTCGCCCGCGGCCGACGCGACCGCTGGCCCAAAACCGCCGGAAGAGTAAAATGGCGGGCAACAGGAAAAGGCGTAGGGTGACCCTCAACCAAGAGAACGCTTATGAACACGAGAAACGTTTGCGGCGCGATGCTTTCCGCAATGCTCTGCCTCGCCGCCGGCGCGACGGCTTTTGCCGCCGACAAAGACGCCAAGGCCGAAAAGATGGTGCTCTCCGACGGCCGCTTTGAGCTGGCCGTGCCCGACTCGTGGCAGCGAAAGCAGCCCAGGGTCAACATCATCGAGTATGAATACGAGGTGCCGGCCGTGACCGGCGACGCGCGTCCCGCCCGCGTGACCGTGATGGGCGCGGGCGGCAGCATCGAAGACAACGTCAACCGCTGGTATGGCCAGTTTCGTCAGTCCGACGAATCGGACACGTCCAAATCGGCCAAGGTGGAAGAGAAGGAAATCGCCGGACAAAAAGTGACGCTGGTCGATGTGTCGGGCACCTACCTCGACAAGCCGGGCGGGCCATTCGCCGGCGGACCGACCGTCGAACGCGAAAACTACCGCATGCTGGCCGCCATCATCGAGACCACCAAGAAAGGCAAGAAGACCGGCAACTACTTCATCAAGCTGATCGGCGCCAAGCAGACCGTCGCCGACAGCAAAAAGGCGTTCGGGCGGATGATCGACAGCTTGAAGGAGAAATAGGCGAGCGGCACGCTCGCAGTTTTGGATTTTCGATTCCGACAATCGAAAATCTAAAATCGAAAATCCAAAATCTCACGGACGGCCCATGAAGATTCAAAAATTTCTCGAACACCACGGCATCGCCGCCAATCCCTTTGCCGAAGAAGACGCCCAGACCGACGCGGTGTTCAAGGAATTCTGCATCGACACCACACATCATCCCACCTGGGACAAAGTCTACGGCGATCCCTCGGAGCCTTCCACCGCGATCGTGTTCGGCGAAAAGGGGGCGGGCAAAACGGCCATGCGCCTGCAGATTGTGCGGCACGTCGAGCAGTACAATCGCCAGCACGCCGACAGCCGACTCTTCGTCATCGAATACGACGACTTCAACCCCTTCCTCGACCGCTTCCACGACAAGCTGGGCCGCCGCCGGCGCCTGGAACAGGTGCTTTCTTATTGGAAGCTGTGGGACCACATGGACGCCATCCTCTCGCTGGGCGTCACGCAGTTGGTCGACCGCCTGCTCGACAAGCCTCACCCTCTCCCGCCGGGCCCGCAGGCGGGCGCCCCGGGCCGGGGTGAGGGTGACAAGCGGCACCGCGACGCCGCCTCGCCCGCGCCCGCTCTCGACCCTCGCCGTCTCGACCGCACGCAAATGCGCGACCTGTTGCTGCTGGCCGCCATCTACGACCAATCGACGGCCGAAAACTTCCGTCAGCGCTGGCACCGCTTGCGCCGTCGCCTGCGCTTTCACACCTGGCGCACCCGTTGGCCGCTGGCCTTGGGCATCGTGACGGTGCTCGTGGTCTTCGGCCTCATCGTGGGGCTGCAAAAATGGGACTGGCTGGCCAGCCCTTGGCCCTACGTCTTCGCCGCCGCCGGCTGGATTCCACTGGCCGCGCGAAGCTGGAAGTGGTACTGGCGCGCGCGTGCCATCATGCGGCAGTTGCGCGTGGTCAATCACGAGCCGAATCCCTTGCGGCAGGTGCTGATGAACTTTTCGGTCGACGAGCTGGCCGGGCAGCCCTTGCCCACCAAGGAACGCACCGACGACCGTTTCGAGCTGCTGGCCAAGTTTCAGGGCGTGCTGCGGACGCTCGGTTTTTCGGGCATCATCGTGCTGGTCGATCGCGTCGACGAGCCGCACCTGATCAACGGCTCGCCGGAACAGATGAAGGCCCTGCTGTGGCCGATGCTCGACAACAAGTTTCTCAAGCATCCGGGCATTGGCTTCAAGCTGCTGCTGCCGATCGAACTGTCGTACTTCGCCGACCGCGAGGCCCACGATTTTTACCAGCGTGCCCGGCTCGACAAGCAGAACCTGGTGCGGTCGTTGGGCTGGACCGGCGAAGCCCTCTACGACGTGGCCAACGCCCGGCTGAAGGCCTGCGCCATCAACGGGCAAACGCCGTCGCTGCGGACGCTGTTCCAAGAATCGGTGAGCGAGCGGCGGCTGATCGACGCGCTGCGCACGTTGCGGGTGCCGCGGCATTTGTTCAAGTTTCTGCACCGGCTATTCGTCTCGCACGCCAACGCCTACACCGACGAGAACCCTTCTTGGCAGATTTCCGGCGAGACATTCGAGTCGGTGCTGGCCCTCTATCAGCGCGAGCAAGATGCCTACGACCGCGGCCTGGGCTGAGAGGCCCGCTACGGCCTGGCTTCTCACGAAGCCAGCTACGCGCCGCAGAATCATCCAGGCTAGGCCAGGATCTCGCGGACCACTTTCCCGGCCACGTCGGTCAGCCGGTGATAGCGGCCCTGGAATTTGTAGGTCAGCCGCTCGTGGTCGATGCCCAGGCAGTACATGAGCGTCGCGTGCAGATCGTGAACGTGAACGGGGTTCTCGACGATGTTGTAGCTGAAATCGTCGGTGGCGCCGTGCGTGACGCCCGGCTTGATGCCGGCGCCGGCCAGCCAGATCGTGAACGAGCGCGGATGGTGGTCGCGGCCGTAGTCTTCGGCCGTCAGCCGGCCCTGGCAGTAGACCGTGCGGCCGAACTCGCCGCCCCAGACCACCAGCGTGTCGTCGAGCAGCCCGCGACGCGCCAGGTCGAACACCAGCGCCGCCGAGGCCTGGTCGGTGTCGCGGCATTGGCCCACGATCTGCTTCGGCAGGTTCGTGTGCTGGTCCCAGCCGCGATGAAAGAGTTGCACGAAGCGCACGCCACGCTCGACCAGCCGGCGGGCCAGCAGGCAGTTGGCCGCGAACGTGCCGGGCCGCCGCGCGTCGGGGCCGTAAAGCTCGAACACGTGCTCCGGCTCGTTGGAGACGTCGGTCAAGTCGGGCACCGACGACTGCATCCGCCAGGCCAGCTCATACTGCGCGATGCGGGTGGCGATTTCCGGATCGCCTTGCTGGCGAAGCCGCTCTTGATTGAGCTTCACCAGGTCGTCGAGCATCTGCCGCCGCGTGCCGGCATCGACGCCCGGCGGGTTGGAAAGAAAGAGCACGGGGTCGCCGGTAGAGCGGAATTTTGTTCCCTGGTATTTCGTCGGTAGAAAGCCGCTGCCCCACAGGCGGTCGTAGAGCGGCTGATCGTTGGGGTTGCCCGACCCTTGCGAGATCATGGCCACGAAGCCGGGCAAGTTCTGGTTCTCGCTTCCCAGGCCGTAGACGATCCACGCACCGATGCTGGGCCGGCCGGCAAGCTGAGCGCCGGTCTGGAAGAAGGTCACCGCCGGATCGTGGTTGATGGCCTCTGTGTGCATCGACTTCACGAAGCACAGCCGGTCGGCGATCTTGGCGGTGTGCGGCAGCAGCTCGCTCAGCCACGCGCCGCTCTGCCCGTGCCGGGCGAACTTGAACCTGCTGGGGGCGACGGGAAAGCTGGCCTGCGTGGCCGTCATACCGGTCAGCCGCTGTCCCATGCGGACCGAGTCGGGCAATTCGCTGGCCCGCAGGTCGGCCAGGCGCGGCTTGTAATCGAACAGATCGAGTTGCGAGGGCGCGCCGGACTGAAATAGGTAGATGATTCGCTTCGCTTTGGGAGCGAAGTGGGGCAAGCCGGGCAAGGCGCCGTCGGCTTTGGCCGCGTCATCATGCAACAGCGCTGCCAGCGCGACGGCGCCCAGACCGGTTGTTGCCTTGTCAAAGAGTTGTCGCCGATTGAGGAGCATGGCTATTGGGAGCGCTGACTTTTCGCAGTTGGGGGTCATGGCGAGGCGAGGCGACCGCCAAACGACATTCTCGCCAACGGTCGCTCTCGCCGCAACTCCTTGTGAGTCGAGTCATGCATCCTAGCCGCTCCGGTGGGCCGTTTAAGTCGTCCAGCCGTCCCGTTATGATTGCAGCATGAAACCCCAAATTGATCCCAAGGTCGATTATGCCTTCAAGCACGTCTTCGGACGCGAAGAGAGCAAGCCGGCGCTCATTAGCTTGCTGGATGCCGTCTTGCAGCCCGCGGCTGGCCAACACATCGTCAGCCTGGAGTTGCTGAACCCTTTCAACGACAGGGAAACTCCTGACGCCAAAATGTCAGTTTTAGATATCAAAGCCCGCGATGAAACCGGTCGGCAGTTCAATATTGAAATGCAGTTGCTCGCCTACGGCGCTTTTCGGCAGCGGGCGCTCTACTATTGGTCCAGGTTGCATCACGCCCAGTTAAAAAAAGGCAAAGACTTTCGCATCTTGCGGCCCACCATCGCGGTGTGCTTCGTCGATACACCGCTGTTTCCGCAGCTAGACGATTACCACCTGATCTTCGAGTTGCGAGAGCGCAAGCGTCATACGCTCTTTACGGATCAGATGGCGGTGCATATTCTGGAATTGACGAAGTTTCAAAAGGCGGTAGAGGAATTGGCAACCTCTCTCGACCGCTGGTTGTTTTTCCTCCGGCACGCGCCCTCACTCGATATAGATGCCCTGCCAAAGGCATTGAACGTGCCGGAGGTCCGTTGGGCATTGGAGGACCTGAGAATGATTTCGCGAAGCAAACGCGAACGCGAACGCTACGAAGCCCGCGAGAAATGGGAGCGCGACGTTTATACGGCGATGGCCGAGCGGGAGGACATGGGAGTGGCGAGGGGGTTGGAGAAGGGACGCAAGGAGGGACGCGAGCACGGACGCGCGGAGGGACGCGCGGAGGGACGCGCAGAACACATCCAATTCCTCCAAAGGTCGCTTAGGCGGAAGGTGATGCCTCTCAAACAGTTGCGGACCCTGTCGGCGGAAGAGCTCGCCGACCTCGCCACTCAGCTTGAGGTCCAGCTCAATGCGAGGTTGGCCAATGGCTCATGACCCAATTCTCGACGCAGACTCCGAAGAACTGGTAACGTGGATTCGCGTTTACCAGCGGCTGCTGCTTGAGGACGTCAGCTCCCCTGAGCAGTTGGCCGACCTTGAGTCATGGGAATTACGAGAGCGAACGCTGGGGCTGGAGTGCGAATTGTACGCGATGCTGGAGCGGGCCGCGCTCAACGAGCAGGACCAAGAGAGATACGAATCGAGCCTGAAGGGGCGTCGTGACATCCTTACGGCGCTGGGCGAAGCCCGCGACGAAGGCTACAAGAGGGGCCGAGCAGAACGGATTCAAAACCTGCAGCGGTTTCTAGGGCAGGAAAACAGCCCGCCGGACTGGTGGACAACTCTTTCCCTTTCCGAGTTGGAGGGCTTGGCGACTCAGCTTGAAGAGCAGCTTGACGCGAAATTGGGCAACGGTTCATAATCGTGCCTGGTGCTTGTCTTTTCGCGTGACGATCAGTTCGCCGACGCGCCGACGGCCGATCTCGAAGCATCATTCCTTCCGTCGCTGTGGAGCATCCACATGTCCAAGCCCCGTTTTACTCTCGGCGATCTGTTGATGTGGATTACGCTGGCCGGGCTGGTGGCGGCCCTGCTGGCGCCAATGTTCGGCGAAGGTTCGCGCAGCGGCCTGGTGCTGAAGCTGGCCGTCTCGGCCGATGGTTCGACGGCGGCTGCCTTGTTCAGCGATGACAAGGCGCGCGTCTGGAACATGGATGACGGCCGGCGGCTGACGTCGCTGCCGATGGGCGTGGGTAGCGACATCGCGCCGTCGGCCGACGGAAAAACTCTGGCAGCAAGCTGTCTGGCCGCTACGCCGACCGGCTATGGCATCGACTTGTGGGACGTCGCAACGGGCAAGCGTGTGCGCACGCTCACCGCACACGCCGGCTGCCAGCCGGTTTTCGCACCTGGCGGCGGCCGACTCGCCTGGTCGTCACATAGCGGCAGCATTGAAGTTTATGATCCGCCGTTGGATAGCTCACCCGCGGTCGCGCTTGCCGGGCCGCCGATCTTTTTCTCGCCGAACACATGGACGGCGCCGGTTTTTTCGCCCGACGGTGCATTGCTGGCGGCCCGTAACGGGAACGACGAGATCGTGGTTTTCGACATCGCGTCCCGCAAGATTCAGGCGACGTTAGTTGCCGGCCCACGCTTCAACAGCCTCTATCTTCTTGCACCCCTCAAGAAGATGCTCTTTGCCGAGCGAGAGCTCTGCGAGCAATCGGCCGAGCCGCTGATGCGGCTGCGGGCGCCGATCTTGTACCGTTTGCTCGAACTTTGCGACCGGCAGTTCCAGCAAGATTGGCTCACCAACGGCCTCGTCTCCGCCCTGGCCCGCGATGACGGCGACGACGAACTTGCTGCGCGGCTCGGACGGCGGATGAAAGCGGCGCTGCTGGCCGGCCGTGTCATGGAGCCGCGCGAACTCTTCGATCGCCACACGGCAAGAACGATTCGCCGCGTGCGCCGCCGCGGCGATCGCGCCTTGCACGCCTGGGTCATTCAGTACAACACCCAGGCCTGGTCGCTCGTCGAGTTTCTCTGCGGGCGAGGCTCGACGCCCGATCGGCGGAGCGCCTTCCAGAAGTTCTGGCACGATCCCACGCGCCGCCGCAGCGCCGCCGCGGCTCTGGCCAGACAGTACGGCATGAATGTCGATCGACTCGTGGCCGACTGGCGGGCTTCCATCGAGCGTCAACCGCCGGGCGAACACCAACCGCCGCCGCCGCACTTGGCTGCTTGGATGTTGCGCGAACCGCTCGCCACGGTGGCCGAGGCGACGGCATTGCGGCGGGACCGCATCGTCGCGGTCCGTATTTTGGGCGAGCTCGGTTTTGCCCTGGGCGCCGAGCGCTTGATCGAGGTTTTACACGGCGGCGACCCTTTGCTGAGCGAGGAAGCCGGCTGGGCCTTGGAGTGCATTTCGGGAGAAGTCCGCGGTCCGTCGGCCGCCGGCTGGCAGGCATGGTGGCAGAGCCTGCCCGACGCCGCCCGAAATGGCGCGGCCGCAACGGCAACCTCGCCTGTAATTGCCGTGTGATGGGCCGTGCCATTTAGGGTGACGTTCGGCGACCGCCGGCGCCGAGCAGATCGATCTCGCAGGCCGAGACCGGTTTCCCGCGTGCTGCCCCGATTGCCGCTTCGATTTCGATTGTGCCCAGATCGAGGGCGCCTTGTTCCGATTCACCCTTGGGCATATTGAACCGCACAATCTTCCCTCCCACGGCAGCCACCTGTCGGTCTGCTGTTCGCTGGTAGAGATGGAATGCGAGTTCATAGTCACCATTTGGTACGAAGACCCGAAACGTCCCGTCGCTGGCGAGATTCACGCGATAATGGTGAAGCGTTTGTAAATACGCGTTGCCTTCGGCCGACGAAATCCATAGGTCGTTCCAGCCTTTTCGCCAGTCGAATCGCTGGACGGCGATCTCCAGCGGGGGCTTGATGCCCCGTGTCTTGCCGAGCAGATAGTTTAGCGAATAGCTCAAGTCGATTTCGCGTGCCCCGCCGCCCTTGAGCACCACCTGCCCGCGAACTTCGCGACCGGCGCCGCCGAGGCCGATCGTTGTTGTTTCACCTGGCTGGAGGTCGAGCGGCACGGATTCCGTCGAGCCTCCATCGCCTGTTTTCGACGCCGACTGCGCGAAGCTGAGGGTACACTTGAGCGGCGTCGCGCGGTCGAACGCGAACCGGCCCTCCGCGTCGGTCTCGGCAACGTAACGCACCTCGAGGGTGGGCCATTGCGGCGAGCGTACGCGCAACGGCTGGAGCGTGAGTTCGGCCCCGGCAATCGGCTGGCCATGATCCATCAACCTACCTTCCACGCGAGCAAACTCGCTCAAGGTCAAGTCGCCGGGCATTTCCTCCGGCCGGCGAGTGCCTTCGGCATAACCGAGGTCGTGAATCACCATCAGGCAATAGCGTTCGTACTGAGCGGGGAAGGCGAAGCTGCCGTCAGCGTTCGTGGTCCGCGAGTCGACATTGCGGCCGAACGCGGGTATTCTGGGCGTCTGTCCCTGGACAAGGTGCAAAGGTTGTGACGGCGTTACCAGAACGACGGTGGCGCCTTCCAACGGCCTGCCCTCGGCGGTCAATGCTCGGCCGGCCGCAGGCGGCGCAGCATGAAGCGCCACGTCGCACGTCGCGTCGGCGTCGCCAAATCGGAAGCTCGCGTCGCTCACGGCGCTTCGGAAGCCGGCCGCCTCAATACGCACGCGGTACGCGGTCTGGTTCGGTTCCATTTTAAGCGACGGGCTGAGTTCCATTTTAAGCATGTAGCGACCGGCGGCCCGTTTGGCGAGGCTGCGTTCCACGAGCAATTTACCGCTTGCCAGCTCAAGCACCGGCACAGCGGTGAACTCGCGAATCGCCTCGCCCGTCTCGACGTCGGACACCGAACCGGAAATGCTCAGTTGAAGCGGAAACGTCAGCGTTTTCTCGGCGCCGTCGGCGGTCAAGCTGACGCTGGTGGCAGGTGTCGGATTCTTCGTGGGCCGGGAAATCCAATAAGTCACCGCGTCGTCGGGCGCCCAACTCCACTCATAGATTCCGCGTTCATCCGAATACAGCGGGATCTTCGTATCGAGCACGTTCGGGTGCTTGTTGTTGTAAAGCGACTCGCCGCCGCGCCAGTTCGCGATGCCAATGAACACCTTGGGAATTGGCTTACCCGAACTGTCGATGAATCGCAGCCTGAGCATTTTGCCCGGCCGCAGTTGGAAGTCGACCGACGGGTTCTCAGGCGTGATTTCGATCCTCCGCAATTGCGGCATCCAGCCTTCCGCCACGACCGTCACCGTGGTCGGCCGCGCCGGCAACGGCGGAAGGCGGTATTTGCCGTCTTCGTCCGTGAGCACTTCCTGGCTGCCTTCCTGCGAATACGGGTGATCTCCAAAGACGACAACCGCGCCGGCAATCGGTTTGCCGTTCGCCTCGGTCACCCTCCCGCTGACGTTGATGCCGCGTTGCATGGTGATGACGGCGGTCTTTGCCCGCAGTTGTTCCATCGTCACGTCTTGCCGCTGCTGCATCTCGCCCCACGATTGGTCGTTGATGTAGTCGGGATGGCTGATTTTCAGGCGCACCTGAGCTTCTTCGTCCGGCGGCACGTTGTCGAGTGTCCAGCATCCGTGGGCGTCGGTGACGCGCGCATCCCCGCCGAAGGCGAGCCAGGTGTTGACGAGCGGTCGCTCCTTCATCGTATCGACGCGATCGACGTGCATCACTTCGACCTTTGCTCCCGCGATGGGCTGGCCATCGGCATTCTTCAGCACGCCCCCGATGACGCTTCCATCGGCTAGCCGGAAGGTATACTCGTCAGGAATTGGAAAACCATTGTCCTGGAACTGCGGCCACCAATTCGCAAACAGCGGAACGTAGCTATCGCGGCTCGCCCAGATGCGCAGGATCGTCAGCGTCTTCGGCAGCTTGACTTCGACTTTTCCAGCGGCGTCGGTGACGTAATCGCGATTATGGTCGAAAGCCTCGTCGGTCCACACGGAAACGTGGATGTCCGCCTTCGCCACAGGTCGCTCGTCGGAATCGACGACCACGATTCGCATTTTGCCCGTGGTGCCGACTTCCTTGGGGCGTGGTCGTGGCTGGGCGGAGCAAAGCGGTGCGGCGAGTTGTAGGGCGATTATCGAAATAAGGATCGACGCGGCCCGCGGAACGAAATGATTGGTGGCAGCCATAGGTATTTCTCCGCGTCTGGGATTCAGGGCGACGTTCTGTGTGATTCTATTTTCGCGGCCGCAAAGCTATGTGCAACACCTGGTGTCGCTTTTAGTTCAGGAGTTTCGCGGTGCGCCGCTCTGTAGGGAACGCCCTCTGTGGCGTTCCGAGGCTACCGGCGACTACCGCGTGTTGCTTTCCCAAGGCACTCGGCTGTATATTGTGGTCGACGTCTCAGTGGTAAAGCCAAGTCCATTCTCAGCAAGAGGAGGTGTCTCATGAAGCGGCTGTTGTTCTCCGCACTCCTGCTCGGCGGCGGCACGATTTCCAGTGCCGCGGATTTCGAGCCGCCCGTGCGTCTCAAGGCGGCCGGCGAGGCCATTCGCGTGGAAAGCCCCGGCTATGCGGCCCCCTGCTGGACCGATCTCAAGGGCGATGGAAACCACTATCTGCTCGTCGGTCAATTCAACAACGGAAAGATCCGCGCCTACAAACACCTTGGCGCTGACAAATTCGCGGCGGGCGAGTGGTTGGAGGCCGATGGCAAAATCGCCGAAGTGCCCGGCGTTTGGTGATGCACCAGCTCGACTCCACAGTTGGTGGACATCGACGGCGACGGCAACCGCGACATTCTCTCCGGCTCGTATTCCCGCCTGGAAAAGGCGATGGCGGGGCTGTTTCAGGTCTTGCACGGCAACGCCAACGGCACGTTTCGCACGGCGGAAGCCCTGAAGGGGACGGACGGCGAGCCGCTGATCATCCCCATCAAGGATGAGCAGCAGCGGGTCGAAAACATCTGCACGCGGCCGTTCGCGGCCGATTGGGACAGCGACGGCCGACTCGATCTGGTCGTGGGCAACTTCTCCGGAACGTTTTATTGGTTCCAGGGAGAGGGAAAGGGAAAGTTTCAACCCCAGCCGGAAGCGATCAAGAGCGGCGAAGCGATTTTGCGAATCGCGGGCAATCATAGCGATCCGTTCGTCATCGACTGGGACGGCGACGGCGATCTCGATCTCGTCAGCGGATCGTCCAGCGGCGGCGTGCAGTGGGCTGAAAACACCGCTGGCAAGGGCGAGGTGCCAGAACTTGGCGCTTTTGAATGGTTAATCCAACCAGGGGCAGATCCCTTCGAAGATCGGCTACTAGTCAGCGAAAACGACTTGAGCGGTCCGTTAAGTTCGACGCGGGTCTGGGTCGCCGACGTAAATGTTGACGGCAAACTTGATTTGCTGGTTGGCGATTCCGTCACCCTTAGGGCGCCGGCCGAGGGGCTGAGCGAGGCCGAGTTCAAGAAGAAGTTCGCCGACTGGCAAAAGGCCTTCGCGGTCGTCAGAGAGAAATTGACTCCCGCCACGTCCGACGAGGCCCAGCGCACGAAGGCCTTCGAGGACTACAGGAAGGTCTATGAGCAGCGCGCGACCTTCATGCGTGAAGAACAGAGTGGCTTCGTATGGCTCTATTTGCGGAAATGAGGCGGCGCTTTCAATTCAGCTTGGGTTTCGTGTTCGCGATCACATTTGCCGCGGCATTAGTCGCTGCTGCGATCCGCGCCACGAGGGATGGAGCGATTGCCACCGCGCGAGCCCAACTGCAGCAGCTCAAAAACCTCCAAGCGGAATGCCATGCGATCGCCGCCTCGCCGCGAACAATTCGTGTTATCGACGCAAAAGTCCAGGCGGCGGAAAGGCGAGTGACCGAACTGCAGGACCGTTAGCGAGCTTCGTTTCGCTGGCTGCGAAGCATCGGGCTTCTACGTTAGAATCATCCAACGCCCGAAAAGGGAAACGATCCGCTGACCAACAAAGGCTGACACGATGATCCGCGCTTGCCTGCCTGCCTTGACCTTGATTCTGCTGACGACGCCGTCGGCGCTCGCGGCCGACACGAAAAAGGCACCGCCAAAACCGAATGTGCTGTTTATTGCGGTGGACGATCTGAACCACTGGGTCGGGCATCTGAAGCGCAACCCGCAGACTCGAACGCCCAACATCGATCGCCTCGCGGCTATGGGAGTGACCTTTACCAGGGCCTACTGTGCCGCGCCCGTCTGCAATCCCTCCCGCGCGGCTTTGATGTCGGGCCTCCGGCCTAGCACCAGTGGCGTGTATGACAACGGGCAGGACTGGAAGCCCGTCATCGGCAAGGAACTCACGCTCACCACGCAGTTCTTGCAGGCGGGCTACGAAGTGTTCGGGGCCGGCAAGATCTATCATGGCGGCGCGCATCGCGAAGGCGAATGGACCGACTATCTCACGCCTGGTGGCGGCGGCTTGAAGCGGCATCCCTCCGCGGCCGACGACGGCGTGGGCGGTATTCAGTTCTATCCTTTGGCCAACGACGATTACGACATGCCCGACTATAAGGTCGTCAGCTACGGCCTGGAAAAACTGCAAGCGACGCACGACAAGCCATTTTTTCTGGCGATCGGCCTGGTCAAGCCGCACATGCCGTTCAGCGTGCCCAAGAAATACTTCGACCAGTTTCCGCTGGAGACCATCGAGTTGCCGCCGTATCGCGAAGACGATCTCGACGACGTGCCGGACGCCGGCGTGAAAATGGCCAAGCCCGGCGGCGACCACGCGCAAATTCTCGCCTCGGGACGCTGGAAGGAAGCCGTGCGGGCTTACCTGGCGACGATCGCCTTTTGCGACGCGATGGTCGGCCGGTTGCTCGACGGGCTGGAAAAGTCGCCTCACCGCGAGAACACCATCGTCGTTTTCTGGGGCGACCACGGCTGGCACCTGGGCGAGAAACGCCATTGGCGGAAGTTCGCCCTGTGGGAGGAGGCGACGCGGGCACCCTTGATCTACGTCGTGCCCGGCGTGACGACGGCGGGCGGCGTATGCCGGCGGCCGGTCGACTTCATGACTGTTTATCCTACGCTTTGCGACCTGGCCGGCATCGCAGTGCCCAAGCATGTCGAAGGGCCGAGCCTTCGCGCGCTGCTCGCCGATCCCCAGTCGCCCTGGGAACCTCCGGCATTGACCACGTATCACCGCGACAACCATAGTCTGCGGAGCGAAAAGTGGCGTTACATCCGCTATGCCGACGGCGGCGAAGAGCTTTACAACCACGATGCGGACGAGTACGAGTGGACGAACCTGGCGCCCGGTCCGCAATATGCTTCGATCAAGGCCGACTTGGCGAAGTGGTTGCCCGCCGTCAATCATGCCGAACTTCCGCGCGAAAGCCAATCTGAGCGACCTGCCCAGCGACGCAAAGCGGCGGCCGCCGGCGCGCGATAACAGGCGGCCGGAGCCGCATTGCGGGACTCGCGGCTGTAGTACCGTTTTTGTTCAGCGTAGCGCAAACGGTGACACTTCGCCGCGGAGCCGGACAGGAGTTTAGCCGTGAGCACCAGCCCACGTTGTTCTACACGAGTCCGACGCCGCGTCGCGGCCGTTGCGTTCCCAGTCCCGTAGGGACGGTAGAGTTTAGCCGTGGGCGCGAGCCCACGGAAGAGGGCGCCATCGATCCGCGCAGCCGCGTAGCGGCGACAGAGCGCGTGGTGCGACACCTCTGTCGCCGCTACGCGGCTTGCCTAATCTACCGCATCGGTACCGTGGGCTTGCGCCGCTTGCGCCCACGGCTAAACTATCTCGCCGCTACGCCGGATGCTGGGGGGAACCTCGCGTCACGAGTAATGACGGCGATTCGTTTGCGATAAACTCGCCGGCTGGACGCATCGCCCTTCGGCACAAACGAAGCTTGCGCGGGCGAATCGGCGGCTCCTGAGCGAGGCTTGGCTCGAGTATTCTGGGATAACGGCCAGCAGGGCGTCCTGCTGCCACCGGATGAGTTGTTCTTTGCTGGTTACTCTTTCAGAATGAGCGCGAGCGAAGGGTGCGGCAGCCCGAGCAAGTCGAGCTGCCGCACAATCGCGTAGGAACAAACGTAGTCCAGGTCCGCCCTCGCCAGGCGGTGCCCGTTATTTCTTTTCGCCTTCGACGTGGATCATCCACGAGACGCCGAAGCGGTCGGAAAGGACGCCGAACGCCGGTGAGAAAAAGGTCTTGCTCAACGGCGCTTGCACCTTTCCGCCATCGGCCAGGGCATCGAAAAGCTGCTTGGCCTTGGCTTCGTCCGGCGGGTTGATGGCCAGCGAAATGCCCTGGAAGCTCGCCTTGCCGGCGCTGTGGCAGTCGGAAGCCATCATCATCGTCTCGCCGATGCGGAAGCTGGCGTGCATGACTTTGTTCTCACTGCCCGGCGGGAGCATGCCTTCCGCGCAAGGCTCTGGGCTGTCTTTGAAGCGCATCAGCATTTCCACTTCGGCGCCGAGCGTGCGGCGGTAAAAGTCGATCGCTTCTTCACAACGGCCGTCGAAATTGAGGTAGGCTAGGACTTTCATCACGTCTCCTGTTTAAAAATGGGTTACAACGAATGGTGCTGTCCCGAACAACGCTTCTGCCGCCGAACGTCGATTCTGCGTATTAGTCGAACGGGGACCGGGCAAATCGACAGCGGCACGCTATTTTTTGCCGCTGGATCGGAGAACCGTCAGATCGACAAGCCCCTGTCGCTTTTTTTAGAGGCTTTGCACCTCGCGCAACCGGCGCTGGAGATAACGCCGCTCGCTCTCGTTGGTGACAAGCTCGAGCGCTCGCGTGTAGCTGGCCACCGCTTCACCTGACCGGCCTAGCCGCCGCAACAGGTCGGCACGGGCGGCGTGCAACAAGTGGTAGCCGTCAAGGTCGCCGCTGGTGGAAAGTTCATCGATGAGACTCAGGGCCGGCCGCGGCCCCTCGACCATCGCCACCGCCACCGCTCGGTTCAGCGAGACGATCGGCGACGGCTGCACGCGCGCCAGCAGGTTGTAGAGCTGAAGGATCTGGGGCCAGTCGGTCTGTTCGGCGTGCTCCGCCTGGCAGTGAAGAGCGGCAATGGCCGCCTGCAAAGCATAAGGGCCGGGGCCGCCGCGCAACGCCTCATCGACCAGCGGCAGGGCTTCGGCAATCTGCGGCTTGTTCCATAAACGGCGGTCCTGCTCCTCCAGAACCACCAGGTCGCCGGCCGAATCAAGCCGAGCTTCACGGCGCGAATCCTGTAAGAGCATGAGTGCCAGCAGCGCCGTCGCTTCCGCCGGCGGCGTAGGAGCCGTCAATAATCTCACGATTCGCGCGAGCCGAATCGCCTCGGCCGATAGATCGGTCCTGATGAGCAACTCGCCGCGCGTGGCCAGATAGCCCTCGTTGAAAATCAGGTAGATCACCGTCAGCACCGCATCGAGTCGTGCCGGCATCTCATTGGTGCCGGGCACCACATAGGGGATGCCGGCGTCGCGGATTTTGCGTTTTGCCCGCACCAACCGCTGGGCCATCGTCGCCGTGGGCACGAGAAACGCCCTGGCGATTTCGTCGGTCTCCAGGCCGCCCAAGGTGCGAAGCGTCAGCGCCACCTGCGCCTCGCTGGCCAGGGCCGGGTGACAGCAGGTGAAGATCAGCCGCAGGCGGTCGTCGGGGATGTCGCCCGCGTCGTCGCGGGGCATTTCAACGGTCCGAATTTGGCCCGATTCGGCGAGCGACTGAAGCTTCTCCGTCAGCCGCGCGCGTCGCCGCAGGCGGTCGATTGCTTTGTGCTTGGCGGTTTGTATGATCCAGGTGCGCGGCGAACTGGGTACGCCCGACGCTCGCCATTGGTCGACGGCGGCCGCAAAGGCTTCCTGGGCCGCCTCTTCGGCCACGTCGAAGTCGCCGACGAGCCGGATCAAAGTGGCCATGATCCGGCCCCAGTCGGAGCGGTAGACCTCATCGACGGCGGCGTCGGCGTTGGAAAGCATGCCGTATTGTAAACATTTTTTTGGCCGCCTTGTCGATCCGGACAGGCATCGTTCGACTTAGTGCTGGAGGTACATTATGAAATACATCGGCATCGCGGAGCGGATTCCCGTGGCGACCGTGGGCACGATCGAAATCCGCCCCATTCTGGAAATACCGGGATTGCCCGAACAGCCGTAGGTCTGGCTTTGTAGCCAGACAGCCACAATACAGAGGAACCCTTCAATGCAATCAGAAACACCACCAGCATCGATCTCCAAAGGCCGACTCTGGACCGGCCGCGTCATGAGCGCGCTGCCCGCGCTGTTCATGATCATGGACGGCGCCATGAAGCTGGCGAAGCCGGACTTCGTGGTGACGCACACGGTGGAACTGGGCTATCCCGAAAGCGTGATTATTCCGCTGGGCGTCGTCTCGCTGGCCTGCACTTTCCTGTAAACCGGCATAAAGGAGACGAGCGACGTTCGAGGCGAGCTCTTATGTCAGCCGCGGCCTAGGCTAGAATGGTCCGTATGAACCCTCTCTTCCTTCTGCGAACCTGCGGCCTTTCCGCCATCGTCAGCCTAACCTGGCAGTTCTGCGGCCAGGCTTACGCCGCCGAGGCGGAGTGGAAAGTGGGCGTGGCTTCCGTCAAGCTCACACCCGATCGGCCAGTGCCGATGGCCGGCTATGCCGCCCGCACGAAGCCGTTCGAGCAGGTCGAGGCCGACATCTTCGCCAAGGCGATGGCGTTGGAAGATGCCGAAGGTCACCGGGCCGTGCTGGTCACGTCGGACTTGATCGGCTTCCGGGCCGCGGTGGCCGAAGGAATCTGCGCTCGCCTAAGTGAGAAGATGGGACTCAAGCGCGAGCAGATCCTGCTCAATTCGTCGCACTCCCACGCCGGGCCGGCGCTCGCCATCACGCCCAAGAGCGATGACGCCGAATCGCTGCGCACCGTCGAGTACACGCGCAAGCTGCAAGATCATGTGGTCGATGTCGTTGTGCAGGCGCTGGCACGTATGCGGCCCGCACGGCTCTCGGCCGGTCAAGGCGTCGTCGATTTTCCCATGAATCGCCGCGAGTTCCGACCGACGGGCGTTATTCTGGGCGTCAACGCGCGCGGGCCGGCCGACCGTAGCGTGCCGGTATTGCGAGTCGATTCCAACGACGGATCGCTCCAGTCGGTGCTGTTCGGGGCGGGCACGCACAATACCACGCTCGGTGGCGACAACTTCCGGCTCTGCGGCGACTACGCGGGCTTCGCCCAGCAGCAGGTTGAAGAAAAGTTGCCCGGCGTGACGGCCATGTTCATGCTCGGCTGCGCCGGCGATTCGAACCCTTATCCACGCGGCACGATCGCGTTGGCGCGCCAGCACGGCGCGACGCTTGGCAACGATGTCTGCCGCGTGCTCGACACGACGCTGCGTCCGGTCCGCGGTCCACTGCGCATCGCGTTCGGCCAGGCGGCGCTGCCCCTGGAGCCGTTGCCGCCTCGCGACGAGCTTCAACGGCGCGCCGCGGGCAAGACGCGTTACCATCCGGCCGGCGCCCAGGGCCTGCTGGCCATGTTAAACAAGGGTGAGACGCCGCCCAGCGAGTACACTTGCCCCTTCACGGTTTGGCAGTTTGGCGACGACCTGACCTTGGTGGCTTTGCCGGGCGAAGTGGTGATCGACTACCTGCTGATGCTGGAAAAAGCCCTGGGGCCAAACCAGCTTTGGGTGATCGCCTATTCCAACGACGTTTTCGGCTATCTCCCTTCGGCGCGGGTGCTGGAAGAGGGCGGATACGAAACGCGCGGCATCACTGCGGGCGGCAGTGGTTATTTCGCGCCCGCGGCGCAAGACGTGGTGGTATCCTACGTGCGTCAACTCGCCCAACAAGCCGGTCGGAAGGCGTTACCTTAACACGCCGCGCCGGCGAGGGGCGGCGAGATTTTTCGTGTCGCTTGGCGTGCGACCCTATCGGAGGTAGACTCAAAAACGTGAGCACTGCCAAGAAACTCAATCTCGTTTCCGTTGACGATTACCTGGCCGGCGAGTTGATCTCGACGGTCAAGCATGAGTACCTGGGTGGCGTGGTTTACGCGATGGCCGGGGCGCGCAACGCGCACAACATCATTGCCACAAACACGCTGGTCGCTCTCGGCAGCCGCCTGCGCGGCCGTAACTGCCGTCCATTCAACTCGGACACCAAGATCCGCGTCCGTCTGCCCACTCAGGTGCGCTTTTACTATCCAGACGCGTCGGTGATTTGCCGGCCGAATCCGCAGACGGCATCCTTTCAGGACGAACCGGTCGTCCTGGCGGAAGTCCTCTCACGCCGCACTCGCCGCATTGACGAAGGCGAGAAGAAAGAGGCTTACCTGACGGTCCCTTCGCTGGGAGTTTACCTGCTGATCGAGCAAGACTCGCCGGCGGTCGTCATCTTTCGCCGGACCGAACATGGCTTCGTCCGTGAAGTATACCAAGGACTGGATGTGGTGCTGCCGCTTCCGGAAATCGAGAGCGACTTGCCGATGGCCGAGATCTACGAGGCGGTGGAATTCAGCGCTGAGCCGGAAGAAGATAAAGCGGAGTGAACGCCATCGGGTAAGGGTCACTACGGCCAATTCGCACCTGTCGTTCATTTATGGCCGCGTGCGCAAGGCGCATGCCCGGCTGCGGCAGGTCGCCGGGCAGGCCGCGCCTTGGTTCATCAACGTTTCACCCGCCGATACTGAAAGTGCGGAAAGGAGCTGAGCCATGATCGCGGCAAAACACGATCTCAAGGTGCGGCGCCGGCGCGACTGGTTGTTTTCGGCCCTGGCCGCCCGCTACTCGTGCCGCAGGGCTTCGATGGGGTCCATCATGGCCGCACGCTGGGCCGGATAGATGCCGAACACGACGCCCACCACGACGGAGATAATGAACGCCACCGCGACCGACCAGTTGGCAATCACCGGCTGCAAGGTCTGGATGACGTCGGGCAGATCCTTCATCCAATGCGGAAAGAACTGTTGCATAAACCAGCGTGCCGCGCCAACCACACCCCCAGAGGGATAGCGGCAAAGATAGCCGAGCGCCACGCCGCACAGCCCCCCCGTGGCGGACAGTACGATCGTCTCCGAAAGAAACTGCTGAATAATGTCCCGGCGCTTGGCCCCCAAGGCGCGGCGAATGCCGATCTCGCGGGTCCGCTCGGTCACCGTCGCCAGCATGATGTTCATGATGCCGATGCCGCCGACCAGCAGCGAGATGCCCGCCACCAGCACGGAGAGCACACGAAACATCATCTGCAAAATTTCGGCCTGCTTGAGCAGCTCCTTGGGCACGATGATCGAATAGTCTTCCAGCTTGTGGAACTTGTCGAGCAATATTTTGATGACCGCGGCCGTTTCCTCGACCTGCGAAATGTCGCTGACCGTGACGGTCAACTGGCTGAGCTGGACGATTTCGCCTTCGCGGCTGCCGGCCTTGCTGGTCAGCACCTGATCGCCGATGCGATGCCGCAGCGTCTCCAGGGGGATGTAAACGTCCTTGTTGTAGTCTTGGCCGGTAAAGCTGCCGCCGATGTTGCCCGACGCGGCCCGCTCGCGAGTCACGCCGACGACTTTGTAAAAGTCCTTGTCGATCTGCACCGCTTTGTTGATCGGATTCGCATAAGGGAAAAGCTGCTCCGCCGTCTCATGGGCCAACACGCAGACGTTGTCTACGTGCTTGAGATCGCCGTCGGTCAAGAACCGCCCCCGCGCGATCTTCAGATTGTTCATGGCCAAGTAGGCGGGCGTGCATCCTACCAGCCGGATCTCGCAGGTATGCTCGATGTAGCGTGCTTCCTTGGAAAGCTCGCGCAGCGGCGTGGCCCGCTTGACAGTGGGAATCGTCGTGGCGATCCGCTTGAAATCGTCGCGCAGCAGGCCATAGCTGACGAAAAAGCTGGAGGTCGCCCCGGTCGATTGCCCGGCGGGCTTGATGCTGCGAATGATGATGTTGTCGGCGCCCAGGTCCTTGATCTGCTGTTGGGCCTGATAGCTGACGCCCTCGCCCATGGCCACCAGCCAGATGACGGCGGTGACGCCGATCATGATGCCCAGCACGGCCAGCACCGAGCGGAGCTTGTGCAACAGCAGGCTTTTGACGCCCAGGCGGAGCGTCTGCAGAAACTTGGAGCGGTACATGCTTTACTGGCCACCCGGTGGTCCGCCACCCGGCCCCCCGCCGCCGAAACCGCCCCCACCAAAGCCTCCCGCACCGCCTGGCCCGCCACCCTGGCGGCGCCTCTCGGCGTTCGCCTTGTGTTCGGCCTCGTCGACGAAGCCGTCACCGTTGGCGTCCATCATGCCAAAGAATTGTTGAGCTCGCTCGGGCAGTTCATCCACGGTGATCTTTCCATCACCGTTCGCGTCCATCTCTTTGAAGCTGCGTGGACGACGATTGCCGCCCTGCCCGCCGCCGCCCTGCCCGCCGCCGCCCTGCCCGCCGCCGCCCTGCCCGCCGCCGCCAGGACCAGCCCCGCTAAATCCGCCGCCGGGACCACCGCCTCCACCGGGCCCGGCTTGCATATCGCCGCCCGGGCCACCCTGTCGACCTTGACCGCCCTGCCCGCGTCGCCGGCCGCCGCCTTCACCCGGTGCGCCGTCTCTCGGACCACCGCCCGGCGGGCCGGCGCCCGGACCTGCGGCACTGGCGGGAGCGGCGGCATCGGGCTTCGCATGCGCCGTGCCAAACCGCTTGCTCACGTCAACCGCCTCGCCTTCGGCAGACTCGTTCGAAGCATCGGGCACGTCGGCCCGCGGATTCAAGAGCACCAACTCGCCTTCCTTCAGGCCGTCGACGATTTCAATGACGGTGTCGTTGGTGCTGCCCAGCACCAAGTCGCGTGTTTCAACGCCCTTGCGGGTCTTGACAAAAGCATGAAACTTGCTGCCGCTCTCGACCACGCACTGCACCGGAACCTGCAGCACGTTTTTCTTTTCGTCGACGAGAATTTCGACTTCCGCGGTCATGCCCGGCTTCAGCCCGTCAGGCTCGCCGTCGATACTGACGATCGTGCCGTATTCCTTGACGGAAGAGCTGAAAAAACTGCCCGGCTCAGGCTGGTTTGCAATCGTGCCGATTTCGCCCTGAAACTCGCGGTCTTGAATCTGCACCCGCGCCCGCATGCCGATGCGAAGCTGGTCGACCTTCGTCTCGTGAACGAGCGTCTTGACTTGCATGTGCTTCAGGTCGGGCAGCTTGAAGATCACCTGGTTCTGCTGCACGCTGGCGCCCAGGTCGATCTTGGGGGCCGACTCTCCGCGACGTCCGCCCGAGATGTCGTTGGCCCACACCACCATGCCGTCTTGCGGAGCGCGGATCGTGCAGCCTTCGAGTTGCTTTTGCAATCGCTCCAACTTGGCCACTTCCTTCTGATAGGCGGCCTCGTCCGACTTCATCATCGCCCCGGCGCTGTCGCGCACGCTGATCAGCCCTTCGAGCGTTTTCGCCTTGGTGTATTTCTCCAGCACGTCTTTTTGCGTTTCGGCCACGCCGAGATTGAGCTTGGCCTGCTCGACGGCGAATTCCTTCGACTCGACGTCGAGCTGCGTCACGTACCCCTTGCGGTGCATTTTACGGCTGTAGTGCAACAGGTTTTCGGCGCTCGAAAGGTTCTGCTTGGCCACGGTGATATTGGCCTCGAGCTGCTGCAGCGTTTGCACGAAGGTGCCCTTGTCGTATTCGTCCACCGAGATTTCGGCGGCGGAGAAGTCTTTGGACGACTTGATCTTGGCCGCTTCGGCCTTGGCCACCAGAATCTGTTGGTCGCGAATCGCCTCGTCGGTCGAGTATGAATCGAGCTCCGCCAACACGTCGTCTTTCGCCACGTGCTTGCCGTCGTCCACGATGCTCAGAATCGTGATCGGGCCGGGCACTTTGCACCGCAGCTCGATGTTCTTCGCGCTCTCGACGTTGCCGTCTTCCGTCACCGTGACGAGCAAATCGCCCTTCTTGACGGCGGTGGTCAGCAGTCGGCTGTCCGCCTCGTCGCCATCGCCGACGTAGTAATGGGCAAAGGCGAAATAACCGATGCCGCTGAGTCCCAAAAAGCCGACGAACGACAACACCCACTTCAGCCAGTTTCCGCCCGCGCGGCGCGGGGAGCGACCGGCAAAGCCATTTTGAAGACGTTTCGTGACGCCGCGGTCTTCGGCCGTCATGGCGCTCATGGATGGGTTCCTCTTAAAAAGCGGTGGGAGGGCGGGAAGGCATGCTCAGGCTCGGTTGCGCGGTGTCCGCCGGCCGGCCTAGAAACGTAGTGCGGGTGTCTGCCCCCACGGTTACTATTGTTCGTTAATTGGCCGCTCTTTGCAAGCAGGAAATGACGGTTTCAACGGTTGTGCCTACAGGGCTGGGTTTCCCGGCCCGTCTCAATCCTCGTCGTCGGCGGACCTTTTCCCTT
>Ga0307372_10002072_pt1 | contig 33829 bp, 33 predicted proteins | sample OX1MG_FD_202533 | JGI IMG/M metagenome (GOLD analysis project Ga0307372, IMG submission 202533) | Soil microbial communities from Risofladan, Vaasa, Finland - OX-1 | ecosystem: Environmental > Terrestrial > Soil > Coastal area > Acid sulfate soil | place: Finland: Risofladan, Vaasa | collected... | reverse complement strand
ACACGCGGGCCCGGCCCATGCCCGCACGGGAGACAGAACCGGACTCCAAGGCAAACACGGTACACAAGACCGGAAACACGCCAGGCAGGCATTAATGCCTAATCTCCGTGGTGTTGCGGTCTGGGGCCCGGCCAGGGGCAAAGGGGACGCGATGTGGCGCAGCCTTTCCGTGGCCCGCGGTGACATCATCATGTTCGCCGACGCCGATACCAGAAATTTCGGTGAGCATTTCATCTACGGCACGCTCGGGCCGCTTCTCACGATGCCCGAAGTGCAGTTCACCAAAGCCGCCTACCGGCGGCCTTTCACGGACGCCACCCAGTCAGTGGTCGACGGCGGCGGCCGGGTCACCGAGCTGACGGCCAAGCCATTGTTCAATTTCTTCTGCCCGGAACTGACCGGATTCGTGCAGCCGCTGGCCCGGGAGTTCGCCGCCTACCGTGAGCTGCTGTGCAGCATCCCGTTCCTCACCGGGTACGGGGTGGAGCTGGGAATCCTGGTCGACGTGCTCGAGGACGCGGGCCTGCCCGCGATGGCGCAGGTCGATCTCGGCGCCCGGCAGAACCGGCACCAGCCGCTCTGGGACCTGAGCCGGATGAGTTCCGCGGTGCTGCGCGCCATGGCCAGCCGGGTCCAGTTGCCCCAGCGGGGAATCTGCTCACCCGGCACGCCCGGTGTCCGGGCGCTGCGCCGCCCGGAGACCTACCTGCACGCGGTCGCCACGGACACCGGGCTGCGCCTCGATGAGCACCTCAACGAACTGCTCGAGCGCCCGCCGATGATCCAGGTGATGCCCGCCGAGCAAGGGCAGCACACCGTCGCCTGACCGCCGCCACCCGGCCGGGCAGGGCTGTCGGCCGGCCGGGCCTGGCCGGGCCGCCGGGGCGGCTCGCTGCGCGTGGCTGCCGTTCAGCCGGCCGCGCCTTCACCTGCCAGCTTGACGATGGTGAACGGCGCGCCCTGCGGGTCGGCGATCACCGCGAGCCGGCCCGGCGGAGCGTCGGCGGGCGGCACGGCCACCTGGCCGCCGAGTTCGGTGGCCCTGGCGGCGGCGGCGTCGCAGTCCGTCACCGCGAAGTACACCACCCAGCGAGGCGGGATCCCCTCGGGCCAATCCTCATCCATGTGCACCATGCCGCCGACCGCGCGGCCGCCCAGCCGCCACTCGGTGTAGGTCATCGGCCCCATCTGGCTGGTGTCTGACTCCCAGCCGAACACCCGACCGTAGAAAGCCACGGCAGCGTCGGTGTCGCGGCAGGCCAGCTCGCTCCAGCAGAAGCAGCCCGGGGCGTTGACCAGCCCGGCGCCGTGGAACGCCCGCGGCTGCCAGGCCGCGATGAGCGCACCCTGGTCGTCGGTGAACATGGCCATCCTGCCCTGGCCATCGACATCGGCGGGCGGGACGAGCACCTGGCCGCCAGCCTGCGTCACCAGCGTGGCGGTGGCCTCGGCGTCGGTCACGCTGACGTAGGTGTTCCAGGCCGTCCGGTATTCCGCGCTGGGGCTGGGCATCAGGCCGGCCACCACCCGCCCGGGGAAGTTCTCGGGCAGCGTCCCGGCCGGGGCGAAGAACGTGTAGGCCGCCTCCCCGTCACCCGGGGCAGAGTAGGACTCCCAGCCGAAGAGGCTGGTGTAGAAGGCGATGGACGCCTTCGGATCGCTGGTGGTCAGATCAATCCAGCACGGCGTCCCGGACGGATACTCCGTCATCACGGGCATCGCGGTTCCCTCCCCTGGCCTGTCAGGACCATCGTGGGCGTGGCGTCCTCCCCTGGCCGTCACGACCACTGTGGCTGGCGTCCTCCCCTGGCCGCCAGCGCGAACCATGGCCCCGCTGACCCTACATCCGCCTGGTCCTCCGCGCCCGGCCCGGCCGCATCTCGGCTGGCCCGGGCCCCGTATCTCGCGTAGGCTGCTGCCGTGCCACGCTATGAGTACCGCTGCCGTGCCTGCGGGTCCACTTTCGAGCGCACCCGGCCGATGAGTGAGGCGTCCGCGCCGTGCCCGTGCCCGCAGGGGCACGGCGACACTGTCAAGCTGCTGTCCACCGTCTCCGTCGGCGGCAGGGCGGGCGCGGCTGAGCCGCGATCCGGCGGCGGCGGTGGCTGCTGCGGCGGTGCCTGCGGCTGCGGCTGAGCCTCGCGGTGAGCCCCATCCCGCCCGAATCCTGCTACGCGGAAATCACCGGCAGCACGGAGACGCTCGCCGGGCTGGTCGACGGCGCTGACCTCACGACGCCCGTGCCCACCTGCCCCGAGTGGACTCTGAGGCAACTGGCCACGCACGTCGGCCGGGCGCACTGCTGGGCCGCGGAGATCGTCCGCACCAGGTCAGCCGAATCCATCCCATTCCGGAGCGTTCCCGATGGCCGCTTCCCGGACGACCCAGCGGAGCACGCCGGATGGCTGCGCGCTGGCACGGCGCGGCTCATCGCTGCGATCGGGGCGGCCGGTGACGATCGCGTCTGGGCATTCGGGGAGCAGCGCCCGGTGGCTTTCTGGGCACGGCGGATGGCTCACGAGACAGCGGTGCACCGGGCGGATGCGGAGATTGCCGCCGGCCGCAGGCCGGTCATCGTGGCGGACGTCGCCGCAGACGGCATCGATGAGTGGCTCACGGTGCTGAGCGGGCCGGTGGGCGGCGAGCCCGACCTGCGCCGCGATGCGCTCGCCGAGGGGCAGTCGCTGCATGTGCACGCCGCCGACGTTCCGGAGGGCGCCGGTGAGTGGCTGGTCAGCCGTGGCCCGGCCGGGATCACGGTGCGCCGGGCGCACGGCAAGGCTTCCGCCGCCCTCCGCGGCGGGGCCAGCGACCTGCTGCTGGTACTGCTGCGGCGGCTGCCGGAGGATCCGGCGGTCGAGGTGGTTGGCGATCCCAGCGTGTTCAGCAGGTGGCTGGCGGTCACCCAGTTCTGAGCATCCTGCCTGGCGTCACTTGATGCTGGCGCTCCGCTGCCGGCCCCGAACCCGTCCTGATATCGATGACCCACAGTTGGCCGTGCGGCCCATAACCCCCCAAGGTGGTGACATAGAGACGGGCCCGCCAGGGGCGACGGCAATGCCCACCGGCCCTGGCCAAAGGGACCATCCCGGCCGCTGCTCCGCGCGCGCCGAATCCCTGCCAGCGCGCCACGGCGAGATTGAAGACGCTCATCCCGCCGGATGCTCGTCGGTGACAAAGGCGTAGGGGCCTACGTGCCCGCGGCGCGCACGTTATGCCCGGGGCTAGCTGTCCCTGGCTGGCTCACCATGCTGCGCATTGGCCCTGCCCCGGCCCCAGTAGGCCTTGGCGGAGGCCCGCTCGTCAGGCACGCCGCGGGCGGAGAGCACCTCGCGAAGCCGCAAGACCACCCTGGCCTCGCCGAACAGGTAACAGTGACCCGCGCCAGGCGGCAGCGCCACAGCCTCCAGCGCCGCAGCGAGTACCGCCGGGTCGCCGGCCGCCGGGATGCCCCCGCCCTCGCTGCCCCCGTCCTGGCTGATCCGGTGCAGCCAGCTCAGCTTCACCCCGGCCTGCGTGACCAGGTCCTGCTCGTCGGCGGGCTCCGGAATCTCCAGGAACACGATCGCCCGGGCGCCCGGCGGCAGCGCGCCGACCATGGCGAACACCGCAGCCAGCCCGGATTCGTCGGCGGCGAAGAGGTGCCAGTCAGCCCCGTCCGCCAGGAAGATCTTGCCGCGCGGGCCGATGCCCTCGATCGCCTCCCCCGGCCGGGCCGCCCGCACCCAGCGCTCACCAGGCCCGTCGCCGTGCCTGACGATGTCGAGGGTGAGCAGCCGGCGGCTGGTGTCCAGCGCCCGGATCGTGTACCGCCGGCGCAGCGGGCGGTCGCCGTCCACCGCCACCATCAGCATCACGTCCTGCCCGGGACGGTAGCCGAAGTCGCTGAGCTGCGGCGCGGTCAGGACCAGGCGCTGCATATGCGGGGTGAGCAACGCGTTCTCCACCACCTCGAGCCGCATCCGGGTGGTCGCTGCCAGCGGCCCCTTCAGCTCGGCGAACGGATCATTCATCACGACCGCACCCGCGGCTGGCACAGAATCTGGCACCCAGCGATTCTACGGTCCCGCTCAGCCTGCACAGCGCGCCACCTGGCGCAGGCGGCCTTAATCCAGCCAGCCGCCCTTGGATACAGCCAGCCGGCCTTTGCTACAGCCAGCCGGCCCGGGCACTGGCCAGCGGCCCCTCGCCGGGCGGCCGGCCAAGCTCGCCGGCCCGGACCTGGTCGAGCAGCCGGGCCACCGCGTTGAGTATCTCGGGCAGGCAGTTGCGCAGGCTCCGCGCGTCCGCGGCATCGGCGGGGTGGCCTGCCGCGCCCGCTTGCGCCAGCAGCCCCTCGAGGTCCGCCAGCCTGCTGCCGACCCATTCGACAGGGAACGCCGAGAGTTCCCGCTCGAAGACCCGGTGCCCCGGCTCCCAGCCCTGTTCCACGCCGGGATGGTGGTGCGTCCGGTTGAAGCTCCCCGGTGGCCCGTCGACCGATTCGAGCAGGTCCGCCCGCCAGATCAGCTCGCCGATCTCGATGGGCTGGGCCGAGTAGATGGAGCCTTTCAGGTCCCCGGCGCTCAGCAGCCTGACTTCCAGCCGGACGCCATGCTCCGGTCCTTCCTGGCCCTTGTCCGGGTTCGGGTCCACGAAGTACAGGTCGCTGACCACCACAGCGGTCCGCTCGAAGCCGAAGACGTACAGCACGGCAGGGGTCCTCCTCAGATCACGCCGGTATCGGCCTGGTCACGCATGAATCCAGTCTGCGCCGCGCAGGCCGGGGCGGGAAGACCGCGGCCTGGCGGGTGCCCGGGGGTCCAGGCGCCGAAACGCAGCCGAAACACACACGTCATTGGCGGCAATAACGCCGGAACACTGCCCGCTTACGCTGCGGACGTGGCGGACATTTTCGACTCCTACCGGCTGGCCGATGCCTGGGATGAGATGTTCGAGCGGCCAGGTCAGCCACGGGCGCCCTGCACCGGGCTGCTGGCCGCGCTGCAGCCGCTCGATCCCGCCGAACTGCGGTTCCGGTCCGACCAGCTGGCCCGGGTGTTCACCGACCGCGGGGTCACCTACGACTTCGCGGGCGAGGAGCGCCCCTTCCCGCTCGACCTCATCCCCCGGGTCATCGACGCCGTGGAGTGGGATCTCATCGTGCGTGGCGTGCGGCAGCGGGTGCTCGCGCTGGAGGCGTTCCTCGCCGACGTCTACGGCCCGCGGCAGGCCTTTTCGAGAACCGGCTCGCCATGACCCGGACGTTCCCGGCGCTGTTCGCCGAGCAGCATGTGCACCCGGTGTACAGCTACCCCGCCCAGTTGCTCGCGGCGCTGCGCGCGGCGGCGCCGCCGGGGACCGCGGACCCGGTGGTGGTCGTGCTCACCCCGGGGGTGGCCAACGCGGACTACTTCGAGCACGCCCTGCTGGCCCGCCTGATGGGCGTGGAACTGGTGGAAGGCGGGGACCTGGCCTGCTCGGGCAACCGGGTGTACGTGCACACCACGCAGGGGCTGCGGCCGGTAGATGTCATCTACCGCCGCGTCGATGACGACTTCCTCGACCCGCTGCAGTTCCGCCCTGACTCGGTAATCGGCTGCCCCGGCATCGTCAACGCCGCCCGGGCCGGGAACGTGACCATCGCCAACGCGGTGGGCAACGGGGTCGCCGACGACAAGCTGCTGCAGGCTCCGGTCGGTGAGTGCCACGTGGTCGTGGCCAGGGGCCGCGACTATGCCGACGTGCCACCGCTGAAAGGCATCTACCACGGGGCCCCGAGCGTCGCGGTGGACGTGACTGTCGAGGTGACCCGGCTGGCCTGAGCACGGCGCGGGCGCGGGCGTTGCTTTCCCGGTCTTTACCATCGCTATGCCTGATCCACGCCGACACCCGCCCGCAGGTCACTGGGGCAGCAGCCTGCCTCGCATAGGCTGGGGAAATCCCAGGAAGCCTCCCACCTAGTGGTGTGATCTATGGTTGGTCTGCTCATTGTCGGCGTTGTCGCAGCGGTGGTGCTGCTCTACGGGGCGGACCGGGTCAGGAAAGCCCGGGCGCAGGCCCAGCGGCTGCGGATGCTGAATGACCGGCTGGATGCAGCCGCCGCGAGAGTCGACGAGGAGCAGGAGAAAAAGCAGGCGCGGGCACAGGCCAGCGCGGAGCTGACCTCGGTCATGCCGGCGATCAGGCGGCCACCGCTGACCCTGCCGGGTGTGCTGGCCCACGAGGCGGAGCCGACTGCGGACGAGGAGCCCGCCACAGAGCCGGAGCCCGCCGCTGGCGCCGAGCCTGCTTCTGCGGCCGAGCCGGCCGCTGAACCCGAGCCGGCCGCTGAACCCGAGCCGGCCGCAGAAGCCGAGCCCGCGGTGGGGGCAAAGGCAACGCAGGATCCCGCCCGGTCCGCGGAAGGCACGCTGACGATGCCTGGCGTGCCGGCGCCGGAGGCCGCCCCGGCGCGCAAAATCCGGCTGACCTCAGAAGGCACCCTGATCCTGCCCACCGTGCCAGCTCAGGGGCACGTCCCAGCCAACGAGGCCAGGCCGGCCCCGGACACGGCGCCGGCACAGCCCGGCGGGCCTCGGCAGGCCGCCTCATAGCCAGCGGGCCAGCACGGTGCACACCCGGCCTGCCGGGGGTACCAGCAACTGTGAGCCACCGTGCACGAATGGCCCGGCGCTAGCTGGAAATCAGCAGCCTGGCGCTAGCTAGACTGATTAGCAGTGGGAGACATTCGCCCGTGTTCCCCAGCCGTCATCGTTCCTTGCTTGCTGACCCGAGCCGAGGTTCCCTGTGCAGACGGTTAACCGCGTGGTGGTGCTGGCGGCCGACGGCACGGGCCAGCCCACGGATGAGGAAGTGCTGGCCGCGCTGGCCCCACGGTTTTCCGTGAGCACGGCGGGCCGGTCGCGCACCATGCGTCGTACCTGGCTGGACACCTTCGACTGGCGGCTGCACCGGGCCGGGCTCACCCTGGAGCACCTCACCGGCCCGCGACCCGGTGAACTCGTGCTCACCGGCCCCGGCGGGGAAATAATCACACAGCGGGCCAGCCGGCTTACCTGGCCAGCGCTCGCCATGGCCCTGCCGGCCGGCCCGGTGCGCGACCGGCTGCGGGCCGTGGCCGGAGTGCGGGCGCTGCTGCCTGCCGCCCGGGCGGCAAGCGCCGTGCAGGACATGCGGGTGCTCAACCCGGACACCAAGACGATCGCCTGGATCAGCCGGGACCGCACCGCGGTCAGTTACCCGGCGGCGACACAACTCCCGGCCCGGCTGCAGGTCACCCCGGTTCGCGGCTACCAGGCCCAGGCGGAACGGGTGGCGCAGGTGCTGGCCGCCGCGGCTGGGGATGGCTCTCCCGCGGTGCGCCCGCTGGACGCCGCGCTGGCCGCAGCGGGACGGCGAGCCGAGGACTACAGCAACAAGATCGACGTCGGGCTGACGCCGGGCATGCCGGCCCGGCTCGCCATGCGGGTTGTGCTGCTGCGCCTCCTGGACACCCTGCAGGCCAACGTGCCTGGCACGATCCGGGACATCGATACCGAGTTCCTGCACGACCTGCGGGTATCGGTCCGCCGCACCCGGTCCGCGCTGAAGCTCGCCGGGGACGTGCTGCCCGCGGGCCTTCCGGCGCGGTTCCGCGGCGAGTTCAAGTGGCTGGGCGACCTCACCACGCCCACCCGGGACCTCGACGTCTACCTGCTGAACTACCACGACATGGCGGCCGGCCTGGTGTCGGCCTCGGCTGCGGAACTCGAGCCGTTCCATGAACATCTGGGCCGCCGGCGCGCGGTCGAGCAGCGGCAACTGGCCCGCGGGCTGCGTTCGGCACGCTTCTCCCGGCTGGCCGGTGACTGGCGGGCGGCGCTCACTGACCTGGCCCCGCCTGCGGGCGGCCGGCGGGCGGCGGACGTGGCCACGGACCGGATCAGCCGCGCGCACCGGCGGGTGCTGCGCCAGGGCCAGGCGATCACCGGGGACTCCCCCGCAGAGCGCCTGCACGATTTGCGGAAGAGGTGCAAGGAACTGCGCTACCTGCTGGAGTTCTTCGCGTCGCTGTTCGATCCGGTGGCACACCAGCGCGTGGTCAAGGACCTGAAGGGCCTGCAGGACTGCCTCGGGGAATTCCAGGACCGCCAGGTCCAGCAGCAGGAGATCAGGGAGTTCGCCGCGCAGATGATGACTGACCGGGACTTGCCCGCCACCGCGCTGCTCGCCATGGGGGAACTCGCCGGGCAGGTCGGCCTGTGCCAGCAGCGTGCCCGCGAGGAGTTCGCCGGCCGGTTCCGCGAATTCGCCAGCCCGGCGAGTGAACGGCGATTCCGCTCTCTCACCAGCGGTGTCCGCCGGTGAAGATCCTCGCCACGTACAACATCAAGGGCGGCGTCGGCAAGACGGCCACCGCGGTCAACCTCAGCTACCTGGCGGCCCAGGACGGGCTCCGCGTTCTGCTGTGGGACCTGGACCCGCAGGCGGCCGCCAGTTACCTGTTCCGGATCCGGCCCCGGGTCAAGGGCGGCGGCAAGGCCCTGATCCGCGGCAGCAGGGAGATCGAGGACTCGATCAAGGGCACCGATTTCGGCAATCTGGACCTGCTGCCCGCTGATTTCACCTACCGCAACCTGGATCTGGTGCTCGATGCGACGAAGAAGCCGACGCGGCGGATCGCCCGCCTGCTGGCCCCGCTCAGCGACGAATACGATGTGATCTTCCTGGACTGCCCGCCCGGCATCTCGCTGCTCTCGGAGAGCGTCCTGCAGGCGGCTGACAGCCTGCTGGTCCCGCTCATCCCGACGATCTTGTCACTGCGGACCCTGGACCAGCTCACTGAGTTCATCGGTGATTTCGACGGGCAGCGGCCGGGCGTGCTCGCCTTTTTCTCCATGATCGACCGGCGCAAGCGGCTGCATCTGGAGATCGCCGAACGGCTGCCCACTGAGCGCGACGACGTGGCCACCGCGGCCATCCCCGCGCTGTCGCTGATCGAGCGGATGGCCGTGGAGCGCGCCCCGGTCGCGGCCTTCGCGCCGCACAGCCGGGCAGCCCAGAGCTACCGGCAGTTGTGGGCGGAGGTGCGGGCCCGCACACTCTGACCGGCGCGGCAGCGGATGCGGGCCGCCATAGCCTGGCCGGCCCAGCTGATGCTGTCCAGGTAACTGCACATAGTCACCAGCAGTACCTTTGTCGCGGAATGCGGGCCTGCGCCGCCCCGCTCGGAGCATGCTATTAGTTGGAGGCGTATCCGGGCCTAGGGGGGACAAGTGAGCCGACGGCTGATCCGGCTGGAAATACCCGTCTTCCCGGACCGGCGGATGTTCCGGGTGCACGACTCCACGGTGGACCCGGACGCACCCGGCGGTCCGCTCGCACCGGTGGGGACGCTGGTCAGCGTGAACCGTGAGCAGCTGTGGGTGGGCAGCCTGCAGGAGCACATCGGCGTCCGGCTGACGATCGAGGAATGGGACACCGCGCCGCCGACGTTCGGCGACGCCTGGGAGGACGAGGCCAAGGGCACGCTGTACCTGCGCGGCCAGCTGAGCGTCGACATGGGATCCGCGGGCCGCGCGGTGGACAGGCTGACGCTGGCCAGCGGCGTTGGCGACTACGTTGTCCGGGTCTACGCGCGTAACCGGCGTGAGGTCATGCGGCTGTACGAGGAAATGTTCGAGCGGGGCGTGGACCCGCTGAGCGATGAGTTCCAGCAGGCCCGGAAGAACCTGGAAGGGCTGGAGCAGTACCTGCTGCAGCTCTGGCGGGAGTACTGACCCCGGGCCAGCGGCCGGGCCTATTGCGAGCGGACGGCGTGCGGCGCCAGGTGTGCTGCCGGGCTGGCCGCAGCGGCCGAGTGGCCGGGCGGCGCCGACGTGGCCGACACCGGCTTGGCCGACGCTGACGTACCTGGCGCCGAGCTGGCAGGCTTGGCGGGCTGGCCGGTCGGATGAGTGGGCGTCATCAGCACCGGCTGGGCGGGCGAGGCGCTGGCCTTGCCGCCAGTCTGGCGGTCCGCCGGGGTGCGGAACGGCACCAGCGCGTACACCACCAGCGACACGACGGCCACGACCAGCAGCGTGACGAAGGAGGCCACCAGGCGGAGCCGGCGCACCCGCAGCGCCACCATGCCGCCGGGCGCGCCGAACGACGCCATCCGGGTGGCGAGCACCGGGTCGGCACTGGCCAGGCCGCGCTCGATCTCATCCAGGATGCGCTGCTCATCCATGGATAGCGCCATAAGGGCTACCTCCACCTGCCGTGCCGGTGGGTACTTTCTCTTACTATCCCCCACCGCAAGATCGTTAGCCTCAGTTCCCTTGCTGCAGCGCGCTTTCCGGCTGCGACCGGCTGCCGCCCGCCGGTCCCCCGCCTCGCCCGCGGGCCAGCCGCTGGCCGGCGGGCACCGGACATCACTCGAACTTACGTTTGCTTGATCGAACTAAAATTCTATAATGGCCGTCATGCGATGGGACGGGATGCGGATCCAGCAGGACGCACCGGCCAGTCAGCCGCCCGGCATCCTGCCCGGCGCCCCGGCGGGCGCTCCAGCCAGCGCCGCGCCCGCCCTGTTCGAGCGCGGCGCCATCGCCCGGTCCTTCGACACCCCGGGCTTCCGCGGCATGACCTTCTTCGAGGTGCACGCCCGCAGCATCATCAACCGGGTGCCCGAATCCTCCCGGGTGCCGTTCCGCTGGACCATCAACCCCTACCGGGGCTGTTCGCATGCCTGCAAGTACTGCCTGGTGGGGGGGACACCCATCCTGATGGCCGACGGCCGGAGCAGGGCGCTGGCTGACCTGCGGCCGGGCGATGAAATCTACGGCACGGTCCGCCGGGGCAACTACCGCCGGTACGTGCACACCACGGTGCTCGCGCACTGGCAGACGGTCAAACCGGCCTACCGGGTCACGCTGGCGGACGGCACCCGGCTCATCACCAGCGGTGAGCACCGTTTCCTCAGCGAGCGGGGCTGGAAGCACGTCACCGGGGCAGAATCCGGCCCGCTACAGCGACCGCACCTGACCACCAGCAACAAGCTGATGGGAGTGGGAGGCTTCGCCGGGCCGCCCAAGGCGGGCGCCGACTACCGGCGCGGCTATCTGTGCGGGATGATCCGCGGCGATGGGTGCATTTACCAAGACCGCTACCAGCGCGTTGATGGGTCGACGGGCTACTCACTGCGATTCCGGTTGGCGTTGGCCGACCAGGAAGCGCTGGAGCGGACCCGCGGCTACCTCGCCCGCATTGGTATCGGCTGCGCAGAGTTCACTTTCGCCGAAGCCACGCCCACCCGTCGGCAGGTGGCAGCGATTCGCAATGGCGGCCGTGACCAGGTCCGGATGATGGAGTGGCTCATTGGCTGGCCCGACTCGCCGACCCTGGAGTGGCGCAAGGGCTTCCTGGCCGGCATCTTCGATGCGGAGGGCAGCTACAGCAACGGCATCCTGCGCATCTGCAACACAGATCCGGACCTGCTCGCCTGGATCCGTACCTCGCTGCAGGAGTTCGGCTTCGCTTTTGCGGTTGAGCGCAGGCACATTGGGCGTGCTGGGCCCGTGACGAACTACCGGCTCACCGGCGGGCTGCCGGAAAAGCTCAGGTTCTTCCTCAGCACCGACCCGGCGATCACCTGCAAGCGCTCCATCGAGGGCACGGCGATCAGGAGCAACGCAAGGCTGGGCATCGCCTCGATCGAGCCGCTCGGGCTGGACCTGCCGATGTTCGACATCACCACCGGCACCGGGGACTTCATCGCCAACGGAGTGGTGAGCCATAATTGCTTTGCCCGGAATACGCACACCTACCTGGACCTCGACGCCGGCCATGACTTCGATTCGAAGATCGTGGTGAAGGTCAACGCACCCGAACTGGTCCGCAAGGAACTCACCGCCCGCAAGTGGCAGGGCGAGCACATCGCCATGGGCACCAACGTGGACTGCTACCAGCGGGCCGAGGGCAGGTACCGGCTGATGCCCGGGATCCTGCAGGCGCTGCTGGACGCGCGGAACCCCTATTCCATCCTGACCAAGGGAACGCTGATCCTGCGCGACCTCGACCTGCTCATCGCGTCCGCGGACGTGACCGACGTCGGGCTCAGCGTGTCGGTCGGCTGCGCGGATGAGGACCTGTGGCGGACCCTGGAACCGGGCACCCCGAGCCCCCGGCACCGGCTGGGGGTGTGTGCCACGCTGTCCGGGCACGGCCTGCCGTGCGGGGTGCTCATGGGCCCGGTCGTGCCGTTCCTGTCCGACTCCCCCGCGCAACTGGAGTCCACCGTGCGCCAAGTAGCCGAGGCCGGCGCCAGCCACGTCAGCCCCATCGTGCTGCATCTGCGGCCCGGCGCCCGGGAGTGGTTCCTGGCCTGGCTGGCCGAGCACCACCCGGCGCTGGTGCCGCGCTACCGGGGGCTCTACGGCTCGCGGGCGTACGCGCCCGGGGACTACCAGCAGCGGATCGCGGAGCAGGTGCGCGAACTGGCGGAGCGCTATCAGGTGGGCCGTGGCAGCCCGCGGCGGACCCGGCGCACCTGGCGCGGCGCCGCGGCTGGCCCGGGCGCCACGCCAGATACGGCCGCCGCGCCAGTCCCGGAGCAGCTCACGCTCCTGTAAGTGCCCTGGCCGGCCGCCCCCGGGCAGGGCCCCGCAGCCGTGCGGCGGGCCGCAACGGCGGTTGGCCCGCTGGCCCGGGCGGCCAGCCGGGTGCCGGGCGGGCCGCTCAACGAGCGCCGGGCGAGCCGCTCAACGAGCGCCGGTCAACACGGGAGGAGCCGCATCTGACGTTGACGTCAAGGTCCGGTAGGCTCGGCGGAGCACCAGGCAGATCACCGGCGTCCGGAGAGGGAGGCTTAATGCCCGTGGTGGGACAGGCGCAGACGGCACCGGCGGATGCGGGCAGCCGGGGCGTTCACTACAAGTGGATCGCCCTGTCCAACACCACGCTCGGGATCTTGATGGTCACGATCAACCAGTCGATCCTGCTGATCTCGCTTCCCGCGCTCTTCCGTGGCATCAACCTGAACCCGCTCGTGCCCTCCAACACCTCCTACTTCCTGTGGGTGTTCATGGGCTTCCTGCTGGTCACCGCGGTGCTGGTGGTCAGCCTGGGACGGGTCGGGGATATCTACGGCCGGGTGAAGATGTACAACCTGGGCTTCGCCGTCTTCACGGTCTTCTCGATCCTGCTGTCGGTGACGTTCCTCACCGGGCCGGCCGGCGCCCTGTGGATCATCATCATGCGCGTGTTCCAGGGGGTCGGCGGCGCGTTCCTGTTCGCCAACTCGACCGCGATCCTGACCGATGCCTTCCCGGAGAACGAGCGGGGCAAGGCGATGGGGATCAACGGCATCGCCGCGGTGAGCGGATCCTTCCTCGGTCTCCTCCTGGGCGGCGTGCTCGCCCCGATCGAGTGGCGGCTGGTCTTCCTGGTGTCGGTCCCGTTCGGCTTGTTCGGCACGATCTGGGCCTACCTCAAGCTCCACGACAACGGGGTGCGCATCCCCGCCAAGATCGACTGGCTGGGCAACGCCCTGTTCGCAATCGGGCTGATCTCCCTGCTCACCGGGATCGTGTACTCCCTGCTCCCCTACGGCGGGCGCCCCACCGGGTGGACCAACCCCTACGTGCTGACCGCCATCATCGGCGGGATCGCGGTCCTGGTCCTGTTCGCCTGGGTGGAGACCAAGGTGCCGCAGCCGATGTTCCGGCTGGACCTGTTCCGGATCCGGGCGTTCACCGCCGGCAACATCGCCGGGCTGCTCGGCGCGCTCGGCCGGGGCGGCATCCAGTTCATGCTGATCATCTGGCTGCAGGGGATCTGGCTGCCCCAGCACGGGTACAGCTTCAGCCAGACCCCGCTGTGGGCGGGCATCGCGATGGTCCCGCTGACGCTCGGGTTCCTCATCGTCGGCCCGCTGGCCGGAACGCTGTCCGACCGCTACGGGGCACGGCTGTTCGCCACGACCGGCCTGATCGTCTCCGGGGCCAGTTTCCTGCTGCTGGAACTGCTGCCGATCAACTTCAGCTACGTCTGGTTCGCCGTGCTCATCTTCTTGTTCGCGGTCGGCATGGGGCTGTTCTTCTCCCCCAACCAGGCGGCCGTCATGAACAGCCTTCCGGCGGACCAGCGGGGCGCGGGCTCGGGGATGCTCAACACCTTCCAGAACTCGGCCACGGTGCTGTCGATGGGCCTGTTCTTCACCATCGTCACGCTGGGGCTGGCCGCCCGGCTGCCGGCGCACCTGTACCGCGGGCTGGTCGCGGCCGGCGTCGCCCCCTCCGCCGCCCGGATGGTCGCCAACGAGCCGCCGATCGGCAGCCTGTTCTCCGCGTTCCTCGGCTACAACCCCATCAAGGAACTGCTCGGCCCCACCGGGGCGCTGCAGCACCTGTCCCCCCGGCAGGCCGCGTACATCACCGGCCGGTCGTTCTTCCCGAGGCTGATCGAGGAGCCGTTCGCCAGCGGGCTGCACCTGGCGTTCACCTTCGCCGCGGGCGCGACGGTCATCGCCATCGTGGCCTCCGCCGTCCGCGGCCGGCGTTACCTGCACACGGCCGAGCCGTTCCTCGAGGAACTGGCCGAGGGCGCGGCGGAGATCGGCGGCCTGATGGGCCTCGAGGCGGTCGCCTCCGCTGAGGCCCCGGCAGGCGGGATGCGGGCCCCGGCGGGCGGGATGCGGGCCGCGTCCGAGAACGCCAGCGCGGACAGCGGGCGCGACGCCTCGCCCGGAAGCGGCTGAGCTGATGAGCGGGACGCCCGCGCCGGGCACGGCGGGACTGACCGGCACCGATGCGCCGGCGGCCGCGGGACGGGCCGACGCCCATGAGCCGCCGGCCACGGGACAGACCGGGGCCGGCGAGGCGGCGGAGGACGGGCAGTTGCTCGGCATCGGTGCCGCGGCGAGCAGGGCCGGCGTGTCCGAGCGTGCCCTCCGCTACTACCAGCAACTGGGCCTGCTGGTCCCGGCCTGCACCACGCCCGGCGGGCTGCGCCGCTATTCGCAGGCCGACCTGGACCGGGTGGCCCGCATCCGGGAGTTGCAGACGCTGCTCGGACTCAACCTCGACGAGATCGCGATAGTCCTGCGCAACGAGGACCGCATGGCGCAGATCCGCCTCACCTATCACGACGAGCGCACCAGCGACGCGGAGCGGCGGCGGCTGACCCGCGAGTGCATTGCCCTGCAGGAGAGCCTGCGGGTAACCGTCGAAGCCAAGCGGGATGCCCTGGATGGCTTCCTGGCCGACCTCGATGCGCGCATCCGGCGTGCCCGGGATCTGCTCGCAGGCGCCGGCGCCGAGCAGGAGGCACCAGCCCCGCCACCCCGTTGAGGATGATCTGTGCGGGCCGCGGCAGGCAGAAGCCCAGCTTTTCCGCAACGCGCCGACGTGCCGATGACGCCGGCCAGGCTTACTGTTCCGCGGCGCGGCGCTGCACGAACTCGAAGCCGAACCGGCCCTTCACGCACAGGTGGCCGCTGGTGACGTCGTGGTCGAGCGGCGAGGTCACCTTCACGATCGAGTTGTCCTGGACGTGCAGTTCCAGGTTGCAGCCGACCCCGCAGTAGGGGCAGATGGTCGTGGTGACGGCCTGCCGGGATTCATCCCAGGTGCCGGCCTGCCGCATGTCGTACTCGCTCTTGAACATCAGTGCCCCGGTGGGGCACACCCCGATGCAGTTGCCGCAGTAGACGCAGGCCGAGTCGGGCAGCGTGACCGAGAACTCGGTGGAGATGCGCGCCTCGAACCCCCGGCCGGCGACCGCGATCGCGAACGTGTTCTGGGCGTCCTCACCGCAGGCCTCGACGCACTTGTAGCAGAGGATGCAGCGGGAGTAGTCGCGGACGTAGCTGTCGTTGTCGAGCTTGGCCGGCTGGGCGACCGTCCCGGCCGCGCTGCCGTCGGGCACGTGATGCTCACCGGCCCGGGCGCGGTCTCGCTCGCCCGCCTGGTGCGGGGCTGCTGGCGGGCCGTACCGGCCCGGGTCGGCGCCGTACTGCTCCATCCAGCGGCGCACCTCTGGTGCGGTGAGCGAGATGTCGACCGACGATGCCAGGAACTCCAGCACCATCCGGCGGCTGGTCCGCACCCGGTCGGAGTCGGTGTGCACGGTCATGCCCGGCTCGGCCTGGCGCGAGCAGGCCGGCACCAGCGCCCGGGACCCCTCGACCTCGACGACGCAGACCCGGCAGGCGTTCACCGGCGTCAGGTTCTCCAGGTAGCACAGGGTCGGCGTGTCGATCTCCTGCTGCCGGCAGGCGTCCAGCAGCGTGGCGCCCTGCGGCACGCGCACCGGCGTGCCGTCGATCGTGATCTCGACCACGCGCCTGGGCGCGTCCAGGAACACCGCGCTCACGATCGCCCTCCGAAGCTGTCGTTGCCGTTGGCGCTGATGAGCCCGAGCCGCACGGCCGAGGTGATGGCGTTGGCCGCCGTCTGCCCCAGGCCGCAGATCGAGGCCTCGCGCATGACCGCCGCGATGTCGTCGAGCAGCGCGAACTCCTGTTCCGGCGGCCCGAGCGGCCGGGCGCTGGCCAGCCGGCCCAGCAGTTCCTCCTGCCGGACGGTGCCGACCCGGCAGGGCACGCACTGCCCGCAGGATTCGTCGCGGAAGAACCGGGCGATGCGGCGGCAGACATCGGTCATGGAGATCGTGTCGTCGAACACCAGCACGACGCCGGACCCGAGCGTCGCCCCGATGGCCCGCAGGTCCTCGAAGGTCAGCGGGGTGTCCAGCAGTTCCGGGCCGACGAACGAGCCCGCCGCGCCGCCGAGCAGCACCGCCTGCAGTGCCCGGCCGCCGCGGACCCCGCCGGCCAGGCCGAGCACCTCCCGCAGTGTCGTCCCGGAGGGCATCTCGTACAGCCCCGGCCGCGCCGCGCAGCCGGAGACGCACAGCAGCCGGGTGCCGGTGGAACCGGGCGTGCCGGTCGCGGCGAAGGCCGGGCCGCCGATGCGCAGGATCTCGGGGACGTTCAGCAGCGTCTCGACGTTGTTGATGGCCGTCGGCGCGCCGAACAGGCCCGACTGCGCCGGGAACGGCGGCTTGTTCCGCGGCTCGGCGCGCTTGCCCTCGATCGAGTTGAACAGCGCTGTCTCCTCGCCGGCGATGTAGGCGCCCGCTCCCCTGCGGATCTCGATGTCGAAGGCGAAGCCCGCGCCCATCACGGAAGCGCCGAGGAGGCCGCGGGCGCGGGCCTGCCCGGCCGCATGGCGCAGGCGCTCCTCCGCCAGCGGGTACTCGCCGCGGATGTAGAGGTAGCCCTGCTCGGCGCCGCAGGCGTAACCCATGATCGTGAGGGCCTCGATCAGCGAGAACGGGTCCCGTTCCATGACCACGCGGTCCTTGAACGTGCCGGGCTCGGATTCGTCGGCGTTGCACACGACGTAGTGCGGGCGGACCGGATTCGCTGCGACCGCTTCCCACTTCACGCCCGCCGGGAAGGCGGCTCCGCCGCGGCCGAGCAGCTTGGCGTCCTTCACCTCGCGGATGACGCCGCCGGGCCCGAGCCCGATGGCACGGCGCAGCGCCTGGTAACCGCCGGCCGCGCGGTAGGAGTCGAGCGAGGCGGGATCGGCCTGGCCCACCCGCCGCAGCAGCCGCAGCGGTGCGCGGTCGCCGTCGGCCTGCGGCACACCGAACCCGCCGGCCGGTTCGCCCGCCCGGCTGCCGTCCAGGCCGCCGTCCAGTGCCGCCGCCAGCGCGCCGGTCACGGCGGGCGCGACGGCGGTCCGCCGCGGGCGCTCGCCGGCCCGCTGGACGAGCGCGGCGGGGGCGCGTTCGCAGTGGCCGAGGCAGGGGCTGCGCACCCAGGTCAGGCCGGACCCGTCAGCGCCGGACGTGGCTCCCTCCGGCCCGTACCGCTGCGCCATCTCCGCGCACAGCGCCTCGGCGCCGTTCACCCGGCAGGCGATGTCGTCGCAGACATGGACGACCGTCGGCGGCGCCGGCTCGGTGCGCAGCAGCGCGTAAAAGCTCGCCACGCCGTAGGCCTCGGCAGGCGGCACCGTCAGCCGGGTGCAGACATAGTCCAGCGCGCCGCGGCTGATGTGGCCGATCCGGTCCTGCACGGCGTGCAGCACTGGCAGCAGCAGGTGGCGGCGGTCGCGCGACGCGTGCCCGCCGAGTGCCACATGACCGTCCAGATGCGTGCGAATGCCTCCCTGCCAGCCTGATTCCGGGGGCCCGAGCACCGAGTCGACGGCGGCCCGCTCGTCATCGGTCGCGGTGCCGCCGACGCCGAGCCGGAGGTCCATCAGGCAGTCACCTCCGCTCGCTCGTCACCGGCAGCCGCTGCTGCCGGGAGCTTGTCCACCCGCACCGCGGTCGCCTTGAACTCGGCGGTCCCTGACTTCGGGTCCCAGCTGTCCAGGGTGAGCCGGTTGACCTCGACCTGCTCGGGGAAGTGCAGCGTCATGAAGGCAAGCCCCGGGCGGAGTTCGGTGTCCACGTGCACCGGCGCCTCGACGCTCCCGCGGCGGGACGACACCCGTACCCGCTCGCCCTCGGCCAGCCCGAGCCGGGCGGTGTCTTCCGGCGACAGGTTCACTGTCTCCGGCCGGCGGATGGGCGTCGCGTACTTCCCTGACTGGACCCCGGTGTTGAACGAGTCCAGGCGCCGGCCGGTGGTCAGCCGGATCGGGAAGTCCGCATCAAGCTCGTCGACCGGTGGCTCGAACTCCACCGGCGTGAACGGGGCGGGGTCGCCGCGCGCGGCCGGGTCCTCCGCCCACAGCCGCCCGTGCAGGAAGAGCGAGCCGGGGTGGTCCTCGTCCGGGCATGGCCACTGGATCCCGCCGAGCTCCGCCAGCCGGCGGTAGCTCATTCCGGTGTGCATCGGGGACAGTGACCGCAGTTCCTCCCAGGCATCCTCCGCGGTCACCGTGCCCCAGTCCGTGCCCAGGCGCCGGGCGATCTCGCAGATGATCTCGATGTCGTCCCGGGCGCCGGGCGGCGGCTCCAGTGCCTTGCGGACCCGCTGCACCCGCCGTTCGCTGGAGGTTACCGTGCCTTCCGCCTCGCACCAGGTGGCGGTGGCCGGCAGCACGATGTCTGCGATTTTCGCTGTGTCGGTGAGGAAGATGTCCTGCACGACCAGGTGCTCCAGCCCGCCCATCAGCCGCCTGGTCCGCTCCGAGTCGGCCTCGGAGCGAATCGGGTTCTCCCCGACGATGTAGCACGCGGTCAGTTCGCCCCGCTCCATCGCCTCGAACATCAGCGACAGGTGCCAGCCTGCCTTGGGCGGGAGCGCGACGCCGTAGGCGGCCTCGAACTTCGCCCGGGCGGCCATGTCGGCCGCGACGTCCTGGAAGCCGGGAAGCTTGTTCGGGATGGCGCCCATGTCGCCGCCGCCCTGCACGTTGTTCTGGCCGCGCAACGGCACCAGGCCGGAACCGTAGCGGCCGACGTGCCCGGTCAGCAGGGCGATGTTGATCAGCGCGAACACGTTGTCGGTCGCGTTGTGGTGCTCGGTGATGCCGAGCGTCCAGCACAGCTGGGCGCGGTCGGCCCGCGCGTAGTCGTGCGCCAGGCCGCGGATGACCTCGGCCGGCACGCCGGTGTCGTGTTCCGCGCGGGCCAGCGTGTAGGGCTCCACGGCGGCGGCATAGGCGTCGAAGCCGGTCGTCGCCCGCCGCACGAACTCCTCGTTGACCAGGCCGGCGTGGATGATCTCCCGGCCGATCGCGTTCGCCAGCGAGATGTCCGAGCCGACGTCGATGCCGAGCCACACGTCAGCCCACTGCGCCGACGTGGTCCGCCGCGGGTCGACCGCGTAGAGCCTGGCGCCCTTCCGGACGCCCTTCAGCACATGGTGGAAGAAGATCGGGTGTGCCTCGCGGGCGTTCGAGCCCCACAAGATGACGAGGTCGGTGTCCTCCGCCTCGCGGTAGGAACTGGTGCCGCCGCCGGCACCGAAGACAGCCGCCAGACCGGCGACGCTAGGAGCGTGTCAAGTGCGGTTGCAGCTGTCGATGTTGTTACTGCCCATCACGGCCCTGGTGAACTTCTGGGCCATGTAGTTCATCTCGTTCGTCGCCTTGGAGCAGCTGAACATCCCGAACGACGAGGTGGCCCCGCGCTCCCGCGCCACGGCGAATCCCGCGGCTGCCCGGCTGAGGGCCTCATCCCAGGTCGCGGGGCGGAGCGTGCCGTTCTCGCGGACCAGTGGCTCGGTCAGCCGTACCTGCTTGCTCATAGCCGCGCCTTTCATCGTATACAACCCGCAGCATCATCATATACACGGGGCGGGTGGCGGCCGAGGGCGGCTGTTATCCCGTACCCTCAGGTATCGCGCAACCACGGAATGCATCGCATCACGGTGTCCCCGGATGGGCGTGCCGCCAGCTGGAGTGCCTGGCTTCCCCGGCCGGATCATCCGGCGGGGAAACCAGGCCCGGTTGGCGACCATATACATCGTAACACGATCTAATCCGGCGGCCCGGCTGCGGTGGTGAGCCCCTCCCCGCTGCCACCTGACCCCGTCACCCCGGCACTGATCCGGGCACCGCCGCGTCGCGCCCCCGGGCGCGGATTTCCCCCCAGCGCCGGGTTCAGGCAGCAGGCGCGGTCAGCCGGGCCTTTCCCGGCCCCGGCAGCCGCCCCCGGCGGCCACCGGCTGAGGCTGCGAGCTGACTGCACGCGCTGCTCCGGGCTGTGCTGTGCGGCGCCGGCCTTCACGGCCTCCGCGGACTTCGCCATCAGCAAAGCCGCCGGGCAGGCCTGCCCGAACCTGCGGCAGGACTTCCGCTGCTCCATTCATGACCGGCTCAGGGAGCGGGGCTTCCCCGGCTGCGCCGTCTACGACTGCTTCGGCGCCGGGCAGCAGGTGGCCCAGGTCACCTTCGGCGGGCAGGACTGGCGGCGGACGCCGGGAATCGCGGAGCAGATGTTCGGTGCGTTCAGCATCGTCCGGCGGTCCTCGCGCCCGGGCGGCGCGGCGGCGGGGACGTTAGAAGGCCGCGTGGCTGGGCAGGGGCCCGTCATGGCTGTACTGAGAGCTGTCGCGCGCCCCATGCTGGCGTCAATCTTCGCAGTCCAGGGCTTCGACACCTGGTGCCATCCGGAGCGGGTTTCCCCGGTGGCGGAGCCGGTGGTGCGGCCGGTCGCCGACCGGGTGCCCGTGGTACCGGACAACACCGAGCAGGCGGTGCGCATCAACGGCGCTGTCCAGTTCGCCGCCGCCTCGATGCTGGCGCTGGGACGGTGGCCGCGGCTGTCCGCCCTCGTGCTCGCGGTGACCCTGGTGCCCACCACGCTGGCCGGGCACCGGTTCTGGGAAGCCAAGGACGAGCAGGAGCGGGCTCAGCAGCGAATCCACTTCCTCAAGAACCTGACCATGCTGGGCGGGCTGCTGATAGCCGCGGCCGACACCGCGGGGACCCCGTCGCTGGCCTGGCGGGGCCGTCACGCGGCCCGGTCCGCGCGCCGGGACCTGACGCTGGCCGCCCGGACGGCCAGGGTGTCGGGAAGGACCGCGGCCAAGGCGACCCGGCTGAGCAGCCGCCTGCATGTTGGATAACCCGGGCCGGTTCCGGGTCAGGTACATTCGAGGGCATCGGCCCGCGTGATCCTCCCAGCCGGGGGCAGGTGTGTCCCGAACGCAGCGCCTCACGGTGGTGCTCATCCTCAACCTCGCCCTCGTGGCTGGCCTGGTGGCGGTGGGCATTACCGCGCATTCGCTGGCGGTGCTCGCAGCAGGCAGCGACTACCTCCTCGATGCCGCTGGCGTGGGCGTGGCCTTGCTGGCGATCCGGCTTTCAGCGCGCCCGGCGAGCCGTGCGCGGCCGGCCGGGTACCCCCATGCGACAAGCGTTGCCGCGCTGGTGAACGGCGGCTGGTTGCTGCTGCTCGAGCTGCTCGTCGCCGCGGCGGCGGTGGACCGGCTCAGTACCGGCACGCCTCAGGTGGACGGGTTGCCGGTGCTCGTGGTGAGCGGTGTTGCCGCGCTGGTGATGGCGGCTGGCGCTGTTGTCCTGCGTGGGGATGCGGGTGAGGGGGAGGGTGAGTCCGGCGAGCGGGACCTTTCCGTCGCGGCGGTCCTGCTCGACACCGTCGCCGATGCCGCAGCAGCAGGCGGGGTGGCCGTGGCAGGCGGGATCATCCTGGCCACGGGAGGCTGGTACTGGCTGGATCCCGCGGTAGCGCTGGCGATTGCCGTTGTCGTCGCCCGCCACGCCGCCGGGCTGATCCGGAAGGTCCTCAGCCGGCTCCCTTCGCGGGCGAATGCCGAGGCGATGGCCTCGCAGATCGCACCACCGCCATAGAGCACGGCAACCCTGTCGTGCAGCATCGGGTCTCCTTCATCCGGTCAGTCCGGTCGGCGCCGCAGCGCCCCTCGTCTGTGCTCACGAACGGCGGCCGCCGGAATCGGCAGGTCAGGAAACAGGCGGCGGGGCCGCGTCGATGCTCGCGGCGAGCGCCGGGTCCCAGGCGCACACCACGCATGCCCGGCGGAACGCCGAGCGGGCGAATTCCAGCGCTGCCGCATGCGGGTCCGCAGCGGCACGCACATCGTCCCAGTCCAGGATGTACTCGCCCAGGGCAGCCTCCCAGCGCGCCTGGGCCGGGGAGAGGGTCATCCGCTCGAAGCCGGCCGGCGCCGGGTGCGCGTACGCGTAGAACGCCGCCCGGCCGTAGCGGCCGTCGCCGGGCCACCAGCCGACCGCGACCTCTTGCGCGTCCATGGCGTTGCGCATGATGAAGTCACCGGAGGGCGGCTCGGCGGGCGAGCCGGAAAACAGGCTCACCGCGAGGTCAAAGGATCCCCACCATGCGTTGACCGGCGTGGACCGCCCCCGGTAGGGCGCGCGGAAGGCCGCGAGAACGGCAGCGGCCTGGGTCGCCGCGGCGAAGTAGGCAGCGACCTGGCCACGGTCATAGGACGCATGCTCGTCGTCCTCGTCGAGCGGAACGCTCCACGGCGCCTCCTGCGGCGCTGGGTCGATCTGCACCGCGCCGCCCATCCGGCGCGCCGCCGCCAGCACCGCGCGCGTCACCTTCCCGACCGGCCGGTCGGGGGTGAGCGCGACCCGCTCCGCCTGGCCGCCGCTGTGCTCCACGACCGCCTCGTGGAATCGCAGGTCGAGCGCGACGACCAGCGACCCGGAACCGTCGGGCGCGGGCAGTGGCGCGGTCTCCCAGCCCCGCACGGTGAGCCGCAGCGCTGCGTGCTGCAACTGCGGCTCGGGTGGGGCCAGCCTGGCCGCCAGCTTGCCGAGCACCTGGCTGTGCGCGTGCAGCGTGTCGCAGGTCGCGCGCCAGTCCGGGTATGAGCAGGCAGGCCAGATCCGGGACATGGCAGCACACTAGTCAGCGGGCAGCGGTTCAGCCAGCCGCCGCTCCCGGAGTGCCGCCGAGGACCGCCAGGTCGAGCCGGCGGAGGCGCTCGGGACCGCCCGCAGGTGGCCCCCGGTTCTGCCCGAACCGCTCCGCCAGCCAGTCGTGTTCGTCCATCGGTCACATTCTCTCGTCGCCGTGTGTCATAGCAGTGACCGACAGGACCGGGCCAGTGTGACGCGTCCGTGCCTGACGTGCGTGGCCGGCCGGCTTCGCGAACCCTGGGAGGACCAGATGGCACGTATCGCAAGGGTTCCCGCCCGCGGGGCGGGGCTGGGGGTGAAGCTCGCCTATCACTTCACCCGGCGCAGCATCCGGCAGCTCACCGGGCGTGCGCCGGACCGCATGATCGAGCCGCTCGAGGTGTACGCGCACGTGCCAGGGCTGCTGCGCGGCTACGGCAGGCTGGAGCAGGCCACGGCCAGGCTGCAGCGCGTCGACAAGCGCCTCAGGGCGCTGGCCGGGCTGAAGGCGGCAACGCTCACCCAGTGCGAGTACTGCATCGACATGGGCTCGCAGATCTCGCGCCGGTGGGGCCTGACCGACGAGGAGCTGCTGGCGCTGCCTGCCTACCGGACCAGCGCGCTGTTCACCGACCTCGACAAGCTCGTCCTCGACTATGCGGTCGGCATGAGCCGCACCCCGGTGCACGTGCCCGACACGCTGTTCGCCGAGCTGCGCAGCCACTTCGACGACGCCCAGCTCGTGGAGCTCACGCACCTGATCGCGGTGGAGAACATGCGGGGGCGCTTCAACCTGGCGCTCGGCATCGGCGCGGCCGGCTTCAGCGAGGGCATGGTGTGCGCGCTGCCCGCCACCACCGGGCCCGCCACCACCGGGCCCGCCGGCTGACGCGCTCGCTGGATGGCCGGACCGGCTGGCTACCCGCGGTCCCGCTGGCGGGTCAGGAATGACCGCTCGGCGCGGTTGGCGGCCCGGGCGATGGCGGCGTCGTACGCGGCGGCGGCGTCGTCCCGCCTGCCGAGCCTGCGCAGCAGGTCGGCGCGCGTGGCGTGGAACAAGTGGTAGCTGTCGAGGCCGAGCTGGTCGGCGAGGTCGAGGGCGGCAGCGGGGCCTGCACCTCGGCGACGGCTACGCAGCGGTTGAGCGCCACGACAGGCGTGGGCGTGATCGCGAGCAGCTGGTCGTAGAGCGCGAGGATCTGGCCCCAGTCGGTGTCCGCGGCGGTGGCAGCATCGCTGTGCACGGCGCTGATCGCGGCCTGGAGCTGGTAGGGCCCGGGACTGTTGCGGCGCTGGCAGGCCCGCACGAGGTCCTGGCCCTCGGCGACCATGGCGTGATCCCACCGGCTGCGGTCCTGGTCGGCGAGCAGGACCAGCGAGCCGCCGGGACCGGTGCGGGCCGGGCGGCGTGCCTCGGTCAGCAGCTGCAGCGCCAGCAGGCCGGTGACCTCGGGCTCGTCGGGCATCAGCCCGGCCAGCAGCCTGGTGAGGCGGATGGCCTCGGCACACAGCTCGGAGCGGATCAGGTCGTCACCGGCTGAGGCCGTGTACCCCTCGTTGAAGACGAGGTAGACGACCGCCAGCACGAGAGGCAGCCGACCCGGCAGTTCCGCGTCGCGCGGCACGCGGTAGGGAATGCCGGCCGCGCGGATCTTCCGCTTGGCCCGGACGAGGCGCTGCGCGATCGTCGCCTCGGGAACCAGGAAGGCGCGGGCGATCTCGGGCGTCTGGAGCCCCGCGATGAGCCGCAGGGTCAGCGCGAGCTGGGCTTCCGCGGCGAGGGCCGGGTGGCAGCAGGTGAAGATCAGCCGCAGGCGGTCATCATGCACTGGCCCTGCCTCCGGTGGGTCGGTGCCGGTGTGCAGCAGGGCCGCCTGGGTCTCGCGGCCGTGCCGGGAGGATTCCCGCCGCAGGCGGTCCAGTGCCTTGTTGCGGGCGGTGGTGACGATCCAGCCGCCGGGGTTGGCGGGCACCCCGGCGGCCGGCCAGCGCTCCGCGGCCACCGCGAAGGCCTCCTGGACCGCCTCTTCGGCGAGATCGATATCGCCGAAGAGGCGGATCAGGGTGGCCACCGCACGTCCCGAGCTTTCCCGGTAGGCGCGCTCGATGGCAGCCGCGTCCGCGCCGGGCACCCGCTAGTCCTCCGGCAGTTCCTGGAACGGGCGGACTTCCACCGGGCCGCCGCAGGCCGCGGACCCCTTGGCCGCCCAGTCGAGTGCGGCGTCCAGGTCGGCAGCCTTGATGACCCAGAAGCCGCCCAGCTGCTCCTTGGTCTCCGCGAACGGCCCGTCTGTAGTGACCACCTGGCCACCCTGGGCGCGGACGACCGTGGCCGTGGCGGGCGGGTGCAGCCCGCCCGCGAACACCCAGGCCCCGGCTGACTGGAGTTCGGCGTTGAAGGCGTCGACCGCCTTGTACGCCTGCTGTATCTCCGCTTCCGGGGGGGCGGGCTCCCCTTCGACCATGTGCACGGCGAGCAGGTACTGCTTCATGCCGGTTCTCCCCTCGTCCGGGCCGGCCCCGGGCCGGCCCTTCATCCAAGTCACGAACGCCGGCCGCCGGAATCGACACCCCTGGGGGGAAGATATTCGCCCCAGGGGTGTCGAGTGCCGCCCACCGGCTGCGCGGGCAGCCCTTTCTACAGTCGCATGGCGTCCGGGAGCAGGAAGAAGTACAGGCAGCCGATGGCGATCAGGTAGGCCAGGATGACCAGGGTCCAGCCCATGTTGTAGCGGATCACCTCGCCCTCGTTGCGGACGTACCTGGTGGTCGATACCCCGACGCTCGCCGTCTGTGGTGCGACCGGCTTGCCGACCTCGGCGCCGACGGAGTTCAGCGACGGGAAGATGAGCAGCGGGGCGTGCAGCAGCTTGGCCACGGAGAGCTGGAACTGCCCGAACACGGCATTGGACGAGGTATTGCTGCCGGACAGGGCAACGGCGATCCAGCCCAGGATGGCGGCGAGCAGGATGTAGCTGTTGCCGACCTTGGAGAAACCGTTGGCCATGGAGTTCGCCATCCCCGAGTAGCTGAAGACGAACGCCAGCCCGAAGATGAACGGCCCCACCAGGAGGGCACCCCACATCTGGTGGAACGTGTCGCGGAAGACCACGGCGAGCTGCCGCCCGCCGGGCCGCAGGTAGGCGGTGATGAGCAGCCAGGATGCCAGGATGGCGGTGCCGGCCACGAACGGGGCGAACTTCCACGAGGAGTCGACCGTGCCGCCGAGCGAGCCGGCCGCGGTCACCTTCGGCTCGAACGGGATGTATCCCGGCAGCGGCGACCACGGGCCGGTCCAGGCCACCACCACCACGATGAGGATGCCGAACGGGACGAGCGCACGGGTCACCCGCCGCGCCTGGGAGCCCGCCGTCCAGCCGGCCGCGGGGGTGCCGGGGGCATCCGCCGGCGAGGCTCCGGCCAGGGGCGGTGCCAGCGTGGCCTGCTCGCTGAAGGCGCTGACCTCCTCGGCGGTGAGCTCGCGGCCGCCGAAACCGAGCACCGATTTCGGCTGCCATACCCGCAGCAGGCCGAGCAGCACCGCGAAACAGACCAGCGAGCCGACGATGTCGGGCAGGTACGGGCCGACGAACTCGGCGATGGGGAACTGCCCGGCGATGTAGCCGAGCGAGCCGACGATGGCCAGCGGCCAGCCGTCGCGCAGCCCCCGCCGGCCGCTGACGAGGTAGATAAGGATCCACGGCGGCAGCAGGGCGAGCAGCGCGACGACCTTCCCGATCGAGGCGGACAGCGAGAGCAGTGGCAGCCCGGTCACGGCCGCCAGCCCGATGATGGGGGCGCCCAGGGCGCCGTAGGAGACCGGGGCGTTGTTCGCGATCGCGGCGACCCGGATCGCGGCGAGGTCGGCGACCCCGAGCGCGATGAGGATGGGGGCCACCACGGCCCAGGGATAACCGAAGCCGACGAGCCCTTCCATCAGCGCGCCGAACGCCCAGGCCATCAGCAGCGTCTGGACCCGGATGTCCGCTGTCGCCTGACGGATCAGCCAGCGCTTGAAATCCTCGAAGGCGCCTGTCACCACCAGCGTGTTGTAGATGATGACGCCCCAGAACACGATCCAGTCGACCGACCACGCGCCGGTCGCGGCACCGAGGCCGTACGAGCTCAGCGCGTTGGCGACCGGGGTATGCCATGCGGTGATCGCGAGGACGATGGTGACCACCGACCCGATGATCACGGCCTGCCACGCGCTCAGCCGGAGGACGGCGAGTAAGACGAGCAGGACGGCGACCGGTACCAGGGCGAGCAGGGTGGTCCCTGCCAAGGAGTGCAGCGGGTCGAGTACCTGCGTGAAGGGCGCCATCGGCGGTGCTCCTTACGGGTGCGGGGCAGGGGGCGCCGGCGGCAGGCGCGGCCAGCCGCCCGGCTTGTCTGGGATGTTCCCTCCGCGCGGCAACCCTGACAAGGGCCCCGCCGCGCACCCGGGCCGCCCCCGTGCCGCGCCGCCTGCCCCGACCTGGGCCTGGCCGCCCCTGCGCGGTATTCCTCGATTCCCCCGGCTGACCCTCGCCGTGTATGCGTAGACGGTGGATGATGGCTGACGCGCCCGCACCCGCCCGGCCGCGCGGCCCAGCCCGTCGGGCCAGCCGGGCGGCCGGCGAGGCCACTCGCATCGAGGACAACATCTTCCTGATGACCCGGGTACGCGAGGAGACCCTCAAGTCCGGGACGCACCGCGGGATGCTCACCGGGCTGGCCGCCCCGCCGGGCGGGGGCGCCACCGCCAAGCGACCGGGGCAGCTGTCCCGCGCCCAGTGACGCATCCCACGCGGCGCCGCGGGCTCCCGCGGGCAGGATGGGCCGTACCGGCACGTAAAGTTGACTGCCGTGGGATCAGGTTCAGGCGGCGCAGGCTTCCCGGAGCCGGAAGGGCTCGTGGTCCGCACCGTCCCCGTCGCTGATCCGGGCGACCTGGCTGACCACCTGCCCGGCACCGGCGCGCTCGCCTGGATCCACCACGGCGACGGGCTCATCGGCTGGGGTGAGGCGGCCCGGCTGACCCTGCCCGCCGGGCAGGACAGGTTCACCGCCGCGGAGAAGTGGCTGCGCGCGCTGCTCGACGGGGCACGGGTCACCGATCAGGTGGGCCTGCCCGGCTGCGGGCCGGTGGCGTTCGGCAGCTTCACCTTCGACGCCACCTCGGACGGCTCCATCCTGGTGCTGCCCCAGGCGGTGCTCGGCCGGCGGGACGGCCGGGCCTGGCTCAGCACCGTCACCGGCGGCGCGGCCCGGCAGCCGGGCCCTGGCCCGGCTGGCCTGACCGCCCCGGCTGGCCTGGCCCTCCCGGCCAGGGGGGCTGCTCCGGCCGGGCCGGCCCGCACCGCCCCTGCGCCGGCCACCCCCGGCGAGATCCGCTGGCACGACGGCAGCCTCACCGCGCCGCAGTGGCAGCGCGCGGTGGGTGCGGCCGTGGCCCGGATCAGGGCGGGCGGGCTCCGTAAGGTGGTCCTGGCCCGGGACCTGCACGCCTCGGCCCCCGCCCCCATTGACCAGCGCGTGCTGCTGGGCCGGCTGGCTGCCCGGTACCCGGACTGCTACACATTCGCCTGCGGCGGGCTGGCCGGCGCCACTCCCGAGCTGCTGATCAAGCGCCAGGGACGGCAGATCAGCTCGCTCGTGCTGGCCGGGACGGCGCCGCGGAGCAACGACCCCGGGCAGGACGCGGCACTAGGTGCCGCGCTGCTGGCGTCGGCCAAGGACGCGGAGGAGCACGAGTACGCCGCAGCCGGGGTCCGGGAATCCCTCGCCCCGCTCTGCGGCCAGCTGACCGTGGCCAGCCGGCCGGCGCTGCTCCGGCTCGCCAACGTGCAGCACCTCGCCACCGCGGTCAGCGGCAGGCTGTCCGCGCGCGGCCACGACGGCACCGGTCGTGCCAGCACGGTCCCGTCCGTGCTGGCACTCGCCAACGCGCTGCACCCCACCGCCGCGGTGTGCGGGACGCCGACCGAGGCGGCCATGGAACTGATCCGCGAGCTGGAGGGGATGGACCGGGGCCGGTACGCCGGCCCGGTGGGCTGGGTGGACAGCGCGGGAAACGGGGAATGGGGCATCGCGCTGCGCTGCGCGGAACTGGACGGGGCCCGGGCCCGGCTGTTCGCCGGCTGCGGGATCGTCGCCGACTCCGACCCGGCCGCCGAACTCGCCGAGGCGCAGACCAAGTTCCGCCCCATGCAGTTCGCCCTGGAGTCCTGAGCCTCGCCCGGCCCATCGAAGGCGGGCCGGGCGAGGCTCAGGACGCCCGTGTGCGGACTGGATATATAGCCTCCCGGGCCACCCGTAGGCGGGCCGGGCAAAAGTTCAGTGCAGCCGGACCCGCGGATCGAGCACGGCGTAGAACGCGTCGACCGCGATGTTCGCCGCCACGACGGCGGCCGAGGCGACGATGACCACACCGATGATCACGGGCCGGTCCTGCTCGATGATGGCCTGCACCGCGGTGAACCCGAGGCCTGGCATGCCGAACACGTACTCGGTGATCACCGCGCCGCCGAGCAGGATCCCGACGTCCAGGCCGAACTGGGTGACGATAGGGGTCAGCGCGGCACGCAGCGAGTGCCGGAAGATGACCCGCCGCTCGGACAGGCCTTTGGCCCGTGCGGTGCGGATGTAGTCCTCCCCCATGACGTCGAGCATGGATCCGCGGGTCAGCCGGGTGTAGGTCGCCGCCGATACCAGCGCGAGGGTGATCCAGGGCAGGACCAGCCCGCGGAACCACTGGAGCGGATCCTGGCTGAACGGCGTGAACCCGGAGCCCGGGAACGCGTGGATGCCATGGATGGTGAACTGGTAGTAGAACACCAGCAGGAGAAGGAGGCCGAGAACGAAGGTGGGCATCGAGTAGAACAGCAGGGCCAGCCCGGTGAAGGTGCGGTCGGCGATGGACCGGGCCCGCACCGCGGACAGCACGCCGGACAGCACGCCCATCACGACCCACAGGATCGACGCGCCGATGACCAGTGACAGCGTGATCGGGAACGCCGAGGCGAGAACCGAGTTCACCGACTGGTCATGGTAGAAGGAGTAGCCGAGGTTTCCGTGCAGCAGCAGCCAGAGGAAGTGGCCGTACTGCACGATGATCGGCTTGTCGAGCAGCAGGCGGCGTTCCACCTCGGCGATCACCTGAGGGGTGGCTGACTTCCCGGCCAGTGCCCGGGCGACGGACGCGGGCCCCGGGCCGATGAAGAACAGCGCGAAGACGACGACGGTCACCAGCCACATGACGAGGATACCCTGCAGGATCCGGCGGATCAGGAAACGGGTCACCTGGGCTCCTAGACGAACAGCTGGTCGCCGCGCGGGTCGAACGCATCCCGCACGCCGTCGCCGAAGATGTTGAAGGCGAGGGTGGTGATCAGCAGCGCGATGCTGGGGAACACCAGGAACCACCACGCGCCGTACTGGTACACGCTCACCGAATCGTTGATCATCTGGCCCCAGTCGGGAGTCGGCGGGGGAATGCCCACGCCCAGGAAGGACAGCGACGCCTCGGTCACGATCGTCACCGGGATGAGCAGGCTGGTGTAGACGATGATCGGGGCGATCACGTTGGGCAGGATGTCGATGAACATGATCCGCCACGGTCCCGCGCCGAGCGACCGCGCGGCCTCGACGTACTCCTTCTCCCGGATCGAGATGACCTGGCCGCGGACGATCCGGCCGACCGACGCCCAGCCAAGGATTCCGATGACGATGATCACGACGCTGAGCCCCGGCCCGATGACGGTGACCAGGGAGATCCCCAGCAGCAGGTAAGGGATCGCGAGCAGCAGGTCCATCAGCCTGGCCAGGGTGCTGTCCACCAGCCCGCCGAAGTAGCCCGCGGCGAGGCCGACCGCTGCGCCGACGGCGACCGTGATAAGGGTCGCCAGCACTCCGACGATCAGCGAGATCCGCGCGCCATAGGCGATCCGCACCAGGATGTCGCGGCCCAGGGTATCCGTGCCCAGCAGGAACCTGGCGGACGGTCCCATCGGCTGGCCGTCCTGGGTGAGCCCGACCGGCGCGTAGAACTGCTGGAGAGGACCATGCCCGGTGATCGCGGCGACCACTGGCGCGAAGACCGCGAACAACACGATGAGGGCGATGACGCCCAGCGAGATCATCGCCGCGCGGTCGCGCATCAGCCGGGCCATGCCGAGCCGCCATGGGCTGCGGCCTTCGATCTTGCGGGCTGCCTCGCCCTCGGCAACCGGGGCGTGATCCAGTCCCGCTGCCTGGTCGGCCGCGCCTTGCTGGAGTCCGAAAGTCATTGTGTCACTCCTCCGCGCACTGGCTCAGGAACCGCCGAGCAACCCTGGCTCGATCACGCGGTCTTCCGCGGCGATGGTCGGCTTGGCCGTCGAGATGTCTTCCCCGTCCTCCACCGGGAAGAGGCAGGCCGCCATGTGATCGGCGTCGTCGCCGAGGCGCGGCTCGAGCACCGGCATCTGCTCCACGCAGGCCGGCGCGGCCTTCGGGCAGCGCGGATGGAACCGGCAGCCGGATGGCGGGTTGATCGGGGACGGCACGTCCCCGGCCAGGATGATCTGCTGACGGCGGCCGGACTTGTCCGGGTCGGGTATCGGCACCGCGGACAGCAGCGCGTCCGTGTAAGGGTGCCGCGGGTGCCCCCACAGACCCTCGACCGGCGCGATCTCCGTCACCTGCCCCAGGTACATCACCGCGACCGAATTGCTCACATGCCGCACCACGGACAGGTCGTGCGCGATGAAGATGTAGGTCAGGCCCAGCTCGGACTGCAGGTCTGCGAGCAGGTTGATGATCTGCGCCTGGATGGACACGTCCAGCGCGGACACCGGCTCGTCACAGACGATGAGCTTGGGCCGGAACGCCAGCGCCCGGGCCACGCCGATGCGCTGGCGCTGGCCGCCGGAGAACTCGGCGGGAAACCGGTTGAAGTGCTCCGGGTTCAGCCCGACGAGTTCCATCACCTCCTGCACCCGCCGCTTGCGCTCCTGCCCCGTCGCGGTCTTGTGGATCGCGAACGGGTCGCCGATGATCGAGCCGACCCGGCGCCGGGGGTTCAGCGACCCGTAGGGATCCTGGAAGATCATCTGCATCTCGCGCCGGAACGGGCGCATCCGCCTGGGCGACAGGCTGGTGATGTCCTGCCCGTCGAAGATGACCCGCCCGGAGGTGATGTCGTAGAGCCGGGTGATGCACCGGGCCAGCGTCGACTTGCCGCATCCGGTCTCGCCGACCAGGCCCAGGGTCTCGCCGCTGCGCACCTCAAGGCTCACGCCGTCCACGGCGTGCACCGCGTCCCGGCTGCCCCGGAAGAGCTTGCCGGACTGCACCGGGAAGTACTTGACCAGGTTCTCCACCCGCAGCAGCACATCCGCGCCGGGCGCGGGTGCGGGCGGGGTGGCCCTCAGGTCCGCATTCATCGCTCCGCCCTTCACGCCCCGGCCTGCGCTGGAAGTTCCTCGCCGACGACCTTGCGGCGCAGTTCGCGGCGGGCCGCCACCTCGTGCGGGAGCCAGCACGCGGACAGGTGCGTCGAGTCGTTGCCCACTTCCGCGAGCGGCGGCACCTCGCTGTGGCACCGGTCCATGACGTACGGGCAGCGCGGGTGGAACGGGCAGCCCCGGGGCAGGTTGATCAGGCTCGGCGGCTGGCCGGAGATAGGCCGGAGCCGTTCCCGTTCCCCGCCGTAGGCGGGCAGCGACTGGAGCAGCCCCTCGGTGTAGGGATGATGGTTGGCGAAGAACGTGGTGCGCAGATCCGCCTGCTCCATCACCGCGCCCGCGTACATGACCTCCACCTGGTCGGCCACATCGGCGATGATGCCGAGATCATGCGTGATCAGGATGACCGCGGTGCCGAACTCGTCCTGCAGGGTCCGGATGACCTTGAGCACCTGAGCCTGCACCGTGACATCGAGCGCGGTGGTGGGCTCGTCGGCGATGAGCAGCTTGGGATTGAGCGCCATGGCCATCGCGATCATGGCCCGCTGCCGCATCCCGCCGGAGAACTGGTGCGGGTAATCGTCCACCCTGCGGTCCGCCTGCGGGATGCCCACCAGGTGGAGCAGTTCCACGGCCCTCGCCCGGGCCTGCCCCTTCGACATGGCACGGTCGTGCTGGCGGATCATCTCCACGATCTGCCAGCCCACCCGGTAGTACGGATGCAGGCTGGACAGCGGATCCTGGAAGATCATCCCGATCTCCGCGCCGCGCACCTTCTGCATCTCCTCGCGGCGCAGGGTGAGCAGGTCACGGCCCTCGAACATGGCCTGGCCGCTGATCCGGGCGCCGCGGGTCAATCCCATGATCGTCTGGGTGGACACGCTCTTGCCGGAACCCGACTCACCGACGATGCCGAGGGTCTGCCCGGCATCGACCTGGAACGACACTCCGCGTACCGCCTGCACGATGCCGTCCGGGGTCTTGAACGACACGTGCAGGTTGTTGACTTCGAGGAGGGCCACAGTACCTACCCTTCACACGGTTCAGGCCTGGGCGTAACCCTGTTTGCGCAGCCCAGGCCCTGCAAACGACTGTAATCCCGTCGGGCGCCCCCCCGGGGCGACCCCCGGGCGGCCCCCC
>Ga0307372_10002067_pt1 | contig 33845 bp, 28 predicted proteins | sample OX1MG_FD_202533 | JGI IMG/M metagenome (GOLD analysis project Ga0307372, IMG submission 202533) | Soil microbial communities from Risofladan, Vaasa, Finland - OX-1 | ecosystem: Environmental > Terrestrial > Soil > Coastal area > Acid sulfate soil | place: Finland: Risofladan, Vaasa | collected... | reverse complement strand
CGCTTGCGCCACAGCGTGGTCACGTTGATGCCGAGCGTGGCCGCCGCTTCATCCAGCGTCGCGCTCTGGGCGAGCACGCGCATGATGTGCTCGCGCTCGATCTTCTCGAGGCTCGCCGCGTGCGCGGTTCCGGCCGGGCCGCTCTCCGGCACTTCGCGGAAGACCGAATCGGGCAGATCGTCGGGCGTGATGACGTCGCTGCGGCAGAGCACGGCGGCACGCTCGAGCGCGTTGCGCAGCTCGCGCACGTTGCCAGGCCAGCTATAGCTAGTGAGTGCGGCGGCGGTCTCCGGCGCAAGCCGCATCGGCGCGCGCCGGTTGCGCACGCTGGCGGCGGCGAGCATCCACTGCGCAAGTGGCAGGAGGTCCTCGCGGCGCTCGCGTAGCGGCGGCACCGAGAGCGTGATGACGTTGAGGCGGTAGAACAGGTCCTCGCGGAAGCGGCGCGCCGCGACTTCGGAGCGCAGGTCGCGGTTGGAGGCGGCGATGATGCGGATGTCGACGTGGATGGTGCGGTCGCCGCCCACCCGCTCGAAGCTCTGCTCCTGCACGAAGCGCAGGAATTTGGTTTGCAGCGCGGCCGAGAGGTCGGCGATCTCGTCCAGGAAGACCGTGCCGCCGTCGGCCGCTTCCAGGCGCCCGGGCTTGTCCTTGACCGCGCCGGTGAACGCGCCGCGGACGTGGCCGAACAGTTCGCTTTCGAGCAGTTCCTCGGAGAGGGTGGTGCAGTTGACGACCACGAACGGCCGCTCGTGGCGCGGGCTCCATCGATGAATCTGGCGCGCGAGCACGTTTTTGCCCGTGCCGCTCTCGCCGCTCAGCAGCACGGTCGCCTCGCTGCCCGCGGCCTGGCGCGCGGTCTCCATCAACCGGACCATCGCGGAGCTGCTCGACTCCAGGAGCGGGGTCTCGTCGATCGCGTTGCGCAGCGCGCGATTCTCGGCTCGCAGTCCCTGAAGCTGCAGCGCACGTTCGGCCAGATGCTGGATCTGGTCGAGCGAGAAGGGCTTGGTCACGTAGTCGAAGGCCCCGGCCTTCATCGCGGCGACCGCGTTCTCGACCGTGGCGTAGGCCGTCATCAGGATCACCAGGCTTTCAGGGCGGCGCTTTTTGATCTCGGCCAGCAGCTCGAGCCCATTCATCTCGGCCATCCGGAAATCCGTCAGCACCAGGTCGAACGGCGCCGCCTCGATCATCGCGCGCGCCTGGCGGCCGTTCTCAGCGGTCTGTGCGTCGTGGCCGAGCGACTGGAAGAACGACGCCAGGTTGGCGCGGATATTCTTTTCGTCGTCGACTATCAGCAGCCGGGCCATCAGGCCTCCCGCGACGCCGGCAGCTGGACCACGAAACGGCTGCCTGTCGGAACATTCCCGGTCACGAAGATCCGTCCGCCGTGCGCCACCACGATATCCTTGACGATCGCCAGTCCCAGCCCGGCCGATCCTTTGTCGGCGCCTTCGCCATACTGCGCGAAGCGTTCGAAGACGTAGTCGCGCAACTCGGGCGCGATGCCCGGGCCGGAATCGGCGACTTCCATGCGCACCGTGTCATCCGCCCATCCAGTCACGACTTCGATCCGTCCGCCTTGCGGAGTATAGCGCAACGCGTTGCCGATCAGGTTCGACACCACCCACGATAGCTTGACGGGATCGCCGCTGATCGGCGGGACTTCCGTGATCTTGCACCGCAGCGCGACGTGCTTTTCCTCGGCCTGGAGACGAAAGCGTCCCGCGACCTCGCCGGCCACGCGCGCGAGGTCGAGGCGCTCGCGCTTGAGCGAGATCGACGCCAGCTCGCCGCGCGCGAGGTTGAGCAGGTTGTCGGTAAGCTGCTTCATCCGCGCGCATTCCTCGAGAATCGTGCGCAAAAACTCGCGCTGCCTGGCGTCCAGTCCGGCTTCCTCGCGCTGCAGCAGTTGCGCGGAGAGCGCCAGCGAGGTGAGCGGGGTGCGCAGTTCGTGCGACAAGGTTTCGATCAGATTGCCGCGCGCCCGGTCCTGGTCACGCAGATAGGTGACGTCCTGCAGAATGAGCAGAGTGCCGAGCGCAGCGCCCTCGGTGCGATGGAGCGCGATGGGTTTCAGCACGTAGGAATGGTCACGCCCGCGCACGTGCAGTTGCACCTCGGTACGCGGCCCGTCGGGAGCCGCGCGCCGCAGTCCGCGCAGCGCGTCGCGTACGCGGCGATAGTGCGGTGAGTTGCTGCTGAGGTCGTCGAAGGGGCTGCCCAGCGCCTGAGCGGGCTCGATGTCCATGATGAGCGCGGCGATCTCGTTAATGTGGGTGACCACTCCCGCCGAGTCGATGAGCACCACGCCGTCCTCGAGGCTTTCGATGATCGCCTCGGTCTTGCGCTTCTCGTACAGCAGGCGCTCGACGTTGAGCTTTTCGTACTGCTCGAGCTGCTCGGCCATCTGGTTGAACTCGCGCGCCACGGCGTCGAGCTCGGCCAGCGGCTGCGGCCCCAGCCGCACCTGAGTGCGGCGCTGGCTGATTCCGCGCAGCCGCTCGGCCAGCTCCGTGAGCGGCCGCGCCAGGGCCCATCCGAGCCCCCACGAGAGCGCCGTGCCCGTCACCAGCAGGGCGAGGAGGCCGGCGGCAAATTCGTAAGTGAGGCGCCGGCCGAGCTCCGCCGCACGGCTGTCCGCCCGCCACATCGCGGCCTGGTTCATCGCGATCAGATCGTTCAGGCGCGCGTGCAGGTCGTCAAACTCGCGATCGTGCCGCGCTCCCGGCGGCGCGGCCGCGATTTCATCGAACAGCCGCTGCCCGCGGCGCCCGATATCGTGCGCCAGCTTGGGCTCGCCCAGCTCGGTAAAATCATGATCCTCGATATCCATCCAGTGCTTGAAGGTGGTGCGGGTGCCGGCGAGCGCGTCGTGTGCATGGCCGTCGCGCTCGGCCAGTTGCAGGACCCGCAGCGCCTCGTGCAGGTGCTGTGCGACCTCGATGCTGACGTAGTTGCGATGGAGCGTTTCGCGAATCGAGGTGCCGAGCCGGTAAACGCGGGGCAGGGCGTACAGACCGAGCCCGATCACAAGCACGACCAGCAGCAGGCTGGCGTTGCGGATACGCGTGCGCAGCGAAGGCGTGCTCATGACTATTGGTCGGCCTCGCCGTCGCCGTCGCCATCGCTCCCAACCACTTCGACGTCGAAATCGCTGGCGGCGCTGAGCAGCCGCCTGGTCATGTCGCCTCTGAGCAGGCGGCGCCACAGCGGCTTGTGCGTTCGGCCGATCACGATCTTGGTGACCCCGTGTTCGCGCGCGAACTCCAGCAGCGTGCCCGCCACGTCCTCGGATTTGAGCCACACGGTTTCGGCGCCGAGGTCGCCGGCCAGGTTGATATTGTCGAGCAGCTTGACGAAGTCGTGGGTGTCGATTCGGCTGACCGCTTCGGACGGTGTTTCGATGTGCACCGCGTACCACTCGGCGCCGAGCTGTCCCGCTATGCGACAGGCCTTGCGCAGGAGTCTCCCGCTGTCGCGCGCGTTGGAAGACAGGCCGACCATCACGCGCTCGGCCGGCTGCGTGCGCCGCCCGCCCTCGCGCTGGAGCGCTTCGCGGTCCTCGCGCTGGCGGCTCAGTCCGCGCGCGACCTCACGCAGGGCCACTTCGCGCAGCGAGGCGAGGTTGGCCGGCTTGAAAAAATTCTTGAGCGCGTGCTCGATCTGTGCCGGAGGATAGATTTTGCCCTCGCGCAGCCGCTCGCGCAGCGCTTCGACGGTGACGTCGACGTTGACGATCTGGTCGGCGCGGGCGAGAAAGGAGTCCGGCACGGTTTCCCGCACGTCCACGCCGGTCAGCCGCTTCATCATCGGGTTGAGGCTTTCGACGTGCTGGATATTCATCGCGGTGATCACGTTGACGCCGTCGCCGAGCAGCTCTTCGATGTCCTGGTGGCGTTTTTGATGCTTGGAGCCGGCGACGTTGGTGTGCGCAAGTTCATCGACCACCGCGACCTCCGGCTTGCGCGCCAGGATCGCGTCGACGTCCATCTCCTCCAGCGGCACGCCGCGGTAGTCGAGCCTGCGGCGTGGGACCACTTCCAGGTCTCCCACCTTGGCCGCGGTGTCGGCGCGCCGGTGGGTTTCGATGAAGCCGAGCACCACGTCGATACCCTTGTCGCGCAGCTCATGCGCCTCTTCGAGCATTCGCCAGGTTTTGCCGACGCCCGCCGCGGCGCCGACGTAAATCTTGAGCCGGCCCTTGCGCCGCTCGGCGACCAGGTCGAGGAAAGATTCGGGCGCGGGGCGCTCCTCAGCCATACCGGCAAAAGTATATACGCCCGCCGCCGCCCGGTCTCAGCGCGCCGCCGCGCCCATCCGGTCCAGCGCCAGGTTGAGATTGAGGACATTGACGCGCGGTTCGCCGAAGATTCCGGCGAAGCGCGCCCGTTCGTTGGCATGCACCACCTCGCGCACCGCGTCCTTGCTGAGTCCGCGCGCCTTCGCAACCCGCGTCACCTGCAGTTGCGCCGCCGCCGGCGAGATTTCTGGGTCCAAGCCGCTACCTGACGCCGTGACCAGGTCCATCGGTACTTGCGCGGGCGAAGTGCCCGGATTTTCCTCGAGCACCTTGTGCAGCGCGGCCTTGGTCGCATCGATCAGCTTGCGATTGGTGGGGCCAAGGTTGGAGCCGCCCGAGTTGCTTGCATCGTAACCCTTGTCGCCGGCGGCGGAGGGGCGGGGATGGAAATATCGCGCGGCGGCGAAATTCTGCCCGATAAGTTCGGAGCCGACCACCTGTCCGTCGCGCGCCACCAGGCTTCCGTTCGCCTGCCAGGGGAAAAGCACCTGCGCGATGCCCCAGACCACCAGCGGGTAGACGATTCCGGTCAGCAGGGTCAGCGCGATTGTCATCGCGATTGCGTTTATGAACGTGCGCATCGGTTTCATTTCCTCACGCGAGATGGAACGCGGTCACGAAGAGATCGATGACCTTGATCCCGATGAACGGCACGATAACGCCGCCGAGACCATAGATGAGCAGGTTGCGGGTCAGGATTGCGGCGGCGCCGAGCGGCCGGTACGCGACGCCGCGCAGCGCCAGCGGAATCAGCGCGACGATGATGAGCGCGTTGAAGATGACGGCCGAGAGAATCGCGCTTTCGGGAGTTGCCAGATGCATGATGTTGAGCGTCTGCAGCTCCGGGTAGCCGATCACGAACATCGCCGGGATTATCGCGAAGTACTTGGCGACGTCGTTGGCGATCGAAAAGGTGGTCAGCGCGCCACGCGTGATCAGCAGTTGCTTGCCGATCTCCACCACCTCCATAATCTTGGTCGGGTTCGAGTCGAGATCGACCATGTTGCCGGCCTCGCGCGCGGCCTGCGTGCCGGCGTTCATCGCAATCCCGACGTCGGCCTGAGCCAGCGCCGGCGCGTCGTTGGTGCCGTCGCCGATCATCGCGACCAGCTTGCCCTGCGCCTGCTCCTCGCGAATCAGCGCGAGCTTGGTCTCGGGCGTGGCCTCGGCGCGAAAGTCGTCGACTCCGGCCTCGTGCGCGATCGCCGCCGCGGTCAGCGAGTTGTCGCCGGTGATCATCACCGTGCGCAGGCCCATCGCGCGCAGCCGCGCGAAACGCTCGCGGATGCCCTCCTTGATGATGTCCTTGAGATGGATCACGCCGAGGATCTTCGCGTTGTCGGCGACCACCAGCGGCGTTCCGCCGCTGCGCGCGATGCGCTCGATGATGCCGGCCAGTTCGGCCGGCGCCTGGCCGCCGGCCTCGCGCACGAACTTGATCACCTGATCGCCAGCGCCCTTGCGGATCCTCCGCCCGTTGAGGTCGACGCCGCTCATCCGGGTCTGCGCCGAGAAGGGGATGAACTGCGCATCCTTCTCCGCCAGCTCGCGCCCACGCAGGCTGTACTCGCGCTTCGCCAGTACCACGATCGAGCGGCCTTCGGGCGTCTCGTCGGCGAGCGACGCCAGTTGTGCCGCGTCGGCAAGCGTCTCCACCCGCACGTCGAGGACCGGGATGAATTCGGTCGCCATCCGGTTGCCCAGCGTGATGGTGCCGGTCTTGTCGAGCAGCAGCGTGTCGACGTCGCCGGCGGCCTCGACCGCGCGGCCCGACATCGCGAGTACGTTGTGCTGGACGAGGCGATCCATCCCGGCGATGCCGATGGCCGAAAGCAGTCCGCCGATGGTAGTTGGAATCAGGCACACCAACAGCGCCACCAGCACCGGCAGCGAGAGCGAGGTGCCCCCATAGCGCGCGTATGGGTATAAGCTGACGCACACCAGCATGAAAATGATCGTCAGGCCGGCGAGCAGGATGCTGAGCGCAATTTCGTTCGGCGTCTTCTGGCGCTCGGCGCCTTCGACCAGCGCAATCATGCGGTCGAGGAAGGTCTCGCCCGGATTGGCCGTGATGCGCACCTTGAGGTGGTCGGAGATGACCGTGGTGCCGCCGGTAACGGCGCTGCGGTCGCCGCCGCTTTCGCGAATCACCGGGGCGGACTCGCCGGTTATCGCGGCTTCGTTGACCGCTGCGATGCCTTCGATGACTTCGCCGTCGCCGGGGATTATGTCGCCGGCCTCGACCAGCACCACGTCGCGGCGTTTGAGTTTCGTCGCCGCGACCATCTCGATGGCGCCAGCGGAAGTAACCAGCTTGGCCTGGGTCTCGGTGCGCGTCTTGCGCAGGTTGTCGGCCTGGGCCTTGCCGCGTCCCTCGGCCATCGCTTCGGCGAAGTTGGCGAACAGCACCGTGAACCACAGCCACAGCGCGATCTGAAACTCGAAGGCGGCCGGAGCGCCGCGCCCGAGTAAGAAATCGCGGCCCAGGATCACGGTCACCGCGAGCGCGGTCACTTCGACCACGAACATGACCGGATTGCGCGCCTGGATACGCGGGTCGAACTTGCGCAGCGAATCAACCAGCGCGCCCTTGACGATCTGGCTGTCCCACAGGGCCGCCGCTTTACGCTCGGTCATCGAAATTCCACTCCTCGCCTAGTAGAGCTTGCCCTGCATCATCGCGAGGTGCTCGACGATCGGGCCGAGCGCGTCGGCCGGGAAGAACGTCAGCGCCGCGACGATCAGAATCACGCCGATCAGAAGCACCACGAAAATCGCGCCGTTGGTCGGAAAAGTGCCGGCGCTCGGCGGCGCCACCCTCTTGCCCGCCAGCGAACCGGCCAGCGCGAGCACCGGAATCTTCATCATGAAGCGGCCAAACAGCATCACGAAGGCGAGCGTCGTGTTGTAGAAAAAACTGTTTGCGTTCAAACCCGCGAAGGCCGAGCCGTTGTTGGCCGAAGCTTCCGAGTAGGCGTACAGAATTTGCGAGAAGCCGTGCGGGCCGGGATTCGTGATACCTGCCAGCCCCGCTTTGGTCGCAATCGCGACCGCGGCTGAGAGCAGAATCACCGCGGGAAAGATCAGAATGAAAAGCATCGCGAGCTTCATCTCGCGGCCTTCGATCTTCTTGCCCAGGTACTCCGGCGTCCGTCCGACCATCAACCCCGCGATGAATACCGACAGCACCGCCATCACCAGCATCCCGTAAAGCCCCGATCCGACACCGCCGAAAATGATCTCGCCGACCTGCATGTTGACCAGCGGGACAAGGCCGCCCAGAGGCGTGAAGCTGTCGTGCATCGAGTTCACCGCGCCGCAAGAGGTGTCGGTGGTGACGGTCGCCCACAGCGCGGAGTCGATAATGCCGAAGCGGGTCTCCTTGCCCTCCATATTGCCGCCCGACTGGCCGGCCGTGGCGTCCTGATGAAGACCCATCGCGGCGAACTGCGGATTTCCACGCTGTTCGCTCCAGATCGCCGGCGTGACGCCCATCAGGAACATGATCGCCATCACGCCGAACAGCGCCCATCCCTGGCGCCGATCGCCCGCCATGTGGCCGAACGTATGCGTCAGGCCCGCGCCAATCGAGAAAATCGCAACGAGTTCCAGCAGGTCCGAAAGCGGCGTCGGGTTTTCATAGGGATGCGATGAATTGGAATTGAAAAAACCGCCGCCGTTGGTGCCGAGTTCCTTGATGATCTCCTGCGAGGCCACCGGACCCTGGGCGATCACCTGCGCTGCACCTTCCATCGTTTTGGCGTGGACGTAGGGGCTGAAATTTTCTGGGATGCCTTGCCACACCAGCACCAGCGCGAAGACCAACGAGATCGGCAGCAGCACCCACAGCGTGGCGCGCGTCAGATCGACCCAGAAATTCCCCAGAGTCTTGACGCCGCGGCGCACGAAACCGCGAATCACCGCGATCGCGATCGCGATGCCGGCCGCGGCCGAGACGAAATTGTGAAAGGTGAGCCCGGCCATCTGGGTCAGATAACTCATGGTCGACTCGCCGCCGTAGGCTTGCCAATTGGTGTTGGTGGTGAAGCTCGCCGCCGTGTTGAAGGCGAGGTCAGGCGGCACGCCGGCGAACCTCTGCGGATTGAGCGGCAAAAACGCCTGCAGCCGCTGCATCGCATACAGCACCAGCATCCCGACCATGCTGAACAGCAGCATCGCGACCGCGTATTCGCCCCACGCCATCTCGCCGCCCGGCCGCACCCGGCAGACGCGATAGATGAGTCGCTCGATCGGCTCGAGCACCGGGTCGAGGAAGGTCGGCTCGTGCGCGAAGACGCGTGCCATGTACAGCCCGAGCGGCACGCTTAGCGCGGTGACGATGGCTAGGAAAATCCCTACCTGGAATACTGCGTTCCAGAACATCGGAGATCCCTCGGCCCCTAGAATCGCTCGGGGCGCAGCAATGCGTAGACGAGATACGCCGTCAGGAGTACGGCACCGGCGGTCCCCAAAATCAATTCCCAAGTGCTCATAACCGCTGACACCCCTTTACGTATGCGAGGCTGATGGCGAAAAAGGCGACCGTTGCCAGAATGAAGATCAGGTCCCACATGCCGTCGTTTCACGCACGAGACATGCCAGAGCGATGATCATGCGAAAATGAGCACATTCACACCGCATTCGCGCGCATGTTTGCAGTTTGCACGGATGTGAAAACTGCGTTTCGCAATGTTTGTGGCGAAGCTCAGGCGCAATCCAGGAGGAAATTCAGCGGCCCTCCGAGTTCTTCCCAACACCTTGGCGATGCGTATCGACGATCTGCTTTTCGAGGCGAAGGATGTACTTTCCGAAGCGGTAGTGGTTTGCTAGTTTTTCGCCGCGCGGCCGGAGGCCTGGACGACGCGCTTGGGCCGCGGGAAAAGAGCAACTTCCGAAACACCGTTCATGTATCAACCGTTCGAGACAGAGTTGCGCGCGCGCCTAACCGGCTTCATCGAGAAGCAGACCGGCGGGCCGGCCACCGTTGGCGAGCTGACTCGCTACTCAGTCGGATTCTCGTGGTTGACCTATGGCTTCGAGGCGACGTGGATGGAAGGCGGCCAGCGTCAGCATCGCAAGCTGATCGCGCGCATCGGTCCGCCCGACGGGGTTTTCGGGCCCTATAGCGCGGTTCCCCAATTCGTCGCGCTCAAGGCGATCGAGCACAGCGGCGTGCCGGTGCCGCGCGTCTATTGGTACAGCGACTCGCATGAGGCTCTCGGCGCGCCGTTTTTCCTGATGGAGAAGGTCGAGGGCGAGGCGCCGCTGCCATGGGTGCCGGGCGGCGGCAGCGCCTTCGACGACGCCACCCGCGCCGCGCTCGGCGGACAGTTCGTCGCCGGACTCGCGCGTCTGCATAGTTTCGAGTGGCGCGGCACGCCGGCCGAGGCGCTCGATGGCGCCCGGGACGTAACCCAGGCGGCGGCCGCGCAAATCGATTTTTGGGAGCGCTACCTGAGGCGGCACGAGCGGCGGCCCTATCCGATTCTGGAGTGGGGCCTGCTGTGGTTGCGCGCCAACAGCCCGCGCGCGCCGCGCATCAGCATGATCCACGGCGACTACCGGATCGGCAACTTCCTGGTGCTCGACGGCCGCATCAGCGCGATACTGGATTGGGAACTGGTGCATCTCGGCGATCCGCACCAGGACCTCGGCTGGATGTGCATGCGGGCATTTCGCGGCCGCTCGCCGCTGATGTGTCATCTGATCGGGCGCGAGGAGCTTTATCGACGCTATCAGGAGCTGAGCGGAATCGCGGTTGACCCGCGCGCGGTCAATTTCTACGAGATATTCGGCACCTTCACGCTGGCCGTGATGCACGTCGGCGCGGCAAACTGCTTCGAGGGCGGGAACTTCGACGATCTGCGGATGGCCGCGATGGGCGCGCAGCTATGGCGCCTTCTGGCGCAGCTGGAAAGACTACTGTCGGGCGAGGCACCATGAACAATTCGCTCAACCGGCTGATCGACGGGATCGTCATTGCGCTCGAGCGCGAGATCATTCCCCGCGTCGACGACGCCTACGCCCGCGGCCAGGCCTTCGCGGTCATGGATCTGCTGCGCAACATGCGCCCGCGCCTGGAATGGTCGCGCGAGGTCACGCTCGCGCAGGTCCGCCTGCAGGAGGCGGCGCTTGGGCGGGTGGACGATTTGTGCCGCGGACAAATCGCGCGCCCGCCGGCTTACGTGCCGCCGGCCACGCCTTCGATCACACTCGACACCAAAGAGTTGGAGGCGCGCCGCGATCGGTTGGAGGCCGAGGTGTGCGGCGTGCTCAAATGGCTCACCGGGTATCGCGCCGCGCTCGACCCCGCGATCGCGAAACCGGTCGAGGAAACATTGACGAACTACATGCGCGAAGCGGTCAGGTGTGAACTGGCGCTGACCGCGAATCCGCTCTTCGCGGAAATCTCGCGCGGAGCGAACGCGTAAGGACGCAAGGGCAGGAACATGCTTACAGCACAGGACGATTTCATCGGTCATCAGCTCCCCACCACTTTCGACCACGTCGGCACCAGCGACCCGGCCTGGATGGAGCGGATGTGGTACACGGGACATCCCGTGCCCGCCGGCGACATCATCTTCGACATCGGCCTGGGTTATTACCCCAACAAGAACGTGATGGACGCGTTTGCCGGTGTGACCATCGACAACGTGCAGCACAATATCCGGATGTCGCGCCGGCTGCGCCCCGACCCGCTCCGGACCTGCGTCGGGCCGCTGCAAATCCACGTGCTGGAGGGCCTGCGCCGCCATCGAATCGTGCTGGCGGAGAACGATTCCGGAATGAGTTTCGATATCGAGTTCCACGCCACGCTCAATCCGCACGAGGAGGAGCCGCACTTCCGCCGACGCCACGGCCGGGTCGCCGAGCAGATTGCGCGCGCGCAGCAGGTCGGGCGCTACTCGGGATGGATCAAGGCGGGCGGCAAGCGCTACGAGCTCAAGCCGGAGACCTGGTGGGGACAGCGCGACCGCTCCTGGGGCATCCGCGCCGAGTTGCACACCGACGAGACCAAGCCGCCGCTATCCTATTTTCCGCCGCTGCTGTTCAGCTGGTCGACCATCCAGTTCGCCGATCACGGACTGCAATGGTATTTCAACGAGCGCGCGCCCGGTGACTTCATCTACATCACCGGCGAAGAAGTCCTGCCGCTGGGACAGCCGGCCGACCGCCGCCGGCGCATCACGGAGGTCGCGCACGAGATCGTCTGGGCCGACGATCCGCGCGGCCAGAGCATCGACCACGCCGAGTTCGAGATGACCTTCGCGGGCGGCGCCAAACGGCGCGTGCAGATCAAGATGCTGCCCGGCCGCTACTACCTGAAGTCCGGGATGTACGGCGGCCTGGGCGGGTGGGCGCAGGGCGACGACAAGGGGCCGCTCTACGTCGAGCACGACCGCTGGGATCTGCGCGACCCGGAGATTCGCCGGCTCGTGCGCACGCTCAGCGATCACGTGATCGAAGTGCGCGACGGCAATGCGGTTGGCTACGGCGTTATGGAGTACGGCGTCTCGGCCGGCTACCCGAAATACAAGTCGATCCAGAATCACCCGATCTTCTGAAGCGTGAGGTCGGGAATCTAGCAGTCGCTCTACAGGTCGAGGTGAAGACGCACTGCGTCATCCGCGAATTGCATGAGCGAGACGCTAAGGCGGGCGAGCGGACCGCCGCGCACGCGTTCGCGAGAAATGGTCCGAATCTGCTGCGCCTGGACCTTCGAGGGTTTGGGAAGGCCGCTATCCTTGGGCGACAGGGCAATCTCGAAAGCGTAGACCCTGCTCACGTTCGAAATGATCGGCAACACGGTAACCGTGGATGCCGCGCGATTATTGGCGTCGCAACTGACGATAAGTACGGGGCGTGTTTTGTTGATCTCCGAGCCCACGGTGGTGGGTCCCAGTTCGGCGTAGTAGATTTCACCACGTCTCATCTGTCAGCCCATCGCCGGCGGTCGCATCCCACCCCTTGTCATACTCACTCGATGCTTCGCGGTAGGCAGTTTCCAAATCCCGGCTTCTCAGCAGCTTGACGGCTTCCTCGAACACCTGGGAACGGCTCTTCAAGCCCTTTTTTTTGCGGTAGGCCTCGACAAACCCAGCAAGCGAGTCGGGGAGCGAGACAGAAAGCTTTGCAACACCCATGGTCCTACCTTTGGTGCTACCATTTTTAGCACCGAAAGAAGGCCATACAAGAAGAGGCACTAATGTCGAGATCCCTAGCTGTTCTGAAGCGTGAGGTCGGGAATCTCGCAGTTCGGCAGCGGCAGCAGGACCAGGAACGCGATGGTCGCCATCGCGAGCGCCGCGCCGATCGCCCATCGGTAGCCTCCCGTCTGGTCGATAATGAAGCCGGCGAGCGGCGGTCCGATTAGGGTGCCGAACGCGTTGCTGGTGTATAGCGTGCCCACCAGCGCGCCGAGGTTGCGGGTGCCGAAGAACTGCGCCAGTACCGTGGGCGCCAGCGCGGAGTAACCACCGTAGCCGGTGCCGATCACCAGCGCGAAGATCACCAGGGTCAGGTACGAGTGCGCGTCGAGCCAGATGGCGTAGCTCAGCGCCTGCAGCAGGAAGCAAAAGAGGTAGAGCCCGACCACTCCGAGCCGATCGGCCAGCGCGCCGAGGCCCAGCCGTCCGCACACGCTTCCGACGCCGATGACGCCGATTAGCGCCGCGCTCGAGACCGCGCCTACTCCGAGGTCGCGCGCGAAGGCGGGTAGAAACACAAACGGCACGAAGAGCGGCACCGAACACAGAAACGACGACGCGTAGAGCAGCATGAAGGCCGGCGTTCGCAACGCCGCGCCCATGCTGGGTCCGCTTTTGCCGCGCGCGACCGGCGACCGCTTCGCCAGCGCCGCGGAAAGCAGGAGCAGCGCCGCGCTCAGCACGCCGAACAGTTCATACGTGGCGCGCCATCCGTAGAGCGGGATGCACCTCGCGGCCAGCGGGGCGCCCACGATAGTGCCAAAGCCGATGCCTGACACCGCGATTCCGAGCGCCGTGTTGCGCCGGCGTACGAACCATCCGCTGACCACCGCCACCATCGGCGCATATCCGCAGGCGACTCCCAACCCGGCGCCAACGCCGTAGGTGAGATAGCTCAGCCACAGATGATTTATCCGGGAGGTCAGGACGAGGCCGGCTCCCATGAAGAGCGCGCTCGCGACCATCACCGGACGCGGGCCGATACGGTCCGAAATATGGCCGGCGGCGGCGCCGAAGATAAAGTAGAGGAACGCGGTTATCGAGAAGACCGCCGAGATCGCCGCGCGGCTGGAATGGAACTCGGCGGTCATCGGCTTGACGAAGGCGCCGAAGCTGTAGACCACCCCGAAGGTCGTGAACATCGAAACAAACGCGGCGAACGCGATCACCCAGGCTCGCGGCGAATCCGGCTCGGTCGGCAGGATGCGATCAAGCGGAAAGACGCGATCGAGTGAAAAGCTTCGGCCGAGCGGGCCGGCAGTCTTGGCCGACGCGTATGCTTCGTGGGTGTCGGCTCTCTCGCGCATCGTTTCGCATCGCGCGGCGCCGGGGAATGAAACGCCGCGGGTGCCGCATCCTATTCACGCCGCGCGCGGGCGGCAAACCGGTTCGTCTGGCGACTGAGAATGCCAGCGTGGCATATAACCCCGAGATATCGAGGTCCGTGAAATGCGTCCCCATCCGCGCCGATGCTTGGCCTCAAGGCGCGCCGCCATGTAATAAGGACGTGGCGTGGGAAGAGCCGGCTCTTATCTACAGCCGCGCCATGGAGTAGACACGAACGATGCGACAGGGAATCACGATTCCGCTTGAAGCCTTTCAGAACCAGCACTTCGTCGACCTGGTGCGCACGGCCGAGCGCGCGGGCTACGTCGACGCCTGGTCGTTCGAATCGTATGCGACCGAAGCCTTTGCCCCGCTCGCGGCGGCGGCGATGCTCGCGCCGAACATGCGCCTGGGCACCGCGATCGTGCCGGTTTTCACCCGCCCGCCGGCTTTGATCGCGATGTCGGCGGCGACCGTGCAACAGCTTTCCGGCGGCCGGCTCATCCTGGGGCTGGGAACCTCGTCGCCGGTGATCGTTCAGCAGTGGATGGGCGTGCCGTTCGAGCATCCGCTCACACGGGTGCGCGAGACCGTCACCGCAATCCGCAGCGCGTTCAGGCGCGAGAAGGTCATGCTGAAGGGCAAGACCGTGCAGGTCAACGGCTTTCGCATGAACGTCACGCTGGACCAGCCGCCGCCGATCTATCTCGGCGCGCAGGGCGCGAAGATGCTCCGGCTGGTGGGCGAGATCGGCGACGGGCTCATCACCAATTTCATCACGCCCGCTACCCTGCCGGCGATGATCGCGCACGTGCGCGCAGGCCAGCGCGCCGCCGGCAAGGACACGAGCGCGCCGCTCGACGTCGTTTGCCGCATCTTCGTCGCGGTCGATGACGACAGCGACGCGCTGCGCGCCGAACTGCGCCGCCATCTGACCGCCTACATGACCGTGCCGCAGTACAACAATTTCTTCCGCGAGATCGGCTTCGAGCGCGAGGCTACGACCGCCGCCGCGGCCTGGGCCGCGGGCGATCGCAAGGCCGCGGTCGCCGCCGTGCCGGACCGGATGCTGGAGGAGATCTACGTCTTCGGCAGCGTCGACCATTGCCGCGCGCGGCTGGCCGAATACGCGAAAGCGGGGGTGACCGCGACGGCGCTGGAGCCCGAATCGTTCGCGCCCGATCCCAAGGAGCGGCGCTCCCGGATCCTGCGGGCGATCGAGCGTCTTGCCGCCGCTTAGCGCGGTTGGATGCGTTTTCGACCTTTTCTCGCCGGCCGCGACGCGCTAACTAGAGAGGCGCTCCGCGCCGGAAAAGCTTTAAAAGGGAGCACACCATGGCTCTACGAAAGAAATTGGCCAAAGCGCAGACCGGACGTTTCGTCGCTGACGTCAGAAAGATGCGCGAGCGCGCGCGCCGGCACATGCAATCCGGGGCCGTCACCGAAAGCTATCGCGCGGACCGCGCGCAGGTCATCAAGGTGCTCAACGACGTGCTCGCGACCGAGATCGTCTGTATCTTGCGCTACAAGTCGCATTTCTATTTTTCCAAGGGGCTCGACGCGGAACCGGCGCGGGCCGAGTTTCTTCAGCACGCGGGCGAGGAGCAGCAGCATGCGGATTGGGTCGCGGAACGGATCACGCAACTGGGGGGCGAGCCCAATTTCGATCCCAAGGGGCTTTCGGAGCGCAGTCATTCCGAGTATGGACGGCATAACAACCTGATCACGATGATCCAGGAAGACCTGGTCGCCGAGCGCGTGGCGATCGAGTCCTATTCCGAGATCGTGCGATGGCTCGGCAATGACGACACCACCACGCGCCGCATAATCGAAGACATTCTCAAGATGGAAGAGCAGCACGCCGACGACATGGCCAACCTGCTCGCCAAGGTCGGTTAGCGCCTGCGCGGGAGTGCTCGGCAGGATTTGAAATCGTGGAGAAGCTTTCCGGAGTCGAATGCGAAGAGGTCACGTGAATACAACAGTTCAAGGACGAGTCAGGCGCGGTAGGCGTGCGGTTTCAATTCTGCTGACAGGCATTCTGGTATTCCTGGGAGTGGTCTCGGCAAGTGCCGGAGCCGCGATCATCAGCGGCACGGCTACTTTGCCGGATGGGAAGCCGCTCGCGTATGGGGCGGTCGAGATAAAGGATAGCCTCGGCGGCAGCAAAACAGTCCACACCAATGCGGCGGGCGCTTATTGGGCAAATGTTTCCGCGCTGACCCCGCCGTTCATGATCGCAGCCGGCCCGGAGCCTTTGACGGCGGGCAACGTGCTTTTCAGTACGGCATCCATGGCCGGAACTGCGAACCTCGACGCCTATTCCGACCTTGTTCTCAACATGATTTACAAGGCTCAGGGCCAGACCGCGGCAGATCAGTTCTTCATCGAGACCGTTCCCGCCATACCCGCCGTGGCGCAATTGAACCTGATCGGCGGCTTCGTCAGAACCTCGATCCTGCGATGGCTGCACGGCCGCGTCGCCTATCCCCAGCGCTTCAACTTCTTCAAGACTCCGTTTCTCGCCAACGGTCTGGGCTTCGACAAAGTACTTCGAAAAACCTCGATTTTGAACACGGACGAGGAGATCGCAGTCACGTTCGGTGCGGTCACCCAGGATTCCAATTTCACCGCGGACTCCGGAACCGGCACGGTTAGCGTCAGCACCACGACGACCGCCGGTTCGGTCTCTAGTTCCAGCATCAGTTCGACCATCGTTCCGGACACCGCGGCGGCGGCCGAGATTGCGGGTATCAACACGCTCCTGCTGCACTTTACCCAAATCGTCAACGGCAAAGGCGCGGCGCTCACCGCGAGTGAGCTACTGCCATTGTTTGATCCGAACTATCTCGACCAGGGTGAGGATCTGGAGTTTGGCACGGCGGACATAGCGACTTCTTTTCGCGGTGTCACACTCAGCGGATTCGGAGTCACGAATCTGAACGCGATTTCAACCTTCGATGGGAGCCACGAACTGGTCGACGTTGTTCTGTCCGTGGTTGAGACGATCGGGACGCAGTCGGCATCATCATCGGAGCCCATGACGTTCAAATGCGACAGTTTGAACAACTGTGTCTTTTTTGGCGACCAACAGATCGTCAAAACCCAACGCGCGGTGCAGGTCGAGGAGAGGACGGACTCCAATATCTCCGGCAACTCCGGCCCGGCGCCGGACATCAACGTCCAGGCCGCCGCCCCGATAGGCACCGTTACTTCGATGACCATTTCGGATGCCGGCAACAACTTTTTCAACAATCAAAGCCTGGTCAAGGATCAGAACGGAACCCAGACCAAAAAGTTCAAGCCGACGCCGACTACCACGCTTTTGTACGTCGAAGACCAATTCTTCACGGGCATCTACCCCCTGAACATTGCGCCGCCAGCGCCCGGAACGCTCTTCACCTTCGATGTGACTCCGGCTTCAGGTTCGCCAGTCAACTACACGGTCGAGACCACCGGCGTGACCGGCGAAGGGATCGACTTGATCCACCCGTTATTGACGGGAGCCCATACGCTGGCCGACGCCCATCTCGGCTCGCCTCTCACGGTCGCATGGGGATTGCCGCTTACCTACACGGTCGGCCAGATTGGGGTGAGCGGCTTCGTATCAGACTGCAGCACCCAACTGGATGTTAGCGCGGATCAAAAGATCATCCCGACCACCGCGACAACGGCCACGATAACTTTTCCGGCGGAGATGCCGCACCACGCCGCGGTAAAGCTGGCCACGTTAAACCTCAAGATTGACGGGGTCAACGGCGAGAGCGCGATCGTGCTCTACGACTTTGGAAGCTGCCCCTGAAGAGGGCCAGCGTGCCCTTGGCGCAAATCGGATGGTTCGACAAATGTGCGCCGAGATGTTCGCTGATGCCGCGGGCGGATTAGCATACGTACCGAAACAGTGGCACGAGAGAGTGCGTGGGAGAGCCGGTGATGGGTGATATTCACAGTGTTGCGATCGGAGCGCCGCGCGCTGACGGAGAGCAGCGCGGACCGCTGGGTCTGGGGCTCTTTATGCCTAATTGCAGCAACGCGTACTCGATCAGCACCTACAAACCGGTGCCCGACGACTGGACCTACGAGTCGAACGCGCGGATTGCCACGGCCGCCGAGGCCGCCGGCTTCGATTTTCTTTTTCCGGTCGCCAAGTGGAAGGGCTACGGCGGCAAGACCGACTTTCTCGGCACTTCGCTCGAGACCATGACCTGGGCCGGCGCGCTGCTCGCGACAACCGAGCGCATCCAGGTCTTCTCCACCGTGCACGTTCCGATCTTCCATCCGCTGGTCGCGGCCAAGATGGGCGCGACGCTCGACCATATCGGCAAGGGGCGATGGGGTCTCAACGTGGTCAGCGGATGGAGCGAGCGCGAGTTCGGAATGATGGGGATCGAAGTTCTGCCGCACACGGAGCGCTACGAGCGCACCGCGGCTTACATCGAAATCATCAAGGGCCTGTGGACCTGCGAACCCGGCACCTTCAATCACGAATCGAAATGGTACCGTATTCGCGACGGATGGGTGATGCCGCAGCCGACCCGCAAACCCCATCCGCCAATCGCCAACGCCGGCGTGTCGGAGGACGCGCGTGAGCTGGTTGCACGGCTGTGCGATTGGGCTTTTATCTCTCCGCCGTCGTTGGAGGCTTGCGCCGGGCTGACCGCCGATTTTCGAACCCGCGCCGCGCGCCACGGCCGCGGCGTCAAATGCTGCTGTTACCCGTTTCTGGTCTGGCGCGAGACCGAGCGCGAGGCCAACGAGGAGCGCCGCCGCATCCTGGAACAAATGGATCGCGAAGCGGCCGAGAACTGGGCGCGCGGCCTGCTTCCGCAAAGCGGTTCGTTCGACAGTTTCACGCTGGAGATGTTCGCGCTCGGCGGCGGTGGGCTGCCCATATTCGGCACCCGCGAGCAGGTCGCCGAAAAGCTCGACCGCCTGTACCGCTCGGGCATGGACGGCTTGCTGATGGTGTTTCTCTCGTACTACGAGGATACGCTGCGCTTCGAGCGCGAGATCATGCCGCTGCTGCGCCAGCTCGGGACGATCCGCTGAGCGCGATCGGCGAAGCATCGCGCCGGGCCGACCCTCACGACCGGCGCCGTCGTAAGCCGCTGCGCAACCGCATCCGGGTCCGCGCCGCTGGGAAGAACCATCAAAACCGAATTGACCCGATGGGTTCCGGACGCGAGCTTTTCCCATCCGGTCATCAAATATCCGATTTGCAGCGCGGTGCCCGCGCAATCGGGAGAGGCCGCCGCGGCGGGGTCGCAATAGTAAAGTCGGCGGCGCAGTATCGCGAAATCGGGCGACGGGGTGAAGGTCTGCATCACGATCTTGCCGCCGCCCTTGAGCGCGAGCCATTTCACCTCCGGCGGATCGTTCCGGATCTCCGCCGCCAGGGCGGCGCTCCTCGCCTCCGGCGCGAGCGGCCGCCACTCCATTCCCGGCCATGACAGCGCAAAGCCCTCGAGTCCGGTGAAATCCAGCCATGTGCGCACGCGCACGTCGCCGAAAAACAGCCGTGGCACCCATGGCACCCGCGCGACGAAGGAATCCTGCGCGTACTCGCGGTAAAAACTTTCCTCGCTGAGCACGCGCGGCGATTCGATACCGAAGATCAGCTTTACCGAATGGCTCACGCGCCGGATAATCCGGATCGGACCCCCATGCCACGCCAGCACGCGATTCGTCACGCCATTCGCGTCCAGCCGCAGCTTGAACAGCATCAGCGCCCGCGCCGTCACCTGCACCTGCGAGCCCTCGATGAGGCTCGGCGAGAGCTTGCCGCGGCCGTTCTTCAGCGCGAGGCCAATCGGAAAATCGCCGCGAAGAGTCATCCGGTAACTTCCGCCCTCGACATGGCTGTAAACCGGATCGTAACTGACGTAGGAAACGGGGCTGAGGCGCGGCGACGGCACGGCCGCGATATAAGCGTAGCGGCGGGCGCCGTTTGCGGCGTCGAGCGTTTCGATCTCGAGCGCGTCCGCGGGAAGCTCGCGCGGCGGCGGCGATGCGCGGTCGCTCAGGTCGGAGAGCATCATCGCGACTTCATCGTCGCGGTCGAGAATGCCCGGACTGTCGTCGGCCAGCGGCTCGGGACCGGCCGTCAGCGCGTAGCGGCCGTCGGGCAAGACTTCGTCGACCTGGAAGGGAATTGGCGCCAGATGCCCATCGCGCAGCGCGAGCACCTCCAGATGGCTCTCAGGACTGCCGACAAGCTGCGGCATCGCGGCGCCCTTGAGTACGATCGTTTGCCAGGCCAACCCCGGCGAATCGGCCAGGGCAGGGGAGGCGTCGCGGGCGATGGAAGCCAGTGCGAGAACGAGGGCGACGATCGCGAGCCCAAAGACGCATGCATCGCGAGAGCCGCGCGGGGCCGTGATGCGGCGGGTCATGGCGCAATCTTCCATCGAACGCCGCGCGCCGCCAATGGGTCGCAAGCGCGGTCGCGCGGGGGTATGCTTTGCGGCGCGGAACGCGCTATCGAATATCGAGGAGCGCGGGCGATCACGATGGGCGCACGCAAGACGGTCGCGGTCGGGAATACCGCGCAGGCCTTTCTCGATTCGATGGCGTGATGGAAACGACACGGGAGAGGCCAAGATGAGCACGCTCCTGGGTTATCGGCGTATCGCAGAGGGAATCGATCCGCCCTACGACCACGGCGCCTATGCAAGCACGCACAAACGGGCGCCCAGGCGTCCGCCGATTCGAATCGCGCATACGCTCTCCGAGATCACGGGGCCCCATTTCGGCGCCGAGCTGGTCGGCGACGGCGTCGCCGACTTCACGCGCTTTGCCGGGGGCGAGGCGCTGGGCGAGCGCATCGTCGTGACCGGCCGCGTGCTCGACGAGGACGGCCGCGCGGTCTCCAACGCGCTGGTGGAGATCTGGCAGGCCAACTCGGCCGGCCGCTACGCGCACGACGCCGACCAGCACGACGCGCCGCTCGACCCGCATTTTTCCGGGGTTGGCCGCGTGGCGGCCGGCGCCGCCGGCGTCTACCGCTTCGTCACCATCAAGCCGGCCGCCTATCCGTGGAAAAATCACTACAACGCGTGGCGCCCGCAGCATATTCATTTCAGCCTCTTCGGCCCCGGTTTCGCGACCCGGCTGATCACGCAGATGTATTTTCCGGGCGATCCGCTGCTCGAGTTCGATCCGATTTATTCGAGCGTACCCGACCCGGCGGTGCGCGAGCGGCTGGTGTGCGCGTTCGATCTCGAGACGACCATACCCGGGCGCGCGTTGGGCTACCGTTTCGACATCGTGCTGCGCGGCCGCGGCGCGACGCCGCTCGAACGCGACGCCGAAGGAGGCGTGAGATGAGCCGCCCCGTCACGCCGTCGCAAACCATCGGTCCCTTTTTTCATCGCGCGCTGCTGCACGAAGGATGGAGCGATCCGGCGGCGCGCGGCGCGGCCGGCGAGCGCGTCGCGATCGAGGGGCGCGTGCTCGACGGCGACGGCGCGCCGGTCGGCGACGCGATGGTCGAAGTGTGGCAGGCCAATGCCGCCGGCCGTTACGACCATCCCGAAGATCGTCAGCCCGAAGATCTCCAGGCGAGGCCGCTCGATCCCAACTTTCACGGCTTCGGCCGCATTGCCACGGACCCGAATGGACGTTTCCGCCTGCGCACGATCAAGCCCGGACCGGTGCCGGGCGTCGGCGACGCGCAACAAGCGCCGCACATCAACGTATCCATCTTCGCGCGTGGGCTCCTGAAGCGGTTGGTCACACGGATCTATTTTCCCGGCGAGCCGCTCAACGAGACCGATCCGCTGCTGAGTGCGCTGCCCCCTGCCCGCCGGGCCACGCTAATCGCGCGGGCGGCGGATCGCGGCGGGACCGAGCGCGTTCTGTTGTTTGACATCGTGCTGCAGGGCGCCGGCGAGACCGTGTTTCTCGACGTGTGAGGCGATGAGCCTGCAATTGTACGGGCGGAGTCGATGAGCGTTCATCCGGCGGACTCGGAAATTTTCGGCGCGTTGTGGTCGACGGCCGAGATGCGCGCGCTCTTTTCCGACGCGACGCAGCTTCAGTTGATGCTCGACGTCGAAGCCGCGCTGGCGCGGGCCGAAGCCAGGCTCGGCTTGGTGCCGCGGCGGATTGCCGAGGCGATTACGAACGCGGCACGGGTTGAGAACCTGCGGATGGAGCGTATTGCCGAGGGCACGTGCGCGGCCGGCGTGCCGGTCCCCGCACTGGTAAGCGAGCTTGGCCGCGCCGCCGGAGAAGAGGCCGCACGTTACATCCATCTGGGGGCGACCACGCAGGACATTCTCGACACCGCGCTGGTGCTCCAGGTGCGCCGGGCGCTCGAGCATCTGCGCCGCGACCTGGTGGCGCTCGCCCGCAAGCTGGCGAAGCGCGCGAGCGAGTATCGCGATACGCCGATGGCCGGGCGTACGCATCTGCAACAGGCGGTGCCGATAACCTTCGGGCTCAAGTGCGCGGTGTGGGCATCCCCGCTCGTCGCTCACGTCGATCGGCTCGACCAGGCGGCGCGCCGCGGCCTGATGGTGCAATTCGGCGGCGCCGCGGGGACGCTGGCCGCGCTCGGCGCAAATGGAGTTGCGGTGGCCGAGGCGCTCGCGCACGAGCTTGGCCTGGGTGTGCCGGATTTGCCCTGGCATACCGCGCGCGACACGATGGCCGAAATTGTCGCGCTTGTGGGGCTGATATGCGGCAGCCTTTCCAAGTTCGCGCTCGACGTGGCGCTGCTGATGCAAACCGAAGTGGCCGAGGTTTTCGAGCCGCTCGCGGCGGGCCACGGCGGTTCGAGCACGATGCCCCAAAAGCACAACCCGGTCGCCGCCGAATACATCATCGCCGCCGCTCGCGGCGTGCACGCGTTGGTGCCCTTGATGCTGACCGCGATAACGCAGGACCACGAGCGCGCAACCGGTCCGTGGCAGAGCGAGGCGCTGGTTTTGCCGCAGTGCTTCGTCCTTTGCGCGGGCGCGATGGCGCATGCGCTCGCGATCGCCGGAGGAATGACGATCGACGCGGCGCGGATGCGCCGCAACCTGGAACTTGGCGGCGGACTGATCATGGCCGAGGCGGTGGCGACCGGGCTTGGACCGCTGATGGGCCGTGCGGCGGCGCATCATACGCTTGAGCGGGTGTCGGATCGCGCGATCGCGGAAGGCAAAACACTTGGCCAAGCGCTGCGCGACGACGCCGAGTTGCGCCGGCATCTGAACGACGAGCAGATCGATCGCCTGACCGATCCGGTGGCGTACCTGGGGTCGGCGGGCGCCTTTGTCGACCGCGTGGTCGCGCGAATTGCCCTCCTAAGCTGACTATTTCAAAAAGGGTGCTGGCGTAGGTCGCGGCAGCATCGTTCGGGACCTTCGTACTCGGTGGGCCAGTCGGTGTCGCCGGGCGCGCGCGGGTAGAGGGTCAAACTGACCTACTCCCCGCGCGCCCCCCTGTTGCGGGAGCGCGAAGCGCAATGTATGCACAAGGCGGCGGCGGGCGATCATCCGGCCGAAACGCGGATGTAACGCCGCGGCAATGACGGCGCGGCTACGATTGACCGTCGGCATATTGTAAAATCGGTACGCGCGCTGCGCGTGCGAGATGGCGCCGCATAAAGCCGGGAGGAATTGATGGGGCCGATCGGAGACGGGATTTTTCTGACCAAGGGCGTGGGACGGCATAGCGAGAAGCTCACCTCATTCGAGTTGGCGTTGCGCGACGCTCGCATCGCGGAGTTCAACCTGGTGCGGGTGAGCTCGATCTTTCCTCCCGGATGCAAGGTGATTCCAGTCCAGGAGGGGCTAAAGCATCTGAAACCCGGACAGATCGTTTACGCCGTGATGTACGACAACGCTACCAACGAGCCGCATCGCCTGGTGGCGTCCTCCGTCGGTCTCGCGATTCCGGCCGACAAGGATCAGTACGGCTACCTCTCGGAGCACAAGAGTTTCGGCGAGACCGACCAAAAAGCGGGCGACTACGCCGAAGACCTCGCGGCCACGATGCTCGCCACCATCCTGGGCGTCGACTTCGATCCCAACGCCAGTTACGACGAGCGCAAAGACATCTGGAAAGTGTCGGACAAGATCATCACGACGCGCAACGTCACGCAGTCGGCGATCGGCGATCGCGAAGGGCTATGGACTTCGGTCGTGGCGGCCGCGGTGTTCGTCAACCTGCCCAAGATCAAGTAGGCATCCGCGAGCCGGCGCGCCGCGCGCCGCCGTCCGCGGCTAATTTTCGGCCTGGTTCTGGAGCGCGTAGATGGAGCTGTAGCCCTTGGAGAAATCGGGCGGCAGGCGGAGGTCTCCAGCAGTGCGCCGCGCGGTAAGCGCCGCCTGTCCGCGGACTATCGCGCCAAAAAAACGCGTTCTAGTCGGGTCGGCAGTGAGCGGCATCGCGTCCGCCGCACTGTAGGCGTTGATCAGCAGCCGGCGGTCGCCCGCCGAAGTGTTCGGTGCGGACCAGTGAATCAGCCGGTAGTTATGGATGTGGATGCTGCCGGCCGGCAGTTCTAGTAGTTGGCCCTTGCGGCCGTCGAAGCGTCGGATGTCCTCCTGGCGCATCCGGCCGACAAAGCGGCCGGCGTCGTCATAATGATCGTGGACCGCTTCGCGATGGCTCCCGGGCAGCACCACCAGGCATCCGTTGTCGGCGGTTGCGTCGTCCAGGAGCAGGCCGACCGCGAGGACGTCGTCGTTGGAGTGCGGGTAGAAGGCGGCGTCCTGATGCCATTCGACGGGCGCTCCGACCCGGCCGCCTTTGAGATTGAGCTTGCTGTGATGAAATTTGATGTTAGGGCCGATAAGATCGGCCACGATGTCAGGAATCGGCGACTCGAAGGCAACCCAGCGATACGACGGATCGTTGTCGGCGGGATTCTTGATTCGACGCAGCGTGGGAGTTTGCGCGCAATGCCGCGGATCGAGGTCGAAGAGATCGTCGCTCGCGCGGATCGCCCGCGAGCGGTCGACAAATCGCTCGGTCACCGCACGGAGCTCATCGATGCGTTGCGCGTCGATCACGCCGCTGAGCGCCACGTAACCGTCGCGCCGGTACGCGTCGATCTGTTCGCCGCTCAGGTAACGTCGCTGCGAGCCGGGTGCCTCAACCATGGGGAACCTCCTCGGACCCAATATAGTCTCGACGCGCGGTAGTAGGAACCGATTCGCAACATCCTGCTCGCCGGGGAGAAGGGGCGCGCGGTCTTCAGCAATATCCGCAAGTTTCCTGACCTACATCCTGTCTCACAACGTGCCCGAACTGATTCCCTACTTGGTTTTCTCGCCGTTCGGCGTTCCGCTGGCGCTTACGCCGATTCAAATCCTGTCGATCGACACGGGAACCGATTCGCTGACCGCGCCCGGGCTGCTCGTCGCGGAAGAAGCGCGGAAATGGATCGTGCGCGCGCACCGGCGCGCCTAATAGCGCTCGAATGCGAGGCGGTTATCGGCGCGCGTGGCGCGCACCGGTCTGGATCGACTGCAGATAGGCTACCAGCTCGGCGATCATTGCGTGGACCGCGCGTTCGTTGTGCGTCTCGGTATAGAAACGCTTACCCCATACCGGCATGTCGCGCGGCCCATGGGCCCTGACCTCCGCCCGGCCATCGATGAAGCGGGCGACCTGGTCCTCGGGCAGCGGATTTCCGAAACGCTCTGAAAGCCGGCGCAGGTTGGCCGGCGGCGTGGTCAACGTATGCGCCACGGGACCGTCGCCCTCGCCGGTGAGCCCATGGCACGACGCGCAACGCTCGAGATAGATCTGCCGCCCTAGCGCGACGTCATCGGCCATCGCGGCGGCCGCGGTGACGAACAGCAACAAAAGCCCAAGCAACGAGGTGATCCATTTTTGCGACGACGGCATGAGTCTATCCTCGGTTCGCGCGGCGTTGTTCGATCTTCCTTTCCCTGGGTTTTCGGGAGGGCTAACAACTGGATAATCACCGAATCGATTATCCATTAACAATCTCAGCAGATCCGTGGGAGTTGTGCGCCGGCGAGTACGTCGAGCGGACGTGTAGTTCCGAACGCGGTTCGCAGCAGCACGCGCGGCCCACCGCTTCGGATGACGGCGCCGATGCGGCAGGAGCTGCCGCCGAGCGGATGGTGGCGCATCGCGGCAAGCACCTGCTCCGCGCCCGCGCTGTCGACGATCGCAACCAGCCGGCCCTCGCATGCGACATACAAGGGATCGAGGCCGAGGATTTCGCACGCCGCACGGACCCCGTTACGCACCGGAACGGCCGTCTCCTCGATGACTATTTCGACGCCGGAGCTTTTCGCCAGCTCGTTGATAACCGTGGCGACACCGCCACGCGTGGGATCGCGCATGCATCGAATCGCTCCACCGCTTTCCAGCATCCGGGAAACGAGGCCATTGAGCGGGGCACTGTCGCTGACGGTCGTGGTCTGGAATTCAAGCCCCTCGCGCGCCGACATTACGGCAATTCCATGATCTCCGATTGGGCCGCTAACCAAAACTGCGTCGCCAACCTGGATTCGCTCGGCTCCGAGCTCGATACCGCCTGCGACCACGCCGATGCCGCTGGTCGTGATGAAGAGGCCGTCGGCCTTGCCGTGCTCTACGACTTTCGTGTCCGCCGCGATAACCGCAACGCCGGCGCGGTCGGCTGCCCGGCGCATCGATTGCACAATCGCTTCGAGTTCCGCGATCGGCAACCCCTCTTCGAGGATAAACGCGGCCGACAACCCGATTGGCCGACCGCCAGCCACCGCCAGATCGTTGACCGTACCGTTGACGGCCAGCGAGCCGATGTCGCCGCCCGGGAATCGGAGCGGGTTCACCACGAAGGAATCGGTGGTGAACACGACGCGACTCGTGCCGACCTGCACTTCGGCGCTGTCGTTGAGGCAATCCAGGAGTGGATTGGAAAGCGCAGGCAGAAAAACCCTGTTAACCAATTCCGATGTCAGACGCCCACCGCTTCCGTGGCCAAGCACGATGACTTCGCCTTTGCGGGTCGGCACAGGGCAGCCAAGCGAGGCCGGAGAGCCGTTGCGATCCGAACCGCTCATTTCGCTTCAGTCTCCTCCGCCGCCGCCGTCGCAAGCCGGCCGGCGCGAAAATATGCGGCGCATGCGCCTTCCGACGAAACCATCGGGGCGCCGAGCGGATGATCCGGCGTGCATGAGCTTCCAAAGGCTGGGCACTGCGTGGGCTTGAGCAGGCCGCGCAGCACCTCGCCGGCGCGACATTCCATGGGCTCGTTCGCGCGCGCCTGCGTCAGGCCAAACCGCCGAATCGCATCGTAAGCCGCATAACGATCGCTCAGGCTCAGCGCGCTTTTCGGCAGAGTATCGAGGCCGCGCCATCGGCGATCGACGAAGATGAACACTTCCGCCAGCAGATCGCGCGCGGTGACGTTGCCCGCGTTCCTCACCGAGCGGGCGTATTGATTCTCGACCTCGGCGCGGCCCTGTTCGAGCTGCGCCACACACATTTCCACGCCTTGAAGCAGGTCTACCGGCTCAAAGCCGGTGACGACTATCGGCACTTTGAACCTCTCGACAAGCGGCCAATACTCGTCGATACCCATGACCGTGCAAACGTGGCCGGCCGCCAGAAATCCCTGCACGCGATTGTCGTCGGCGGAAAGTATCGCCTCGATGGCCGGCGGAACACGTACGTGCGCCACGATAACGGAAAAGTTGGGGACCTTAAGGCGCGCGGCTTGATGCACCGCCATCGCGGTGGTGGGCGCCGTGGTTTCAAAACCCACCGCAAAGAACACCACTTCGCGCATCGGCTCGCGGCGCGCAAGGTCGAGCGCATCGAGCGGCGAATACACTACACGCACATCGGCCCCGGCCGCGCGCGCGTCGAACAGGTCGCAGGTAGAGCCGGGCACCCGCAGCATGTCACCGAACGAGCACAGCGTAAGGCCCTGGCGTGTCGACAGCTCGATCGCAAAGTCGATCATCTCGATTGGCGTCACGCATACGGGGCATCCGGGACCGTGAACCAGCGTTACTTCGCGCGGCAGCAATTCATCGAGTCCGTAGTGGACGATGGTGTGGGTCTGCCCGCCGCAGACTTCCATGATAATCCAGGGTCGCGTGATGGTCGCGCGAATCCGTTCAAGCAGAGTACGCACGGCGGCGGCGTCGCGAAATTCGTCGAGGAATTTCATGACTCGTCTTCCTCTGCGAGTCGCGTTTCGATTTCGCGGGCCAGTTCCAGCGTTCGCGCCGCTTCTGCCTCGTCCACCCTGCTAATCGCAAAGCCCGCATGCACGATCGCGTAATCGCCGACGAGCGCCTCAGGCACATAGGCGAGACACACCTTGCGCGTGACGCCGCCGAAATCGATTTCGCCCATCCGGAGGCCTTGCTCATCGACGATTCCGACTATTCTGCCGGGAATGCCAAGACACATCACGAACCTCCAGCTATTCGAACTCCAGGCGAGCGGCCGCGACGATCGCCTGTCCTAAAGCCAGGCCGCCATCGTTAGCCGGCACCCGACGATGAACCAGGACGGTGAACCCTTCTCGCTCGATGCGGTGGATCGCCGCGGCTTGCAGCAGGCGGTTCTGAAAACATCCACCGCTCAGCGCCACTACGTCGATGCCGCTCTTTGCGCGCGCGTCCAAGGCCATTCGCGCCGTGACTTCCGCCATGGTGTCGTGAAACGCTTGCGCGATCTTCGCCTTCGACATCCCGCTTTCCAGTTCAGCAATGACCGAGGCGAGGATATCTCCGGTATGGACGACGCCATCGCGAATTGAAAACGGATAGATGTGATTTGCGGACATTGAGCTGCGCGCCAGCGTCTCCAGTTCGATCGCGGCTTGCCCTTCGTAGGTGATCTCGCTGCGCACACCAAGCAGCGCCGCAACCGCATCGAACAACCGGCCACAACTGGAAGTCCGAACCGTATTGATGCCGCGACCGACCATCGTCGCAACAATGCGTGCGCGTTCTTCACCGACGAGCCTCGATGCTCTATCGTCGCACTCCGATCCGAACAGTGCGAACATGAATGCCGCGGCGATCCGTGCTGGGTGGCGAATCGCGGCGTCGCCTCCGGCAAGCGGCAGGTACTGGAAATGCGACACCCGGCGAAAGTCCTGGTAGTCGGCGATTATCGCCTCGCCACCCCAGATTGCGCCATCGAGGCCATAGCCAGTCCCATCAAACGCGATACCAATTACGGGGAGCGTATGGCCATTGTCAACCATGCACGCGGCGACGTGCGCATAATGGTGCTGGACGCCCATGCTTCGTACACCAAGGCGCGTCGCAATCTCCCGCCCGAACGAGTGCGGATGCAGATCGTGGGCGACGATACGTGGCGCGACACCGCTCATAGCGATCCATTTCTCCAGCGAATCGCGAAAGTGATCCTGCGTCGCAGTGCTCTCCAGCGTGCCGATGTACTGGCTCATCAGCGCGTCGCCGTCGCGCAGAATGCAGAAATTGTTTTTGCTGTCGCCGCCCACGCCGAGAATCGGAACTCGGGCGACCACGGATACCCTGAGCGGGCGCGGTGTGCTCCCGCGGCTCAGGCGAACAGGTTGCGGCCCACGCGGAGTGACGATCCAGACTCCGTCATCGCAGCGCTGATGAATCGGCCGGTTGTGCAACAAGAGGGCGTCGACTTTGTCCCCGAACACGGCGCGCACTTCATCTCCGTCCCGAGCCAGCGGCTCTCCCGGCCGGTTGGCGCTGGTCATAACGAGTGGGCGAGCCGCATCGCGCATGATCAAGTGATGCAGCGGCGAGTAGGCAATCATAACTCCGACATGGTCATTTCCCGGCGCGATAGCAGACGCGAGTTGAACTCCCGGGCGTCTGCGCAGTAGAACGATCGCCGCCGGCGGCGACGTGAGCAGCGCGGCTTCATCATCGGAAATGTCCGCGAAACTTCGCGCCGTCTCGATCGAATCGACCATCACGGCGAAAGGTTTGTGTAGCCGTTGTTTGATCGTGCGCAGACGTGCGACGGCCACTTCGCTGCCTGCGTCGCATGCGAGATGAACGCCGCCGATGCCCTGGAGGGCGACAATGCCGCCCGCGCGCAGGATTGCCGCCGCGCGCCCGACGCAATCTCCACCGGCCCCCGCGCTGTCCCATCGCGGCGCCCTCACTTCGAGCCACGCTTTGGGTCCACACTCCGGACATGCGGTCGGCTCCGCTCTGAAGCGGCGGTTCGAGGGGTCAAGATACTCGCGTCCGCATTGGCCGCACAGCGGAAAGTCGCTCAAGGTTGTGCTCTCGCGATCGTAGGGCAGCGCGCGGACCACGGTGAATCGCGGACCGCATGAAGTGCAGTTGGTAAACGGATAGCGATAACGGCGGTTGCCCGGATCGAGGATTTCGCGCACGCACTCGGCGCACGTGGCGAGGTCTGGCGGAATGGTGGTGGCGGCGCGCCCGCGCTCACTCTGCATGGCGGAAAAGTCGCTGTCGTTTCGAAGCGGGCACCGCTCGGACTCGATGCGATCGATCGCGGCCGCGCCTGGAAGTTCCGCCTGCAAGCGGCGGCGAAATGCGCGCAGCTGGGCGCGGTTGCCTTCCACTTCTATTTCGACGCCGGAAAGAATGTTGCGCACAAAACCCGTGAGCCGCAGTGACTTGGCCAGCCGCCACACAAACGGCCGCAAGCCGACGCCTTGAACGGTCCCGGCGAGGTTGAGCCGCTCGCGCTCCCGATCATCGAAATCCACGGCCGCCGACCGCACGCGCTCGGTCGCTCGGCACGCGGCCTCGCGCGTGCCGGCGCTGAGTCCGCCGAGCCGGGCCGTGGTCGCGGATGCGATCTCGATTCCGATCACGGTGCCCACCGCGGGCGCGCGCCCGAGCTTGTGAGCAAGTCCGATGGCTGCGGCCACCCCCAGATCGTGCGAAGAGACGAGGCGCGTTGCACAGCGGTCAAGCTCGTCGAACGTGAATTCATGGATCGTTCCGGGTGGAGCGCCCGAACGCACGGCGTCGATGAGAATGACGGCGTCGGCGCCTTCCAGCAGGTCCACCAGCATCGCCCCTGGGCGATCGGCCGCGAGCACCTCGCAATTCGGCGGAGGCAGACCCGCAAGCATTCGCGCGACTTCCAGGCCCGCCGCGTCATCGCCGAAAGGGCTGCCGATGCCGATGATCCGAATCAATGCCGTGCGATCTCGAGCTTGAGAAAGTGCGTGGAACACGAGATGCACGGATCGTAGTTGCGAATCGCCATTTCGCACATGTGGGTGGCCTCGGCCTGACTGCGCTGGATGACGTCGGGGACCAAGTCGCGCAAGTCGGCTTCGATTTGCGCCTGGTTTTGCGACGTCGGAGGCGCGATTCGCGCCGAATGAATGAGGCCGCGCTCGTCGGTCTCGAAGGCGTGATACAACGAACCACGCGGGGCTTCCGTAATCGCACGTCCGACACCGGAACGCGTTGCGAATGATGCGGCGGGCGCGTGCGGTGGCCGATAGGCGTCGATGACTCTGAGCGCTTCGTCGATCGCGTACAAGACTTCGAGGGCGCGAGCGACGATGCTCGTGTAAGGGTTTGAGTTGGGCCAGGCAATTCCGGTCTCGCGGGCGGCCGCGGTTACGTCCGGGCCCATCCGATCGAAATTCAGATTGACGCGCGCGAGCGGGCCCAGGAAGTAGGGCCCGCGGCCCTTCACCTTGCAGTGCAATGCGTTGGAGTAAGGCACCTGATGCTCTTCGAAAAAATCGTCAAAGAGATCGGGCGCCGCGTCGATACCCTTGCTGGATGCAATTCTTCCCTCGTTCATCGGATATTCCTCCGCATGCCGCAGCGAGACAAATTCGATATCGCGGGTAACCGAAGGCAAGTCGAAGTGCGAGACCCAGCGCACGCATTCGACCGCGTCGGCACGAACGCGGAGAAGCCGCTCGCGCAGATCGGCGAGCTGCTCGCGCCGAGGGGCTCGAGTGAAGCCGCCGATGCACGCTCCCACCGGATGCACCGACCGGCCGCCGAGCGCTGCAACAATTGCGTTGCCGACCTTCTTGATTCTAAGGCCGCGCTCGACCGCCTCGCGATTCTTGTCGGCCAGCGTGATGATACTGTCGCATCCCAGGAAATCCGGCGCCGCCAGCATATGAATGTGCAGCGCGTGGCTCTCGATCCATTCGCCACAGAGAAAGAGCCGCCGCAGTTCGCGGACGGCAGGGTCGACCGTGATGCCGTACAGGCGTTCGAAAGCGTGAACCGTGCTCATCTGATATGCAACCGGGCAAATGCCGCATATGCGCGCGGTGAGATCCGGCGCTTCACGCGAGTCGCGGCCGCGCAGAAAGGCTTCGAAAAAGCGCGGCGCCTCGAATATTTCGAGACGAAGATCGACCAACTCGCCGTCGCGCATGCGGATGCGCAGGGCGCCCTCACCCTCGGCGCGGGTCAGATAGTTGACCCGGATGGTTCTACTTTTTGCCCGCTGCGATGGCATCCGCGGTTTCCCGCCAGGGTTGCACGTAACCGTTTATTCCGCGCAAGCGGCGCATGGCGTGGTCGCCGGTAATCCCCAGGCTGGCCAGCAACCGCGTGAACGATTCCATATTGTGATCGTCGGAGGGCCCGAAGCATCCGTAGCATCCGCGATCGAACGCAGGACACAGCGCCCCGCAGCCCGCGCGCGTCACGGGACCCAAACACGGTTCACCGCGCGCGACCACCACGCATACGTTGCCGCGCCGCTTACACTCCATGCACACGCTGTATGCCGGTAGAACCGGGCGCGCCTTCGACAACAGCGATCGCACCACGGCAAGAAGCTGATGCTTGTCGACGGGACAGCCCCACACTTCGAAGTCCACGCGCACGTGCTCCGAAATGGGAGTCGACGTCGAAAGCGTCGAAATGAACTCCGGGCTCGGATAGGCGACGCGCTTGTACTGCTCGACATCGGCCCAGTTGCGCAGTGCCTGAATTCCGCCCGCTGTCGCGCATGCACCGATCGTCACGAGATAGCGGCTTTCTTCGCGCACTTTGATGATGCGGCGCGCATCGTCCGGAGTTGTGATGCTGCCCTCGACAAAGGCGATATCGTACGGGCCTTTGAGAGTGCGACTTCGCGCTTCGGGAAAATAAACGAAATCTATCTGGCCGGCGAGCTTCAGCAGTTCGTCTTCGGCGTTGAGGAACTGCAACTGGCAGCCGTCGCACGAGGCGAACTTAAATACCGCGACACGAGGTTTCATATGCCCGATATCCCGAACAGCTCACGAATTGTGCGATATGAGAATACGGGCCCGTCCTTGCACACAAAATGCTCACGGTACTGACAATGGCCGCAGAGCCCGACCGCGCACTCCATCCGCCGTTCCATCGAAAGGTAGATGGCTTCGTCGCCGATACCCTTATGCCGTAGCGCATGAGCCGCGAACCGCATCATCACTTCCGGGCCGCACATCATCACCATCGACGACGAGGGCACGGTGAGTTCGTCGAACAACTCGGTAACAACGCCGATGTTGTAGCGCCAGCTTTTGTCGGGCTGGTCCGCCGTGAGGTAGACCTTGGTGCGCGGTGCGCGACGCCATTCGTCGAAACGCTCGCGGTACAGAAGATCGTTCGGCGTCTTCACGCCGTGAAGGATATGCAACTCGCCGTATTGGTCGCGGCGGCGGAATATGTAGTTGATAAGCCCAACGACCGGGGCGCAGCCCAGACCGCCAGTGATAATCACGACGTCGCGGCCGCACGCCTCCTCCACCGGCCATCCGTTGCCGTAGGGACCGCGCACGCCCACCACGTCGCCGACTTTCCATCCAGCCATCACCCCCGTAACGCGCCCGGCAAGGCGGATCGTATGTTCAAGGTTTTCGGGATCAGCCGGATCGGAGACGATCGAAATCGGAACCTCGCCCACGCCGAAGGCGTAGAGCATGTTGAACTGCCCCGCCCTGAAGCGGTACGCACGCCGCAATTCATTGTCGACCAAGCGCATGGTGAACGTGTAGATGCCCGCGGTCTCCGTGCGGCGCGCGGTAATGCGCGCCGGATATATCGTGTAAGGAGTCATCGCTTCACCGGATGGGCGCG